>Ga0209777_10008325_pt1 | contig 11366 bp, 7 predicted proteins | sample FrelakmetHBP12HB_FD_187147 | JGI IMG/M metagenome (GOLD analysis project Ga0209777, IMG submission 187147) | Freshwater lake sediment microbial communities from the University of Notre Dame, USA, for methane emissions studies -HBP12 HB (SPAdes)... | ecosystem: Environmental > Aquatic >...
CGGAAAGAACCCAGGCAAGCTGCGGCGATGCCACGGGTTTCACCCTTGAGGAGCAGCTCTATGTCACACGGGGCGAACTTGCTGTAAAAAGCACTGAGCAGAAGCCGCAGGTGTCATCCCGCCTCAGGGTGAATCTGTTCTGGCTTGGCCGGGATCCGATGGTGCAGAAAAAGGATTATATTTTTAAGCTGGGCACGACGCGTGTTACGGCACGGCTGGAGGAGATAACCCGGATAATAGATGCCTCGGATTTGAACACGGTGAGTAAAAACCAGATCGAGCGGCATGATGTGGCCGAGTGCATTCTGAAGCTCAACAAGGCCATCGCCTTTGACCCGACATCAGACATTGCCGGCACGAGCAGGTTTGTGATGGTGGATAATTTTGAAATCCGTGGCGGCGGTATTATTGCCGAAGGGTTAGAGGACCGGCAGAGCTGGCTGCGCAACACGGTGATGCTCAGAAATTACAAGTGGGAGACAAGCATCATCGCCCCGGAAAAGCGGGCCGAAAAGTACAACCAGAAGTCAACGCTGCTGCTGCTAACCGGAGAAAAACAGGTTGACCGCAAGGCCATCGCCAAAAACCTTGAGGACCAGCTGTTTGAAGACGGCAAGATCGTGTATTTTTTGGGCATCGGAAATTTGCTGTACGGCGTCGACGCCGACATCAAGGGCCGCGAGGGAAGCCAGAGGCAGGAGCATATGCGCAGGCTTGCCGAGGTTGCAAATATTTTACTGGATGCAGGCATTATTCTGCTGGTGACGGCAGCAGAGCTGACGCAGGACGATCTAGAGATCATGAAGACAACGGTGAGCCCGGACAAGATAGAGACTGTGTGGATCGGTGAAAATATCACAACCGACATTGCTTATGACCTGCGGCTGGCGCAGCATGAGACTGTTGCCGAATCGGTGAATATACTCAAAGCGCACCTGCAGGACAAGGGCATTATTTTCAGGCCGTGGTAAATCACGCCGGTAAGTCTGTATGATAGCACATTTTATGTGTTCCCCGTCTTTGCCTGGCGGGGAATTTTTGTTGAATAAACAAGGTAAACGGGTTAAACAGTGTCTTCCTCTAAATATTAAATTCATGCCGTGAAACATTCTATGGCAGATAGAAAAGTACTGATTGTCGGCCTTGACTGCGCAACGCCGCAGTTTGTATTTGACAAGTGGGCAGCCCAGCTTCCGACCATTGCATCGCTTATGAACAGGGGTTCATATGGCCTGCTGAGAAGTTGTGTGCCGCCCATCACCGTGCCGGCATGGTCGTGCATGATGTCGGGGAAAAGCCCCGGCACGCTCGGTTGCTACGGTTTTCGCAATCGCTCAGACTACTCCTATGAAGGCATGTCATTTGCCACCTCGCGGGCTATTAAGGAAGACCGGGTGTGGGATATCCTCTCGCGGGCAGGGAAAAAGGTTGTGCTCGTGGGAGTGCCGCAGACCTATCCGCCCACGCCGGTCAACGGCCTCATGGTCACCTGTTTCCTGACGCCCGACACCTCCTGTCAGTACACGCATCCCAGTGCACTTGCCGCTGAGATTAAAGCCTGTGTGGGCGAATACATGCTCGACGTTGACGACTTCCGCTCTGACAATAAAGAGCAGGTGCTGGCGCAAATTTATGAAATGACAAAAAAGCGTTTCGGCCTTTTCAAGCATTTTCTGCAGACAAAGCCATGGGACTTTGCCATGGTGGTCGAAATGGGGATTGACCGCATGCATCACGGTTTCTGGAAATACATGGATCACGAGCATCCCAAGTATGAGCAAGGCTCGAAATTTAAAGACGCCATTCTTGACTATTATAAATATATCGACGGCAAAATAGCCGACCTGCTCACCGCTGTTGATGAGAGCACCATCGTGTTCATCGTCTCGGACCACGGCGCGCGAACTATGAAGGGCGGCTTCTGTATCAATGAATGGCTTATGCGCGAAGGCTACCTGACCATAGCCGAAAAGCCGGAAAAATCCGTGCCCATCGGCAAGGCCAAAATCGACTGGCAAAAAACCATGGCCTGGGGCGAAGGCGGCTACTATTCACGCCTGTTTTTGAACGTGAAGGGCCGCGAGCCGCAGGGCTGCATTGACCCCGGTGATTACGAGCGCGTGCGCACGGAACTCATCAAAAAGCTTGAAGACACACGCGATGAAAACGGTCAGCTCATCGGCACCAGGGTCTTTCGACCGCAAGATATCTACTCCGAGGTGAATGGCGTGCCGCCCGATATGATCATCTACTTCGGCAATCTGGCGTGGCGTTCAATCGGCAGCATTGGGCTTGGCGTCATCCACACAGTTGAAAACGACATGGGTTCCGACGACGCCAATCACGCGCAGGACGGCATCTTCATAATGTGCGATCCGCAGCACCTGGCCTGCTCGGCCGTGAAGCGCGACGGCCTGAATATTACTGATATTGCCCCCACGATTCTGCACCTGTTAGGGCTGCCGGTTCCTGTTGATATGGAAGGGAAAGTGATTCTCTAATCAAATAGGCTGAAGTTTATGTACACAAAAAATACCGGCGTCGTCCTTGCGTGTGTCACGCAGCAGCAAAGTGAAGTGGCAGAAGCGCTGAACGCCGAACTGCAAAAAAGAGGGGCCGGTTCTGTCTGCGTCATAACCGACATTGGCGCCGAGGCATCTGCGCAGGAAGCCGTGCAGGCGATTATCCAGTCTCTTGAAGGAAATGGCATCATACCGGCGGCATCGACCGATAACCCGGTTTATTCAGATGGTGAAGAGGAAAAAATCCGCAAGCGGCTTGAAAATTTGGGCTACTTATAAGACCCTGTTTAATTGGTTCTATTTGTCCGCCGCGGCGGATTGGTTTGATTAGTTCAATGATTATCCTTGTCTTCAGACCAATTTAACCAATGGAACAAATCCAACTAATTTAACCAATTTAACTAATGGAACTTTTTTTATGATTGACCTTCACACACATTCTACGGCATCAGACGGCACTCTGTCACCAACGGCTCTCGTGCGGCATGCAAAAGAAAGGCGTCTTGAAGCCCTTGCGCTTACCGACCACGATACGGTCGAGGGTCTTGAAGAAGCGCTTGCTGCCGGCGAGCACGAAGGTATTGAAATAGTGCCGGGGATTGAAATCAGCGCCGAGTTCCCGGAAAGCACGCTGCACATCCTGGGCTATTATGTCGATTTTAAAAACAGAACATTTCTGGACAATATCTCAATTCTTCAGAATGCCCGCAATGAGCGTAACCCGACAATCATAAAAAAGCTGCAAACCCTGGGCATTGATATCACGCTTGAAGAAGTGATCGTGGAGGCGGAGACGGGCCAGGTGGGCCGGCCACATTTTGCACAGGTGCTGCTGAAAAAAGGTTATATAAAAACCCCTCATGAGGCATTTGAAAAATACCTTGCAAAAGGCGCACCTGCCTATACCGACAAGTTCCGCTTTGCGCCCGCCGATGCCATAGCCCATATCAGGAACGCAGGCGGCATCCCCGTGCTGGGGCACCCGTTCACGCTCAAATATAAAACGTCCGCCGAGCTTGAAAATATCGTCGCCGACATGGCTGGCTGGGGCCTCATGGGCATCGAGGTCTATTATTCAGAGCACAGCGAAACCCAGATGCGTCTCTATAAAGACCTCGCTGAGAAGCATAATCTCGTCATTACCGGCGGCAGCGATTTTCACGGCCTTAACATCAAGGGCATTAGTCTGGGAACGGGTAAGGGCGGGCTGAATGTGCCCTACAAATGCCTTGAAAAGCTCAAGGCCCGCGTTAAAGACGTACAGCCGAAGTAAAACGCCATGCAGCACTTTTTTGTCAATCTCCCGCTTCGCTATATTGCCAAAGACCGGCGGTATCTCGACCAGTTCATTGAGCGGCGGCTTGCCCCGGAACTGGGACTTGACACCATTATCATGGCATGTGTTGATGACCACTGGCACCGCGACATTGCCGCACGGCTTAAATCCGTAGGGCTGCCCTGCGCAGTCCATCTTCCTTTTTTCGATCTTCAGCCCGGCAGCCTCGATGACTTCATTCTTGATGCAACACGCCGGAGGTTTGAATCCACAAAAAAAATCGTTGATATTTATGCACCCGCGCACCTTGTGGCGCATGCAGGATACTCCGGTCTATATGTGGAATTCTACGATGCATGGCTGAGTCGCGCCCGCGAAACATGGGCAGGATTTATGGATACCTGGCAGGGGCATCCGCCCCTGTTTCTTGAAAATGTTAACGAAAAAAGTCCGAAGCCTCTGCAGGACCTTTATGCAGGGCTGGCCGGGCACAATACGGGCATATGCTTTGACACGGGCCACTGGCAGAGTTTTTCAGGAGGAAATAAGGCGGGCACTGTCCGCGAGTGGGTGATGCAGCTTAAAGGCTCAATCCGCCATCTGCACCTTCACGATAATGACGGCAGCAGCGATCAGCATATGGGTCTAGGGCAGGGTGCATTTCCGTGGAATGATTTTTTTGCGTCTCTTGCCGAATATTCGCTTCTCCCCACCATAACCCTTGAGCCCCATACCCCGCTGGATGTGGAGCAGAGCCTGAAGTTCATGAGTCAGCACCCGGAGTGGTTTGCATAACCAGGTACGTTCAGAGCCTATTTCATGTGGGGTCTGGTGTCGCTTTTTCAGGCATTGTACGCACTGGTACATTGTGTATGGCAATTTCTTATAAATTGAAAAATTTAAGAAAATAATTCCCGGTGATTGTGTCTATAAATTAATGTGTTTCGGGTCCGCGAAGAATATGTAATAGCCCGTTATAATATTTATGCTTGCAGAACAGAGCAGCACCTGCAGAAGAGTCGGCTGACCATGCGCGTAAAAAATCAAGCTGGAAAAATTAAAATCTAAACCTGAAACCCTGATGCTTGAGGTAAATAATACAAGAAAAAAGCTGCTAAAAAGAATCCTGTAAATATGAGCACCATAAGGGTTTCTTTCATGCCAATCAGCAAAGCATTTTGAATGCGTTTTATTAATTACAGAGGTACTTCCGTTCAGGTCGACAGTGATCACCGCATCCCCGGTATCGCTACCATAATACCAAGTTCGCGATCATCTGCTGCTACCCCATCCCGTTTTGGATTCCATGTCCGGTCAAGATTGATGGTAACAATTCTTTTTCCGGATTCGACCTTTTCAACCCCGCATTTTACCCATTCACCTGTTGTGAGAACAATGGCAAGAAGCTTTTTTCCGTTCATTGCGACATAAGCCCGGGTACGAAAAACAGTTGGATTAGGGTGTCCATTGCGTATAAATATGTTTTCTGCATCGGGCGGCAGTTCTATGGCGCAGCTGCTGCCGCTTATCCATCGAAAAAAAGGCCCTTCATCCTCAGTCCAGCTTGGAATATCAAGGGCAGTCTCGCTTTTATACAGCCCAACCAGCCCCCCCTGTGCGGTAAGATCAATTTCCGTCAGTGGCGTGCGTACAAAAACAGAAAGCAACCGTGTATCGGTGCTTTTCGTATTCAGTGATTTTGGCGTCCAAACCTTTGACGCCTCTATCCTGAGGGTTTGCTCATTCTGCATCCCATCTGCATATAAATACCGAGTGTGCCATCCGGTTTGCAGGCCTGATTCACGAGCTGCTATTTTTCCGTCAATTATGAAACTTAACCAAATCGGATCCTTTTTATTTTCTTCAATGGCCGGTATAAGATATTCTATTTTGAACAGCCCTTTCATGTCGAGCTTTACCTCGGAGAGGCTGCCCGCCCATCGGCATTCTCCTGATCCACAAGTCTCCAGATCGTGAAAACCGATAAACTTTTCACTGCCCAGGTCTTTCGCGTACACAGACAAGCCGTACTTTTTTGCAAGATCATTTGATGACCAGGCGCTGTGATACGCAAAGCCGGCATATGCCACTATGAGGCAGCAGGCACATGCCAGCCCGATGATAAATTTTTGTACGCGTATAGGAATATTTGCAGCGGGCAAAGCCGCCAAATACCCCAGGTTCAGGAATCCAAGCAACCATATTACCGGTATGTACGGCGGGTCCTGCGTCAAACCGTACTGGTGAAAACTAAAGAGAGCTAGCATCACGGGGACTGCTGTTTTGACTCCATTGCGAAAATAATTCGACGCACCGGCAACAAAGCCATAGAGAACCATAGCAAGCCATATAAAAAGGCCAGCCACCCCCACACCGTCAAGAAGCTGTACGTACAAATTGTGGGGGGTCTCAAGCAGCATATCCATCTGCCGGTTTTTAGAAAACTCCGAATCCTGTATTTGCTCCATTATGCCCGTATGCCATCGATATGTTTCCCATCCCAAACCAACAATCGGTCGCTCGCGCCATACCGCGATGCCTTCCTGTGCAATTTTGACTCTTCCGGCAGGCACAAAAAGATTCCTGTAGCGCCAAAATATGCTGCCCAGCTTATAATTCATCAAAAGCTTTTCTTCTGGAGGTGCAACATAGTGAGTCCAAGCGGGCAGCTCCTTGCGCTCCGCCTCGAATTTTTTCTGAATCTGTGCGAAAGTGCCCAGCACCAGCAGCATGCTGACTGCTATGGTCAAAGGAATTGACACTGCAACTTTGGCAATAATCACCAGTCTCCCGCGCAAATTTTTTTTCGAAGCGCTTTCTTTTGATAAATAAAAGAAAAGCCAGCAGAAAAGCAGCGTCAGTGGATAGGCAAGCCAGCCTCCGCGCGCACCCGCCAGGATAATGGTCACCTCAAATAGGATCATCACACCCAGCAGGAGGGATTTGAATCCCCATCCCCGTTTTAACAAAAAGCCGTAAAGTATATAGGGGATCGTCATCGTCAGGTACTCTGCAAACCACCCTGCATTGCCGCTAACGGACTGGAGCCGTACACCTTCATTGATACTGCTTCTGACTGTGCTGAGGTCTATGAACCTAGCATATTCCAGCAACCCTACCAGCGAGGACCATAGGCCGCCGAACAGCGTCCCCAAGAATATGCTCCGGTAGTTGGTCTCATAATCGGATCGTGAGGACAGTGCAGCAATGAACACGATAAACAGCAGCAGCCTGTTGACGGCGGCTATGGAATACAGCGGGTCGAAAGAATAAGCAGCAAAAATAGATCTCGCAGCGGGAACAATACCCCACTGAAAGACTTTGCCGAGTTCCTGCGATGGCAGCACCATCAGCGAAAGCGAGCAGATTGCCGCAAATAAAAAAAGAAACCCCATGAGAACAGGGTTGATTTTGTTCCTGAGTTCAATGTTTTTAATGTTGGGGATCAATAAACACGCAGCCAAAAGGGCTGTAAAAAATTCAAATATGCTGGAGTGTATGCGCCATGAATGGTTAATATAGAGAGGGAAACTTGCGGCATAGACGAAAAGAACGTATTTTAACAAATTTTTCCTAAAGAGACAGGCTGCTGCAATCGCAGAGGCGCCGGCAATGAGCAGGTTTGCCAGTTCAGGCACAACAAGCTTTTGCCAGAGGTCGGCCATACGGAAGAAAATGTTACAAAAAATAAAGATAAGTGCCGTTAGGGAAAAAAGCCAGCGGAGTATCAAAATAGCATCCTTTGCCTAGGTGTGAGCGGAGCGTGAAAGTCTTCTCCTTCGTACAACTCTGCAAGATAGAGCAGGATTCTGTTGTTTATACGTCCAAATAGCATGAATAAACAATACTTTTATTTTGTGTAACTTTCAAATTAATTGGGGGGCGGCGGATTCAACTGTTGTGTTTTGCACCATGCAACAGTTGCAGCTTTTTTTGTGCAGCATTAACCCGGGAATGCTTGGTGGAATGGCGCTGTTTTTTTTTCTTAGTTTTTTGGATGTTTTCAACCGTGTCAATGACAAAAAATGATAATGCCACAAGTAAAAAAATCGCAGAAAAAAGGAGAAAGGTGTACTGGACGGGAATATGAATCATTATAATTGAGCAGATGCCAAGGATTATCGTATATGCATACAGCACCAGCAGTATCTCTTTTTTGGAAAACCCGATTTCTAAAAGCCGGTGATGGATGTGGCTATTATCTGGGGTGAAAATATGGACACCTTTTTTCATGCGCAGCCATATGACCCGGCCTATATCCCATAACGGAAAAATAAGCATGAGTATCGGTACAATAAGAACCGTTGCTGCCGAAGATTTATTAATACCCATAAGGGGAAGTGTTGCATAGATGAATCCCAGCAGATATGCGCCGCTATCACCCATGAAAATTCTTCCGTACGGGAAATTATAGAGATAAAAGCCAAGTGTTGAGCCGGTAAGTATGAGGCTTAACTGCATGACAAGAGGATTTTTGAGATAATAGGCTATGGTACAAAGAAAAATACTTGCTATAATCACAATGCCTGATGCAAGGCCATCAAGACCATCAATAAGATTTATGGCATTCATGAACGCAACGACCCAGAATGCTGTAATAATCCATTCAACAAAAACAGAGTCAATATTCAGCCAGTTCAGCAGGGATAGTTGCTGCACCTGCAGGCCAGACCAGGCAACAAGCAGCCCTGTTATGGTTTGAAGCACGAGCTTATGGCGCGCCCTAAGGCGTTTGATATCATCAATCAGCCCTATAGCGAACGCAAGTATCATAGCGCTTAAATAGATATATTTGTTAAAGGATAATGTTCGGGCGGTGAAGAGCAAAAAACACGTGACGCTGAAAAAACCTGTAAAAATACCCACTCCGCCAAGTCTGCTGACATTGCCGGTATGTATTTTCCGCGCATCAAGACGGTCATAGACTTTGAACGTTCTTGAAAAAAACACAAGGCATGGTACCGTGATAGCCGTCACAAAGAAAGCAATGGCCCCATTGGACATCATTTCAGGCAACATTGTTCCTTAACTCCTCAGTAAAATATTTTGCACATGCGGTAATTTTATTATTCGTCTTGCCGGTTTTTGCTCATGAGATACCATACAATTTTTGAATCTGAATTATGTTGCAAAAATTTTGTCAAGGTTACAGCCTCATTTTAGACGGCATTTTGTACATAAAGCGTTGCTTTTTGTCCTTTTATGTTCATTGTCAAATCTCATCTTTACTTGAATCATGGTGACTACCCCAAAGTTAAACATTTTTATATATATAATATATATATCAAACGTCAAGCATTTAGTTTTCCTATTTAATAGTTGCATATTTTAGAGGAATATCAAGGGCGGTATCGTGCAATTGTGTGCTTGGATCGAATCATGCCGCCGCGTGTTTTTTTGCTTGAGCGGGATTGGCAAAAAGCGAAAGAAGCAAAACACACAAAGCAGGTGATGCCGGTTATTTCTGTAACGTCATCCGCAAAAATTGAAAACGTTGAGGTGCCGGTAATAATCTCGGCAAAAGCGAAATGAGGGGGGAGCTTGAACTGTCAAACCACCGATAAGCCGGTTGCAAGAGTGGCTGCAAACCGGAGCAGAAGAGGCACTTTGAAAATGCGTCAATTATATGTTTTATTTCGGCAGAAATCTGACAAGAAGCGATGCGGGTACCTATGTTTTTTCACGGAAGATGTAATGCTGTTGAGGCGCAAGGCCTGCCGCGCCATCTTCTGTATCCGCTGCTTTGCCTTGGCCTTTAACTGCTGGCCCCCCCCCGGGCTTGCCGCCTGCGATCATAGTCCTGCTGGTGCTGCCTGAGCGCCTCCACCATGCCTCCTTGTTTAATTTTTGACCGGAATGTGCCGCGCAAGCCCCGCCTTGTAGGCGGGGAGCATCACTGCTTGCTAAGCTCTGCTATCCGTTCAAAATTATCCCGAAACTGTTCATAATCTACATTGCCCGTTACATTTGGCAGGACTTGACGAACCCCCCCCCTGGAATGGTACGATCTCTATCATAAGGCATGCCTTATTTTACTTTTCTCCTGATTCCTACTTCTGTATTTCTTTTCTTTGTGCTTGGAACCCCTTAAATTCAATGCTTCCGTTGTTGTGGACAGGTTCTATTTAAGAACTTCAAATGGACAAACATTAAGCCGAGGCGATTCTGAGTTATTGATATTTGGCAGCACTCTGTTTAGTCTTGAGCGGCTGCTGGCGGGGCAGCCCCGGCCATAACCGGGCTGCCCCGCCAGGGTCTCCTGCGCCAGGACGGCATGCGGCTTTCAATTCCCCCGCAAGGCCGCTTTGATCGCATCGCGGTCGCCGGACGGAGCAGCCAGCGCTTTCTGAACACGGGCGCCGAGCCGCCTTGCGGGAACAACGCCACCAGCGTCTGTCTGCGCCTTATAGGTCTGCGCTTCAATGGCGTCGGGGTCAGCTAAGGCTATGGCGCGCAGATGGCCCAGGGCAGCTTCAACCCTCCCGGCATTCACCAGTTTAGCAGCGAACATGAACCGCGCCATTATGTAAGAGAAGGCTGTTACCGGCACTTCTATATCATCGGCATCCGCCGTGTCCGCCCCCCCCGGCATTACGGTTTTCCCCCAGAACGCTTCGGTTGCGGCAATGCGCTCCTGCAGGCTCACCGGCTGGTTCGGGCTGTCAATGCAGTACAGCAGACCATCGGGAATATTGCGGCAGCGGGGCAGAAATTCAGCCAGCCCGAGTTGCGGCAGCTTCAGCTCCGGGGGCTCAAGCATGCAGATATCCCGCTTGCCCATGTTGCCCCGGATCAGCTCTCTCAGCCACGCGGTGGCAGGTGACTCCGATGATGTTTCCAGATAGTACTCAGGAGTGTGCTCCGGCCAGCTGACATGGGGATAGGTGCGGCGCAGCTGATCCGTATACCACTGACGCAGCAGCGACGGGGCGATGATTGCCACATCCGGCCGCAGCCCCTCCACGCTTTGCAAATAGAGAAGCGAGCTTATGCTGGTATCGCTGCCGGTCAAAATGACAGTCTCCGGGCCCGCCGATGCCAGCACGTCCCGACCGAACCGCTCGGCGATCCGCACCCCGCTGAGATCAACGCTGCGGTAATGCAGAGGAAGACCTGCCAGGCCCAGAAGCATGGCCGCCCAGACAAGTTGCCGCGGCAACCTGTCAAAGCCAGCGGCAGCAGCCAGCACAACAATGGTGTAGGCGGGCAGCAGATAGGAGCTGATATCCGGAATGTTATACAGGCAGGAAAAAACTATGCAGCACGCGGCGGAAAACAGGAGCCCCGCCGGGATAAGCCACCCGCATTTTCGAAGCAGCAGCCACATTCCCACCGGCGCCGCTGCCGCGGCAATGCCTGTATTGGCGGGAAGGTTCCACACAAAGCTGCCTGCCCGGGCAATCACGGTCATCAGGGGAACATCGCCGAAGCGTCTCCGGTAGGGCTGTGCGGTGATGATGGTCCAGAACCTGTCGAATGTTTCCGGGTCGCCCATATCGATGGGGGGGTTCAGGGAGCTTGCGACCGGCAGGTACAGAAACACCAGGCCCGAGAGCACTGCGCAGCCC
>Ga0209777_10008326_pt1 | contig 11365 bp, 9 predicted proteins | sample FrelakmetHBP12HB_FD_187147 | JGI IMG/M metagenome (GOLD analysis project Ga0209777, IMG submission 187147) | Freshwater lake sediment microbial communities from the University of Notre Dame, USA, for methane emissions studies -HBP12 HB (SPAdes)... | ecosystem: Environmental > Aquatic >...
GCGGCCCCGCCGGGCTTAGGCGGATGAGACATGTCGGCAACCGGGTGGGCCTTCCCGACGAAGCCGTTGGGCCCGCGCGGCGGCTGGCCCAGGGCGGCTCCATGGCCCCCAGCCGGGGTCACCGGGTTGGAGTAATTCTCATGGTGCCAGCCGGCATGATTGTTATTGATATTCGTGTTGTTGTTGATGTTCGTGTTGTTGTTAATGTTCACGTTCTTGTTGATGTTCACGTTCTTGTTGATGTTGACGTTATTGTAGACGTTTGTGTTGTGGTAGATGTTGTTCTGCACGAAGGTATTGTTGTTCACGTAAACGTCGTGATGGCCCCAGTCGCAGCCGCCGAACATGACGCCGCCGACGGCGAGACCCACCCCGAAAGAGATCATAGGACCGCCCACGACGAAGGTGGGCGGGGCGACCAGAACAGTTGGGTAGTAGGGCTCAGGTACAACCCAAGAAGGGCCATAGACGACGACCGGGTTGTAAGCAGGCACGTAAACGACGTCAGGCGTGACGGGCTCTATGACGACGGTCTCGTGGGTCGGACACTCGCACGGGCTCACCACCACCCTCTGCTGCTGGCATGTCTTGAGGTGGCCCGACCGGTACGACATCAAGCGCATCCTTTGGACCGTGTCGAGAACGTCGTTTTGTTGGTACGTGAAGGCGTAGCCCAGGTCGGTGCTCCAGTCCACGTTCGTGGACAATCTGTTGAGCACATCGGGGAACTTGCACAGCGAGATCACGCTCGGGTCCCAGCTCGCCTGAGCCAGCGCGTTGTCCATGTCCGGGCAGCAGCAGCACAGACCCGGATTGCCCTGGATCCACTGGCTGGCATCCGCCACTTGGTCCGGGTACGTGGCCGCCATGCATATTTGGGTCACCAGTGAATCGGGGTAAAGCGCGATAGGGGCCACCATCTGCTCGAGCTGCTCAGACGAGTAATAGGCCTCCTGCGCCTGCGCGCCTTGAGAGAAGAAGAAGCTTCCCCCTGCAAGGACAACGCACACAAATGCCGCGGTCACGGTCAACTTAGCCTTTCCCATGTCTCACCTCCTGGTCTCGACTTCCACGATTTAATGCCCCAGCCATGGTAGACCCATTAGTGCCCCGCTGTCCATGGGGTCCTTTTTGCGCTACCGCAAGGATCAAAGCAAGACTGCTGCCAACGGAATGTCGAGCCTTTGCCGGGGCCGCGGTTCCTGGTTTCGGAGATATTGGGATCGCCCAAATGCCTCCTCGGAACAGTCGTGTAGCCGCCTGGCCCTTGGATGGCCGACCGGATGTGGGGCACGCTCTCCTCCCGCCGGATGGCCCGTCCGATAGCCGAGACGCCTGTCCAGGACTCAAGACGCACGACGCGGCCTGCGACCTCCCCGCACACAGACGAACCTTGGGTTAGAATAGAGGCAGTTGGGAGGCAATCATGCCGCAAGTTATCCAGTCCATGATACGGGACGAACTCAGCAGCCGCCGCATCAAGCTGGAGCGGGCCGTCGCATCCGCGAGCGAGGACGGGGAGCTGACCCGCCTCCTCTCGGAGGTGGACGCCGCGCTGGAGCGTCTGCAGACGGGCCGCTACGGTCTGTGTGAAACGTGCCACGACCCGATCGAAACGGACCGCCTGATGGCCGACCCCATTACGCGCTTCTGCCTGGACCACCTCACCTCTTCGGAGCAGAAGGCCCTTCAGGAGGACCTGGACCTCGCGGCCCGCATCCAGAAGGGGCTGTTGCCGGCATCCGGCCTCCGGCACGGAGGCTGGGACGTGACCTATCACTACGAGCCCCTGGGCCCCGTGAGCGGGGACTACTGCGACCTGCTGCCCAAGGAGGACGGCCGCCTCTTCTTCGCGCTGGGAGATGCGGCGGGGAAGGGCGTGGCGGCTTCCATGCTCATGGCGCACTTGAATGCCATGTTCCGAACCCTCATCGAGGTGGATCTGCCCTTGGAGGATATGCTGGAGCGCGCGAGCCGCGTTTTCTGCGAGAGCACGCTTCCGACGCACTACGCCACTCTCACGTGCGGCTGGGCCCGGCCATCGGGAGAGCTTGTGATTTGCAGCGCCGGCCACCCGCCTTCCATCCTCTTGGCCGGGAGAGGCGCCACCGAGGTCTGGGCCCAGGGCCTGCCTCTCGGCCTCTTCTGCCAGGAGCGCTTCAAACCCGTGAGCCTGGCTCTGGAGCCGGGAGACACACTGCTAATGTACTCGGACGGGCTAACCGAAGCGCGGGACGCCGCGGGCGAAGAGTTCGGGAGGGAAAGGCTCCTCGCGCTCGCGGCGGAATCCTCCGCCCTTTCGCCCGAGAAGCTGGTCGCTGCGTGCGTGCGGGGAGCCCGGGGCCACCAGAAGGGCGCCCCGCGGACCGACGACCTCACGGTCATGGCCCTGCGCTGGAGCCCGTCCCGAGATTAGGCCTCTGTCGTAGGAGCGCTCTCCAGAGCGCGAATGCCAGCGACCATGACGGAAAACACGATAGAGCCCGAGGAACCCGGCCCCGTCGAAATCCCAATTGACGGCACATTGGACCTCCACACCTTTCGGCCCAAGGACGTGGGCGTCCTCGTGCCCGAGTACATAGCGCAGTGCCGCGAAAAGGGCATCCTCAGGGTCCGGGTCATCCACGGAAAAGGCCGGGGGGAACTCCTCAGAAGCGTTCACGCCCTCCTGGGCCGCCTGGCGACGGTGGAGTCCTTCTCCCTCGCGGACGGCCTCGAAGGGGGACCCGGCGCCACGATCGTGCGCTTGAAAGCGCCGGAGCGAGCGGAACCGGCGGAAGGAGGCGAATGAATGGCCAACCTCGCCAGAGCTATCGCCATAGCCGCCGAGGCCCACCGCGAGCAGCTCGACAAGTACGGCGCTCCCTATGTCCTCCACCCCATCCGGGTCATGATGAAGATGGGGACGGAGGAGGCCATGATGGCGGCAGTTCTCCACGACGTCGTCGAAGACAGCGGCCGGACCCTCGAACAGCTCCGTGCCGAGGGTTTCTCCGAACGAGTGCTAGCCGCAGTGGACTACCTCACCAAGCGCGAAGACGAGAAAGACGACTACGATGCGTACATCCGCAGGGTCATGGAAAGCCCTCTCGCGATAAGGGTCAAGATCGCGGACCTGGAGGACAACATGGACCCGAAACGAATCTGCAATTTCACCAAGAGAGATGCGGCGCGGATTGAGAAGTATCACAAGGCTTGGGCCGTCTTACGACAGAAAGAGGGCGGCGGGGGTGAGCGTTCTTAAAGTGAGCCTGGCATGAGCCCCGTGACCCACGCCCTTCTGGGCTGGCTCGTGGCCGGCGTCCCGAGAAACCTGAGCCGCCGGGAGCGCGCGTTTATTACCGCCGCCGCGGTGGTTCCGGACCTCGATGGGTTGGGCGCCATCGCGGAGCTTGCCACGCGGGACTCCCAGACGCCCCTCCTATGGTTCACCGAGTACCACCACGCGTTCCACACGGCGCTCTTCGGCTTCGTCCTGACGGGCCTGGCCTTCGCCTTCGCGCGCCGCCGCTGGTTCACGGCTGCGCTCGTGCTCGCCAGCTTCCACCTCCACCTGCTCTGCGACATCGCGGGTGGGCGCGGCCCGGACGGCTACCCGTGGCCCATCCCCTACCTCGCGCCCTTCTCGTCCGCGTGGCAGCTCCAGTGGGAGGGGCAATGGGCCCTGAATGCGTGGCCGAACTTCGCCGTGACCGGCGCGGCGCTCCTCCTGACTTTTCTCCTGGCCTGGGATAGGGGATACTCTCCGGTGGGGCTCTTTTCAGAACGTGCAGACCGGGCTTTCGTGGAGACGCTGAGAGGACGCTTTCCGAAAAAGGAAGGAGACACGGCCATGGCATGGCTCACGCTAACAAACGTCAAGAGGGCCGCGGCGGTCCTCCTTTTCGTGGCGATTTTCTTTCCCCTCTCCCGGTGCGCCCGGCCGGCCCCTGGGGCGGCGAACGCCCAGCCCCAGCAGCAGGCGCAGGCGCCGGTCGAGTACACCTACAGCTACGCCTGGAGCCGCTTCGATGTGACCGAGCCCGGCGGCTACCTGGCCATCCTTAGCTTCCTGTGGCCGATCCCCATCCTGCTGTACGAGGCTTTCGGCAAGAACCGCACCGCGCGCGTCGTCCTCCTGTGGCTCCAGCCGCTCCTCTGCCTGGGCGCGGCCTGGATGATCTACCTCCGGACCATCCTCGAAGACCCGTGGACGGGCGCCTACCTTGCCTGGTCCGCGCTATCGGCCTACTTCTTGGCGTCTGTTTACACAGCGGGCGCTGACGTGTGCGCCGCCGTCAAGAGGAAACGGGCGGAGTCGCCGGCTTGAAAAACCATTGGCGTCTGATCCTTGCGCTCCTTCTCTGCGCGGCCATCTCGGCGCTGGCGGTGGACATCCCCAAGATCGAGCATCCGGTCAACGATGGCGCAAAGGTCCTTTCGCCCGCGGCCACATCCCGGATAGAGGAACTCCTGAAGGCCCACCGCGAGAAGACGGGGGTCCAAATCGCCGTCCTGACGGTGGACAGCACCGGCGATCTGCCCATCGAGGATTTCTCCCTCAAGACCGCCGAGGGCTGGGGCGGCGGGAGCCGCGGCAAGGATGACGGCGTGCTCTTCACCTTAGCGGTCAAGAACCGCACAATGCGGATCGAGGTGGGCTACGGCCTTGAATCCCTCCTCCCCGATGCCGAAGCCCTGGAACTCCAAGAAGCCGTCAAGGAGAAGCTGCGTTCCGAGGACTACGACGGAGCGGTGGAGTCCGTCGTCCAGGGGATCATCAAGGACACCTCCGCCGTCGTGGCAGGACAGCCCATCCCCCAGCCCGCCCCTCCCCTCGGTACGCGAGTACCATGGACCTACCTCATCGTTTTTCTACTGGGGAGCATCGGCACCGCCATATTGCTCTTGCAGGAAGTCAAGCACATCGCCGTCCCCGTCAAGGCCCTCTTGCCAGCCCTCTTCTTCGGCGTGCTGCCCGCCGCCATCGGGGCCGTCTTCTGGGGCGGGCCGGGATTCTGGTGGGTTTACCCCATCGTCTACTTCGTCGGCATGGTATTGGCTCTCTTCATCTACGGGGCCTACGATGACAGCAAGTGGTGTGCCTGGGCCTTCGGGGCGTGGCTGTTTGTCTTATCCCCCGCCTATCTCATCTGGAATCAGGCTTTTCACAAGCTGGACAAGGCCGAGGGGCCCGAGGTAATCACGCTCCTCATGGCGCACGTCCTCGGCTGCGGCTGCGGCTCGATGCTCGGCCCTCTCCCCTACTTTCTCCATCTCATGGGCAAGAAGCCAGGCAGCGCATCGGGCTCCTCCTTCCACTGCCACGGTGGGAGCTTTCTGGGGTTGGGAAGCTCCTTCGGCGGTGGCGGCAGCTCCTCCTGGTCCGGTGGCGGCGGGAGCTTCGGCGGTGGTGGCGCGAGCTCGTCGTGGTGAAAACCGGGGCGGACTCAAGCGCGATGAGCCAACCGCGGTTCAGCGCGCTTGACGCTCATGCGCGGGAGTCATAGACTCCGGCTTTGCTCAAGGAGAGCCCATGCGCCGGTTTCTGCTGCTGCTCGTCATCGCACTTGTCCTGATCGGGATAGGGATCTGCCTGGGTGTGATGGTGGACCGCCACCTCAACCCGCCCGTAAAGCCCCCGGCCCAGTTTACCGGCGCCTCCCTTCAGCCGTGCCCGGACGAGTACGTCCTCACGCGCTTCCAACAGCTTTGGTTCGAATCTAGACCATGGGCAGAAAACCGATGGCTGGGAATTCAAACCCTCCAGTACCCGACAGACGTTTGGGTGACGCAGGAAATCCTCTTCGACACCAAGCCCGACTTCGTGGTGGAGTGCGGGTCCTACAGGGGCGGGAGCGCCGCCGCGTGGGCCACCTTCCTCAAGGAGACAAACCCAGAGGGCCGCGTGATCAGCATCGACATCGAAGATAGGATGGGCGACGCCCGGAAGCTCCCCATCTGCAAGGAGAGGGTGGATTTCCTAGTAGGCAGCTCGATAGACCCAAAAATTGTAGCGGAGGTAACGCGCCGGGTGACGGGAAAGAAGGTTTTCGTCCTGCTTGACTCCCTGCACACCAAGGAGCACGTGCTCAGTGAGCTGCGAAACTATTCTCCATTGGTCTCGAAGGGACAGTATATCGAGGTTCAAGATACTGCCCTCAGCAGACACCCAATCAAGGCAGGGCTAGGAGGGGGGGCCCACGAGGCTGTTCAGGAATTTCTTGCCTCCACGGATGCCTTCATGTCCGATGGGAGCCGCAACCGCATGATCTTGTCCTGCTCTCCCGGCGGCTACCTCAAGCGCGTGAAATAGCCAGAAGATGTCTGCGGAGGAATCTCCGTCAAGCCGAGACATCGGCCTCCCCACCGCGACGGCCCTAGTGGTCGCCAACATGGTGGGCACGGGTGTCTTTACGAGCCTGGGCTTCCAGGCCGCGGACGTGCGCTCCGTCCCCGCTCTCCTGTCCCTGTGGATCCTCGGTGGCCTCTACGCCCTTTGCGGGGCTCTGGCCTATGGGGAGCTCGGGGCGGCCATGCCGCGCTCGGGCGGGGAGTACCATTTCCTCTCGCGGACCTATCACCCCGCTGTTGGGTTTCTTGCGGGCTGGGTCTCCGTGACCGTGGGTTTCGCCGCGCCCGTGGCCGCCGCCGGGATGGCCCTCGGCTCCTACCTGACGAAGGTCTTTCCGGCGCTCCAGCCGAAACCCGTGGCGCTCACGGCGGTCACAGTGATCACACTCCTTCACTTGTGGACGCTCCAGGTTCGCAGGGGCTTCCAGAACGCGGCTACCCTCTTCAAGGTGACCCTCATCTGCGTTTTCATCCTCTGCGGCTTTTTCATGGCCGTGCCCCAATCCTTCGAGCTCCTGCCCGGACCCGGAGAGCTCAAAATCTTGTTCTCCGCGCCTTTCGCCGTCTCCCTTGTGTACGTGACCTACGCCTACTCGGGCTGGAACGCCTCGGTCTACATCGCGAGCGAGGTACGGGAGCCTTCCCGGACCATCCCCCGCTCGCTCCTTCTCGGGACGCTCGCCGTGACGGCGCTCTACGTGCTCCTGAATTTCGTCTTCCTCCTGACGACCCCCCTGCCGGAGCTGGCGGGCCAGCTCGAAGTGGGGTTCCTCTCGGCGGGGCACCTCTTCGGGCCCTCGGGCGCGCGCTTCATGGGGCTGCTCATTGCCATCGGCCTGGTCTCCTGCATCAGCTCGATGGTGTGGGCGGGGCCGAGGGTGCTCCTGGCGCTGGGTCAGGACGCTCCTTTTTTCAAGGCCCTCGCCCCTTTGAACCGGTTCGGAGTGCCGCACCGGGCCATGCTCGTCCAGTACGCTATCGTCCTGGTCATGGTGCTCACTTCCACCTTCGAAAAGGTCATCACCTACATGGGGTTCACCTTGGCAGCCTGCACCTTCATGGCGGTCCTGGGCGTTTTCGTGCACCGCCATCGCTTCCCGGAGGCCCCCAGGCCGTACAGGACGTGGGGCTACCCCTTCACACCGGTTTTCTTCTTGATCGTCACGGCCTGGATGCTGGCCTTCCTTTTGAGATACAGGCCCATCGAGTCCCTGGCGGGCCTCGCCACGCTGGCTCTGGGCCTGCCCGTGTACTTTCTGGGCGGACGGAACAAGTCCTGATCTTCTTCGGTCCCTAGATTGTGGGCCGCCCTCTCTGGCCGGTGCTGTATGATGAAGGCGGACCGGGCCTTACCATGAAAAGCGATACACCTCAAAGGATTCTTGGAAAAGTGAAGGGCGCCTGGAGGGCGCTCCTGCCAACGGGCCGGAGGCGGACGGCGTTTACGACCATTCTCTGCCTTGTCCTACTTCTTGGTGTGGGCTTTCTGCTTTGGCGGCATTTGGATCAGCGCATGACCCTCAGGGCGCCGCCCCCCACGCTCCTCTTCGAGGACTCGGAGGGCCGCTACGTAGCGGAGTTGAGCCGGGACGAGCACCGGCACGGCTACTGGCCGGCTCCCGAAAAGGTCCCCGAACGCATCCTCCTCTCCACCATCGCGGCCGAAGACTGCCGCTTCTACACCCACCTCGGCGTGGACCCAAAGTCCATCCTGAGGGCCGTGGCCCAGAACCTGAGGCGCATGCGGCGCGTCTCGGGCGCCTCCACGCTGGCCATGCAGGTAGCGCGCCTGCAGAACCCCGGCAAACGGAGCCTGCTGAGAAAGGTGTCGGAGGCCGTGACCGCCCTCGTTCTCACACGGCGTTACGGCCGGGAGGCGGTGATCCGGCACTATCTCCGCATCGCCCCGTACGGGAATCAGAACTACGGCGCCGCGTACGCCGCGCGGAGGTATCTGGACAAGCCGCTCCAAGACCTCACCTGGAGCGAGGCAGCGCTCCTGGCCGCCTTGCCCAAGCTCCCCGGCCGCATGAACATCTACAAGCCCGAGGGCCGCGAGGCGGCGGAGAGGCGCGCGGGCTACGTCCTCTCGAGGCTGAAGCAGCTCGGTTGGATCCCCGAAGAGGAGTACGGCCGGGCCTTGGACCAGCTCCCTCGCATACGCCTGGCGGCAAAAGACGAGCGCCCCCCCTCCTGCCTCCACGCCATCCTGGCCCTCCAGAAGCAGCTCTCCGCGGACCCGCGGCGCTGGCCGCAGGACCGCGGCTACATCGTCCGCACCACCCTCAACCTCGACGTCCAGGACGCCGTCGGCGCCGTTGCCTCCAACGCCGTGCGCGAGTTCCGCGCGGACGGGGCCGGGAACCTTGCTGTCCTAGTGGCCGAAAAGGAGACGGGAAACATCGTCGCCTACCTCGGCTCCGACGACTACTACGACAAAGACAACAAAGGCTCTATCGATTACGCGCGCGTCCCCCGCTCCTCGGGCAGCACACTCAAGCCTTTCATCTACGGGCTCGGGATGAGCCAGAAGGGGTACACCGCGGCCACGCTCCTCACGGACGTGGGCCTGGCCCTCGATTCGCATGCGGGGACGTACGTCCTCAGGAACTACGACGAGGCCTACCTGGGACCCATCCTGTACAGAAACGCCCTCGCCAACAGCCGGAACGTCCCGGCGGTGGAGGTCCTGGAGGCCGTGGGCGTCGAGACGGCCTACCGGCACCTCACGGACCTGGGCCTCGTTCACAAGTGGCGTGATCCGCACCGGTACGGTCTCACGCTGGCCGTCGGCGGGCTCTACGTCACCCTCTGGGACCTCGTGCGGGCCTACGGCATCCTCGCCAACGACGGGAGGGCTTTCGATCTGCGCTGGACGCCCGCCCCGCCCAGCGCGCGCCGCACGCACGCCCAAGTGATTCCAGAAGACGTGGCCCGCCAGCTCACGCTCTTCCTCTCGGACCCCATGGCCCGCCTCCCCTCCTTCCCGCGCATGGGATGGCTGGAGTACCCCTTTCCCGTAGCCGTGAAGACGGGGACCTCCCAGGGCTACCGGGACGCGTGGTGCGTGGGCTACTCGCCCAAGTGCATCGTGGGGGTCTGGGTGGGACATCCCGAGAACTACCCCATGAAACGCCGGTGCGGCGCGGATTCCGCCGCCATGGTGGTCCACCAGGTGATGGAGAGGCTCCATCCCGAGGAGATGGAAGGCCTGCAGGACTTGAGCTTCCCGCCGCCCAGGGGCTACACGGCCCGCCGGATTGACTTGCTTTCGGGAAAGCTCGCGAGGCAGGACACGCCCTACGTGGCCCTGGAGTGGTTCAAGGCCGGCACGGAGCCCGTAGAGGAGACGGACGTCTACCGGGAGGTGACCGTGGACACCCGCTCCGGGCTGCCCGCCGCGCCCGGCTGCCCCGGCGAGTTCCAGCGGCGGAAGACCTACGTCGCCTTGGAGCCAAGATTCGCGAGCTGGGCGAGGCAGTCGGGCCTCGAGCTGCCGCCCCTGCCGGATTACGCGTCCATCGAGTCCCTCCTGTCGAGGAAGGACCCGAAGCTCTCAGTCCGGGAGCCCAAGGACGGCGCGCAGATCCTCGGCGATCCTGAGACGCCGGCGGATTGCGCCACCATCTCTCTCCAGGCCTCGGTGGAGCCGCCTGTCCCTCAGGTGATCTGGTACGTGGATGGCAAACCTTACGAGGTGGTGGACTACCCCTACACCACGCGGTGGAGGCTCGAGCCCGGCTCACACGCCTTCCACGTCGCGCTTCCGTTCGCCCCCATTAAGAGCGCTTCCGTGAAGGTAACCATTCAGCAGTGAGCCCGCGTTGTTTGGGGCACTGTCCAGGAGGAGAATCGACTTGAGCCTATTCTGTTCGGAGGGGGATGATGAAAAAAGCAATAGCCTACGGAATCACGAGTCTGGCCTCATTGCTCGCGCTTGGTACGGGAGGTTTCCTTCTCGCCTTCATGGCGGAGACCGTCTCGCGGTGGAAATTGGAGAATGCGCTATTTTGCCTGGCCTGCTTAGTTCACATGATCGTGCCGCTCATCTGCATCTGGCTGGTCAAGCGCGGATGGGTGTGGGCCGGTCTGATAGTCGGGGTGCTGTCCTCTCTTTTCTCGCTCTTGGTTGGTGGCGTCACATTCGTTTTCATGACCGCTGGCGCATGGCATTAGCCCTATATTGAGATAGCCTCTAGAGTTTTCTCAAAATGAGCGCGGCCCACCCAGGGCTCCTGCGAAGGGCTTCCCCTGGGGCTGCTTCGAAGCAAGACCCAGTCTAGTTAACCCAACGGCATCTTCGAGGCTCTCAATCGGAGCCCAACGAGCTTGCGCCATGTCTTTAGCCCACCTGTTCAAACCCGGCGGCTAAGGAAGGGAAGGCTGCTAGGCACGGTGGCCCGCCCAAGCGGCGGGGGGGGGCTTCGAAGCACACAGGCCATGCCGGGCCGCAAGGCGCGCGCCGGACGCGTATGCGGCTTGACCAAGGCCACCCAAAGCACCACATTGTTCTCGGGGTCTGGTCCATGCTATCCCAACAGAGGCTTCCTTTCTCCCCTTGTTTCAAGAGTCACGCACTTCTCCGGGCGGCAATTTTCACGGCAGCCGTGCTGGGCGGCTTTTCTTTCCGAGCCGGCGCGCCGGCCCTCAGGCCTCGGAGTCTAGCGAGCGGGACTAAAGGGGCAAGGTCCGCTCAGCGTCTCAACCCCCGCTCATTGTCTGGGGCGAGCAAGGGGGGAGCCGTCTCGGGCGGCTCGTCGAAGGTCCTCGACATCGGCCGTTGCCGCCGCCTCGCGGATGAGATCCAAGCCTTGGCATCGTATGAGCCCGGTGGCATCAAAGACGAGGAGGCCCTTCAAGAGGCGCTCGCCCTTCTGCCCGAATTTCAAATCGGGTTGGATGCCGCCTCCAATGGCACCCTCACGCCGGACGCCATGGCCGCCCTCGATGCCACGAGGACGAAGATTGAAAACCTTGAGGGGCTGTCTCTCAAGGGCCGCCACACCCTGGAATGCTTGCGGATGCCGGCGGG
>Ga0209777_10008327_pt1 | contig 11365 bp, 6 predicted proteins | sample FrelakmetHBP12HB_FD_187147 | JGI IMG/M metagenome (GOLD analysis project Ga0209777, IMG submission 187147) | Freshwater lake sediment microbial communities from the University of Notre Dame, USA, for methane emissions studies -HBP12 HB (SPAdes)... | ecosystem: Environmental > Aquatic >...
CCCTCGACCAAACACGGGAGCAGCCATATACCAAGCCCCGCGCGACGTATTCTGCGCTGCCCCCGTCGGTTCACAAGGCACGGCACGCCGATGTGCGGCCCGAGGAAATCATTCCCTTTGATGATGACGATTTGAAAGATTTTTAAATACCGAAGTCCGCATGCGCAGGGGCGTGGTCTATCAACAGCAAAATGGTCGCAGTATAATTGATGAAAATTTAATTAATTTGCGGCTTTTGTTTCCCTCTTGACAGGGGCAATATAGGCTGTCCCGTATTTCCCCTATTGTTTAGGTGCATTCACCTTGCATTGGTCCCTTCAGCACGAGTTAAAAACAATACGTGCAAACAACTCTCGTATTGGGATTACAGGCTGATCATGTGCGTCAAGCATGGCCGCAGGGCTTATTTTTTCATCGGCCGCTCATATTTAAAAATACAGACGCAGTCGCCTTCAGCCTGGCAGGAAATGGTTTTGCCCTTAAATCCCTCAAATGCCTCGATAGTGGCTTCAATATCAAGGTCACAAATAACCGGGCAGGGTTTTTCAAATCCGTACTGTTTTGCCATGTCCATAAACGGGCAGACGCGGTGTACCTCGATGACAGCATCCATGCCATTGTTGGAAACATCAACAGCGTCCATTATCATCCCGAGCTGCGCATAAATGGGGATGGCTTTTTTGAACCCCTCATACAGGGAATTGTTTTCAATATAGGGCCCAAGGCTTTTTTTCTGCCGCTCGGCATAGCCCTGCATCAAAAAATCATGGGCTTCCTGCGGTCCCTCGACAAGCACTATCTGCCGGTAATCCTCGAATTTTTTTCTAAACATGTCCATAGGGTCCATATGCGGGCGCTCCTTAAATGGTGTTTTTTCAGAGAAACATTTTATCACGATGTGTCTCTGGTATGCTTAACAGATTTTCATATCGCAAGTCAACAACCTCCTTGTGGAGACGGTGTCACAATAACCCTTGATGTCATTTTGACTCCGCCGCAGGGGGATGTGTCCGAAGGGTGCGCCATTGCGCATCAAGTTTTCGGCCTCAGCCATGACCTGGCGGCGATTTACTTTTCTGCTGTCCTGTTTGCGCTTCCCGCGTGGAGCATCCCGGTGCTCATGGCAGCCCTTGCCGGCGATGTGTTCGGCCCGCGGCTTGTGCCCCTGCAGCCCTGGGACTTATGACCATCATCTTCGGCATCGGGCAGGCCATGGGGCCCTATCTTGCCGGAGCCCTTGCGGACGCAATCTAATCATTTTCACCGGCATTTGTCATCGCCGGAACAGTTGCCCTGATTCCGGGCGCAGGAGGATCACTTGCCCTGCGGACAACAAAGGGCGTTGGGTGAGAAAAACCGGGGGACCTTTTTTCTACCCCAGTGCAGGCGGGGAAGCATAAAGCGCGCCCCTATATTTCATCAACAAATTCCACCAATCCAACAAATCGAATCATTTCATGTATTCTCTGCGTCTCAAGTGAAGGCCTGCTGTAAAGGTGAAGCAGGTCAAAACAAAAATTCTCTATACGCGGATGGGCAGTATGACAAACGGTATGCCCTGATGATAGAACTTGCGCTGCAGGGAAAACACAATGTAGTTGTGCAGAAACGGCGTAAGCATGGACTCATTCGGGAACACGAGTTGTCCGCCGAAGAACACGCTCTGGGGAAACCGTTTGGTAATGGTGGGAGAAAGTTTCAGTATTTCATCGGTTATATCAAGGCCGGTTGCATAAAACCCCTCGGCATAAAAACCGTTGCGCTTCATATAATGCACATATTTGTCGATATCCTCGTGCGTTTTTTCTTCAAGACTCTGCAGGTCTTCAACCCCCTTGAAATTACCGGCATCAATGATGCCGATCTGGACAAAAACAAAATTTTTATAGATATCGCCAAAAAGCCGCAGAATGCCGAACAGCGTATGCAGCCCAAGGCCGTTGAACCCGCTTACAAAAATCACGGCGGTCATGGCGTTGGGGTTGCACACGGGATTGGGGTTTTTGCTTTTCAGGACCTTGCTGTCAAACTCGGGCTGCACCACGGGCATGACCAGGCTGTCAAGCCGCGTAAGCTGCTGGGCCGTATTGGCATAATGTTTTTTTACAGCAATAGCAAGCACGACAAGCGTGCCGGTAACGGCAATGGTGATCCATCCGCCCTCATCAAATTTTAAAATAATAACAGATATGAGAATGAAAGCCGTAAGCAGCATACCGATGCCATTGGTACAAATACCTTTTCGCCATTTTGTGTCTGCGGCGCGCACCTGCCACCAGTGCCGCACCATGGCAACCTGGGAAAGCGTGAACGTGATAAAAACGTTGATACTATAGAGCACCACCAGAAACCGCACCGAGCCGCCGGAAAGCAGCATCATTCCAAGCGACAGCGCGCCCATAATCAGGATGCCGTTTTGCGTTACCAGCCGGTCGCTCAGCATGGCAAACCGGGTCGGGAACCAGCGGTCGATAGCCATATTGGAAAGCACCCGGGGCCCGTCGAGAAAACCGGTCTGTGCCGCCACAAACAGCAGCACGGCTTCCGAAAGCAGCGTGATCAGCACGAACCAGTAGCCCGAGCTGCCCGGCCAGCCCTTGACGATATTTTCAAACAGCACGGCATTGAGCGTTTTGCCCGGCACGGCTTCGACGCCGTAGAGCACGTAAGCAACCATGAGGCCCATAACCGCAAGTGACAGCGACCAGGCCATGTAGCGCATGGTGCTCTTGGCGGTTTCAACTTGCGGCTCCCGCAGAATGGGCAGGCCATTGCTGACCGCCTCAATTCCGGTGAAGGTGCCGGCGCCCATGCTGTATGCCCGAAGAATGAGTAGGCCAGTGCCCAGGATGCCAAGCTCGGAGTTGCTTGCCCTAACATCGACAAGGGTTGCCTGCAGGACTTCCGGCAGGTTCAGTACATGTGTGATGAAGGTATACCCAATGGCAATGACATGTGTGGCGATGAATACAAGAAATATGGGCACCAGGGGCAGCACCGCCTCTTTAACCCCGCGCATGTTCATGACCGTCAAAAGCAGCACGCCGGCAATGGCAAAAGAGAGTTTATAGTGAAGAAATTGAGCAGGCAGAAAGCTGAAAATAGCATCAGTGCCGCTGGCAATGGAGAGCGCAATGGTGAGCACATAGTCGATGAGCAGAGCGCAGCCCGAAACCATGCCGGCCGTCGGCGACAGCAGTTTGCTGGCAACCAGGTACCCGCCGCCGCCCGAAGGAAACAGCTCGATAATCTGGGTATAGCTCATGGAGACGATAAAAATGGTGAAGACCGTGCCAAGGCCGACAAAAAGGGCCAGGTAATGATGCCCCTGGAGGGCTAAAAATGCTTCCTCCGGGCCGTAGCAAGATGAGGTAAGGCCGTCGGCCCCCAAGCCCACCCAGGCAAAAAAAGCAATCAGGGAAAGCTTGTGAAACACATGCGGATCTTTTGGATTGCGGGCAGCGCCAATAATGAACTTGAAAGCTCTTTTCAGCCAGTGCATGGAATTTTCCTCTACAATAATAAAGCTGACTGCGCACTATGATACTCCTCATTGAAGCTGTCAATAAGAATATTCAATCATTTCGGGTGTTGTAAAGAAGGCTTCAGCTGTGGTAAGGTTCTACTCAACTTCATGTTCCCCTTCAGTGGCGGGCATCATATGATTCAAATATTGAGTCGGGTTGCGTTTTTTTACGGCAGCATGCGCGCAATTGTTTTCCTGCCGCTTGAACGGACCACACAGCAAACCATGAAATGAAAACCCTCCTTGTCCATACCCCGAAGTTCAACAGCTTTTACAAGCCTATCGGCGATTTCATATGGCTGAACTACATGCCCATGGGCCTTCTTGCTATTGCCGATGCGGCACAGCGCAGCGGGCATAATGTGGAGGTTGTCCACCTGGGAGTGGAATGGGTTGAGAACCGCAGCTTCAAGGTCGACGGGCTTGTTGAGGGCCGGCCGGAGATAGGCGCTGTGGGGCTTTCGATTCACTGGCATCATCAGGCATACGATGCCATCGAGGTGGCGCGGCGCATTAAGGCGCTCAGACCAGACATCTTCATTTTTGCCGGCGGCGATACAGCTTCTTTTTATCATGAGGAGATCACCCGTGATTTCCCGATGATCGACGCCGTGGTGCGCGGCTATGGCGAGAAGCCTGTTCCGGCCCTTCTTGAGGCGCTGCGCGCAGGCGGCAGCCTTGAGCATGCGCCCAATCTCACGTGGCGGGACGGCGCTCTTGTGAAGCAGAACCCGATGTCCTACACGGGGGATGCTGAAACTGTCAGCGGCCTTAGCTATACCAATTTCAGCCTTCTTCGCCATGCACGAACCTACATCCGCTATACCGGAGTTCCTTTTTTTTTCGCCAAGCGTTTTACCAAGGAGCAGAATGCCCGCATGTTTACGCTGGGGCTGCCGGTTTTCCCCGTATCGGTCGGGCGCGGCTGCCCCTTTACCTGCTCATGGTGCGGCGGCTCGCAGGGCACGCAGTCACGCTTTGTAAGCGGGCTTACGGGCTTTATGTATCGAAGTCATGACAGCGTTATCACCACCGTAAAAGAGGCCGCAGCCGCAGGCTATGGCATCATGCAGAGCGCCCTTGATCCCGAGCCTGTCACGCAGGACTATTTTATTGACCTCTGGCGCAGACTGCGGCGCGAAAAAATCAGTATTGACTGGATGTTTGAATGCAATGGCCTGCCGTCGGAAACATTTCTGACTGAATTTAAAAAAACGTTTCCCGGCAAAAATTCAACACTTGCCATCTCGCCCGAATGCGGCAATGAAGCCCTGCGCCTGCGGCATAAGGGGCCCGGATTCGGCACGGCGGCGCTGCTTGAAACAATGAACCTGATGGAGTGCCTCGGCATTGCAAGCGAGCTATTTTTCACCTACGGCCTGCCCGGTGAAAACGAGGATATGCTGCAGGAAACCGTTTCCCTGCAAAAGGTGCTGCGCAAACGCTACCGCTGTCTGCGTGCCGTCCGCACCCTCTCAATCGAGATAGAGCCCGGCGCACCCTGGCAGCTTGAACCGGAACGATTCGGCATTGTTACTGACCGGCATTGCTTCAAGGATTTTTACCGGGCTCACGCAGCGGCCGGGCAGGGAACCTTTACGAGTTTCGGGTATTATATCCCCGATTATTTTCATGACCCCCTTGACCCGCAGCAGCCGTTTGACGATTTTGCCCGCAGGCTGCAGGAACTCAAGTGCCGAAGCCTCTGCTTTATACATCCCAATCCTAAAAAAAGCGGCGAGCCCTGGCAGGGGAGGCTGTTCTGCGCTCTTGCCTCACGCCTGGTGGCGCTGAAACCGGAAAATCTTTCAAGGCCCTACTGATGAAAAATTATATCGTCCATACTATTGTAAACCGGCCCGGAGCCGTGCTGATCTCATTCTTTGTTGCCATCATTCTTTCAGTTTTAATGACAGGGCTTTTAAAGTTTGAGCAGGACATCTTCACCGTGCTGCCGCGGCATAACCGCACGGTAAAGGTGTTGCTGCACGCACTGCAAAGCTCTGACGCACAAAACAGGCTGTACGTGCTGGTGAGAGGAAACGGAGAAGCCCAAAGGCTCATTGACGCCGGCAAAGCCCTGGCGGAAAGCCTGCGGGGCATGCGCGTCAAGGATACGGCAGCATTCGCCCATGTCACGCTGCTTAAAAATGAGGCTGTCGGCTCCCGGGAGTTTAAATATCTGCTTGCCCAGTATTATGAAAAGCCCCAGTGCTTTATTACCGGCAGCGATCTACAGCGGCTGAAGGCCCTGCTCACATCGAATGCCCAACTGGAGCAGGAGTTGAAAAAATCTCTTGCCATGCTTGCAGCGCCGGGCTCGGCCCAGCTTGCGCCCATTATAACGCAGGACCCCTTTAATCTCCGTCAGTTTCTTCTGGAAAAGATGCAGGCCCTTCTGCAGGGCATGTCCTTTGCCCCCGGACCATATCTTCTTTCACCCGACGGCCACGCCCTTCTGATAATGGCGACGCCGTCAGATGCAGCCATGAATCACGCTGTCGCGGTAGGGCTTTTGGAAAAGATCGAGGCCCTGCGCTCTGCCTACCCGGGCCTGCAGATCGGCATAACCGGCGGCTATGCAGCTGCCGCCCAGCAGGAGGCGCTGGTCAAGACCGACATGATCAGCTGCCTGTGGAGCTCTGCCCTTGCCATTGCCGTTCTTTTCCTTATCGTGTACCGCAACCTCATCGTCATGATTTTTATTGCGCTGCCCCTTGGCGCCGGCCTGCAGCTGGCCCTTGGCGTCATGGCCCTTGTCTGGGACAAAATCCACATGCTGGCCCTGGCGTTTGCCTCGGTGGTTCTCGGGCTTGGCATCGATTTTACCATTCATATTTACGACCGCTATGTGACCGAGCGCCAGGCGGGCCGGACGGTGCAGGAGGCAGTGGAAATGTCGGTATTTCGCACAGGCTCAGCCGTTTTTGCCTGCTGCGCAACTACCATAGGCACCTTTTTCGTCCTTGTGGTAACCGACAATCCCCTCATCAACCAGATCGGCCTGCTGGTAACCCTGGGGCTGTCGTTTTGCCTGATTACAACCCTGTGGGCCTTGCCCGCATGGCTGGTCTGGCTTGAGAAGCACTCATACAAGGGCCTGTGGCGCCCGATGCCGCAGCTCGGCATGGACATGCTCGGCCGCTGGACACACAACAGGCCCGGCATGGTTCTTCTTGTCTCAGGGCTTTGTCTTCTGGCAGCCCTTGCGGGCAGTTATCGGCTGGGATTTGAGGAGGATCTTCTGTCCCTTCGCCCGAAGGGGCTTGATGTCTTTGAAGTACAGCAGGACCTGGTGCGGGCCTTCGGCAGCGGGCAGGAATACGTGATGATAGCCTGGCCTGCGGAAAATCCTCAGGCATTGTGGTCGCAAAGCAGTGTGCTTGATGTAAAACTTGCCGGTCTGCAGCAGCGTGATCTCATCACCTCATTCATATCGCTCACCCGTATTGCCTCGCCGATGCCAGTGCATGTTGTGGGAATTGATCAGGCCGGCGCCAGAGGTTTGTTCGAAAAATACGGACTCCGGCCGGATGATTTTCCTGCTGCGCTGCAGTTTTTGAAACAAGCTGCGGCAGAAAAGCCCAAGGAATACCGGCAGGCGCCAGCGCTTGAACATTTGCCCCGCATGCTCCAGCGCTTTTTCATAAGCGACAGTGACGGCATTCTGGGCGTTTCCTGGGTGCAGATACCCGAGAATGCCGATGTTGCGGAGCTGCAGCAGGAACTGGCGCAGTCTTTCCCGGGCTGCCTTGTCATCAACCAGCGGCTTGCCGGCCGCAATATCGGCGGCGAGGTGCACCATCAGTTCTGGGTCACTCTGGGATTCTCATGGGTGCTGACACTTGTTATTGTCGCCTTTTTTTACCGCCGCCTGTCGTCTTTTATGCTGGTGCTGCTGCCCCTGTGCTGCGGGCTTGCGGCCACAGCGGGCATTATGGGCCTGTCGGGCATGCATATAAATCTATTCAACTATATCGTGCTGCCCATACTGATAGGCGCCGGAGTTGATTACGGCATTATTGTCTTCTGCAGGTATGAGGAATCAAAAGACGTGCGCCTCACCGTGGGCGAAACAGGCCGGCCGGTGCTGATGACCGTGCTGACAACGGTGCTGGGCTTTGGATCGCTGTCGCTAGCGAATTATCATGTGCTTTCAGGTATGGGCACAATGGTGACGGTGGGCATACTGGCCTGCTTTTTCTTTGCCATGACAGCCCTGCCGGCGGCATTGCGGCTGCGTGAAAAAATAAAAACTCCCACGGCATAAGATAGTCTCATGCATACGGCTCAACAGTGCATACTGTGCGGTGCGTCAAGCTTTGACACGGTTCTGCGTAAAGGCCCGTGGCAGTACCGCCAGTGCCGCTCTTGCGGCCTTGTGTGCCTTTGCCCGCGTCCCGGCCAGCAGGAGCTGCTGAAAAACTATGCCGATTATTTGCCCCCCGGCGATAAGGAAATCCGTCAGTGGGAGCAGATGATGCGGCCGGTTATCCGCACATCGGCCGATATGATAGAAAAAAAATTTTCGCCCCGCAGGGGAAAGCTGCTTGATATCGGCTGCGGATACGGTTTTTTTCTGCAGGAAATGAAATCGCGCGGCTGGGATGTGGCAGGGGTTGAAATATCGAAAACCGGACGGCAACATGCGCAGAAATTTTTCGGCATTCACGCATATGACGAACCGCTTGAAAAACTGCAGCTGCGCAAACAGTCATTTGACGCAGTGACGCTTTTTTATGTCGTTGAGCATGTCGCAAACCCTGAAGCGCTCCTGCATGCAGTGCAGCGCCTGCTCAGGCCCGGCGGCCTTCTGCTGCTGCGGTGGCCGCACTCAACGCCTATTGTAAAAATGCTCGGCCCCCTTGCAGGCAGGCTTGACCTTTATCATACGCCCTACCATCTCTATGATTTCTCCCCGCAGACGATAAAAAAACTGCTTGAGCGCACCGGATTTAGAGACATTACAACCATGATCGCAGGCTACACCCTGCCGCCGGCGCCGGCGCCGCGCATGGCATCATGCATATTTGGATCTTTGGGCGAAGTCCTTTCAAGCATAACACATGGAAAGCTTTTGCTGCCGGGTGTCAGCAAAACAACGCTGGCGGTTAAGCGCGATTAACAGGCATGCGTGATGCCGATCTTGATTAGAAAATAAAAGTATCGTGGACTCCGCCGTGGCGGCTCTCGCCTGACGGTTATAATAACTTGATGAAGAAACTTTATGAAATCTAAATACCCCTATTATATTCTGCTGTGCTGTCTGCTGGTTGTGGTGCCTGCATGCGGGAAGGGCTTGTTCTATTTTACAACAATCAATAAGTCGGTCTGTTTAATGCTGTTCAGCCCGTGCCAGCGTAACCTTGCATACGGCCCGCAACCCCTGCAGAATCTTGACATTTACATGCCCTCCGGCAGCAGCACAGATAAACGACCTGTGCTCATATTTATTCATGGCGGAGCGTGGCGGTACGGCGACAAGGCATATGAGGCGGCTGTTTTAACCCCGTATCTGGAACAGGGCATGGTGGGCGTAATGATAAACTACCGCCTTGTCCCGCAAAGCACGTTTCCCGACCAGAGCAATGACTGCCTGCTGGCGCTTCAGTGGGTTTACAACAACATAGAGCAGTTTGGCGGCGACCGCGACAACCTTCATCTGGTTGGGCACTCTGCCGGGGCATACCTTGCGGTACTTGCAGCAGTGCAATCCCGGCGCCTGCAGGAGCTTGGCATTCCCTGCGGAAGCATTCGTTCATGCACGGGCCTGAGCGGCATTTATGATCTTGCATGGCAGTATGAAGACTGGCTTCTTAAAATTGTTCGTGATTTTGCGGGCGATCAAAAAAGCAAGCAGGAGGCCAGTCCCCTGTCACTCATCAGCTCCGCGGCACTGCATCCGTGCGGTTCCTTCCTTATTGTTTCCGGCAGTAATGATATAGACGGGTCGGCCATACAGAGCCGGATTTTCTGCGAAATGCTTAAGGTAAAAGGCGTGCAGGCGCGATTTCTTCTCATGGCGGGAACAGATCATACCGGCGTTCTTCAGTCGATGGGGGAAAAGGGCTCGATTGTTTTCAATGAGATGATCAATTTTATTAACAGTAATGCTCCCCGCCTGCACGACGGGACATAGCAGTTAAAGGTTAATGACACGTAATGTGGTATTTTAGATCGATAGACTAAACCACTACATATAGGGAAAATACCAGTCTTTTACTTTCTGAAATAATATTTCACAGGCCCGTCACTTTAATTACGAAACCCCATCCCACATTTTGCGCCGTCATTTGCCTTGACACACAATCGCCCTTGACCTATATGCTCCCCATCTCAAAGCGAGTTCATATCAAAGATACCTGAGAATAAATTATAAGCTCTGTTTGCGTCTATTTGTTTATAATTATTGCCATACGGCTGTTTGGTAAAAAAGAGCTTGCCCAGCTTTCAGTAATAGATTTGGTGTTTATTCTATTGATAAGTTGGCGTCACTGGCAGGGAACCACCCCGGATACGCAGGGTTGGTCTTTGCCGTGCTGAATAACGCCTCAATAAAGGGGTTATCATTGGGGGCATGTCAGCCTGGCATATCATAGATTCTGAAGGGAGTTCATGTTGCGAAGGGAAACTGTTTTTGTCCCACACATTCCGACTCCACACCTGCGCCATATTTGCATTGACACATAACCGCCCTCGTCCTATATTCGCCCCATCCCAAAGCGAATTTTTATCAGTCGGCTGTCAGAGGCGCCGCTGCTGGGCATCATGCCGTTTGTTTCCGAGCCTGTGCGGCTCAACAGGAATGCGCTTGCCAATCTCGCGGCAGCGCATCTTGATTTGGCAATGTTTGCAAGCCCTGGGTAATCAGGTGCCGGAGCATGCGCGCGGCTTGTCAGGCTGGTGGGCCATTCCGGCAGCAGAACATGATCGGCCGCGGGCAAATTTCATCACCGGTCACCGGGGATTTGATTGTCTGTACAGAACATGGCGGGCGTGCTTCGATGAACAGGAAAAAAGGCCAGAGCCGCCGACATCGGCGTCCTGAAAACACTACAGAAAAGCCGGCGGCTGCCTGGCTGGCCCTGCAGCCTGAGGCTGCACTGGCCCAGCTTGACGGCCGGGACCGGATCGTCGCCCTGCTTCTTTTTGCGGGGTTTCTGCTCGTGTACGGTGCGACGCTGTGCCCGACCATCTACGTGCGGGATGCCGGGGAGCTCTCCGCAGCCGCCGCGACCTGGGGAGTGCCGCATCCGCCCGGTTACCCGCTGTACACCATGCTGTGCGGCCTGTTTGTCAGGCTGGTGCCGGCAGGTAGCATGGCGATGCGCGCAAACCTGTTTTCGGCCGCATGCGGCTCACTGGCCGCAGCCATGGTTTTTCTTTTCTGCCGCCGTATCGGCGCGAGCCGGTCGGCGGGCTGCGCTGCGGCGTTCTGCTTGGGCACCGGCGCAACATTCTGGTCCCAGGCGGTAAGCGCCGAGGTCTACTGCCTTGATATTGTCCTTATTTTGCTGACCCTGCTGGCGGCCCTGCAAGTGCTCAGGCAGCCTTTCCGCAGGTATTATGTTCTGTGCGGGCTTGCGGCGGGGTTCGCGGCGGGGCACCGCATCGTGAACCTGCTGTATATCGTACCGGTGGCTGTTGTCTTCATGGAAGCGGCGCGACGGCGGGCGAAGCTGCAACCGGCTGTTTTGCTGCTTCCCGTTTTCGGCGCAGTGCTCTCGGGCCTGGTGTTTCTGTACCTGCCGGTCGCAAGCTCCCTGAACCCCCCCATCGATATGGGCGACCCGGAAACATTCGACAGGTTCTGGACCATCATCACCGCACAGCCCTACC
>Ga0209777_10008328_pt1 | contig 11364 bp, 14 predicted proteins | sample FrelakmetHBP12HB_FD_187147 | JGI IMG/M metagenome (GOLD analysis project Ga0209777, IMG submission 187147) | Freshwater lake sediment microbial communities from the University of Notre Dame, USA, for methane emissions studies -HBP12 HB (SPAdes)... | ecosystem: Environmental > Aquatic >...
TCCGATCTACGTTCCTGACTGTAATTCTACGTAGGTAACATTGGCGGTTGCCCCACTTATGGCTCCTGTCATGGTTTCGCCTACAGCGGGTGCGGTTCCTGTACCACCCGTAAATGCAACCTTGTAATATCCAAACGGAGTTGTAGAATACTCCACGCCATTTACTGGGTCCATGTAATATACAGTTGGCTTTGTGAGAGCTGTAAATGTTATCCCCAAATTTCCAGTTGCATCAGTCCCTCCGAAAGCTGTAAATGTGCCCCCACCTGTAAAGTGGATGTTCTTAATTGAAGAATGAAATGCGTAAATATTGCTTGCACACGAAACAGTAGCAAATGAAGCAGACCCCCAGAAGTTACACGCTCGAAGATTAAAAATCCCATTCATAGTTTGGGTTGTGCCAGACGTAACAGAAATAGTTCCCAGGGATTTAGTGACATTAAAATTCGTGAACGTATTGCTTCCGTTTATAGTAAAATTGGATTTATGGTACAGGGACTGTATGTCATAAGTACCTGCCACTGCGACAGTAACGTTTTGTATCACAAATTTTCCCATATCAATTACGCAACTACCCTGCAAATTAAGATTGTAATAAGAAGGCTGGTCAGGATAGGCATAGTAAGCAGCACCAGATACCCACCGCATAGTTCCAGTTTTGTAATACAATGGTGCGCTTGTAGTGCCAAATCCAATGGGATTCGTTGCACCCAATGGATGAGAGTTCACGTCAAAAGTAAGGTTGTTCGATAGAACTGCGACTGCCGTAGAGCAGCTCCACGTTCCACCAATAAGAACAATGTTCGTAGTTCCGCTGCAGGCCACATTTGTCATGGTTAATCCAGCCGTATACAATACGTTTCCGTTCAGGACAACTGCTGTATTTGATGCTATTGTTGTGCCGCCAAGAACTGTCATGTTATCGTTCAGTGTAAACGTGGCTGGGCCATCAAATTGAACACTCGTTGGAATTATTTTTCCGTTCGAGGTGATGCTTCCAGCAGACATAAATCTAAAAAATCCACCATTGTTCACGATAGTCATTCCGCTAGAAAGAATAAGATTACCGTTTACCCCAATGTAAGACCCTGTGTTAAGGGTCAGAATTCCTGTATACCCTGTGCAATTAAAACTTTGGGCATAATAAACACCCCCAGAAGCAACTGTTGAAAGTTGCCCAGAACCAGCAACAAGATATACGTCATCCGTGGCAGTAGGCACAGCTACGGATTCGCCTCCGCCAGGAGTCAATTCCCAAGTACCTGTGTTGTTGTAGTTTCCACCTACTGCTCTTACGTATCTATTTGCCATTTTATGCTATTTCCGTTTCGGAATGAATTGTTTTAGACGTTGTAATAACGTTGTGCTCTTTTGCGTCAGGCACTATGACTTTGATTTTGTATTCCTGGTAATTTGAACGAGGTTGCGAATCGAACTGAACGCCATCGACTGTGATTTGCCCATTGTAAAAAATGTGCCTCTGTGGGCTTATTAAGTGTAGTTGGCCAGGACCCGTGCCCAAGCCATTGATAAGATTATTTCTTGCCGTTTCCATATCATCCCAGCTATGTGTCTTATTAAAAAGCACTCCTGATAGTTCAATGGAACGGTCCATCGTGGCAAAATTCTGTACAATAACTCCATCCATCAATGGCACGGTAATGATTTCTGTACGCTTGCCAGGTGAGGCTCTACGAAGTTCGGGCTTGGGAGCAAACACATAAGTACCATCGGTACCTGCTGTTCCCCGTCTCCATTGTACAATTACATTTGTAAAAGCCATATAGCATCCTTAGAGTAATGGTGATTTTGCTACGTTTTCTTTTTTGACGTTTGAGATTTTTTGCCGACTTACATCTTCAAGCATTTGCGGTAAATCATTTAAAATAGCTTTCCGTACAGCATCTACAATGGTTGAAGGACTTAAAGACCATTCAAGATTAACATTTAGATTTTGTGGTATTTGGGCTTTAATGGTATTGGCTACGGTTTCACCAACAGCTTTAACTAAACTGGCTGTAGACCCCAATGCTTCTTTTGCTCCTGTGGCTATTGATTCTAGAGTTTTACTAAATCCCTCGGCTGCATCATTTGCTAAATTAAAGCCTTCGGCTATTTGTCTGGCTTTATCTTGTGGTATATTATAGGTCTTACTGAGTTCTTTAGCTATATCTCCAATCGATAAACCTGCTTTCTTGGCATTTTGAACGAAATCCTCTACGTTTTTATCAAAGAAGCGTGGACTATTTCTTTTCGTATCATTCATTACTTCCTGTTGCCGCTGGGCTTCAAACATATCTTTTGTCGTCTTTTTTGTGCCTTCAACCCGTGCTCGTTGTAAACTCTCAAGTTCTTTCGTAGACCACTGATATTTTTGAATTAATGCAACTTGTTCTGCGCTTAATGATTCGACACTATCTTTGGTTGTCATTGATAGAATATCTTCAATTCTAGCCCATTCACGAGTTATTTGTCGGCGTTCATCAACTGATTTTCCAAGGCGAACATTTATAAGTTCTAATTCTTTATCATAATTAAAAACAAATTCTTTTCCGACTCCAAGCATTTTATTAAATTTGTCTGTTTCTTCTCTAGCCCGCCAAATAGCAGGTACCAATCCTATAAATCCTCCTTGAACTTTTCCAAGGCTACGTTCTGTATCGAGTAAAGCAGACAATGCAAGAATATGAATACTGGCGGTTAATTTAGGAAACCAAGCAAGCAAACCTCCAATATCTTGTGCTAATTGCGCATTTAAATTGTGTATGATAGCTAATTTAACTGCATATGTATTGGCCTCATTTTTAGCTGCGCTTCCAAATTTTTTGGCTAACAAATCCAGCAGCGTCCCTTGTCGTACGGCTTGGTCAATATCTGCTTTTCTAAGGTCTGTTACTTGTGTTAATCCACGGGTGTAACCCGCTTGTGCGTGATTAATGGCATTAGTCGCAGAAACCAAATCCATATTTAACGTATAGGCCAGACCTACAGCTACGTTCGTTTCTTTAATTGCAGTTCCAAGGTCCCCTGTTCGACGAGCTGCAGTTGTAATTGCTTGCTGAATTTCATCTGAAGAAAACTTCGTACGCCTGCTAGTTTCTTCAGCAAATCGAGTAACTAGTTTAAGATTTTCTTGGGAGCCTTTACCTATTAAATCTAGCTGCCCTTTCAATCGCACAAAGGTAGTTTCTGCCTGATGTGCGGCTGGAGCAGCTTTCAATAAAAACCCCACCAAATTAAACCCCATTTTGGCAATGTCAATAGCTGTAAGCACACCAAAAATGGCACCTAAATTTTTTGCTTGTAACGCCCAGCCAGCCATGCCTGCGCTTAATTTTCCAATCCAGCCCAATGTAGAGGCAGCACTACCAACAAATGAACGCATACCTGTATCATCATACATGCTCTGTATTTTAAAAAGAAGATTTGAGGCCATTATTAATTGCTCCTATTAGGATTCTTCTATAATTCTAAACGTTGTTGCATTACTTTTATTTTTATGCAAACCACTACCGACAGCATTAGAGGTAACTTCCCCCAGCTCTTTGTTCATTTTAGCATTGGCGTAGACAAGCACTTTGAATTGCTCAAAGGGCATATCTTCTATACTGTCAGTTTTAAAAAGTTTGTAACCCAGGGAGTGGGCCATATTAAACTGTACTGAAAACTCTGGACTCCCTATTAGTTTTTTAATTCACTGTCAGTTAATACAAAATGCTGTTCCCAGAGGTTATACAAATGATATATTGTAGCTTCCTCCATAACGGCAACATCATCCAGTGTCTCAAAAAATCTACTTGAAGGACTATCTTTTTTCTTCAAGGCACAAAAAACCGTCATATAACGTTCTTCTGCGGCTATACGGGCCATGATAACATCCATATCAAACTTGTACTGCTGGAAATGAATAACCGCTTCCGTAATAGCTGCTTTAATATCGTTAACATCTCGATATGTAAGAGGGGTTAATATACCCTCCATTTTATCAGCCTCAAGTTTGTTTAGCTCAGATTTAAGTTCATCTAGATTCTTTTGAGCTTCAATTTTATCAGTCCCATCTAACTGCTTCAAAGTCTCTTCCAACTCGACAGCTTTGGATTCCAAGGCTTCTACTAACGACGTATGACGGTAAACACTAACTGGTAAAGGTTTACGATAGAGTTTCTGAATAGCATAAGTAGAAGATTGCTCTTTTACTAGGCCATCCACAAATACCTTTTCTCCCTTTTTTGTTTCTTCTTTGTCCATTTTATCCTCCCGAAATAAAATGAGTGCTAGCCAAACAATCGGGAGTTGTCTGGCTAGTCACTCTGTGTATCCACTACTACAATTTAATCGACATAAGCAGTAAAAACTTCAAATACGTCATTGGCTCCAAAATCAACTGTTGGAATTGAAACTTTTGTTCCAGCAATTAAAGCCGTATTATACTCTTCTCCGTTTTTCAAAACGAGAATTAACGTTTTCCCATTCAACGCAGGGTCAGCAGCAGCAACCGCTTTAGGAGTATTCACCGTATTAAACACATAATAATGCGCATCGAGCGGGTCAATAGCAACTGCTACATCGGCCCTGGAATTTTTCAATCCCTGAGCAAACGCTGTACTTCCAGACCTTTTGGCTCGATTATATTCCAAAGCAACGCCTTTCAAACGCAATACATTAATTGCGATACCACTGCGTGACATGGTAGATTCAGTTCGCACGGGTTCAGCAATAGCAGCCCCTGTCAATCGCACAGCTTTGCAAAGTACAGATTGAAAAATCGAATTATCGCTTTTCTTTCGTACATTCACGATAATATTCAAATCTTTATACTGCGACGGGTCATCAATTGTGGCATCAGCATTGGGGTCAAGGTCATTAACCATAGCGTCAACTAATTTGCTATCTGAATCAAAATGGTCAAATCTAACTTCAACGCCATTGAAATTTGTTACAATCGCAACAGCCTCAGCACTGTCGAATTCAAAAATCCGTCTTTCATCAAAGGACGGAGTATAATCAAAAGTCTGCGCCAATGGTACCCTGACGGCTCCATGATTTGCACTTATTAACTCTATCTTTGTTTGTGTTCCAACTACAAATTCGATACCCATAATTTTATTTCTCCTTCTTTCTTTTAAATACGTTTAGACTATTATTGTACTAGATTTAATAGTCTTTTCTTTTGTTCTTTGTGATATTTCAAGCCAAAAAATCCTAACGAGAAGAACATACCGTTTTAGATTTTGATTTTGTGGGTCTACTAAAAGCTTTTCATTAATTGCGTTGCTGTCGTTATCTACCCAAAGATAGCCAATCGCAGGTTTATTCGGATGACTATAATCAATGAGAGGGATATTATGGTCATTAAGAGCACTAATAACTCGGTCTCTTAAATTACGTACTTTATTGGTGGCAGCTGCATATCCCGTGCTATCCTGGTCCGTGCAAGTAATTTCTATCAGTGTCTGATTTTTAGTACCATAAAGTGGCTCCTCGCCATCAAAGCCAATTAAGCGGTCAAATGCCATTTCTCCCGAATTAAAAAGACCAATTTCGGTAACATTAATCGCAGGAGTATTTAGTGGAGCAAGTGGATAATCAAATTGCCAATAAAAATCTTTCCCTACTGGTAACGGAGATAGGCCGATAAAGCCGCCATGCACCGTACTAGTGAGCCAATAATTTAAAGAAGCTATCAGATTTTCTTTTCCGTGGAATATTCGCATATTTTCCTTAATTGGGGATTTCTTCGACTGTGGGTGGCGGTACAATTGCTCCTGCTTTTTCCATCTTGGCTAACCACAGAGTAAAATACTTTTCAAACCAATGCTCTGATTTATACAAAGCCTGGTCTGTGAAATGTCTTCCAGGAATTTTCGATGTACCAAAATCCATCGAATCCTTATAATCTACTTGATTTTCTATGGAAACGACTGTATTCTGCGGCAAAGCATCTTCAGCATGAGATAAAGCCTTTCCTTCGCTAACTTTGGAGGAATCAGGTGCGTACTCACGATATTCGGGAGTTTTATTCGCTTTTTTCCAAGAACTATAAAGACTGGTATCATAGAGTTGCTTAGAATAGTCTATTTGGTATTTATCCAAAAAAGCGGTCCAACCACCCCGTAATTTTCCCGTATGCAAAGGAGTAAGACGGATAAGATACTTATGACAAACACCTACAAGGTCTTTATATAGTCTTTTGTAGTATTCATCAAACTTCTTTAAAGACTTTTCAAACTTCTTTAATTCCTCAGGCCGTTCTACGGTAATTGCAAAACGCAATCCCCCTTTTTGAGAAGCTATCTGCTCAGACATTGAAGATACACGAACATTAAAAATTGTATCAGCCATTAAGCATTCCCAACTTTTCGTAGAACGTATATAAATACTTTATCTTGAGCAATGATAGTCTCAGGATTCATGCGTCCAACAATTCGATAGTCATGTTCACGGTATTGCAATTTGTCGCCCTGACTCTGTCCGCCCGTCTGTACTGTGGAATCTATAAAATTGAGCTTCTGAGTTAACGTAACTCGGAGGTCACCCATCTGATAGATACCGCCTGAATAGAGTACATCGGTAGCGGATACAGAATCAACAATGGCTTGCACTGGAGTTATTTTATATGAATACGTGGCCTGAATGCCATTCATAGGGTCGCCAGGATTGGCAATTCCAATATATTGCTTTAGATACACTTTTTCTCCATACGGGATATTTACATCACGCATTGCATCATCAATAAAACTCTTATCCTGGTCACTCCATTGCTCTCCCGACATAATAAATCCTTTTATTCAGCTTTAGATGCTTCTGATAACTTTACAAACTGTGTATCAAATTCTGCTTTAGGAACATCAACACGACCGCTTTTAGAGAACAAATGCACAATCTTGTTTCCTTCTTCGGTCAACGTGGTGCCCTTCTTAATTTGTTCAAGGTCTGCGTCTGTAAAATCTATCCGCTGCCCTTTAATAACCATTGAATATACTTTCATGTGATACCGCCTTTTAGTTTATTTGTGAATTTGACTGCACGGATTTAGTCGAAGAAAAACTCGGCAGAACCCGATTCGTTTTGTTAAATGTTCGTAATACATTAATTTCCGCTTGCAATTGGACTTCGTTCTGGTCAATTATGGTGTTCAATTGGCCTACAATGTTAGTCTTATTTACAGAACGTCCTCCGACTGAGACTGAAAAATAGTCACGTGCCTCAACCATAAGAGCTTTGAGAACCAGTGTATAAATTCTTTTGCATATGGCAGCTGCATAGTCAAAATGAATACAATTTACATCAATGGGCCGATAAATCAGTACAGAAATTTCTCTTAAAGCTTGCAGAGAAAAACGGGAAAGTTGCTGGTCTGTAAAAGGAAAGTAATTATAATCTGCACGAATAATGTCAGTGGTTGACGTTGGGAACGTCACGGTCCCACCTGTGAAACTGACCGCATAATCGGCAATGTCAAATTTTAAGGTCTCAACACCGAGGTCATTAACTGCAGTAATCTTTGGCTTTGGATTCTCGTTCCAATCACTGTGCTTTGCGGTAAATATTTTACCGTCTACATTAGGTCGTAAATCTTCCCCAACTATACGCACAAACAGCATAGAAAGCAATTGCGTCTTGCAATGCATAGCTAGCTGGGTAACGTTCATTGGGACCCCAGAAATCGGGGTTAAATATATTGTTTGGGCCATGTTTAATCTCCATCCAATGTGTAATGCCCTAGACTGTCCACTATCATCGTGTGAACTTCTGAGATTACGCCTGTTTTTCTAAATTCAGTTAAGTAAGTTCCTGCCGATAAAAAGAATGTCGCTTTACCATCGGCAACTGTCTGACTAGAGGCAAGAACAATCGAAGGATTATTTTTGTCGTAAATGTTAACGGTGGCATCAGAAATTGGCTGCATAGTGATTGAATTTTCAACTACCAAAACAATTTCAAATTCGCCGCTTCCAAGATTGTTATTTACTGGAATAACACGGAATTCTTCCGTGGAAATAACGTTTACGCCATCAAGAGTGGCTCTAAAAGTCGCTAAATATCGGGTATATGATGCTAATGTGGGAATAGTGTACTTATAGTACCATCGATTGCTTCCGCCTAATTGTATCATAGAAACAGGTGCTAAATCAACGAGTTCACCACCGCCATTTACGTGTACAATTTCCACTGTGGGAACTGTGTACCTGTCGGGAAATACAGGATATGTCCCAGATAAAGTTAGGACTGTTAACATAATGGTATTTAAATCCCCACGGTTAAAAGTAAAATTACTCATACAGTAAAAACCCTCCCATAATTTTTAAGGCGTTTCATAAAAAAGTTGCCCACAAGCAACCTTTGTTCCAGTAGGTGAAAAAGTTGTTCCAAACATATCTTTGTAAAAAGATAGTGTAGAACTGTTTATGGGTAAATAACTTACTGCAGCCGTAAGAGTTCCAGCATCTATTCCCTGAAGCAAACAGTAGGTTGTTAGAGAAACAGCAGAAACAAAGGGAAGCGTAAAATTTGTGGTCGAAGAATTACTAGTTCCCTGTAAATCCCATTTTAAAAATACAGTCTTACCTATTTTCTTGTAAAAAATCTTTTGCGTGGCGAAAGAGGACCATCCTGTAATTGTAGCTATAGAAGAATAGTCTATCCAAGGATTATTATCCGCTGGCCCAGTAGGGCCATGCGGGCCTGTAAGACCCCTTGAGCCTGTTGGACCGTGAGGACCTGTGGGACCATGTGGGCCTGTGAGACCCCGTGGACCAGTAATTCCTCTAGGACCTGTAATACCTCGTGAACCTGTCAAACCTCGTGGTCCAGTAGGGCCAGGAACAGTAGAAGCAGCCCCCTGGGGTCCTGTAAGTCCTCTTGGACCTGTAGGACCAGTCATAAGAAAAGGAGTCCATGTACGCTTGTCGGTGATTGAATTAACCGACCCGCTGGAAGTAACAACAATGGCGAGAGGAATATGCCCTGCTGTAAAACTATTCGTGTTTGCTGTGACTACTCCTGTTGAAGCCAATTCGACATAATTTGTAGTATTATTGGTAAGCAATAAACTAACGATGTTGGTATCCACAACAGTTAAACCATTACGCAAACGTCCTGTTTGGACGGCTACATATAAGCCTGAACCAATGAGTACAGCAAAGTCTTCTAAATCTACAATCTGAACACTTGCATCTTTAATTTGCGAACCACGTACTGTCGTTCTAGACATTTAATTTGCTATCCTTTAAGAGTTCTTTGATTCTGGCATTGGCTGTTTCTTGATTGCTAAAACAATACTTAGTCATGTACCAATATAAAAATTTGTCTTGCTTTTTTACATCAAACCAATCAAGTTTAATTGCTTGCATAAGACTAGCAAGATGCCTAAGGTCGTAGGAAGTCCAGTGAAATTCTGGATACCCCCAAGCAATAATCGGCTTATGGTGCATCATTGCTTCAAAGCCAGCACCTGAATTAGCCAATAAAATGCAGCGGGCATTTTTTATAAACGAATGCACATTGCTTTTGCCTGTGTATACATGTACATTTGTGCTAATGTTTGAGAGAGTCTGTTTGATAGAATTTGAGAATACATTGTCTTTAGCAAACTCACCATCCATGTAGGGATGTAGTTTTACAATAATATTTCTCGTGGGGTCAACCCGTGAGAGTTCTCTTACAACTTGGTCTAGTTTTCTAACGTAAGAACCAAAATCATGCCGTGTAACAACTTCGTCACCATCACATTGCCCTAAAACTAAATAATAATCATTGTATGGAATTGCTTCATCGGTGCTTTTAAAAAACTGTCCCCACTTTGTTTTTCTATCCTTTATCCACCCTGCAACTTCTGTATTAAAAAAGTGGGTTACGTCTGTTTCAGGCATGACTTCAAAATCAGGTTTTTTATACGTGATTGTAGAATACGGACCAAAGCCTAATTCATCAATAGTAGTATGCCATTCATCAGGAACGGTGGGCTTAAAAAATAAATTAAGTTTTACTGGAAGAATATCACCAATAAGATGAGAAACATCTGCGTGATTATAAACACAAATATCAATAACATCTTTCGCAGGATTCCATTTGGGAAGTGCTTCTAATCCGAGGCATTGTAATTTCGGATGGATACATACCTCAACCCCATGTGTTTGTAATGCACTCACAAGCCAGCGCATCTGTTGATGCCAGCCCGCTTTCATATTATCGTATCGATAACCCCAAATAATTGCTTTCATTCATTAGCTCCCGATTGTTTTAAATTGTTGACTATCAGTATATTATAGCATACATATGTAAAACATGCAACATAACATTGGGGCGTGGGAACTTAATGTCCCAACGCCCCAAAGAAATTCTTTAGCTATTAATAACGGTACTGAAGAACAATGGTGTCATCGGCTTGTGGTGCTGCTCCAACCACAAACGTAAATTCATTGATACCAGTAATCGTATAATCATCCGTTACTGTTTGACGTTGACCGTTCAAGAATACAACGAGTGAGCCAGGAACAAAAGTATTAGCAGTTGTAAAAACTCTGTTAGTACCATTCTGTGCTCCGCTTGCTGTAGCTCCATGGTCTACGAAATTAACATCTGGACCAATCGGACCTGTAGGACCGATAGGACCCGTAGGACCGTGTACGCCCGTCAATCCACGAGGACCTGTAGGACCTTGGGAACCCGTAAGACCACGGGGACCTGTAATACCCTGAGGACCAGTTGGACCTCTTGAACCTGTTGGACCTTGCGGACCTGTAGCACCCGTTGCTCCGCTAACGCCACGAGGACCTGTAGGACCCATGGGACCAGTAGCTCCAGGTGCACCCGTAGGACCCTGAGGACCTGTTGCACCTGTGTTACCTTTTTGAACAATCAAATCAAAATAGCTCGTATTAGTTGGAAGCTCCGTTGTAGCGGGAGCTATACAAACATAGCTGCTACCGAGATACGAAACGCAATCATTTACTGCGTAAGGACCAGGGGAAACCCAAGGACCTTTCCATGTAAATTGCGTTCCAGGTGTACCCGTTGGACCTTGCGGACCAGTGATACCACGTGCACCCGTCGGACCTTGTACGCCCGTAGGACCTCTTGCACCCGTAGGACCCATTGGCCCAGTTGCGCCATTGGAACCTGCAGCACCAGAAGGACCTCTTGCGCCAGTAGGACCCATAGGGCCTGTAGCACCGTTAGAACCTGCGGCACCCGAAGGACCACGAGGACCCGTTGCACCTGCAGGACCTGTGGCACCATTAGCACCAGCAGCACCTGAAGGACCACGAGGGCCAGTCGCCCCTGCGGGACCTGTTGCACCACGAGGACCCGTAGGACCCTGAGTGTGTACAGGAAACAAACTGCGTACATCAGCTAAAGACG
>Ga0209777_10008329_pt1 | contig 11363 bp, 4 predicted proteins | sample FrelakmetHBP12HB_FD_187147 | JGI IMG/M metagenome (GOLD analysis project Ga0209777, IMG submission 187147) | Freshwater lake sediment microbial communities from the University of Notre Dame, USA, for methane emissions studies -HBP12 HB (SPAdes)... | ecosystem: Environmental > Aquatic >...
GGCTTTTTTGTATATTTCCATGCCTATTTCTTCTTCCTTTAATGCTAAATCCATCTTTTTCTGCGTTTCATAGAGAAGAAATGCCTTATCGAAATGTTTATATGCATTCACGTCTCCGTCAAACTGCTCCATTCTGTCTGCGGCAATGCCATCGTCCAAAACCTTGAGGGCATCCTCGAATTTCCCCTGGTAAAAAGGAATCGACTTTAAGTATAATCTTCCCATTGACCTTAAACGCTTCTCGCTGCTGGAAGAAAGTGCCTGAAAACAGCTTTCTGCTTTAGCATAATCTTTCCTGAAAATATACATATCCCCCAGTTTCCACTGAGACGAATAGAAATCTGGTTTTTTCTCTAAAGCTTTTTTGTAAGATTCAATCGCGTGATCGAGATTACCATTCCTGGCATATAGATCACCTCTGGTATCGTATGGATTGGGCTCATCCGGAGCTAAGGAAATATATTTATTTATAGCCCAGAGCGATTTCTCAAATTCCCCCATTCTATCGTAAGTATAAGCAAGGTTGTTGTAAGCCATCTTATAGAGAGGGTCTATCTCTATGGCTTTGTTAAGATAATGAACTGCTTCTTCGAACTTGAGTAGATTACGATAATAAATGAGCCCTAATCGCCAAAATGCATCTTTTTCATCAGGGTAACTTTCAACTATTTTTTTTAGTACCTTTATAGCTTGAGGATAATCACCTTTTAGATATGCCTCAAAGCCTTCAATATAGAGTTTCTCCTTCTGGGTTATCTTATCTGTGTATTTTGCAGCTTTGCTAATAGACTCTCTTGCTGCCCGAGTATCGCCTTCATAGTCTTTAGTCGCAGCCAGCCGATAATAAGCCATAGCAAAGGTAGAATCAAGTTCCAGAGCTTTATTGAAACTTCTCTCCGCCTCCGCAAAGTAAAGTTTGTATCCGTAATCAATGCCCTCGAGAAAGTAACGGTATGCTTCTTGCGAATGAGTCGTAACCTTAGCCACCGATGGTTCCTTCTCCTGATGGGCTGAGACAGGAAGTGAAAAACCTTTTTTGATTTCAACGGTCAGTTTATCAACTAAAGAAAAGACATCCTGTTCCCTCTCTCCGGTTATTCGTTGTGAGGATTTTATTTCACCATTCCCGACGTCAACTAACTGGGTTGTTATTTCGATTCTTGGCTTGACTTGAAGTATGCTTCCCAGAAGCATCCACTTGACCCCGGCTTTGGTAGCAACCTGGGTTGCCATATTCTTATCTATCCTTTTTTCTCCCTCTCTACCTAAAAGCTTGAGGATATCATATAATCTCTGGCTGGAGACTACCTTGAGATATTGTGACTCGGATAAGCCAGTGATAAGCAGGTTAGTAACGATTTCTCCAAGCTTTTGTTTGTCCTCCGGATCAACCAGGTTGTCAAAATACATCACTGCCAGGGAGTTCTCTTTAGCTACTGCCCCTTTTTCTGGAGCTATTTCAAATTTGAAAGGCTTGAGAATTAAGAAAAGCAAAACCAGGATGACAACAACTGATGCAGGAATTGCAATTGGAAGAACTTTCCTTTTAGGCTTGGGTACAATAACCTCTTTTGGAATCTGTCCGGTCTTCAGATAATCCAGACTCTTTCTTTCCCTTCTCAAATCTGCCAATAAATCATCTATATGCTGATATCTCTCATCTTTTTCTTTTGCCAGTGCTTTTGATACTATATCCTCTAACTTAGCTGAAACCTGATTGTTGAAACGGGCTATTGGCTGTGGTTTTTCGTTAATGATGGAATAGATAACGGCTGCCTGATGTTCTCCACCAAAAGGTAAATGTTGGGTCAAAAGCTCATATAAGACAACACCAAAGGAAAAAATATCGCTTCTCGAATCCACTTCCTCACCTTGAGCCTGTTCTGGTGACATATAAGCAAGGGTCCCTAAGGTTGAGCGAGTCTTGGTAAGCTTGGTAGCTCCTTTTAACTTGGCTAAGCCGAAATCCATTATCTTCACCTGACCACGAGGAGTAAGCATTATATTGTCTGATTTGATATCCCTGTGAACTATTCCCTTTTCATGAGCTAAAGCCAAACCCTCGCATATCTGAATACCAATATCCAAAACCTTCTTTACGGAGAGAGTCTCCTTCTCAATCACCTGTTTCAAAGTCCTGCCCTCTACATATTCCATAACAATAAACATCTGCCCTTCAAATTCATCGATCTCGTGAATAGTGGTGATATTGGTATGACTTAAAGCCGATGCGGCTTTTGCTTCGTGGATGAATCTTTCCTTCTCCTCAGACTCAGAGGTCAGATGCGGAGGTAAGAACTTTAAAGCCACCAGACGGTCTAATTTTATATCCTGGGCTTTATAAACTACACCCATCCCGCCCTCACCAAGTTTTTCTAAGATCTTGTAATGAGAAATGGTTTTACCTATCATTTTTCCAGCCCCACTTTTTTCAAAAGTGAAGTAAACCTGGGGTCAGAACGCAATTTGTCATAAATGGGGTGGACATTTAGCCAGACCAACCAATTATCCTTCTCGTCGAGTCCCTTTTGTAACCACTCAAATGCCTTATCTTTCTCATCCAGCCAAATATAAATTGAGGCTATTTCAGTTGGGGAGACATATTTTCTCTTAGAAAGCTCTATTAACTCATCTACAACTTCTTTCCCTCTTTTGTTATTGCCAGATATTGCATAGACATAACCCAAAAAGGATTTAGCATAAGTGCTTCCACCGGAAAGCGCATAAGCTTTTTCGCATTCATCTATGGCTTCCTCGAATTGTGATTTTTCTACGTAAGGTCCGACAATATAAGCATGGGTAAGGGGAAAATTAGGGTCCATATCAATGGTTTTGAGATATTGCTCCAGGGCTTCTTCATGACGACGCATAAAATACAAAACTATTCCGACTGTTGTATTTATCATAATTGCCAAAGGGTCAAGCTCCTGAGCTTTTTGTATCTCTTTAAATGCCTCATCAAACCGCCTCATAGCCAAAAGGTATAAAGCATAATAATGGTGAGTGGTGGCATAATTGGGATTGAGTTCAAGAGAATGCTTGAATTCTCTTTCTGCACCTTTCCAGTCCCAATCATAGAACGTTTTAACCCATCCAACTGAGGTATGAGCTTCGGCTAATTCTGAATCTATCTCTAAAGCTTTGATTGCCGCTTTTTTCCCTTTTGGACAAGCTTCCTTAGGCGGGAGAAAATTATAATAGCCTAAAACATTATAGGAATCAGCTATCCCAGCATAAGCCAAAGCATAAGTCGGATCCTTTTCAATAGCCTGCTGGAAATACTCCATTCCTTTTTGCAGTCCCACTTCATACCTTTTATTCCAGAAATATCTTCCTTTCAAATACAGGTTATAGGCTTCAAGGTTTTCCGGATAGCGTCTAACTAAAGACTCCTTTTGCGAAGCCACTAATTTTATCTTTAGTGCGTCGACAACTGCTTGGGAGATTTCATCCTGAATTTTGAATATATCCTCCATTTCACGGTCGAATGTCTGAGACCAAAGATGATAACCATCAGCAACATTGATCAGTTGGCAAGTAATTCTCACCCTATTTCCTGCTTTTCGGACGCTTCCTTCCAGCACTGTGCCTACATCGAGTTGTTCCCCTATCTTGCGCACATCCTGGTTTTTTCCCTTAAACTGAAAAGATGAGGTTACTGCAGCAACAGTTAGTCCTTCCACATTAACCAAGGCATTGGTGAGTTCTTCTGCTATGCCATCACAAAAATATTCCTGGTCTTTTTGAGAACTTAAATCTCTAAATGGCAAAACTGCGATAGAAGGCATAAGTTTCTTTGAAGTTTCCAGCGTCTTCGTCATTCCCGTTTCCACCTCCGTCCTGAGCTTTCTTAAATCAGCGGAAAGGTCATCCACATGCTGATACCGCATCTCACGGTTCTTCTCGAGTGCTTTGCTAACGATCCTTTGGAGTACCTCCGGTACACCCGATTTATACCTTGCTAATGGTTCTGGCATTTCATTTAAAATAGAATAGACTATTGCCGCTTGATGCTCCCCTCCAAAAGGAAGTTTACCGGTCAAAAGCTCATACAGAACAACTCCAAAAGAGAAGATATCACTTCTTGAGTCTACTTCTTCACCTTGAGCTTGCTCTGGTGACATATAGGCAAGAGTCCCTAAGGTTGAGCGAGTTTTAGTTAATTTGGTAGCTCCTTTCAATTTCGCCAGACCAAAGTCCATTATCTTTACTTGCCCCTCTTTGGTAACCATTATATTGTCTGATTTTATATCCCGATGGACTATCTCCTTCTTGTGCGCTGCAGTTAATCCTTCACAGACCTGAATCCCGATGTCTAAAACCTTCTTTATAGAAAGCGCCTCCTTTTCAATTATCTGCTTTAAAGTTTTACCCTCGCAGTATTCCATCACTATAAACATCTGCCCTTCAAATTCATCAATCTCGTGAATGGTGGTGATGTTGGTATGACTTAAAGCTGATGCTGCTTTGGCTTCGTGGATGAATCTTTCCTTCTCCTCAAACTCAGAGGTCAAATGCGGAGGCAAAAACTTTAAAGCCACCAGGCGGTCTAACTTGGTATCCTGGGCTTTATAGACCACACCCATCCCCCCCTCGCCAAGCTTTTCAAAAATCTTGTAATGAGAGATAATCTTGCCAATCATAACGTATTACACCCGGTTATCGAACTCATCCCCTACCTCTTCCCTTGGAAAGAGAAGGGGAGTGAGTCCCTTCTCTTTTTAAGAGAAGGATTCAGGGTGAGTTCCGACCGTGAAATTAATTTGCCAGCATAGCTCCCGCTTATGAGAATTTGGCTATGGCTTCAATAAACTGAGAAAATATTTAATAGTCAACTAAAAAAGCAATTGGGGTACCTATTTGAAACCCTTAAAAGCCTGCAAAAAAACGCAGAGATAAAAATGTTCCGTATTTACAAACGACCTTCACCCTTACCCTCCCTTAGAAGAGAGGGAGAGGGTGGGATTAATTTCAAGAGAAAACAAAAAATAACTTTCATTTGCCAAAAACTCAAGTTAAACTTATATTTGAATGGTTCACAGAGCCGACTCAATTGCGTTGGTTGAACTACGTTATTGACTTAGAACTGACGAGTAATCCTTATATAGATTAAATCCAATTCTGAAAGAATGAGCCAATGCTTAAATTCGCCCAGATAGCTTTTCCTTTCTCTTTAAGGAAGACTTTCACCTACAGCATACCTGATAATTTAAGGGAGAAAATAAAACCCGGTCAAAGGGCATTGGTTCCCTTTGGCAGGGAAAGGAAACTTGGATTTATTGTCAGCCTTTGCTCCACTTCGGAAGTGAAGAATACCAAGGAGCTTTTAGACCTTATCGATGATGAGCCGATCATTTTACCTGAAATCCTGGAGCTTACCAGATGGGTTTCAGAATACTATTATGCCTCCTGGGGGGGATGTCTGAGAGCCGCCATACCGCCAGAACTTCAGGTGCGCAGTCTGCTCTGGGTTCACAAGAAAGAGTCTCCCCTTCTGGATTATGAAGACACCAGGACAAAGTTTTCCTCCATTGAGAAAAAAATCTTAGACGAACTTGAGGAGAAAAAGCCTCACAAAATAACTTTTTTGGAGAAAAAAATCGGCACCAGAGGATTGTATTCTACCTTGCATTCGTTGGAGCAAAAAGGAGAGGTCGAATTATTTTACGAGCTGAGCAAGCCTAAATCCAGCATAAAGTATGAGAAGACGGTCTCTATAAAGGTGAATTCTCCGGAGGAGATCAAGTTGCTCGAAACCTATATCGAGATCAGCCGGAAAAAATCCTCAAAGGAATCTTTATTACTCCAGCTTTTGATAGAGGAGAACAGAGAGTTCTCCTTAAGGGAGATAAATCAGAGGATCAATCGGGCATCTCAGATTCTGAATAGATTAGAAAAAAAGGGGCTGGTCAAAACCTTCTATAAAGAAAAACTAAGAGAGCCCCTCTGGGGGATGAATGTGGAGCCGGCTCAGGAATTTTCTTTAACCCGGGAACAAAAAGAGGTGCTGGAGAGATTGGACCAGGGGCTAACTGAAGAGAAATATCAACCCTTTTTGCTGTACGGGGTAACCGGAAGCGGAAAAACTCAAGTATATATTGAGATCATCAAGAAGGTTTTGCAAAAGGGAAAGACCGCTTTAGTCCTGGTCCCGGAGATCTCCTTAACTCCTCAGATCCTCTCCCGTTTCAAATCCGTTTTTGAAGAAAAGGCCGGGCCTTTCCATTCCAGCCTTTCTCCGGGTGAGCGGTTTGATGCCTGGAGAGGGATTAAATCCGGGAAAACAAAAGTGGTTGTGGGAACCCGATCAGCCATCTTTTCCCCTCTTTCTGATCTGGGGATAATAGTGGTGGATGAGGAACACGATTCTTCTTACAAGCAGAAAGAACCCGACCCAAAATATAATGCCCGGGACTTAGCATTGGTCCGGGGAAAAATGAATAAAGCTCTGGTTATTTTAGGTTCAGCCACGCCCAGTTTAGAAAGCTTTTACAACGTGGAAAAGGGTAAGTACACCCTTTTACAGTTGACTCAAAGGGTAGACCAGATCCCGCTTCCTGAAGTTGAAATTTTTGACCTGAGAGAGGAGAGGAAAAAAGGTAACTGCTCGATATTTTCCTCTGAGCTTTCTTCTCGGATGCAAAAAAAGATAGAAAAAGGCGAGCAGGTGATTCTCTTTTTAAACCGCAGGGGTTTTTCCAATTTCGTCAAATGCCAGGAGTGCGGCTATGTCTTCCGCTGCCCGAACTGTGACATAACCCTGAATTTTCACCGTACCGATTTCTCGCTGCGCTGTCATTACTGCAACTACATTGTCCAGGCAAGTGATCTCTGCCCTCAATGTAATGGCAATAGATTTGCATACAAAGGAATGGGAACCCAGCGCGTGGAAGAAGAGATAAAGAAGCTTCTCCCTGGAACCCCTGTCCGCCGTATGGACCAGGATACCACCTATAGAAAAGACTCACATTACGAAATCCTCAAAGGGTTTGCTTCCGGAGATTTCAACCTGCTTCTGGGAACTCAAATGGTAACCAAGGGTCTTGACTTTCCGGATGTGACCTTAGTCGGCGTGATTTTAGCTGATACCTCTTTAGATTTTCCGGATTTCAGAGCAAGGGAGAAAACCTTCCAGCTTTTAACCCAGGTAGCAGGAAGAGCAGGCAGGGGGAAATTGGGAGGTGAGGTCATTTTGCAGACATATTATCCTGAGGACTGGGCAATCAAGCTTTCTGCCCAGCAAGATTTTCAGGAGTTTTATAAAAAAGAGATAGAGGAACGAAAGGAGCTTTTTTATCCGCCCTTTAGCCGGCTGGTCTTAATCAGATTTCAGGGAAAAGAAGAAGAGAAAGTCCGGCAAGCAGCGGAATCTTTCGGGAGCAAGTTGTCGGACAGTCTAAAGGCTAAAGGCTATAGTCAAAAGTCAAAATCTTTACAGATTCTTGGTCCTGTACCGTCACCCCTTCCTAAAATAAAAAATGATTATCGCTTTCAGATTTTGATAAAGACCAGAGAAGTTCGAACAATGACTCAGACTATCAACTCTATTTTCGAAAAAAGCGCTGAAAAAAGATATTCCGGAGTTAAAATCTCAATTGACATCGATCCTCTGGATATAATGTAAAATAATTGTTACGATTAAGGATGAATTGAATTGCTTGGGCAGGGGTTGAACCCCTGCCCACAGAAAGGTTTTTGCGGATACGAGGGCAATTCCTATCAAAGCTAAGGAGCAATTGTAGTCGTTCCTTGCCATCAAGTTGGGATTATTTAATGTAGGGGCGACCCGGCAGTTCGACGGTTCGACAAGCTCACCGTGCTGAGAGTAGCCGAAGCACAGGCTCACTGCTCTGAGCGGAGCCGAAGAGCGGGTCGCCCCTACAATTCTGATTCAACCTGCTTAGAGCGTATAATCATAATGCTGTTTTCTCCTTGACAAAGATTTTATATCTGTTAAGTTAAAAGCTTCAAGGGAGTTGAGATTATGATAACTATCGAAGATTTAAAGCAGAATGAAAAAGTTCAAACTCTGATTGCCAAGGCAGATAAGGTCTTGGGCGAAATCGGGTACACTGAGCATGGTCAGAGACATGCCAGTTTATCAGCTAACATTGCCTATAACATTATGATTCGCCTGAAGAAACCTGAAAAAGATGCTCAGTTAGCCGCAATTGCCGCTTATCTGCACGACATAGGAAATGTCATCAACCGGGATTATCATGCCCAGACAGGGGCACTTTTAGCTTATCAGGTACTTTTGGATATGGGTATGCCAGTCCCCGATGTGATGGACGTTGTGGCAGCCATCGGCAATCATGATGAAAAGGATGGCCAGCCGGTAAGCGATATCTGTGCAGCGGCCATCTTAGCTGACAAATCTGACGTGCACAGCTCCAGGGTAAGAAACTTGGAGATGATCAAGCAGGATATTCACGACCGGGTAAATTATGCGGCTAAAAGTTCTTTTTTGCGGGTGGATGAGGAGAAAAAGACCATCTCTCTGGAGATAAAAATCGATACTTCCATCTCCCAGGTGATGGAGTATTTTGAGATTTTCTTGTCTCGGATGATGGTCTGTCGCCGAGCCGCAGAATATCTGAAGATGAGATTTGAACTGGAGATAAACGGGCAGAGATTGCTCTAAAGTGCGTGAATACTTATCTTCCCTGCCTTGATGGGAGGGATAAAGGGAGGGTGATCGTTGTAAATCCCCCTCTCTCTAACCCTCTCCCACGAGGGGAGAGGGAACTAGATTACTCGAGAATTGTTGACTTTTAGTAGAGCGGCCACCCTTGCCCACGGACAAGGTTTATAAATACATGAAAAAGAAAATCAATTACAAGACCTCCGGCGTGGACATAGACAGAGCTGATTTTGCCAAGAAAAGGATAAAAAACTTAGTCCGAACGACTTTCAGTAAAAATGTTCTTACCGACATCGGCGGTTTCGGCGGATTCTATGCTCTAACTAAAAAAGACTATAAAGACCCGGTCCTGGTTTCAAGCGCGGACGGTGTGGGAACGAAACTTAAGATCGCCTTCCAGATGAACAAGCACGATACGGTGGGAGAGGATTTGGTTAATCACTGTGTCAACGATATCCTGGTTCATGGTGCCAGGCCTCTGTTCTTTTTGGATTATATCGCAACTGGTAAACTTTACCCCACAGTAGTGGAACAGATAGTCAAGGGGCTAGTTCGGGGCTGTTCAAAAAACAATTGCTCCCTGATAGGCGGTGAAACCGCAGAGATGCCGGATTTCTATGAGCCGGAAGAATATGATTTAGCCGGGTTTATCGTCGGGATAGTCGAAAGGAAAAAAATAATCAACGGCTCAAAAATATCACCTGGCGACCTCCTTTTTGGTTTAGGCTCGAATGGACTGCACACCAATGGCTACTCTTTGGCGCGCAAAGTCTTATTTAATGTCAAAGGATATAAGGCCGGTGATTACGTAAAAAAACTTAAGAACCAATTAGGAAAAGAGCTTTTGAAAATCCACCGGACCTATGCAAATCCGATTTTCAAAGTCCTGAAAAAACATCGAATCAAGGGTATGGCGCACATCACTGGCGGAGGGATGCCAGGCAATCTCATAAGGATATTGCCGGAGGGATGCCAGGCAAGGATAGATGTTTCATCCTGGAAAATACCACAGATTTTTGATTTCATCCAGAAAACAGGCAACATAGAATCTGAAGAGATGTTCAAAGTTTTCAATATGGGCATCGGCCTGATTTTAGTCGCACCAAAAGGGGATGCTGAAAAGATAAAAAGGAAGTTACAGATCTACGGAGAAAAGGTTTTCCACATAGGCGAGATAGTTTCAGGGGAAAAGGGAGTCAGGTTAATTAATCTCTAAAGGTGAAAGATGATTCTACTCCTGGTAATGGATGGTTTTGGGATAAATGAAAAAAAAGAGGGGAATGCCATTGCCCAGGCAAAAAAGCCGAATTTAGATCGGCTTTTTGCTGATTATCCTCATACGGTTTTAGGAGCATCAGGCCTGGATGTGGGTCTGCCTGAAGGCCAGATGGGAAATAGCGAGGTGGGTCATCTTAACTTTGGAGCAGGAAGAATCGTCTATCAGGAAATAACCCGGATAGATAAAGCCATCCAAGATGGCTCTTTTTTTGAGAATAAAATACTGCTCCAGGCGATGAATAAAGTGAAGGAAAGTAATTCTGCTTTACATCTAATGGGTTTGGTCTCCGACGGAGGGGTACACAGCTCTTTGAATCACCTTTATGCCCTGTTGAGATTAGCCAAGGATAAAGGTGTTAAAGAACTATACGTGCATGCTTTTATGGATGGAAGGGATACCTCTCCCTTTGCCGGAAAAGATTATATCAGGGAGCTTTTAGGAAAATTTAAAGAATACGGAGTTGGTTCCCTTTCCACCATTGTAGGAAGATATTATGCAATGGACCGGGACAAAAGATGGGAAAGAGTTGAGATGGCATACCGGGCAATGGTCTACGGAGAGGGGAAATTGACCTCTGATCCGGTTAAGGCAATAGAAGAATCGTATGCGGAAGAAGTGACTGACGAGTTCATCAAGCCTATTGTTGTTTCTGAATCAGGTAACCCTCTTTCCGGAAGGATAAAAGAAAAAGACGTAGGGATTTTTTTTAACTTCAGAGCAGACAGGGCCCGGGAGCTTTCATACGTTTTATCAGAAATGGATTTCAAGGAATTTGACAGGGGGAATAACCTTACTATCCATCTGGTAAATATGACCCAGTATGACGAAAAACTTAAAACCCCAGTGGCTTTTCCACAGATCAAGCTTAAAAATATTCTTCCAGAGGTCTTGTCTCGGAGAGGTTTGAAACAATTACGTATTGCCGAGACTGAGAAATATGCGCATGTGACTTTTTTCTTTAACGGAGGGGAGGAAACTCCATTTGAAGGCGAGGATAGAATTCTGGTTCACTCTCCCAAAGTACCAACTTATGATTTAAAACCGGAGATGAGCGCCTATGAGTTAACAGACAAGGTAGTTCAGGCAATCGAGTCAAAAAAATATGATTTCATCCTTTTGAACTATGCCAATCCGGATATGGTCGGCCATACCGGTATTCTGGACGCAGCCATTAAGGCAATAGAAGCAGTTGACAGCTGCGTAGGAAGAGTGGTAGCTTCCGTCAGGGGAGTAGGTGGAACAGCAATGGTCACCGCAGACCACGGAAATGCGGAGATGATGGTGGATTATAACAACGGCGAGCCTTTCACTGCCCATACCACGGATTTGGTTCCGTTCATACTGGTGAAAGATGGCTTTAAGGGAAAATTAAGACCCAGAGGCATCTTAGCCGACGTCGCCCCAACCATTTTGTATCTGATGGGAATACCAAAACCTTCA
>Ga0209777_10008330_pt1 | contig 11363 bp, 8 predicted proteins | sample FrelakmetHBP12HB_FD_187147 | JGI IMG/M metagenome (GOLD analysis project Ga0209777, IMG submission 187147) | Freshwater lake sediment microbial communities from the University of Notre Dame, USA, for methane emissions studies -HBP12 HB (SPAdes)... | ecosystem: Environmental > Aquatic >...
TACGCTACCACTCGCTGGCGGTCATGCGCGACGGACTCCCTCCCTGCCTGGAGGTGACAGCCGAAACAGACGGTGGTATCATCATGGGTCTAAGGCACCGCAAGTATCCGACCGAGGGCGTCCAGTTCCACCCGGAATCCATAATGACGGACGTGGGCAAGGATTTGCTGAGGAATTTCCTAAATATGAAGGCGGCGATCAAACAGGAGGCTAGATAATGATTAAAGAAGCTATCGATATAGTGGTGAAAGGCAACTCGCTCACCATGGAGCAGGCGGCAGAGGTGATGAATGAGATCATGGATGGTGTGGCCACGCCGGCGCAGTTCGGGGCCTTTGTGACGGCGCTGCGGCTCAAGGGCGAGACGGTGCACGAGATAGCGGGCATGGCCAGGGTCATGCGCGAGAAATCGGTGCCGGTGAAGGTGAAAGGGCCGCTGGTGGACACATGCGGCACAGGCGGGGACGGCACCAAGACGTTCAATATTTCGACCACAGCGGCCTTCGTCGTCGCTGGGGCGGGGGTCAAGGTAGCCAAGCACGGCAACCGCGGCATGTCCAGCGGCTGCGGCAGCGCCGATGTGCTCGACGCGCTGGGCGTCAAATACGACATCGACGCCGCAGGGGTGGAGCGCTGTCTGGAGGAGATCGGCATCGGCTTCATGTTCGCACCCAGGTTCCACCCGGCGATGAAATTTGCCGTCAGCCCCAGGCGCGAGATAGGCATACGCACCGTGTTCAATATTTTAGGCCCGATGACCAACCCGGCGCGGGCGCAGTCGCAGCTCCTGGGCGTATTCGACGACAAGCTGGCCTTGATAATGGCGGAGGTTCTCGGCCTGCTCGGCTGCGGACACGCGCTTGTGGTGCACGGCGAGGATGGTATGGACGAGATTACTCTCGGCGGAAAAACGACCGTGTGCGAGTTAAAAGAAGGCGCAGTGTCGCGATACTATATCGAGCCGGAGGATTTCGGCTTCGCGCGGACAAGCGTCAATAAATTGAGAGGCGGATCGCCCAAGGAGAACGCCGATATCCTGCGTTGCGTATTGCACGGCGAGAAGGGATCGTACCGCGATATCACATTGCTGAACGCCGCGGCAGCCCTCGTCGCCGCCGACATGGCGAAAGACCTTAAGGAAGGCGTAAAGCTGGCAGCTGAATCGATAGACAGCTACGCCGCGATGAAGAAGCTCGACGGGTTGAGAGAGCTGACGCAAAGTTTATAAGTCGTAGGGGCACATCGCGATGTGCCCGCTGGATTGCCCGATCAAGTCGTGCAATGACAGGTTAAAAAGAGGTGCAGGAGAAATTCTCCTGCCGGGGTCTTAGGGGTGTCCCCTAAATCTTCTTATGTCCCTCAAAGTATGGGGGACTAACAGGGGGTTTGGATGTTGTTTCCCCCAATCTTGGGGGCCAGGGGGTTGAAACAAAAATGATACTAGATGAAATAGTCCAATCGAAAAGGGAATCGCTCAGGCAGCGCAAGCTTGAGATGCCGCTGCGAGAGCTCAAGCGGCGTTGTGCCGACATGCGATGCAGGCCGCTCGACTTCTCCTCTGCGTTGCGCGGCGACGACATCAAACTCATCGCCGAGGTAAAGAAGACCTCACCCTCGAAAGGTGTAATAAATGCCGATATCGACCCGGTCAAGTTAGCGACAACCTACGCGAACAACGGGGCCGCAGCTATCTCCATACTCACCGAAGAAAAATATTTCAAGGGCAGTATCGACTACCTGATAGCGACAAGAGAAGCTTTCGACGCCAAGAAAATTCGGGTGCCGCTGCTGCGCAAGGATTTCATCTTCGACCCATATCAGATATACGAATCGAGAGCCTGCGGGGCCGATGCGCTCCTGCTCATAGTAGCGATATTGGACGACGACCTACTGATAAAGCTCATCAACCTCAGCTACACCATCGGCCTGAAATGCCTGGTTGAGGTACATGACGAAATCGAACTCAGGCGCGCCGTCGCCAGCGGATGCCAAGTAATCGGCATCAATAACCGCGACCTCCAGACGTTCAAAGTATATCTGCACACGACAGAGCGTCTGCGCCAGTTCGTGCCGGATGACTGCATCGTAGTCAGCGAGAGCGGGATCAGGCGTCACGCCGATGTGGAAAAACTGCGGCTATGGAAGGTGCACGCAATGCTGGTGGGAGAGGCGCTCTCCGCCACCGATGACGCAGCCGGGAAAATGAAGGAGCTACTGCAATGACCAGGGTAAAGATTTGCGGAATAAAGGAGCCTTCGCAGGCCATCGCCGCCGCCGTGGCTGGGGCCGACTATATCGGAATCGTGATGGCCCCCTCCAAACGCCAGGTCGACATAGAGCAGGCTAAAGCGATTGCGGCCGCGTTGAAAGGCAGCAAGACGCTGACGGTCGGAGTATTCGTCAATATGCCCTCCGCCGAGATCAACCGCATCGCCAAGTACTGCAATTTCGATCGCATACAGCTGAGCGGCGACGAGCCCTGGGAATATGTACGCGAGCTGCACCGCCCGGCCATCAAGACAGTAAAGATTTCGAAAGAACACACCGGCGACAGACTGTTGAACGAGCTGTCAGGCGGCTACAAGAAAGCCGATTATTACTTCCTGCCGCTGCTCGATTGCGCCGTCAACGGAAGCTACGGCGGCAGCGGCAAAGCGTTCGACTGGTCTATATCTAAAGCGGCCGCCGGGAAATATCGCTTTGTACTCGCCGGGGGCCTCACGCCCGAGAACGTTGGGGAAGCTATAGCGTCGGCGCGGCCGTGGGGGGTGGATGTGTCCAGCGGGGTGGAATCGAACGGCAGAAAAAGCATCGATAAAATAAAGGGTTTTATAGCAGCAGTGCGTAGTGCCGACATAGCGTCAGGAGATTGTTAAAAAAGAGGCGCCCCCTATCTTTTTATGAAACAATCGTTAATTAGAATCGGGAAGTCCAGAGTGATCGCCCTTTGACGGGGGTTTGGGGGTGTCCCCCAATCTCTATAGTCCCCCAAAGTATGGGGGACTAACAGGGGGTTTGGATGATGCTATCCCCCTTTAAAGGGGGATAGCAGAGGGTTGATTAACCTTATTTATCACTCTAATCAGAGGTAGAAATGCAGATGAAAACAATACATGCGACACAGCTCCCAGATAAAAGCGGCCATTTCGGCCAGTTCGGCGGCAAGTACGTGCCGGAGACGCTCATGGCCGTGCTGGACGAGCTCGAGCGCGCCTACCGACAGTCATGCCGCGACGCCGCATTCAAAGCAGAGCTCAACGCCTTACTCAAGGACTACGCCGGGCGGCCCACGCCGCTGTATTTCGCGTCCCGACTGACGAAGCACTGCGGCGGGGCTAAGATATATATCAAGCGGGAGGATTTGACGCACACCGGAGCGCACAAGATCAATAACGCCCTGGGACAGGGGCTGCTGGCAAAGCGACTGGGCAAGCAGCGCGTCGTGGCTGAGACAGGGGCCGGGCAGCACGGCGTGGCCGCGGCCACCGTGTGCGCGGTACTCGACATGGAATGCGTGGTCTACATGGGCGAGGAGGACATACAACGCCAGTCGCTTAACGTTTTCCGTATGAAGCTGCTCGGCGCGGAGGTGCGCCCGGTCTCCAGCGGCAGCAAAACGCTTAAGGATGCGATAAACGAGGCCATACGCGACTGGGTGACCAACGTCGACACGACGCACTACCTGCTGGGCAGCGCGCTGGGGCCACACCCCTACCCCATGATGGTGCGCGGCTTCCAGTCGGTCATCGGCAAGGAGGCACGCAGACAGATGTTAAAGTCAGCCGGACACCTCCCCGACTACATTGTGGCCTGCGTCGGCGGAGGCAGCAACTCCATCGGCATCTTCCATCCGTTTTTAAACGACGCGTCTGTAAAGCTGATCGGGGTGGAGGCTGGAGGATTAGGCATCGCCAGCGGCAAGCACAGCGCGCGCTTCAGCGGCGGCAGCATAGGTGTGCTGCACGGAACGAAATCGTACGTGCTGCAGGATGAGCACGGACAGATAAAAGAGACCCACAGCATATCGGCCGGCCTGGACTATCCCGGCGTCGGGCCCGAGCACAGCCTCCTCATGGAAACGAGAAGAGCAGAATACGTGACCGCCACCGACGACGAGGCGCTGGAGGGCTTCAAGCTGCTCTCCGAGAAAGAGGGCATAATACCGGCTCTGGAGTCAGCGCACGCGGTGTACTACGCCGCAAAGCTGGCAGCCAAACTGCCTAAAAGCAAGATCGTGCTCGTCAACCTGAGCGGACGCGGCGACAAGGACATGGGCATCGTGGCCAAGGCGCTTGGGGTGAAGCTATGAACCGAATTGAGATATTTTTCGATACAGCCCGGGGCTCGAAGCGCAAGGCGTTAATCGCCTATCTGACCGTAGGCTATCCGACGGCTGAGGCGACGCTGGAGATCGCGCAGGCTCTCGTCGCTGGCGGCTGCGACATGATAGAGCTTGGCATCCCATTTTCCGACCCATTGGCCGATGGCGCCACTATACAGCGCGCCAGCCAGCGCGCGCTCGAAGCAGGCATCACGCCGCAGAGATGCCTGGAGGTAGCCGCCGAGCTGCGCAAGCGGGTGGATATACCGCTGCTGTTCATGGGCTATTATAACCCGATGCTGCACTACGGGCTGGACAAGTTCTGCGCCGCATCGCGCAGCGCCGGCATCGACGGGTTCATCGTGCCCGACCTGCCGCCAGACGAGGGAAGCGAGGCCGAAATCGTGATGAAAAAACACGGCCTCGACCTGATATATCTGGTAGCGCCGACGTCGGACACGGATAAAAGGCTGAGGTTCGTCGCCGGAAGGGCTAACGGTTTCATCTACGTGGTCTCGCTCAAGGGCGTCACCGGCGCGCGCTCTGCGGTCTCGAACGACCTCGATAAATTCATATCGAGGGTGCGCAGGGTGACGGACAAGCCGCTGTGCGTCGGCTTCGGCATCTCGACGCCGGAGCAGGCGCAACGTATAGCCAGGCTCGCCGACGGCGTCATCATCGGCAGCCGCATCCTAGACATCATCGAGAAGAGCAAGCGCCCTGCAGCCGACGTGAAATCGTTTATACAAGATGTCAGGACAGCTATCGATTCCGATTGACCTTTCAATCCCGTTTTTGCTATAGTTAGAGCGTTGTGGCTATTGTTAAACCGTTTCGCGGACTTAGATATAATCTCGATCGCGTTAGCGACCTCTCTGCAGTTATCACACCGCCATATGACGTGATCTCCGCTGCGGAGCAGCTTCGCTACTACAAGGTCAATCCCCATAACGTCATCCGGCTGGACTACGGAATCGACGAACCGCAAGATACTCCCGTCAACAACAAATACACCCGCGCCGCAGGTTATGTCAAGCAGTGGCTCGAAGAGGGTGTACTCGTAAGAGGGGAACGTCCGGCGCTGTATCTGGTGCGACACCGCTTCACCCACAACGACCGGGCTTACAATCGACTGAGCCTCACGGCCAGGGTGAAGCTGGAGGATCTAACAACAGGCTGCATCCGCCCGCATGAGAAGACCATGAGCAAGCCGCGGGAAGACCGCATGCGCCTGCTCAAGGCCTGCAACGTGAACTTCAGCCCGATCATGGTGCTCTTCCGCTACAAACCTGAAGGCTTTGAAGCGCTCTTCGCCGATGTCATCAAACGACCCGCGCCGCAAGCTGTGGATAAAGACGGCGTGGAATTCGCCATGTGGACGATTACCGACAAAGCCACCTTAGCGAAAATATCCAAATTACTGGCCAATAAAATGCTGTATATCGCCGACGGACACCACCGCTACGAGACAGCCCTCAATTACAGCATGGAGCGCCGCGCCGCCAGCCCGTCCGATGGCGACGACGCGCCCTACAACTATGTCATGATGACCATCACCCCCGCCGAAGACCCCAATCTGCTGATGCTGCCGACCCACCGCTTGATAAAAGGACTGAAACAGACTGTGCTTTCTTCGCTCAAAGGTGTACTTGCCAAGTATTTCGACTCAGAAACAATTCCGCCCCTCTCCGACACAACAGGATCGGTGAAACATTGGCTCGCGACCATGCAAAAGAATCGAGTGACATGCTTCGGGCTCTACGGGCTGGATGGGGACAAGCTCTGTATTCTGAAGGTAAAAAAAGGCGTCAACCTCAAAGTCGATAGCGAGGCCGGGGATAACGCGGTCAGCAGCCTCGACGTGGCGATACTGCATCGATTGATACTGCGCCGCATATTGAAGATCGATAGCCCCAGGCTGGAAGAGGAATGCCTGGAATACACCCGCGTCGGCATAGAGGCCATTGATCGAGTGAACAAAGGCGACCATCAAATCTCATTTTTCCTCAACCCGACACCAATCTCTGGGATGCTCGCCGTAGCTGACGCCAAGCTGAGGATGCCGCAGAAATCTACCTACTTCTATCCCAAGACGCCCACCGGCCTGGTGATGAACCCCCTCTGGGACGAATAAGAACCCCTCCACGAGACTCCTCCTGCCTTATCATTGCGAGCGAAGCAATCCCTCACTACGTCTTGCCATACGAATAATAAGATTGCCACGTCGCTATGCTCCTCGCAATGACAACCACGAGGGGATTGTAGGGGCGGGTTTGAAACCCGCCCGCTGGATTGCCCGATCAAGTCGGACAATGACAGATGTAGGTGAAGAGGTGCAGGAGATTTCTCTCCACCGGGGTTTTAGGGGTGTCCCCTATTTTTTTAAAAGTCCCCCAACGTATGGGGGATTTAGGGGGTTCGGATAACTCAAAATTGCTTTCTCATCTCTGATGCCACCCGCTCCGGCATGACCTCGATTACGGAAATACCGTAGAACCTCTCCATCGAGCCGGCATCGTTAGTGTAGAGAGGCTGAAATATAGGGCGCGATATGATGCGCGCGCTGAAGCGGAAATGCTCCGGGCGATCGCCGATCGCGGCCGAGTATGTTACGAGGTTGAACGAGTTCATCCCCATCGCCTTATAGCCGCGCAACACTCTCACCACCGCATCAGCAAAATCACGCTTATGCCGCTTGTCAAAATCCAACAGATTGCTCCCCCGCTTAGAAATGATCTGTACTTCTCTATTACCTCGCGGCGCAAAGCTGGCTATAACAGCTATAGATGCATTCTCTCCGATGAACCTCTCCCCAGAGTCCCTCTCGGCATCGATAAGCTCCTGCCAAAAATTAACGCCCGTATCGTGCAGATAGCTTTCGCTCCTACCCAAGATAACTTCTAGCTCCGGCATAGGTGCGCGCTCCACGCTGACCTGAGTATGTGGATGCAGGATGCTCGCGCCGCTGGGCGGCAGGTGATTCCACAGCCATACGGGATAGCATACCTCAGCGTCACAGCGATTAACTGAGGCAACGTACTTCCGAGCCGCCGCGAGGTTATCTTCAATCATTTTGGGAGTGAACTCATCAATCTCCAGATAGTGGCGTTCAGTAAGCGTAGCTACGGCATGGTACTCTGCGAACGGATGCAGGTTGGGGAACAATGTGCATTGCCCGACCGTTATCCTGCCATCATCGCCCGTCAGAAACCCCGGCACAAATTTGGTGGTATCGCTGTCGATATTATCGGAACAGAAGCAGCAACTCTCAGCCGAGCGGGCCGCAATATCCGCCACGTTAACCGCGCCGCCCTGTGCCTGCTTCACCCTCTTCGCGCGGTCGACGCTTACGCGGCTGCGGTAGCCGGTGAGCGGATCGCTGCGGTACTCTATCGATTTTGTCTTACGTTGAAAACCGCGCAACGGGCTTAATAATTCGGCGGCTATTACCTCTTTATGAAACTCCATCGGGCGCTCCCATTATGTCATGCAGTATTGATTATACCATCGTGATGATTGTATTAATACAATCACATTTATGCCGTGTACAGTGCAATGCACAGATATAATATCAAGTTCAAGTATTGACAGTAGAAATCAACAGTAAGATAATACTTAAATACCTGATATCGGTAGTGGGGATTTAACAAGGAGGCAATAATGAGAATAGTTGTAGTTGGGCTTGGGCAGTGCGGCAGCAGAGTCGCCGACGAGTTTGCTCGAATGGGCAAAATGGCGCAACACCAGCGCAATATACAGATAATAATGGGTGTTTATGCTGTAAATACAGACCAGGCTGATCTCAGTGGGTTAAGGACAATAAAGCCGGATTTTCATCATCGGTTACTTATCGGCGGGAGAAAGACCTCCGGACATGGTGTAGGGAAAATCAACGAACTCGGTGCAGAGGTCGCCAGGAACGATAAGGATAAAATAGTAGATGCGATACGAAGCGGCTCCAGATTTTACGAGACCGATGCATTCCTGCTCATCGCAGGCGCTGCCGGCGGCACCGGTTCCGGCTCGCTACCAGTAGTTGCGGATACAATTAAAGAAAGGTATCCTGAAAAACCGGTCTATGCCCTGGTCGTTCTGCCCTTCGGTTACGAAGAAGAGTCCGAGGAGAGATGCGTATATAATGCCGCAACCTGTCTGAAATCGATACATTCCGTCGCTGATGCCGTATTTCTCGCTGACAACCAGAGATACCTGAAGAAAGATTCCAACCTGTTGAATAATATGGATAAAATGAACGAGCAGATCGTAATGCCGTTCTTCGAGCTGCTCTGTGCCGGCGAAGAAGTAAAGCGCGGCAATATCGGAGCTAAAACCCTTGATGCTGGCGATATAATGCAGACCCTGGAAGGCTGGACAGTTGTTGGCATCGGCAAAACCCCTTTGAGTCCATTTAGAAAACTGCCGTTTGAAGGCACTAGAAGCTTCAGGTCTAAGGGCAGAGAGACTTTCCGCGGCCTGGAGGCCATGAACCAGGCGATGTCCGAGATGTCGGCAACAATCAATCCCGCTGATGCTGCAAAAGCCCTGTACCTTCTTGCAGCCCCGCAAAAGGAAATGAACGTGGAACTGGTAAAAGAGCTGGGTAGTCTGATGAGAGAGGTTGCGGAAGACGCACTTATCAGAAGCGGAGATTACCCGCGGGACCGCAGCGACCTCAGTGTTACCGTAATCTTCTCGCAGCTTAGAGATGTTCCGCGCGTGAAACATTTATTCAGCACGGTAACAGAATCCGCCCCTCTCCTAAAGAAGAGGCAGAAAGAAGCTGAGGAGAAGATGAAAGAGATGCAAAAGGCTTCAGACGGAGTGCCGTCCCTGCTTTAATCGATCGTTTTCCCTTGAAATAACAAAGGCCCGCTGAAGCGGGCCTTTTCTTTTGTAGCCAAATCACCTAGCTATCTATATTACTCTTATTCTTTCTTGTCAGTACCTTTCCTTTTTTTCGGCTTCTCCTTCTTGCCAGTCAAGCCTTCGTCCGATTTATCGCTTTTAGAAACGCTTTTACCGGTCTTTTTCGTTTTACTTGCCCTCTGCTTTAAATCTCTGGCTTGAGTACCCTCACAAGAAAGCACTGCCGATATTTTCTCCGAGAGGACATCCTTGCTGAAAGGCTTGGCTATGACCCCATCCACCTCGGGCATTTCTTCCAGATTGAGCTGTCCTCCCCAGCCGCTGATCACTAACACTGGAGTCCCCGGCTTCATCTCCTTCACGATTTTGGCCACCTCGTGGCCTGACATATCGGGCATCCCGAGGTCCGTAATCACCAGATCAAACTTGCCCACCTCAAAGGTATTTATGGCCGCCTCGCCGCTATTTGCCTCTACCACTGCATGGCCAAGTCGCCGCAGGGTAAGGCCCAGAATCCCCGCAACTTCCGGGTTGTCATCGACCATCAGTATGGAAACGCCCTTCGCAGCATCGGTTTTTCCCGCCGCATGCTTCTTGCTTACAACCCCCTCGCATACAGGGAGTTTGATATAGAAAGTCGAACCAACACCCACGGTGCTTTCCACCGTTATCTCCCCGCGGTGGCGCTGTATAATGCCGTATGTTACGCTGAGCCCCAGCCCCGTGCCTTTATGCGTCCTGGTAGTGAAGAACGGCTCGAATATCTTACTCCTTATCTCCTCTGGGATACCAATTCCCGTATCGCTTATTAAAATAGTTACCCATTCCTTAGTCTGCTTGGCCTCAACAGTAATTTTCCCACCATCAGGCATGGCATCCATTGCATTAAAGATGATATTAAGCAACCCCTCCCTCAACTCCGCAGCATCCCCTTCAACAGTTGCAATATCACGCAACTTTGACTCAATATCTATGTTTATGCCTTCCCTCTCCTTCAGCTTGACGCGGCGGGAGTCCGCCATCTGCAACGCGCTCTCCACCACCTCATTCAAGTCAAGTACTTCAAAATTGCGCTCCACCCTTACCCTGGCGAAGTCCTGCAGCCGGCGCACCGTCGTTGCGGCATCTATAGCCGTCTGCTCAATTATCTGCAGATCCTTCTTTAATTTTTCATCCTTCACATCCTCCAGCGCGAGCTGAGCACGGCCTAACACTACAGCCAAAATATTGTTAAAATCGTGTGCCACACCCCCGGCCATCTCCCCCAGCGCCCTCAGTTTCTCAGCCTGAACCATATATTCCTGCGCCGATTTCAAATCCTCATAAGCTTTTAACAGCTCGGACTCATGTTGCTTGACCTGATCGAATAATCGCGAGTTCTCGATAGCAGCGGTCAATGATCCTGATATCTGTTCCAGTATCTCTCTTTCCCGTTCACCATAGGCATTGGGACTTCTGCTGGCAAGGTTGAATGTGGCAAACACCTCGCCCTTGGAAAACAGGGGAACCCGGATAGCTGATCTCAAACCGCTGTTGTAATACATATGATCAATGGGGAATTTCATCTCTTCATTGAAATCCGGTTCGATAATGGTCTTCTTTGTTTTAACCACCAACCCTGTGGCCGAATCACTTAACGGCAGGACAGCGCCGTCTTTCAATTCCGTATCGACTTCTTCTGCTACAACAAGATATCTTAGCTGGTCACCTTCCACCATCGCGATGCTGGTACGATCGAAGTTCATGACCTTCTTGACTTCCTCAGTGAACGCGTTATACACGCCTTTAATATCCAGGCTTGAGCCCAGTATCTTGGACAGCGCGCTGATGACTGACAGACGTTGCGCAAACTCGGATACCCCATGGTACAGGTCCGCATTCTCTATCGCGACGCCGGCCTGGTCGCTGAGGATGCGCAGCGGCTCCAAGAATATCCCGCTTATTTCTTCTTGGTTAGTTAACGCCAATATGCTGCCTACATGGCGATCCCTGGCGAAAAGCGGCATGACTACAATGGTTTTTGCATCCAGCAACTCTGCAATGGCATTGCTCTCATCTTGTGTCAATATCGCGGAAGCTACTTCGAAGAAATCATGCGTGATAGTAGCCTTGCCATCCAGACTATTATCCACCACCTGGCTGTAACCCCTGACCTGTGGTATCTCTATCTCTGTCA
>Ga0209777_10008331_pt1 | contig 11362 bp, 10 predicted proteins | sample FrelakmetHBP12HB_FD_187147 | JGI IMG/M metagenome (GOLD analysis project Ga0209777, IMG submission 187147) | Freshwater lake sediment microbial communities from the University of Notre Dame, USA, for methane emissions studies -HBP12 HB (SPAdes)... | ecosystem: Environmental > Aquatic >...
CTAGAAAGGATTATTTGCAATTTTTGCGGGTTGCGTTTGCCTCTGGATCAGAATTAGAAACGCAGATTAAATTAGTGAAGAATTTATATTCTAAGAATGAATATCCTTGTCAAAATGTTGATAATTTACTTGATGAGGTTATGAGAATGTTGAACAAAATGATTAGTTCAATGAAATAATTAATAAAAGCTAAAAGCTATAAGCTAAAAGCTATAAGCTAATTAAATCCATGGAACAAATCGTCGTGCCGCAATTTCTGGACATCGAAGATAAGATCTTCGGCCCCATCTCGGTGCGCCAATTCATCGAAATGCTGATCGGCGGAATGCTGATTGTGCTTTTTTACCGCGTTTTTGACTTTCTTACTTTCATTATCACCGGCCTGCTGGTAGTGATGATCACCGTCGTCGTGGCTTTCGGCAAGATCCAGGGGCAAGTCTTCCATTATTTTCTGCTGAATTTCGTCCAGACCATGAAGAGTCCCAAGCTGAAAATCTGGCGCAGCCGGCTGACCACGGCTGAAATCAAGGAAGTCATGAAAGCCCCAGCCCCGGCGCGGCCCGTCAGCCGCGCTCCCAGCCGCGCCCCGGTTACCACCTCGCGCCTGTCCGAATTGTCGCTGATCGTGGACACCGGCGGAGTGTATCGGGGGGAGGATGGGGGGACTTCATAAAGTTCAAGGCTCAAGGCCCAAAGTTCAAGTTATTTTTTCCTTTTTAATGATGTCGGCTCGTTTTATCATAATTTAAGGAAGGTAAATGGATAAACAATTATCTAAATGTCGAATGTCAAATTTCCAATGTCAAATCAATGTCAAATTTCAAAATCCAAAAATATCATGAATGGATTGTTTTGACATTTGAGCTTTGGATTTGATTTGACATTAGACATTTGGATTTTGACATTAAAGTTTCACTTATATTAATAGAATTAGAAAGCTAAAAGCTAAAAAGCTATAAGCTAAAAGCTAAAAAGCTAACCAGCTAATTCCTATGCCCGATCGCCAAGCCAACAAGAGAACGCCCGCGACGCAGAGATATCTGCCGATCGCGGAAATCCGGGATGATATCGTCGTCCTGAAAGACGGCACGCTGCGCGCCGTGCTTTTGGTATCCAGCATCAATTTCGCCCTCAAATCCGAGGATGAGCAGAACGCCATCGTGGCGGGATACATCAGCTTCCTCAACTCCCTGGAGTCGCCCCTGCAGATCGTGATCCAATCGCGCCAATTGGATCTGGACGGCTACCTGGCCGACTTGCGGGAAGTGGAGCGCAATCAGACCAATGAACTTTTGAAATTGCAGACGGCGGAATACCGGCAATACATCGCTTCGCTCGTCGAGCTCGAGAATATCATGACCAAGAGATTCCTGGCCATCATTCCCTATAATCCCTATACCAGCAAAAAACGGAACTTTTGGAGCCGCTCTCTTGACGTGGTTTCTCCCACCAATGTCATCAAATTAAGCCAGAAATCCTTTGATATTCGGCGGAATGACCTGCTGGTTACCGTCGAACGGATCCGCGGCGGGCTGGCCAGCCTGGGCCTGCGCGCCGACATGCTCGATACCCAGTCGCTGATTGAATTGTATTATACTACTTACAATCCCACGGTTTCCCGCCGGGAAAAAATGCAGGATATCAATAAATTGCAGCTGGAGGAGACAGTGTAATAAAGCTTGTTAGCTTTCTAGCTTATAGCTTATAGCTTATAGCTTATAGCTTATAGCTTATAGCTTATAGCTTATAGCTTATAGCTTATAGCTTATAGCTTATAGCTTATAGCTTATAGCTTATAGCTTATAGCATAGATAATTACTAAAGAAATTAAATATTAAGAAATTTTAAAATGTCAAATAAGTATTATTTAATAGAAAGCTAAAAGCTAATAAGCTAAAAGCTAATAAGCTAGTTCTATGATCCAGCCAAGTGATATTGAAAAACAGAATCAATTGCCTCCGACGACGCCGTTAGCGGCGGCGCCGGCTTTGACCGCGGCCCAGCGAAAAAGGCTGCAGCAGCAGCAGATTGCCGCGGCCCAGGAGTCACTGGAAGAAGAGCGGATCTATCGCGCCGGCGTGATTTCCGTGCGCGATCTCATCGCTCCGGCCGCCTTGGAGGTCAAGAGCTCATTCATCAAGCTGGGGGAGCTGTTTTTACGCACCATTTATGTCATCGAATATCCCCGCTATATCAGCGTCGGCTGGTTCGCTCCGATCATCAATATGGATCTGACGGCGGATCTGGCCCTGTATTTCTATCCGGTCAAGGCCGCGGTCATCCTCAAGCAGCTCAAGAAAAAAGTCGCCGTCCTGGAATCGGGAATCATTTCGGCGGCGGAAAAGGGCGCGGCCCGCGATCCTTTGTCAGAAACGGCCCTCCACGACATGGAAAAGCTGCGCGACGATCTGACCCAGGGCGTCGAGCATTTCTTCCAGACCGGATTATATATCACCGTTTATGCCAAGACGCTCGAAGAGCTGGATCAGGCCAGCGAACGCATTGAGAATTTTTTCGGCGGCACGCTGATTTATTCGCGGCGCGTCTTTTACCAGGCGGAGCAGGGCTTCAATTCCACCCTGCCGCTCGCTTTTGATGAAATGCAGGTCTATGCCAATATCAATACCTCGCCGGCGGCCAGCTCGTTCCCCTTTGTCTCTTCCGATCTGACCTCGGATCATGGCATTCTTTACGGCATCAACCGGCACAACAACAGCCTGATTCTTTTTGACCGGTTTTCCCTGCAGAACGGCAATTCCGTGGTGTTCGCCACTTCCGGCGCCGGTAAATCCTATACCATCAAGCTGGAAATTTTGCGCAGCCTGATGTTCGGCACCGAGGTCATCGTCATTGATCCGGAACGCGAATACAAGCATCTCTGCGACGCGGTCGGCGGCACTTACATCGATATTTCGCTCAATTCCGAGAGCAAGATCAATCCGTTTGATTTGCCCCGCGCCATCGGCGAGGATGCCAAGCCCGGTGATATCATCCGCAACGCGGTCATTACCGTCAAAGGCTTGGTGCGGCTGATGATCGGCAATCTGACGCCCGAGGAGGATTCCATCATCGACCGGGCGCTCTTAGAGACTTACGCCCGCAAAGACATCACGCCGGACGCGGATCTGACCACGGTGGAGCCGCCCATCCTGCAGGATTTCCAGAATATCCTCGAAGGCATGGAAGGCGCCGAGGATATCGTCTTGCGCATCAAGAAATACACGGAAGGAACTTTCGCCGGCTTGCTCAATAATCCCACCAATGTGATCATGGACAACCAGCTGGTGGTCTTTTCCGTGCGCGATCTCGAGGACGAGCTCAAGCCCGTGGCCATTTATACCATCGTCAATCATATCTGGAATATCGTGCGCAGCCAGCTGAAGCGGCGCATCCTGGTGGTGGACGAGGCCTGGTGGCTGATGCAGCGGGAAGATTCGGCCAAATTCATTTTCGCGCTCGTCAAACGCTGCCGCAAGTATTATCTGGGCGTTACGACCATCACGCAGGATGTCAATGATTTTCTGACTTCGCCTTACGGCCAAGCCATCGTCAATAACTGCTCCCTCCAGCTGCTGATGAAGCAATCGCCGGCGGCCATCGCCCTGATCCAGAAGACCTTTCTGCTGACCGAGGGCGAGAAATACCTGCTGCTGGAATGCGCCCAGGGCGAGGGGATTTTCTTTGCCGGCGCCAAGCACGCGGCCATCCGCGTGGTGGCCTCCTATTCCGAGGACCAGCTGATCACTTCGGATCCGCGGCAGCTGCTGGAGATCGAGCAAGCCAAGAAGGAATTCGAAGAGGCGATGCAGGCGGGAACGGCATAGGAACTAGCTTCTTAGCTTTTAGCTTCTTAGCTTTTAGCTTTTAGCTTTTAGCTTTTAGCTTCTTATTATATAAATGTTAAAGAAAATTAAAAAAAATTCTAAAATGTCAAATATCCTGGCTACGCAGGCAGGAAACAATTAATTGATAATTTATTATTTGTCTTTATTAATTAAAGCTAAAAAGCTAGCAGCTAACAAGCTAAAAGCTAACAAAATAATTCTATGGATACCCGCCGCAGAATCATTATTGCCGTCCTAATCGTGGCGACGCTTGTCGTCGCCGCCTTATTCATCTGGCTGCTGTTGCGGCCGCGGCCGCAGGCGGTAGTGCAGACTAACGCCAACGCCAATATATCCCTCACCCCGATAAACACCAACGCCAATGTTAACGTCCCGCCGCTGAATCAGAGGATCCAGACCAATAAAACTTATCCTTTGGGCCTCAAGCAGGTGGCGGCTTCTTTTGCCGAGCGCTATGGCAGCTATTCCACGGACGAGCCGGCCAAGAATCTGGAAGAATTGGCGCCGCTGATGACTTTGAAACTGCAGCAGCAAACGGCCCAGGCCATCGCCGATCGGACTTCCACGCCGGCAATAGTCTTTAGCGGCTATAATACCCGCGCTTTAAGCGTGGAAATAATTTCCCAATCCGACCTGGCGGCCCAGGTAACTGTCCAGACGCAGCGCGCGCGCTATGTGGGCGCGGCGGTAACGCCGCAGCTGTCCTACGCCGATTTGTCGCTGAAGCTGGTCAAGATCGGCCAGGAGTGGCGGGTGGACAGCGCCGAGTGGAAGTGAGGAGGCACGGAAAGCACAAAAGCAGCTGTCATTCCGAGGGACCTCCCGCTTAGCGGGACGGGGGACCGTGGGAATCCCGTGGAATTAGAGATTGGGATATTAACACTAACTAATATTGGTTATTAGATATTGGTAATTGAATTTCAATAACCGATATTTAATTACTAATTACACTTATTAACTTGAACTTTGGACCTAGAACTTTGAACTTTATCCTTATTATTCGTGGTATTCGTGGTCAATTCGTGGATTCGCAGTATATATTATTCGTATATTTGTAGATAATTCGTGGATTCGTGGTTAATCTTAATTTCTTAATTTCACAATTTCTCTAATTCAATGATCAAGGAATTAAAAGAATGGCGCGGCAAGATTCTGGATCTGCTTTTTCCCAAAATCTGCCTCGGTTGCGGCCGGGAAGGGCAATGGGTCTGCTCCGAGTGCGCCCAGAAAGTAAAGCTTTTAACAACCTATTTCTGCCCGGCCTGCAAAAAGAGCCTGCCTTGGCCGGGGATTTGCCTGGATTGCCGCGGCGGCCATAGCCATTTATCCGGACTTTGGGTGCTGGGCGATTATAATAATCAGCTTTTGCAGAAGATCATCCAGGGTTTGAAATACGATTATTTGACGGAGCTGTCTTATGATCTGGATAATCTGATTAGTCAATACTTTTCGTCAGACCGCCAATGGAAGAGCGATTTTTTGCTTGTCAGCGTGCCTTTGCACCGGCGCCGCGAGTTGCAGCGGGGATACAATCAGGCGCGGCTAATTGCTCAAGCGCTGGAGCGGGTGCGGGGCAATAAGATTATAGACGGACTGATCTGCCGCCGCCGTTATCGCCGGCCGCAAGTGGGATTGCCGGCCCAGAAACGGCGTAAAAACGTCCAAGGGATTTTTGCCGTAAATGAAAGCGTTAAAAATGAATATTCGGGAAGGGAGATTGTTCTAATAGATGATGTCTATACGACCGGCGCCACCATGCAGGAATGCGCCAAAGTGCTGAAACAGGCGGGCTTGGGCAATATTTACGGCTTGGTCGTGGCCAGCGGGTAGAAGCACGAAAGCAATAAATCAATAAATCAAAAAATCAAGAAAACAAGAAATAAAATAAATGCAGAAATAGGAAATAGCCTGCCTGCGCAGGCAGGGAAATAGGAAATAATAAATTAAAAAATTAAAAAATATAGAGTTTACAAAATCAGAATTACATGCTATACTGGTTTAGTAATTTTATTTCTTTTTCACTATCAAGAGCAGGGGGAGAGGTGGCAGAGCGGTCGAATGCGTCAGTCTTGAAAACTGATGTCCCTTCACGGGGACCGTGGGTTCGAATCCCACCCTCTCCGATATGAACGAAGTGAATAAGGAGTGGGGGATTCGAACAGGTCAGCAGTGAGATAAGCTTTGAGCCGGAAGGCGAAAAGCGAAATCAAACGCCTTCAAATGCGACCCATGGGAGCATTTGAAGCTGACCCAGGACAAATGAATACGCCGCTATCTGGCGGCGGATGAGAGCGAATCCCACCCTCTCCGATATAGCGCCGAGAATAGGGAATTCTAACGGTTTGGAAATGAAACAAGCGCGAAGGGCGCGGATTAGTGTCAGACAATTTGTCATAGGCAGACTAGACGTCAATTTAGTATCGGGAGTTTAACGAAGCGAAATGACTTGAAAATCCCGCTCTCTGCCATTAATATAATCAACATGGAGAGGTGGCTGAGCGGCTGAAAGCGGCAGGTTGCTAACCTGTTATACGTCTTTTTGGGCGTATCGAGGGTTCGAATCCCTCCCTCTCCGATATGAACGAAGTGAATAAGGAGTGGGGGATTCGAACAGGTCAGCAGTGAGATAAGCTTTGAGCCGGAAGGCGAAAAGCGAAATCGAACGCTTTCAAATGCGACCCCTGGGAGCATTTGAAGCTGACCCAGGACAAACGAATACGCCGCTATCTGGCGGCGGATGAGAGCGAATCCCTCCCTCTCCGAACGAAACGAAGTGAAGCGAGGAGAGAGCGCGCCAACTGCTTGGCGCGCGTGGGGATGAGAAAGCCGCAGCGATGTTTGTCGAGCTATTTGGCGAGACAAACCGCGAGGCGGGGTCGCAACCTCCGAGGCGGAAGCCGAGGAGAGTTGTGACCGAATCCCTCCCTCTCCGTTGGCAGTTTTTTTAAAAAAAATAAAAAAATATAAAATATGTCCAAATCCGAACCAACCAACGAAGAAAAAGAACTGACCGAGGTGATATTTTCTTGGCGGTTTCCCGAATATGTCCAATACCACAAGAATACCTGGTGGTATGTGATCTCCCTGATCATTCTGGCCGCGTTGGTCGTGTGGCAAATCATGGTCAAGGACATTACTTTCGCCATTTTTCTCATTTTATTCTATCTGATAACTCTGCTTTATGAAAACCGGCCGCCGGAAATGCTGCTCTTCGCCATTACCCCCGACGGGGTAAAAGTCGGCAAAAATTTTCATTTTTACCGCGAGTTCAGCCATTTTTACGTGATTTATCAGGAACAGGGCGTTAAAAATTTATATTTGGAATTCAGGAACGTGCTGCGAGGCAGGATCATCATCCCGCTCGACGGCCAGAACGCCGTGGCCGTCAGGGAATATCTGCTTAATTATCTGCGCGAGGATCTGGATCGCGAATCCGAGCCCGCATCGGAGCAATTGCGGCGCTGGTTGAGGCTATAAGTCCGTAAAGTCGAAAGTCGTTAGTTATTTGTGCCCGTAGCTCAGGGGATAGAGCGCCAGCTTGCGGAGCTGTAGGTCGCAGGTTCAATTCCTGCCGGGCACGTTTTTTTCCTCCCCTTTATAAGGGGAGGATTAAGGAGGGGTTTTTGAATTATTTTCCTCCCCTTTCCAAGGGGAGGTTAGGAGGGGTTTGCCGATGACTAAGATCTTTAATAGAAACATTCAAAAACCAATTAGGAACAAATTAAGAAAAAATTTAACTGCTCCTGAAGTCATACTTTGGTCTAAAATCAAAAATAAACAGGTAAATGGCTATAAATTTAGAAGACAGCATGGCATTGGCAGATATATAGCGGATTTCTATTGTCCGGAATTGATGCTAGTCATTGAAGTAGACGGAGCCAATCATTTCTTTGATGAAAAATCGTTAAAATATGATGTTGAAAGGCAGAAATTTTTAGAATCGCAGGGTATAAAAGTTTTAAGGATAAGCAATACAGATATTAAGGAAAATTTAAATGAAGTAATGAATTGCATTTATAATGAATGTAAAGGTAAAGCCTCGGCAAACCTCCCCTAGCCCCTCCTTGGAAAGGAGGGGGAAATAAAATTTTCTCCCCTTTCAAAGGGGAGAAACTCCGCCTCAAGGCGGAGTAGAGGGGTTTGGAAAACCACTTCTTAGTTCGGGACATTCAGAACCACCCCTAGCCCCTCCTTTGAAAGGAGGGGAAAAATATACGGCCATATTATGCCGCTACTCCTTGATACAAAAGTCAGCGAACTGAATAAAGTGGGCAAGGCCATGTCTTCCCGCTTGAAAAGATTAGGAATTGAGACCGTCCGCGATCTCATTTTTTATTATCCTTTCAGATATGATGATTTTTCCTATCAGGCAAAAATCAAGGAATTGGAGCCGGGCGCCGTGGTCACGGTGGCCGGACAAATCGAGCTGATAGAGAGCAAGCGCAGTCCGCGCAAGCGGAAAATCATTACCGAGGCCTTACTGACGGATGACACCGGCACGGTCAAGATCATCTGGTTCAATCAGCCCTGGATCGGCAAGACGCTCAAAGCGGGGGATAACCTCATGGTTTCCGGAAAAGTCAGCGGCGATCTGTTCAACATCTACTTTTCCTCTCCCAATTATGAAAAAATGACGCAGGAGCGGACCAATACCGGCGGGCTGGTGCCGGTCTATCCGCTGACCGAAGGCCTGACGCAGAAGCAAATCAGATTTTTAATCAGATCCGTGATTCCGGCCGTGGAGTCACTGCCGGATTATCTGCCCGCCGGCATCATTAGTAATGAAAAATTATGGAGCCTTGGCCGCGCCCTAAGGGAAGTACATTTTCCGGCCAGCGCCGCCAACCTGCGTTCTGCCAGGTACAGGCTGGGTTTTGACGAATTATTCCTGCTCCAGCTTTGGTCCCAGCTCAATAAAAAACAGCTCAAGCAAGAGCGGGCGCCGGCGGTCAGCTTTTTTCCGGAAGAAACTAAGCGTTTTGTGTCGCAGTTGCCCTTTGCTCTGACTGCTGATCAGAAAAAAGCCGCCTGGGAAATAATCAAGGATCTGGATCGGGGCCAGCCTATGAACCGCCTGCTCGAGGGCGACGTGGGCTCGGGCAAGACGCTGGTGGCCCTGCTGGCCATGTATAACGCGGCGCTCGGCGGCTGGCAATCGGCGCTGATGGCGCCGACGGAAATACTGGCCGGCCAGCATTATAAAAACATCGCCAAATTAATGGAGCCTTGGGGGATAAATGTCGGCCTGCTGACGCGAACACAAAAGTTGTTCAATGGAGAAAAGCTGGCTAAGCGCGAATTTTTGAAACGCTGCCGCGAGGGCGGGCTGGCAATAATCATCGGCACGCACGCCCTGATCCAGAAAGAAGTGGAATTCAAAAATCTGGCGCTGGTGGTCATCGACGAACAGCATCGCTTCGGGGTCGAGCAGAGGAAAGCGCTCAAGCAGAAAGCCAAAGGCCAAGTGCCGCATTTTTTGTCACTGACGGCCACGCCCATTCCGCGCTCGCTGTCACTCATCGTTTACGGCGATTTGGATTTATCCATCATCAGGGAAATGCCCGCCGGCAGGAAAGAAATAATCACCAAGGTGGTAGCGCCCGCTAACAGGCAGGCGGCCTATGAATTTATCGCCGGACAGATAGCGGCCGGCCGGCAGGTCTTTGTCATCTGCCCGCTGATTGATCCCTCGGATAAATTAGGAGTGCGTTCGGTAAAAGAAGAGTTTGAGAAATTAGACAAGCAGATTTTTCCGCATCTGGCCGTGGGCTTGCTGCACGGAAAGTTGCCCTCGGAAGAAAAAGAGCGTGTGCTCGGCGATTTCGCGGCCAACAGGCTCAAGCTGCTGGTGGCCACTTCGGTAGTGGAAGTTGGCATTGATATTCCCAATGCCACGGTCATGATGATCGAGGGAGCGGAGCGCTTCGGCCTGGCCCAGCTGCATCAGTTCCGCGGGCGCGTCGGCAGGAGTGGCTTCCAATCATACTGTTTTCTGTTTTCCGATATTCTGGATCCCTTGGTTTTGGAGCGGCTTAATTATCTGGCGGTTTGCCATGACGGCTTCGTTTTGGCTAATAAGGATCTGGAGCTGCGCGGAGCCGGCAATGTCTTTGGCGCCGAGCAGTCGGGATTTCTCAATGCTTTTAAAATCGCCGATTTGGGCGATCTCGGGCTGATCGCCGCGGCCAAAAAAGCGGCTGAAGATTTATTGCGGCCGGCCGGTGATTTGGCTGATTATCCTCTGCTGCAAAATCAGCTAAAAAGCCTGAAATTCTCCGGCCATTTGGAATAATCTTGACTGCCGGCTTGAGCCGTGATATTATTAATCAAGCACCTTGATGCGATAAACATTTTTCGCAATCCAGCAGAATCGTGGAGGATTTTCTGGCTGAAAACGGAAATAAGCTTTGTGGTGGATGATAAAATAGGAAACAACGAGTGGGAGCAACCAATGAGCAAGAGGAAGAGCGGATCAAGCGAAGCAAAGCAAAAAAGGGTCTGCCTCTGCAGGAAATGCGAAAGAGAAATTCCGGCCAAGCGGGTGGAATTTCTGTTGGAATCCGGCATCGAACCGGCTTTCTGCGTTCCCTGCCAGGAACAGGAAGAACGCAAACAAGGCGGGATTCGGCATCCGCCCTATGGCAGTTTGCCGTCCCCTAAGGTGGCGAAGCGCCGTCGACAGATGGCTGTTGATCGTCTGAAATAGCCAAGCCGATTTCCGGCAAGAATTGAATAAGCGACCTCGTAAAACAGCGTTAGGCGTTTTCGGGATCGCTTTTTAATTTTCTTTCACGGCTTATTAATAAGTAAAGAAGTAAATAATAAATAATTGCTTTTTGCTTTTTGGCAAGATGAAATAGGAAATAAGAAATAGGAAATAAAATATCGTCATTCTTGAATTATATTTCTTATTTCCTATTTCTTATTTCTGCTTTTTCATAGGTTTTTACTTGTTAATTTTTAAATTGTTGCCTACACTGATACTATTCTTGACAAAGAAATTTATCCATGTTATATTCCCTTTAGGAATAATCAGCCATATCTTCGTTGTTCTTTAACCAGAAAGGAGGCCGCCATGCAAGGGATATTTTCTCCCGAAAGAAGCGCGGACAGGCGCCTGATCAGATCCATCAAAAAAACCGTCCAATCGTATGAAGACGGTTACATTACGCGAGGAGAGCTGGAGAGGCTGTTGCTGCGCCACGCAAGCCAGCCGGACAGCGCTCATTTTCTGTTGCTTACGGGCAATGACAACCTCTATGGCTTCCCCGCTTGTTGGAACTGATTCTCCTTCCGCGAAAGCCCCGGAAACGAAACGCCGCATGCGTCCGTTTCCGGGGCTGATTTTTTTTACTACCTACGAATCTACGAATTATCTACGAATATACGAATAATGGTTTAATGGTCCTTTTGGTGGGGCCGTTTCTGGCGATTTCTACCTTTTAGAATTTCGATAATGATCCGTTTCCGGCGGGCGACGCTCTGGCCGCGATGAACGTAAATCAAACTCTTCAATC
>Ga0209777_10008332_pt1 | contig 11362 bp, 9 predicted proteins | sample FrelakmetHBP12HB_FD_187147 | JGI IMG/M metagenome (GOLD analysis project Ga0209777, IMG submission 187147) | Freshwater lake sediment microbial communities from the University of Notre Dame, USA, for methane emissions studies -HBP12 HB (SPAdes)... | ecosystem: Environmental > Aquatic >...
ACGGCCCATTTCTAAGAAACGCTGTTCCTGGTCAAGCGGATCATTCAGTTCTGTAAAAGCATTGCAGATTTCGAATCCGGCCACATAACCTTCGAACCGTTCAACTGTGAGAGGATCACCCGGCTTGGACTTTGCCAGCGGGGAAATATCGCGAGGATAATCATACAGAAAAGTTGGCTGGATGAGGGTAGGTTCCAGGAACTCACTCAGGATGAAGTCGATCAGTTTGCCACGCGTCGCCTGAGGATCCGGTTGTTTACCGGCGGCAACTATCGCCTTGAAAAGCGTCCCAGCAGTGGGATGCTCGGCAATGTCAATGCCAGAGGTCCCGATCAACCCCTGGCGCAGTTCCAACCGCTTCCATGGAGGGGTGAAATCCAATTCGATACCCTGATAGGTGATCCTGGTCTTGTCGAGAACTTTATTTGCAGTGTATGCCACCATCTGTTCGGTCAGTTCCATGACCTGCAAGTAATCTGCGTAAGCCCAGTAAAACTCCAATTGGGTGAATTCAGGATTGTGTTTGAACGAAACCCCTTCATTGCGGAAGTCCCGACCGATCTCATAGACTTTTTCCAGGTTACCGACGAGGAGGCGCTTGAGATATAGCTCAAAAGATATGCGCAAGTACATATCCTGATCGAGTTCGTTATGATGCGTGGTAAAAGGTTTAGCCGCCGCACCACCGTAGAGGGGCTGCAGGATGGGGGTTTCGACTTCCAGAAAGCCATGTCCGTCGAGAAACTCGCGCAAAGCCTTAATGATGCCGGCACGTTTGCGGAAGGTGAGCCGGACCTCGGGGTTGACCGCCAAATCGGCATAACGCTGACGGGCACGCAATTCCGGGTCTTCCAGGGCAGCGTGGCGAATGGTCTCGCCACTCGCTGTCAATTCATCCTTTGCGGCGGGAAGAGGACTGATAGCCTTGGCCAGTAATTTGATGTCATGGACATGGAGGGTCGGTTCTCCGGTGCGGGTGCGGAACATAATCCCGGAAGCCTGTACAAAATCGCCAATGTCGAGCAAGTTGTTGAACCAGTCCACACGTTCCTGACCAAGTTCATTCATGCGCAGGAACAATTGGATGCGCCCGTCACCGTCTTCGATGTGAGCAAAAGTCAACTTGCCCATGGGACGCGTGGCGCGGATACGCCCGGCCAGGGTGACTTTCACTTCCACCGGCTGGCCTGCAGGAGCGGCCTTCTCAGCGGTTTCAAAGGCAGAAATGGCCTGGGCTGAGGTATGGGTCCGTTCGGCACGCGCAGGGTACGGTTCAATATTCTCCTTGCGGAGTTGCTCAATTTTTTCGAGACGGATCTTTTCGAGCGAGGTGTATCCGGTCATGTGGAGAAACCTTTCTGACTTTTATTTTACAACAAAAAACCCCACGCACCGTAAGATGCGCGGGGTTTGAAGGGTTTGCCTCAGGTTTATTCCACCTTTACGATTTTAACTTTGAAGGTACCGCCGGGCGCTTCCACATTCACATCTTCACCAGCGTGATGGTTCAGGATGGCTCTGCCAATGGGGGATTCGTTGGATATTTTCCCTGCACGAGGGTTAGCTTCCGCAGCACCGACGATGGAGTATTTCTCGGGGCTGCTGCCATCTTCCTTGATGGTGACGGTTGAACCGACCTGCACCAAGTCACCTTTTTCCTTCTTCACCTTGTCCTCAATAACGCGGGCAGAGGCCAGAATCATTTCCACTTCCTGGATACGGCCTTCAACGAATGCCTGCTCGTTTTTAGCAGCTTCATATTCGGCATTCTCAATCAACTCGCCGCCTTCCATGGCTTCATGAAGCCGGTTGGCAACTTCCTGACGCTTGGTGACGCGCAGGAACTCTAATTCATCAGCGAGTTTCTGATAGCCTTCTTTAGTCAAGAATGTTGTCGTCATCTTTATCTAATCCCTAGAAAATACAAGCATCTCTGTAACAGAGATGCAATTGTGTAGGATTCCCTACCCGCCAATATTATACATGATTTTATTCGAAAAGCAAGACCGGTTATGGCCAGGCTCATGGCTTTCTCCCATGGGAACCCCCCGGAAGAATCGGGGACTTTGCCTGATTACAAAAAAGGTATGAAAGACGTAGAATCCCGACCTCCTAGCCTATATCTATATAAAAGCTCGTGTAAATTTCCCCGCAAGTACCAGGGACTTCGTGATGGAACCTGCGGGAAGGTGGTGAAAAAGGTTTTTTAGGTCATTTATGGGCGGTGATCCCGCTCACCAGTAACCTAACCCCCAACTTTGTGAAGGGTGCGCCGTCAAGCTGCATGCCACAAGCGAATACCGTGAAGGTTCTCCCAGTATAGGAAAATTGCTTCCTGCATCTTTTCCCCGGTCTTAAAAAGCATAAGGATCTGCGATCCATAAGCGGAAATACCATTTTGCCATATACCCACTCCCTGCTCGGTGACCGGGTATAGGGTTTCTGTAAACCCTGCCATGGCGAGTTCCAACATTTCGGGATGGTCGAGCAGGTACGGAATATCAGCGTAATACAATATCGGGCGACCCAGTTTTTCTGCAGCGCGACGGGTCAAAATATGGTCGATATGGTTGCCAATCGCCAGCGGGCTGACAACCACATCGTCGGGTTGCAATTCAGTGACCATCGCAGCTGCTATGTCGGAATCGAGGTTCTCCTCGAATGGATGAATCGGAACAAATACTCCCTCTTGGTAGAGCAATTCTCCATTAGGAGATTGCCGATAAATGCAATCGGGGATGCTAAAGTTCACAGTTTCCGCCCCCACCAGCTTCGCGGCATCCTGGTTCTCGGTGCGGCGGGCAGCCACCACTTCTTCAGCGGATCCCAAACCCCATTGCTGGTGGCATGCCATCGCCAGGGGCGAGAGCGGGCCAGGTTGAGCATCTCCGGCACAAATAGTCCAGATCTCGACGGGGGTGCCTTTTTTTGTCTGGTCCCAGATCAGACCACCGCAAGATAGCACCGCGTCGTCAAAATGTGGTGAGATGTAGATCCAGCGCATTTATTCTCCTCCTTCAATGATCTCTTTTGCCATCTTCTGGAGGGCTTCAATATCGCCACCCGCGGCATGACTGGCCTGCCAGTACTGGTCAAGCAGTTCCAACGGATTGAGGCTACTGATGGCCCGATCGGCAGGTAGACGGATACGTGATTCGAGCCGGGGGCGCTTAATCAGATGGAACTCGAAGGCATCTTCGGTGAGAAGGCGCAAAGACGGTTCGTCAATCAGCGCGTCCCATTCACGATCGTAATCCACCGTCAGGCGGACGATGGCCCCATCCAATAATTTGGCGGAGGGCAGGGCAGACTTAAGGATATCAGTCGCATTTTCGGGGGATGAAAGCCTGACGTACCGGTCAATAAATGGACGAATATTTTCCAGCCTGCACCAGCGGACCTCGGTCCTGCCGCGGTTTATATCCGCAATGATGTAAAACTTATCATCCTCCGCCTCACCGAAGTCAACACGTTCGATGGAGCCGGGGTAGATGACAGGGGGGTGGGCGTTCTCGTTCAGATTCTGCGGTTTGTGGATATGGCCAAGGGCAACGTAATCCAGTCTCGAATCACGAACGAGTGAACCAGGCAGGACCATGTCTGCGCCCAGCATAACAGTCCGCTCTGAACCATATTTTGCTCCCTGCACGGAGGCATGGGCGGTCAAGATCACAGGAATGGCCGGATCGACTTTTTCCAGCCACATATTTACCAAGTCAGTCAAATGGGATTCAATATCCTTGAATATCTCCGAGGAATCAGCCGCGCTGGCATTCGTGGCAGCCATCAGGCCGGACCGCGATATCCACGGAATGGCTATAACCTGTACAGGAAGACCAAGTTCGGCAGCGGAGAGGAACTGTGGCCTGGATAGGACAGTGACATGTGGAATTTCGAGCGTCTCGAATTCCTGAATGGCATGGGCGCGACCCAAGGCGGGTGAAAGGTCGTGATTACCGACCAGCAGGAGGGTAGGGATGCCCGCTTTCGAGAGGCGGATGATGCGCCTACCCCATTCACGCTGGAATGTAGGTGAAGGGGTACGGTCCCGGTAAGCATCCCCGGCGAAAATGACCAGATCCACCTTTTCTGCAATTGCAGCCTCGATGATGGTATCAAGGGATTTGAGGAAGTCGAGCACACGCAACGGCAGGCCTGTCTCAGGATCGTGGCGGCCATAATTGGCCATATCGATGTGCGCATCCGCGAAATGCAGAAGTTTCATCTGGTCTGGTATCCGGGTCCAATTTTTAAGATATTAAACTACCCTCCGAAGCGGGAGAGAATTCATAAATCTCCCGCTGGTATGAATTACCAGCGGGAGATGCAAGTCAGGGTGTGACCCCCCAGAGGGAAAATATATCCAGGGCCGGTTGAAAGTTGGGGTGGTAATAAAGTGCCTGGCGCATATCGGCATAGGCCGTGTCGTACACTCCCAGAGCGTATTCCGCCCGGGCTCGCCAGAAAAAGCTTTCTTCAAGCTCTCGGCCACCCTTTTCGATCGTTTGCAAATTAGCATCAGCCAGGTTGATGACATCCTGGTAGCGGCCAGAATAGTAGTATGCAGAATACGGAGCGGTCTGGTACCACATGATGCGGTACGGAATGGGTTTGTCGTCCGTTACCATAAGCTGATTGTTGTAGTATGCGTTGGCCTGGTCGTAGGCACTGGAAGCCGGCCCGTAGTCGGGGTTCTGAAGGTTGACCAGGCTGGTGACCTTGTTGAACATGGCGAAGAACAGATCGTTGCCGCTCAAATTCTGGCTGGCGATCTCCTGGTTGGCAATGTCCAATGCATGCTGAGCGGCCCAATACTGGTCGCTCCAGGAACCGAGTACCTGATCCAGTTCTGCTTCCTTGTCGGCTGGATAGACGATAATAAAGACGTAATTGAAGGCACGCCAGTTACTGATGTAGTCTGTGTAGGAAGCCCTACTATTTTTGCCAACCGATGTTGGTTTCGGGAGATAGGAATCCTGCCAAACGAATTCCTGCGTACTGTCATCATAGCCGGTGGTAAAGGAATAATGTCCACCCCACTGCACAGAATAATCAGGCAGGAGCGGTTCGTAAATGCCTTTTTCGGTGATGACCGGGAAGCCGGCGGCGATCAGGCGTTTAAGCAGGTCGGGGTCACCGCCGTAACGGAACATGGCTTTGTAGTCGGTGGTGTTATTGTTGACGAAATCCACCAATTCATACGGCATCACATTGACATCGGTGTTGCCTTTATCGATGAAATTCTTACTGGGATCGTTCTCACCTGGCTTTACGACTGCCGCAATCTGATCACGCGGATCCATGGTCGAGCCAGGATTCCCCTTCCAGCCCCAATATTCGAGAGCCATGGCCAAGTTAGCAGGTCCGCAGTAGTTATAACGATTGCTTTGATCCACAAAGATAACATTTGCCAGAATTACTGAACCCGGAGGAGGCGTTGAGGTGACGGTGGAAGTGGCAAGTTCGGTTGGAACAGGTGTAGTTGTCGGTGTGGAAGGAACTTGATTCACCGTGGGCGTGGGGAGGGATTGTTCAGAAGGGTGGAAACTCACTTTTTGTGGCGGATATAGGTAATAGATGATGCTTACCCGCAGATTATCCAAGCGCCAGGCGAGTGCATTATGAATCCTGGGTATAAAAGATAGAGCCACGGCGAGCACAACCAGGGTAGCCACGCCGATGAGTATTTTTGTTATTCGGGGAGTTCGTTTACGCATTTGGGGGATTATACTGCCTTCCACGGTACAATGGAAATGAGAATAATGAGAAGAAATTAATAAAACTATCAAGGGTTTGAGAGCAGTTTATCCGCTCTCAAACCCTTGATCATCATTTAAAGTCGTATTAAAAGTTAATTTAGGGGCGTGACAAACGCGCAGCCCTTAATCAGGCGTCGCGAACTTCGCCATCAATAACATCGCCATCGGGTCCGTTCGATGGAGGCGTCTGGGCGTCGCCAGCCTGCTGCCCGCCGGGTGGCGTTGTCTGACCCTGCTGGGCATACATTTGCTGGCTGAGGGCGTAGAAAACGTTCTGCAATTCGTCGGTAGCCTTCTTGATACGGTTCATGTCATCGCTCTGAGCAGCCTGCTTGAGATCGCCAATCTTCCCTTCGATCTTGCCTCGCTCTTCGGAGGGAACCTTCTCGCCCAGGTCACGCAGGGCCTTCTCGGTCTGATAAATCAGGCTATCAGCAGTGTTACGGGCGTCAATGATCTCACGACGTTTTTTATCTTCAGCCTCGTACTTCTTGGCTTCTTCCACTTTGCGGGCAATATCGTCCTTGTTCAAGTTTGTGGAGGCGGTAACCGTAATCTTTTGCTCCTTACCGGTGGCCTTGTCTTTGGCAGTGACGTTCAGGATGCCGTTAGCGTCAATATCGAAAGTCACTTCGACTTGCGGGATGCCACGCGGCGCAGGCGGGATGCCATCCAGCCGGAACCGGCCCAGGGACATATTATCAGGAGCCATCGGCCGTTCTCCCTGGAGAATGTGGATATCCACAGCAGTCTGGCTGTCGGCAGCGGTCGAATAAGTTTCGGTTTTGCGGACCGGGATGGTAGTGTTGCGCTCGATCATACGGGTCATTACGCCGCCCATCGTTTCCACACCCAGAGAGAGAGGGGTCACATCGAGCAAGAGGATGTCCTTGACCTCACCACCCAGTACACCAGCCTGGATGGCAGCACCAACTGCGACCACCTCATCAGGGTTGACACCTTTGTTGGGTTCCTTGCCGTCGGTCAGTTTGCGAACCAGTTCCTGAACCATGGGCATGCGGGAGGAGCCACCGACGAGCACCACTTCGTTCAAGTCGGCGGCTTTCAAACTGGCGTCCTTCAAGGCAGCCTCGAATGGCACGCGGCAGCGATTGAGCAGGTCCTCAGTCATTTGTTCAAATTTGGACCGGGTCAGTTTAAGTACCATGTGCTTTGGCCCGCTGGCATCGGCGGTAATGTAAGGCAAGTTAATCTCAGTCTCCATCATACTGGAGAGTTCGATCTTGGCTTTTTCAGCGGCTTCGCGCAGGCGCTGGAGAGCCTGGCGATCCTGACGCAGGTCGATGCCTTCCTGTTTCTTGAATTCGTCCGCGGCCCAGTTGACAACGCGCTGGTCCCAGTCATCGCCACCCAGGTGGGTATCACCATTTGTTGATTTGACCTCGATGACGCCTTCACCCACATCGAGGATAGAAACATCGAATGTACCACCGCCCAGGTCGAAGACCAGGATGGTTTCATTTTTTTTCTTGTCCAGGCCGTAAGCCAAAGCAGAGGCTGTCGGTTCATTGATAATGCGTTTTACATCAAGCCCGGCGATCTTACCAGCATCCTTGGTGGCCTGGCGCTGGCTGTCATTGAAATAAGCCGGGACGGTAATGACAGCTTCGGTGACAGGCTGGCCGAGGTAGGCTTCAGCATCCGCTTTTAGCTTGGCGAGGATCATTGCGGAAATTTCCTGCGGGCTATATTCGCGGTTGGTGACCGGGATCTTAACCCGGGCTTCGTCCGAGGGGCCCGCAACGACTGCATAGGGTACCATTTTTCGTTCGGCTTCCACCTCGTCAAAACGGCGGCCCATGAAACGTTTAATGGAGAAGATCGTGTTTTCCGAATTGATCACGGCCTGCCTTTTGGCGGTCTGCCCCACCAGACGTTCATTGTTTTTATTGAACGATACAACTGATGGGCACAGGCGTCCGCCTTCCGCCGTAGTGATGACGGTGGATTGTCCCCCTTCCATGACGGCAACCACACTATTTGTGGTTCCCAGGTCGATACCTATGATTTTTCCCATATCAATTCTCCTTCATTGAAAAATACCAGAGCGCAAATGCGCCCTGAAATTGCCATGATTGAAGGATACTTCAAGGGTGCAAGAAATACGTTAACGTTGCGTAGAAAAAAAGAAAGAGACCTCCAAGATGGCATCATTTGGAGGGTAGCGGATAGCATCCTTTGCAGGAATCTTATGGAACAACCGAGGAAGGTATGGATTGGCAAGCCGTCTAGAAATGGGTGGAAAATGGGAATGTTTATTTGCTATTCGTGCAATGCAATCCGAAGGTAACTCCAGACATGTAAAAAGCGCCTCCAGCGATGGAGGCGCTTTTTCAAGTGGAGATGGCGGGAATTGAACCCGCGTCCGAAAGACTCGACCCTCGGAAATCTACGAGCGTAGCCATTTGAGGGTGTCGCCACAGGTCACTCAAGGGGCAAAATTGACCTGCAGCCAGCCGCTTGGACCCGAGGGTCCTCTTTCGCGCAATCAGCGGCGTGGTGCGCGGCACTCCACCATTATGACGCCCAATCCCATCACCGGGTGGAGTACGGGACGGGTGGACGCGGTCTCATCTAGGAGACCGGCCGTTTACTCTCTACTGCTTACGCAGCGAGGGGCATAGCGGCGTATGAAGTGCGGTTGGCACTTGATTGTTTGCGCGGATTTTACGAGTTCGGCGCCTCTCGGCTCGCATTCCGGGACCAGCCTCTTCCGTCGAAGCCTGGCATCCCCAGAAGCTAAAATTATAACATGATATACTGGGTTTGAAACTTCTGAAACCCGGCGGGGTTATGTATAAAAGACCCTTCCGGTAAGGTGAGTAGAGTGCCGGAGTCTGAAGAGCAGGACATCCTACTGCATGCTTCGCAAGGTGACCAGGAAGCCTTTGGTGTTCTCTACGAGAATTACGTAGAACGCATCTATAACTATGTCTATTATCGAACAGGCAATGTCCATGATGCTGAAGACCTTACCGCGCGCGTGTTTTTCCGCGCCATGCACCACATTCAGTCGTATACCGATCGCGGTGTTCCCTTCTCGGCCTGGTTGTACCGGATCGCCCATAACCTGATCGCCAACTGGCACCGGGACCGCAGCCGTCACCAGGAAATCCCTCTCTCAGATGCTCCGACGCTCCACTATAAAGGCGAGCCTCCGGAAATGGCACTGATGCAGAACCAGGAGAAGGATGCACTCCTGCGGCTGATCCGCCACTTACCGGCTGAACGGCAACACCTGCTCATCCTAAAGTTTGTCGAGCACATGTCAAATACCGAGATCGGTGAGACGATGGAAAGAAGTGAAGGTGCCGTAAAGAGTCTCTATCACCGCACCTTGTTGTCGTTACGAGATGAATTGGAAGGGAATGACCCAGAAGAAATGTCCGGATCTTCCGACTTAAATGCCTGAACCAATTGTTTGTCTACAGGAGTATGGATCATGGGGCCGAAAATGAAAAAATTTACGGATGCATCAAGAGGAAAAATTGCATCCATGGAACACCGGCTGTCAGGTGCGCTCAGACCAATCAAGCCACGCAAGGAATTTGTCCATGGAATTGCCCAACGCATACGGACGAATCCGCGGGTGGCCTTTGTGGATCGTATTGCCAACCGGCACTTAATAGCAATCCTGATCGCAGGTCTGGTTTCTCTGACGGTATTCTTGGCAGTTTTGGGGCGTGCCCTGTTATCCCTTCTGGATAAGAAACATATCGCCGGGATCTAAAATAGTATAAAAACAAAAACGGGCCAGAGATTTTCTCTGGCCCGTTTTTTGATCCGGTTTCGAGTCCTATAGACTGACCCCAAGTTTTTCTGCCAAATCGTCCTCAGAAGGCTCGACCAGCATTGAGCCGTCCGGCCAGACAATTGTCGGAACGCTTCGATAACCACGATTGACGCTCTCGACATACTTGGCTGCCTTCTCGTCCAGTTCAATGTCAATCCACGTGTAGGGGATATTATTCCGGTCGAGGAGGAGACGAGCGCGACGAGATCCACCACACCATGAAGTACCATAGACAGTTATTTGGGGTGAAGCGCTCATGATAATCCTCCAATCAATTTACGAGCTTCCGCAATCAAGTCAATATAATCGGGGAGACTAAATTCCACATTGACGCGCAGCGTTAAATTAGTCGCGGCCTGTTTCAGGTCCGGGGCAAGACCGGGGAACGCTGCCAGTTCTTGAAGTGCAACATAGGCACTACTTCTAACGACCCGAACCCCGTGACGGATCAGAAAGTCCCGGGCGGCGATGCCGGCTGCCCGTCGTGCACAGACGCGAGTTTTCCCCTCGTTTCCGGTGGCCCGGGCGGTCCGGGCTTTTTCCAATTCATTAATAATTTCCGGGCTAAATTCCATCTAACGGGGGATTATATCCTCGTTTCCCTTATTGTATAATTAATTAGCCATATCGATACGGCCCAACTGGAGAATATATGAAAAAGTTTATGAAAGTCATTAGTTTGTTCTTGATCTTTGTGTTCATGCTTTCAGCTTGCATCCCACAATCAATCTCTATCTCCACAGGGGCGGATGAACCCTACAAAATCACTGGCTCCTTTACATTTACAAATGGAATTGTATTTGAAAGCTATTTTATCGAAAATGCCGTAGCCCTGGTAGACATGCATGGTTTTGTTGTGCGGGATAACTACTGGAAACTCCCGATCGATTCACAAGTGCTCGGATATCTGAATGTGGATTTACAAAAAATGACCGGCACTTATGAGCTCAATCTGCCCGAACGACCTCAAGGCGTTTTTAATGATGTGGATAATAATGGAAAGACTGACACCGGGGTGCAGATCTACACTGTGTCTTACTTCCCCAACCTGACAGGAGGGCCATTCTCTGAAGGGGATGACCCGAGTTATGGTTGGCCAAATTATTTTACTTCTACTGTAACCGACGCGACCAAAAACTATGAAGTCACCGGCGGCAAGCTGGTCGTCTGGGCTCCGGACGCAAACCAAAAATTCCCGACCGGGTTTGGCTCGGACGGCAAACTCTTTACCACTGATGACCCGGTAGCTCCCATTCCAGCCGGTTATACAGTCGTTGATCTGGACCAGAAACCGTTTACGTTCAGTAAACAGGCTGAACCACAATTGACACTTTACGAGCCAAAGGATTTCGCGCTCAAGGATTATTCAGGACTTTCGTATACACAATCCTTTGACCAATTATTCCAATTCGTGCGTGTCCATTATGCATTCAATGGGTATCCGGATATCGAACCCAACTGGGATGCACTCTATGCAACCCTGCAACCGCGTGTCCAACAGGCGGAAGCTAACAAAGATCCAAATGCATTCTGGCTGGCGCTGCGCGATTTCACATGGGCCTTCAAGGACGGCCATGTTGGACTGAGTTCCTCTGATTATGAAAACCAACTCTTCACCGAGGCAAACTCTGGTGGTTATGGTTTTGCCATAAGTGAACTGGACGACGGTCGCGTGGTAGTGATCTATGTCCTGGATTCACAGGATAGCCCGGCAAAATTGGCAGGTATTCAGGTGGGTGCTGTGGTGACTGAATTCAACGGCAAACCGATCAAGGATGCCATTGGGGAG
>Ga0209777_10008334_pt1 | contig 11361 bp, 10 predicted proteins | sample FrelakmetHBP12HB_FD_187147 | JGI IMG/M metagenome (GOLD analysis project Ga0209777, IMG submission 187147) | Freshwater lake sediment microbial communities from the University of Notre Dame, USA, for methane emissions studies -HBP12 HB (SPAdes)... | ecosystem: Environmental > Aquatic >...
TGCAGATCTGCAAGGGACATAGCTGGAGTGACCGATACAGAAGCATTCCAATCCAACCAGAGTGGCTCTGTCATTGCAACCATCTTGTCCTCGCTCGGAATGTTTACGACCGCAATCATTGTCCTTTGGCCATCCCTGACCGTAAAGTATACTGCCTCTGGTTTCACCGCATCGAGATAATTTTTTATCTTAACAGGCAGCGTTCCATCAAGAATACTGCAGTTGCCGTCCTCTGCTGGTATCCGGCACTCAATGATACATCGCATGATTTCCGCTCCATTCCCAACAAGCACCCTGCCCAACGCACAGATGTTATGGGATGCTCTGGTATTACTCATGCTATATTTATCATTACCCGCGAATTTCAAATTTTGAAAAACGGAGCACCACCGTTATCTCACTGGCACAACAAGGGGAGTAGTCACCGGACCGGGACTGACCGTTTCGACTGCATCTTTGTTTTGGATGGCACGTTTGATTTTAATCATGAAATCCGCAGGGATGACATTCATGCCATGGACGGTGTCCATATGCTGGATTATCGTTCGTGCAATCTCCTGCCCGTTCATCCCGGTCGCCTGGAATGAACAGTCCAGTCCGCAATCCTTACAACAAATGAACAGTAGGGGAACCGCCTCGTACAGATAGCAACGTTCTCCGTTTTTTATATTAAATAAATGCAAGGCGGGGGTGCCATGCGACAGGCAGCCGGACCGGTTAAAAAACCCATCCTGCCGACTGCTGCAGTGCCGGGAACCGGTACAACCCGGGAGATCTCAAAAGACCGCCGGGATGTTTCCGCACAATTAAAGCTTGCCGGGACCCCGTTTACCGGTTTCATCTCCCTGTTTTGTCACATCCGTGTCTTTGATCGTCCGGCTGGTTATGGTTTTTTCCGTCACAGGCACACACCAGCACGGCAATTCCTCTTTTATAGATCACTTATATATAGTAATTCATCAAATGACGGATTATTGAATCCGACCTGACAGGTGAGAGGTGGGAAATTTGTTTTTTACCGGGAGAAAACTCCTTGGCATTGTCCTTGTCCTGTTCACCCTCACGCTTCTCTGCCAGCAGGTGACAGCCGCACCGGCAAATAAAACCATAACTGTCGTGATGGACAATAACTACCCGCCGTATATTTTTCTCGACAGCAGCGGAAATCCCCAGGGGATCCTGGTAGACCAGTGGCATCTCTGGGAGCAGAAAACCGGGTATACTGCCAATATTTCTGCGATGGACTGGAATGAGGCCCAGCGCCGGATGGATGCCGGTGAATATGATGTTATTGATACCCTTTTTTACAGCGATGCCCGGGCACTGAAATATGATTTCGGGAAACCCTACGCGACCATCGACGTCCCTCTGTTTTTTAAGAAGGATCTTTCGGGAATCTCCGATGCGGATTCCGTCAAAGGATTTGTTGTTGCGGTCAAATCCGGGGATTATGCGATAGATTATCTCCAAAGCAGGGGAGTGACAGGGCTCAGGGAGTATCCCAGTTATGAGGCGATCGTTGCGGCTGCAAAAACGGGGGAAGTCGTCGTCTTCTGTATCGACAAGCCTCCTGCCCTCTACTTCCTGTACAAAAACGGGATCCAGGACCAGTTCCGCCAGACCGTACCGCTCTATTCGGGCCAGTTCCACCGTGCGGTAAAGAAAGGTGACAGCCAGACCCTGGAGATTGTCGAGGAAGGTTTTAACCGGATCACGCCTGCGGAATATAGTGCTATCGAACAAAAATGGTACGGCTCGCCCATCATTTCAAACGAGTATCTGCAATACGTTCTTGCAGCCAGTATAGTCATTATCGTCGTGCTCCTGCTCATGGTCCTGTGGAACCATACGTTGACAAAGAAAATTAACCAGAAAACTGCCGATCTCCGGCAGGAGGTTATGATCAGCACGTTACGGGCAGAAGCCCTGAAAGAGAGCGAGGAGCGGTATCGCCTCCTCTTTGAAAACAACCCCGCTCCTATGCTGATCTACGAACGGGGAACTTTACGGCTGCTTGCCACAAACGATGCATTCCAGCGGTTCTACGGCTATTCCAGCGACGAAGCCCTTGCCATGCGTCTCACGGACTTTTACCCGGATGAAGAAAAGGGACCGATCACCGAACTGGCAGCCCGCCTGTATGGCTATGCCAGTGCCGGGGAATGGCACCACCGCAGGAAGGACGGTTCCCTGATGACCATCGTCGTCTATTCGCATGACCTGGTGTTCAAGGGCAGCTCTGCCAGGGTTGCTGTTATGATCGACATTTCTGACATCAGGCGGGCCGAGGAGGCGTTGCGTGACAGCGAGGCCCTTTTCCGGGCGGTTATCAACAATGCAAACGACGCGATCTTCTTAAATGATCTGTCAGATCACAAGCTGGGAACTTTTATCATTGTCAACGATATTGCCGCACGCTGGTTCGGGTATACCCGGGAAGAACTCCTGCACATGTCTCTTCCGGGCGTTATACCGGAACACCGTTTTGAAAAGCTCTTTGCCTACGCCTCACAGAAGATACAAACCGACGGGCATGCTGTTTTTGAATCATTCCTGACAAGGAAAGACGGGACCGAGTTCCCGGTTGAGATAAACACGCTTGTTTTCCCGTTCAGGGAAAAAATGGTAGCCCTGTCCATCGTACGGAATATCACCGAGCGCAAGCGGGCAGAAGAAGAGCTAAAAGAGAACGAGAGACAACTTGCCTCCATTTACGAAACGGTGGGGGATGTCATTTTCCTGCTGGATGTGGAAGCAGACGGGAATTACCGCTTCGCGTCGGTTAATCCGGCCTTTAGTACGGTAACTGGTGTGCCCCCTGAGTCAGTTATCGGGAAGTCCGTCAGTGAAGTCATCCCGGAACCTTCGTTGTCCCTGGTACTCGGAAAATACCGGCAGGCCATCTCGGAAAGGACAGTTGTGCGGTGGGAGGAGGCCACCCTGTACGTGACAGGGCGTCTCATTGGTGAGGTAAGCGTGGCGCCGGTATATGATAAAAACGGGAACTGCACACACCTGGTCGGGTCAGTGCATGATATCACCGATCGCAAGAAGACTGAAGAGGCCCTGCAGCTCGCCCGGAAAAAACTGAACCTGTTGAATGTTGTTACCTTCCAGGACATCCAGAGTGCCCTGTTTTCACTTTCTTCCTATCTTGAACTCATGAAAGCGGGGATTTGTGACAAAACACATCTGTCCTACCTGGAAAAGAGCAGGAACATCCTCACAAAAACTGCCGGCATGATGAATTTTGTAAAAGATTACCAGAATATGGGGATGACCCCGCCGAGGTGGCAGAATGTGAGCCAGGTCTTCCTTTTTGCAATCTCCCACCTGCCGCCCCTTACTACAGAGCGGATTATCGCTGTTGACGGCCTGGAAATGTATGCTGATCCATTGCTGGAGACGGCTTTCCTTAACCTTGTCGGGAGCATGCAGAAACACGGGACCGGCGCGACAAGAATTGCCCTGCGTTACGAGGAACCGGGAGATTATCTGGTCCTTATTCTTGAGCAGAATGGAGCTGGTGTTCCCGCTGAGGAGAAAGAACATTTCTTCGAACGCGGATATGAGGATGGCCACGGGCACGGGCTGTTCTTTACCCGGGAAGTCCTGTCTATCACGGGCATCACCATCAGCGAGACTGCGCCGGACGGAGAGGGAATACGGTTTGAGATGCTGGTGCCAAAAGGGGAGTACAGGTTTACAAAAAACCCGTGACCAGCGGCCCTTTAACTTCCGGTACATAAAATCTGAGAACCAGGATACCGGCACCCTGTCACAGTCAAAACGAGCTCAGGGCCGGACGATGCGTATGCAGTCTGTCGCCCCTCTTTTCCCGGCAGCCAAAAAAGCACTGCCTTTTAAAACCCCCATCGTTTCCACAAGATATTCAAGAGCCGGATAAAGACTAGTAAGATCAGGAGTGTGGTGAAGGATCGGGCCGGGAATTCTGGGAGCAGCAGCATTGCCTCTCCTTATCCTGATCGCACGGATCGTTGAGGCAGCCCTTGAGACGGTCCGCACGATCTATATCAGTAAGGGTCACGCCAGCCTTGCTGCCTATATCGGCATTGCAAAAACCGGTATCTGGCTGCTCTCGACAGGTATTGTCATCACCAACCTTGGGGATTACGGGAACCTGTTTGCCTATCTTGCCGGGTACGGTATCGGGACCCTGTTCGGCATGCAGATCGAGAACATGATTTCCATTGGCTACGTCATCGTCCGGCTTATTACTCCTGCAGATCCCCAGCCGCTTATTACCGAGCTCTCCGCACTTGGATACGGGATGACCAGGATCGAGGGATCGGGAAGCTTTTCGAATACAGTTGCAATTATCTTCATGATCGTTCCCCGCAAAGAACTCGGACGCCTGCTGGGTGTGCTGTCAACATGTCATCCTGATATTCTCTATACTGTTGAAGATGTCCGCACCATCAAGGAAGGTGCGAAGATCTTCCACAGGGATACCAGGAGCAGGATACTGGGATTCTTCGGGTTATAAGCATTTTTTCGAACGCTCTTCCCGCTTGTCCTGAACTATTGCCCTGAACAAAAGGACTATGTATCCTCCCTGCACTACTCTTCGCGGTGTATCTTATGAAACAGGGCCAGCCAGGAAAAGCAGGTGGCACGATCCCCATCTTCAACGCACGTACCGGCAAGACGGAAGATCTCACCCCCGTTATTAAAACCGATGCGGAGTGGAGGGCACAACTCTCTCCTGAACAGTTCAGTGTGGCGCGAAAACAGGGCACGGAATACGCGTTTACCGGTAAATACCATAACTGGAAGGAGCACGGTATTTATTCCTGTATCTGCTGCGGCACCGACCTCTTCTTATCTGAGACCAAGTTTGATTCCGGCACCGGCTGGCCCAGTTTCTACGCGCCGGTTTCACCGCTTAATGTCAGCACGCACTCCGATGCTTCGGGCGGGATGGTGCGAACGGAGGTAGTCTGTGCACGGTGCGGGGCACATCTCGGCCATGTCTTTGATGACGGCCCTCCCCCGGGTGGCAAACGCTACTGCATGAACTCGGCAGCGCTGGATTTCCATAAAATCCCGTGACAGGAAAAAATATGCCCCATGCACAACCCTTTTTTATGATGTCCTTCCCATAGCAGAGCTGGGGAATGGATCAATGGGGAAAATTTCAGCAGGCAGGAACGTGTTCATGTATCCCATGCCGGTTACCCTGCTCGGCACGCTGGTGGATGGCAGACCGGATTTCATGGCGCTTGGTTGGATCACCCGGGTGAATGCAAACCCGCCGACGATAGGCTGTGGTGTCGGGAGGCACCACCATTCGGTTCGGGGTATCGAGGAGAACAAAACGTTCAGTATCAACGTCCCTTCCGTGAAAATGATGGAGAAAACGGACTATTGCGGGCTGGTCACGGGAAAGGATGCTGACAAAGCAGCGCTCTTCGATGTGTATTACGGGGAACTGGATACCGCCCCGATGATAACCGAATGCCCGCTCTCCTTAGAATGCCGGGTGGAGGTTACCATCGAAAATCCCACCAATAATTTTTACATTGGTGAAATCATCGCATCATATACCGAAGAAAAGTACCTCACAAAAGGTAAACCGGATATTAAGAAGATCAACCCGCTCCTGCTCACCATGCCGGACAACCGTTACTGGACCGTCGGTGATTATGCCGGTGACGCGTGGAGCATAGGCAAAACGCTGAAAACGAAGTGAATCACCGATCCGGGATCTTCACGTATGCGCCTCGGGTACCCCTGCATCAACCGCTCCATCCGGTGCACGCCCTCCAGTAAGAATGCAATAAAAAGGGTAGATGGAAAGAAGTACAAACTACTTAGGCTTATAATCTTATTTCTTTTTCTTCAGTAATCCGTTTTCCTCTACCAATAAGTTGATAACTGTTTCAGAGATGTCTCCCGCATATTCTCCCGCTCTCCGTATACTTTCAGAGATGTAATTTAAAGAAATGGCAATCATCGTATCCTGCTTGAGCACTATATTATTAATCTCTCCACAGATGTTTTCCAGTGCGTTGATCGATTCAATATTCCGGTTGGCATCTTTCATATCGGAGTTGAAAAAAGATACAATACTCCGGTCAAAAATTTCAAGCGACATTATACTTGCTTTTTTTATGATATTGATGGTTTGTTTATCAAGATTTATCTCGATAATGGGAATGGCATGTTCTGCAATTCTTACCGCATGGTCCCCGATCCGCTCGATAATCCGGCTCAATATATAGTAATGCATTGCCATATCCGGTGATATCCCCATCTTCCGGGACAGGGATGCATACAGCATGATCGTGTTGGTCTGGCGGGCGATCAGCCAGTTCAACCGGTCTGCATCGATGTCACGGGAGATTACATCTTCTGCAAGAGTCTTGTTGTGGGTATCAAGAGCCGTAATTGCATCCTTATGCATGTTTTTAACAATTACAAACATGCGCTTGATGGTATTCTCAAACGGCATCTCTACCGGATTGAGCAGGTCTTTTATCGCGATAACGCTCTCGGTTTCCTCAACGACTTCCTGGCCAATCGTCATCTGGGTGAAATCCCGGACAACTGATCGGACAAACGGGGGAAAACCCTTTTTTGTGGTAAGGTGAATCACATTGAAACCCATGATGTAAGTTCCAATTAAAAGACGGAATAAAAATGCCGGATCGGTAATAGTACTGCAGTCAATCTCCTTGACCTGCTGGAGAATCTCTTCAGTGGTATTTTTGGTAATCATGAGTGTTCCGTCAGGCTGTACGGTCATTCCCACCGGATCATTCTTCTTGATCTTCTGTTTTTCTGCCCAATCTTTAGGGAGCGTTACCACAAAGGAAGCCCCCCCGGTCATCTGCACCCGTCTAATCTCCATCTTATCACCTGATATAAATAGATAACTGATATCACTATGTTACTCTATTTGTCTATTTCTCATATATATACTAGTATAGTTTATGGCGAAAAAACATTTAATAGCACGGGTAAAATGGATGATAGAACACCATGAATGCAAAAAGGAGTTCGTATGTATTAATCATCCTGAGCCTCGCCGCAGTATTCATGCTGGCGTTTGCTGCAGGGTGTACAAGCAACGGAACGAAGACTACGGTTGCAACCACGGTCCCGACTGCTTCTCCCGCAGTTGTTGCAACCATGCAGGTATCGGTACCAACTACAGCAGCGCCGGCAATGACCACAGCCCCGGTTTCCACCGGCCAGAAGCAGACCATCAAAATCAGTGGTTCAACAACCGTATTGCCGATAGCCCAGGCAGCAGCTGACGCGTATATGAAAGATCACCCGGATGCAGACATCCAGATATCCGGAGGTGGATCCGGTGTTGGGGTTCAGGCAATTGGTGCCAAAACTGTCGATATCGGTATGTCATCGCGTGATGTGACAACCGATGAGATGGCCAAGTATCCCAGTTTTGTCGTTACAACTGTTGCACAGGATGGTATCGCAATCATTGTGAACCCGGCAAATGAGATCCCGTACATCACGCTCGACCAGGTGAAAGGTATCTATATGGGCAATATTACCAAATGGACCCAGATAACCGGTGCGAATGTTCCCGGTACCAATAACCAGATCGTGATTGTCGGCCGTGACAGTGCATCCGGCACCCGCACGTATTTCGATCAAACTGTCCTGCTCAGTGCAACTCCGGTGAAAACCATGCTGGAACAGAACTCCAACGGGGCTGTTCTCCAGACGGTAGCCCAGACCCCCGGGGCAGTCGGTTACGTTTCGATCGGTTTCGTCAGCAAGGATGTCAAAGCCCTGCCTATCTGGTATAATGCCCAGACGTTAATCGCTCCCTCGATCGATAATGTCAAAACCAAGACATACCCGATCTCCCGTAACCTGTATATGATCACCAATGGTCAGCCCAGCGGACTTGCCGGTGACTTCATCAAGTATATTCTCAGCCCGGACGGCCAGAAGATTGTCGCTGATCAGGGTTTCGTGACCCTCACCTGAACGGAACGAGAAAAAAAACTAACAATTTTTTCATTATGGGGGGGCGAGAATGGTGAAATTCATGAAAAAAATGAATGGTGTCTTCAACACTTCCGAAGGCACTACCCGTTTCTCCTTCCTCAAAGAACAGGCAATTAAAACCGTATTCTTCTTCACAGCCTTCTTTGCCGTTATTGTCGTCTTATTCATCCTTCTGTTCTTATTACGGGACGGGTACGTCATCTTTGAGAAGGTTGGCGTACTCACATTCCTGTTTGGTGACTCATGGGCCCCGACTGCAGTGGTACCGTTATACGGAATCTTGCCGCTCATCATCGGAACCCTGCTGGTCACCATCGGGGCAATGGTCTTTGCTGTCCCGCTTTCTATCGGCTGTGCGATCTATATTTCCGAGCTCGCCTCCCCACGGATAAAACAAGTACTCAAACCGGCAGTTGAACTGCTTGCCGGTATCCCGTCAGTCGTATACGGATTCTTCGGGCTGATTGTTCTTACCAATTTTATCCGGGTAGTCTTTGATCTTCCCACGGGCGAGACATGGCTGGCAGCTTCGGTTCTTCTCGGTATCATGGCACTTCCCACGATCATCAGTGTTTCTGAGGATGCGATAAGTTCAGTACCCCACGAGTATAAGGAAGGGTCCCTTGCAATCGGGGCGAACCGGTGGCAGACAATAAGCCGGGTCCTTGTGCCTGCAGCGCTTTCCGGCATTGCTGCGGCCATTATCCTTGGTATCGGAAGAGCCATTGGCGAGACCATGGCTGTCCTGATGGTTGCTGGCAACGCTGGAATTATTCCGGACCCCCTATGGAATATCTTCTCATCAGTAAGGACACTTACTGCAACACTGGGTATCGAAATGGGTGAAGTCTCTGTAGGCAGTGATCACTACAGTGCCCTGTTCGGTGTTGCAGTCGTCCTGCTCATTATTACTCTCATCGTCAATATCTCGGCTGTTGCGATTCTGCGCCGCCTGAAAGAGGGACGGACCTCTCATCACGCCCGCAAACCTTTTATCCCTTCCTCCGTGCAGGAATCCCTGAAACGGGTCGCGGAGATACTCGTGATTGCAGCCCTGATCCTGTTCCTGCTTGAAGCTGCACCGTGGTACTTCGCAGCTGCGATACTGCTGGTCTGCGGTGCATGGTACTTCGGCAGGAACCGGCTCTCGAGGAAGCATATCGAGACGATCGCATTTGGTTTGATTATTGCAGCGGCAGTCATTGTGATAGCTATCCTCATTATTATCCTCCAGAACATTATCCTCAACGGCCTTCCGGCACTCTCCTGGGAATTCCTGACCCAGCCGCCAAAGGATCTCGGCAGGGCCGGGGGGATTTTCCCGGCAATTATCGGCACACTCTATCTCGTCACTGGTGCAATTGCAATCGCGCTTCCTCTTGGTGTCGGGGCAGCAATTTATCTTATAGAATACACGCAGGAAGGCCGCATCACCCGGCTCATCAGGACTGGTGTTGACCTGCTCAACGGCACTCCTTCAATCGTGTTTGGCCTGTTCGGGTTTGCCTTCCTCGTATTGTATCTCGGGATCGGTGTATCGCTGCTTGCCGGGCAGATCACCCTTGCACTAATGGTATTGCCAACAGTCATCCGCACAACTGAAGAATCCTTAAAAAATATCCCGCAATCATTGCGGGAAGGTAGTCTCGCACTGGGGGCCACAAAGTGGCAGACGATCAGCAGGGTGGTGCTGCCACCGGCAGTGCCGGGTATTGTGACGGGAGCAATCCTTTCCATCGGCAGAGCAGCAGGAGAAACCGCTCCGATTTTGTTCACGGCAGTCATCTTCTCGTCACGGTTCCTACCTAATTCGGTCTTCCAGCCGGTGATGGCGCTGCCTTACCATCTCTTTATCCTGGCAACCAATGTGCCCGGCGCATCGACCAATAAATACGGGACCGCACTGGTCCTTTTGATCCTTGTCGTTGGATTGTACGCGATTGCGATCATTGTACGAAACCATTTCCAAAATAAATCACGGGGATGAACTATGTCAGAATCTGCAATTATTACAACAAATAACGTAAATCTCTGGTATAACGATAAACAAGCGCTTGAATCCGTTTCAATGACGATCCCAAAGAACAAGGTGACTGCCCTGATCGGTCCCTCCGGCTGCGGAAAATCGACGCTATTACGCTGTTTCAACCGGTTAAACGATCTCATCGACTGTGTGAAGATCAGCGGGGAGATCCTGCTTGACAACGAAAACATCCATGCAACAGGAACCGATGTGGTTATGTTGCGGAAAAAAGTGGGGATGGTCTTTCAGAAGCCCAATCCGTTCCCAAAATCCATTTACGAGAATGTAGCATATGGCCCCCGCGTGCATGGTGTGAAAGACAAAGCCGAGCTTGACAAAATTGTCGAGCAGAGCCTTCATCATGCGGCGTTATGGGATGAAGTCAGGGATCGTCTCCACGATTCGGCACTCGGGCTGTCCGGTGGCCAGCAACAGCGGCTTTGCATCGCCCGGACACTTGCGGTAGAGCCAGAAGTGATCCTGATGGATGAGCCCTGTTCAGCACTTGATCCCATCGCCACCGCAAAAATCGAGAACCTTATCAATTTGCTCAAGCAGGACTACACCGTCATAATCGTCACTCATAACATGCAGCAGGCAGCGAGAGTGAGCGATTATACCGGTTTCATGTATCTGGGAAAACTTATCGAATGTGGAAAAACCGTGCAAATCTTCGAACACCCCAACGAGGAACTCACGGAGAATTATATCACCGGGCGGTTCGGTTAGGTGGAAGTAAATGGCAGAAAAATTTCATTCAGAACTCAAAAACCTCAAAAGTGAAACGTTGGAGATGGCTCACCTTGGGCGATTCATGCTGCGTACGGCAGTCGATGCACTAATTCGCCAGGACCCGAATCTTGCTGAAACAGTGATTGCACGAAAAGAAGAGATCCGCCAGATGGAAATTCAGCTTGAAGAACACTGTTACCAGCTTATCGCCCTTAATCAGCCGATGGCAAAGGATATGCGGGTCATTGCATGCACTTTAAAAGTGATTACGGCATCACTCCGTATCGGGCGGTACGGGAAGGTAATTGCAAATATTGTGAAAAAAATTTCAGACCTGCCGCACATCGCGAATCTTATGAGTATCCCCCATATGGCGGATTTGGTGATTGAAATGATTGATGATTCGATCAAGGCTTACGAAAATGATACTATCGAAATGATCTCTGATTTTTCGGCCCGGGATGACACCATTGATTCATTGCGTCAATCGATATTCCGCGAGGGAATTACCTATATGATGGAAGATCCCAGGAACATCACCCGCTGCACCAACTACATCCTTGTCGCCCGGTACCTTGAACGCTGTGCTGACCATGCCT
>Ga0209777_10008335_pt1 | contig 11360 bp, 4 predicted proteins | sample FrelakmetHBP12HB_FD_187147 | JGI IMG/M metagenome (GOLD analysis project Ga0209777, IMG submission 187147) | Freshwater lake sediment microbial communities from the University of Notre Dame, USA, for methane emissions studies -HBP12 HB (SPAdes)... | ecosystem: Environmental > Aquatic >...
CCCGCGCTTGCCGAGCCGCTCCAGGTCGTCGGCGTCCTCGGCAACACGTCGGGCCTGAGCGACATGCCCGTCCCGTACGCCTTCTATACGGGGATCGCTGTCGACGCGCGCGGGCGGCTGTACCTGGCCGGACCGAGAGCGACCATCACAGTGTGCGACCAGGACGGCCGATGCCTGACGTTGCTCGCGCTGCCGCATGGGGCGCCGTCCATGATGGTCCGGGCGGGGGATGCCGTGTTCTTTGTCGGGAGCAGTCCCGGCGGGGCACGCGGCACGCTCTACCGCATCGCCACGGCCGGCGCCACGGTCTCGGACCTGGAGGTCGAGCGGCTGACCGCCGGGCCGGGCGCCTGGGCGATTTCGCCGACGCTCGACGACGCGGGGAAAGTGATCGTCGGGCAATCCGACACGGACCACCTCAAGTACACGGTCGTGGCGGTCGACCCGGCGAGCGGCCAGGCGACGACGCTCTTTACGCTCGACCAGCCCAAGGGCGCCATGCGGCCGTGGCGCCATGTCATCCAGGCGGAGCCCGGCGGCACGATCGGCATCCACCACGCGGGCGGCGTCGACTGGAAGGGCCGCTTCGATGCGAAGGGCGCGCGGGTCGGCGAGTGGATCGACGGGCAGATCCTCGACGGATTGCGATATCACTTCGGCTATGGCGGCGAGATTCGCCGCACGGACCTCACCGGCACGAAACCCTCGCCGGGCGACTGCGGCTCGCCCGCACCGGAGATCCGCATGCCGGCCCAGGTCGTCCGCGACAAGGACCGCTTTTTCTTCGCCGGGCGCGGCGGCGCCCTGGAGGCCCGGTGGAACGGCTCGAACTTCGAGTTCACCCGCCGCATCGGCGGCCTCTGCCTGGAAGACATGGTGAGCCTCGACGCCGACCTGGCGGGCGTCGCGTTCACCACGTCCGGCAACGACGACGTCCAGCACTTCATCACGATCCCGAAGGCCCAACCCGTCGGCCAGAAGCTCGACGTCAACGATCCAATCTACGGCCGGACGGTGCAGACGCTCGTTCCCGCGCCGAACGGCCTGGTGGCGGTCTATCGCGATGCGAAGGGCGTCGGCGTCCAGTTCAAGGGGCCGGAGCACCTGCGATACGACGTGCACCTCGCCGAGGTGCAGGAGATCGGCCAGGCGGCCGCGCTCGACAAGGACCTGCTCCTCGCGGACCCGAAGTCGGGCCTCGTCTGGCGCCGCCCGCTCGCGGACAAGCAGGCGCCGGCCGTCGCGTGGGCGCTCAAGCTGCCGGGCGTGGTCGGCCTGGCGACGGGCCCCGGGGCGGTCTACGCCGCCTCGGCGACGCAGGTCCTGCGCACCTCCGCCGACGGCACGAAGGTCGAGTGGACTTCGCCCGTCGAGTACAAGGGCGTCCGGCGCCTGGCCGCCACGCCGGACTATGTCTATGTCTGCGACACCGCCGGCCACGTGGTCGACCAGCTCGACGCGAAGACGGGGCGGCAGCTCGCGCGGCTCGGCACGATGGGCCAGTCGGGGACGGCGCTCGACCACTTGAACCGGCCGAATGCCGTGGCAGCCGACCTGAACGGCGTCTATGTTGCCGACGGGGGTAACGGCCGCGTGCTCGTGGCGACGACGACTCTCTGGCGGCCCGACATCCGCACGCTCCCGCGCGAGGACGCGCGGCCGATCGTCGCCGTGGCGGTCCCCGTCAAGCCCCCGGCCGCAGGGCGCATGAGCCTCAATATCTATGATGAGAACGACGAGACCGTCCGCCAGCTCGTCTGCGCCCAGCCGTCCGACGCGGCGGTGATATGGGACGGCCGCGACCAGTACGGGGCGTACGCCAAGGCGGGCACGTATCGCTGGCACGCCCTCCTCGCGCCGAAGCTCTCGCTCAAGTACGTGATGAGCATCGGCCAGAGCGGCACGCCGCCGTATCGCACGGCCGACGGTAAGGGCAGTTGGGGCGGCGTGTGGGGCAACGTGATGGACGTCTGCGCGGTCACGAGCGCCCCCGACAGCGACATCGTCGTCCTCTGGGCGGTCGAGGAAGGGGAAGGGGGCCTGGTGCGGATGAGCCAGGACGGCGAGGTCCGCTGGAAGCAGCACCTCGACTGGTGGATGAAGGCCCACCAGATGGCGGTGGCGTCCGACGGCACGTCGATCTATATCGCCGCGTCCTCGGCCATGAATGCCCCCGAAGGGCAGGCCCAGTATGGCGGCGAGTGGAACCGACCGATGCTCTGGCGCGTCGATGCCGCCACCGGTGCCAAGCGGCTCTACGAGAAGGACCAGGCAAAGCAGCCGATGTTCGGCGAGTACAAAAAAGAGGGGCGGATCGTCACCGACATCGCCGTCCGCGGCGGGAAGCTCTACCTGACGGCCCCGGCGCAGAACACGCTCTTCGTGGCCGATGCCGCCACAGGAAAAGAACTCCAGGCCTGGAAGATCGACGGTGTCTCGGGCGTCGGCTTCCTGGGCCCGGACACGCTGATCGCCGGCAGCGGCACGAAGATCGTCGAATGGGACGTCGCCGGCAGGCCGGGCCGCGTGCTGGTCGACGCCGGCGGCCAGGTCTGGGACGTGGAGGGCTTTGCCGACGGCGGATTCGTCGCGACCGTCGGCGAGCCGCGGAACCAGGTTGTGTTCTTCGACGCGAAGGGCAAGGAGGTCCGCGCCCTCGGCAAGCCCGGTGGCCGGCCGCGTTGCGGCAAAATGCTGCCGGACTCATTCCGCAACCCCGTCGGCCTGGGCGTGACCGGCAACGGGAAGCTCTTCGTGGCCGAGAATGCCGCGCCCCGGCGGTTCACCCGGTGGTCGGCCGGCGGCAAGCTGGAGCGCGAGTTCCACGGGCCCTACTACTTCAGCGGCATGTTCGGCGTGGACGAGGAGCAGCCGGAATATGTGTATGCGGACACGCACACCGACCTCATCCGCTACAAGGTCGATTACGCGACGGGCCGGTGGGAGGTCGACCACTACTGGATCGGCGCCTACGAACAGTCCGGGGTGCCGATCAAGTGGTGGCCGCGCATCCGCCACAAGGACGGCCGGATACTCTGGACGAGCGGCAGCGGGGCGATCGCCGAACTGATGGACGACCGTGTGCGCGGCCTCGCGGCCGTCTACGGCGGATGGGTGAAGAAGAACGCCGATGGCAGCATCGAGCCCGAGCCGCGGAAGAACACGGGCCTCAAGGGCACGTGGTCCGACCTGAACGGCGACGGCCTGAAGCAGGCCGAGGAGTGGCAGGTCACCGACAAGCCCGCGTATCCGATGGCCGGGTCCGGGCCGCAGCAGGGCTGGGGCGCGTATTTCGATGAGAACTTCAACCTGTTCATGCACGACTGGTCCGACGATGCGGTCGGCGGCGTATGGGAGATTCCCGTCGCCGAGTGGAAGCAGGGCGCGCCGGTGTACAAGTGGGACCAGGCCCGGCACGCAGGATTGTCGCGGGACCACGGCCTCCAGCACGGCGCCGCCGGCGCCCGCACGGCGTTCGCCTGGAAAGACGCCGTGTATGCCTTGAACGCAGGGTACAACGATGCCCATCTGCCGGGCGTGGGCCACGGGCACGACTGGGAATTCGCCCAGGTCACGAAGTACGACGCCGCCACGGGCCGGCCGCTGTGGCACGCGGGCGAGCGGACGGCGAGCTTCGCCACGCCGGGGCAGGCCTATTGCCCGACCGGCCCGGCCGGGGTCATCGGCGACCTCCTCTTCTGGACCGACGAGAACAGCCTCGTCCACGCCTGGGACATTCAGCACGGGCTATACGTCGATACGCTGCTTGAAGACGTCTCCCGCGGGCCGGACCCGTCGGCGTACACGGTATGGGTCGAGCTGTTCAACACGCGCGTCTTCCGCCACCCGAAGACCGGCAAGATATATCTCATGGCCGGGAGCGACGCGATCCACGTCTACGAGGTGCTCGGGACGGACGCGAAACTGATGCGGTTCGACGGCACGTTCCAGTTGAGCGAGGCCGACCTCGAGAAGGCGAAGCGCGAGGAGGCCGGGCGCGTCGTGCCGAAAGAGCGGACGCTTGCCATTCGCCGCGCGCCGGGGCCTGTCAGGATCGACGGCGACCTCGGCGAGTTCGCGCACGAGGCCGCGGCGCGGCTGGTCCTCAGCCCGACGATGCAGGCCGATGCGCGGCTGCTCTATGACGACAAGGGCCTCTACCTGGGCGTCGACGTGCAGGACGACTCGCCGTGGAAGAACGCCGGCGGCGACGTGACCGCGCTCTTCAAGACCGGCGACGCCGTGAGCCTGTGGCTCGGGCCCTCGGCGGGCAAGCGGCAGCCGGGGCCGGGCGACGTGCGACTGCTCTTCGCGCCGAGCGGCGGAAAGGCGACGGTCGTGGCCTATCGCCCGAAGGTGGCCGAAGGGGCGAAGCCGGTCACGTTCCGCTCGCCCAGCGGCGCGATGACGCTGGACAAGGTCGAGGAACTGGCCGACGTGGAGACGGCCGTGAAGGTCACGGACAAGGGGTATCGCCTGGAGGCGGCGATTCCGTGGTCGCGGATCGGCCTTTCGCCGCAGGCCGAGCGGTTCGGCCTGGACGTGTCGGTCGACTTCAGCGATCCGGCCGGCCAGCGCAACGTCGCTTCCTTGCGCTGGGGCCGCAACGGGGCTGCCATCGTCTACGACTTGCCGACGGAGGCCCGCTTCGAGCCGGAAACGTGGGGCGTCGGGGTGATGGGGAAGTAGGGGAGGCCGTTACTTCCCCGCCGCCTTCGCCGAGCCGAACAGTCCTTTCTCGAATCGCGGCCACGCCGCCGAGGCATCGAAGGGCGCCGACGACGCCCACAGGATCGGCACCGCGTAGCCGAAGACGCGGACCTCGACGAGCGGGATGCGCCCCCAGAGGTCGGCGTCGCCCAGGAATCGCGCCTCGGTTCCCGTCGCGCGCACCGTCCAGGCCGCGCGCCCATAGGCGACCGGCCCTTTCACGAGCTTGCCCGCGCCGAAGATTCCGCCGGGGAATGCGGCCAGCGCCTGGAGGGCGTCGGGCTCGAGCCGGCCGTCCTCGGACGCGACGCTGACGTCGAGCGTGGCGGGCTTGTCCCACTCCTTCTTCCAGGCGACGCCGACCTCGGCCGCGCCGGTGACCGGGCCGCCGCGAAGGCCACCGGTCCAGTCGGCCAGGGCGAGCCCCTGGGCGGTGAAGTCGAACTGGCAGGGGGAGCGCTTGCCTCCTTTGCCGGGCGACGGCCACGTGAGCCGCACGGGATCGAGGGTTCCCGCGCGCTCACTCCGGTCGTTCCGGATGTCGCCCTTGAGCACGATCTGCCGCGCGGCGAAGCCGTGGATGTCGGCGCTCGCAGAGCGGAACAACCCTTCGGTCGACGCCGTGTTGAGTTGGATCGTAGCTTCGGCCGACTCGCTCGGCGCGCCGTTCGGCCCCGTGCGGCGAGTCAGCCGGACGATGAACGCGCCCTTCCTGAGGGCGCTGCCTTCGAGCTTGACGCGGTCAGTGACGATCAGGCGGTCCATGTCGAGGCCGATCCGCAGATCGTCGATGTTCAGCGCCGCGATCGGTTGCTTCGCGTCGGCCTCGACCAGCCGCTGGTTCAGGGCGGCGAGCGTCTCCAGGGGCTGCGGCCCCGTGAGGTCGAGCGCCCCGGAGGCGGCCGTCACGTTGCACGTCTCGACCTGCTCGCCCGCCTTGGCGTCGACGCCGTGGAGGAGGAGGACGAGTTTCCCGCCGCCGGCCTCCCAGGTCAATTCGATCTCGCTCACGGTGCCCGCGCCGAGGCCGGCCGGCGTCGCGCCGCGGACCTTGGCCTTGCACCGCAGGCGCGACTCAAGCTGGGTCTTCAGGGCGTCGTCCAGCCCGCCGCGCAGCCACAGGCCCCAGACGACCAGAGCAGCCAGGGGCCCGAGCACGCCGACGATGAGCACGACCGTCAGGGCGCGGCGAACGTGTTTTTTTCGGAGGGGCATGGCTCTCTCGCGGCCCTTGACGTTCTCGTGTGCCACGGGCTCTTGAGCCCGTGATCGTTATCGTGCTGTTGACCCAGTGCGTCGGCGTTCATTCGCCACGGCAACACGCGCCCCGCAAGCGGGGCGGCTAACGAGGCTACAGCCCCAGTGCCGCGCGGCGCCAGGCTTCGTACGCGGCGCGGGTCTGACCGAGGGAGTCGCCGCCGAACTTCTCGACGAGCGCCGCCGCCAGTTCCGCAGCCACGACGGCCTCGACGACCACGCTGGCGGCCGGGACCGCGCAGACGTCGCTCCGCTCGTACGACGCCTCCTCGGCGGCCTTGGTCTTCAGGTTGATCGAGGGCAGGGGACGCTTGAGCGTGGCAATCGGCTTCATGGCGGCCGAGACGACGATCGGCTGGCCGTTGGACATCCCGCCCTCGATGCCGCCCGCCAGGTTCGTCGGCCGGACGAAGCCGAGCGTGGACGTCTCGCGCCGCGCGGCATCGTATCCGATGGGATCGTGCACCCGGCTGCCCGGGCGCTTGGCGGCGCCGTAGCCGAGGCCGATCTCGACGCCCTTCACGGCCTGGATGCTCATGACGGCCTGCGCGATGCGGCCGTCGAGTTTCCGCGTCCATTGCGTGTGGCTGCCGAGGCCCGGGGGCACGCCCCAGGCCACGCAGTCGATGACGCCGCCGAGGGTGTCGCCGGCGGCGCCGGCGGCGTCGATGGCGGCCTTCATGGCGGCCGTGGCCGCGGCGTCGGGACAATAGACGTCGCTCGCGTCGCGCCGGCGGCGGATCTCGGCCGCATCGGCCGGCGCCTCGGCGGCCACGGCCTCGCCGATCCGCGAGACCCAGGCGACCACGTCGACGCCGAACTCGGCGAGGAGCATCTTCGCGAGCGCCCCGGCGGCCACGCGGCCGGCGGTCTCGCGGGCGCTGGCGCGTTCCAGGATATTCCGCATGTCCGGCTCAAGGTAGGCCAGCGCGCCGGAGAGGTCGGCATGACCGGGGCGCGGCCGCGAGAGCTCCGGGCATTCCTCGAGCCGCACGTCGCGGTTGCGGACCACCAGGACGACGGGCCCCGGGAGGGTCTTTCCGTGGCGGACGCCCGCGAGGATCTCCGCGTGGTCCTTCTCGATCTGCTGGCGCCCGCCGCGCCCGTACCCGCCCTGGCGGCGCGCGAGGTCCGCGTCGATCCTCGCCGGGTCGACGGGGAGGCCCGCCGGCAGGCCTTCGATGAAGGCGATGACGGCAGGCCCGTGCGACTCGCCCGCGGTGCGGACGACCAGTTCGGCCATCGGTCTGGCTCCTTGCGCCCCTGCGCCCCTGCGAGGCTACGGCTGTCCCAAGCCGCACGCGGAGAAGGTTCAAGGTTCAAAGTTCAAGGTTCAAGGTTCAAGGTCAACGGCAAGCGCTCGCCGATGGCTTGCGGGTAAAATGGTTCGCCCGCCGTGCCGTGGTTGTGCTGTTCACCTTGAACCTTGAACTTTGAACCTTGAACCGCCTTTTGCCGTTCACCTTGAACCTTGAACCTTGAACCGCCGTTGCGTTCCTACGCGTTCTTGAACTTCCGGCCCGTGAGGCGTTCGTACGCCTCGACATACTTGGCCCGGGTCATCTCGACGATGTCCGGCGGCAGCTCGGGCCCGGGGGGCGTCTTGTTCCAGTCGAGCGTGTCGAGGTAGTTGCGGACGAACTGCTTGTCGTAGCTCGGCTGGTCGTGACCTGGCTCGTACGAGTCGGCCGGCCAGAACCGCGACGAGTCGGGCGTCAGGACCTCGTCGACGAGGATGACCTTGCCGCCGGCCTCGCCCCACTCGAACTTCGTGTCGGCGATCAGGATGCCGTGCGCCGCCGCATAGTCGGCCGCCTTGCGGTAGACCGCGAGGCTCCGGTCCCGCAGCGTCTCCGCGACGCGCTTGCCGAGGATCTCGGCCATCCGGTCGAAGGAGATGTTCTCATCGTGGCCCGCCTCGGCCTTGGTCGAGGGGGTGAAGATCGGCGCGGGCAACCGGTCGCACTGCTTCAGGCCCGCGGGGAGCGGGATGCCGCACACCGTCCCGCTCTTCGCGTATTCCCGCCAGCCCGAGCCCGCCAGGTAGCCGCGCACGACGCACTCGACCGGGAAGACCTTGGCCTTGCGGCACAACATGGTCCGCCCCGCCAGGAGCGAGGCGTTGGTGCGGGCGGCCGGGCCCATGTCCTTGACGTCGGCGGTGACGAGGTGGTTGGGCGTCACGTCGGCCAGGAAGTCGAACCACCACAGGCTGAGGGCCGTGAGGACCCGCCCCTTGCCGGGGATGCCCGTCGGCAGGATGACGTCGTAGGCGCTCAGGCGGTCCGTGGCGACAATGAGGAGCTTGTCGCCCAGGTCGTAGACGTCGCGCACTTTGCCGCGCCGAACCTTGAGTCCCGCCAGGTGCGTCTCGCGAACCACCGTGCCCATCGAATCGTCTCCAGGAAGCGCCTATGGGTGCTCTGTTGCGCATCACCTGACGGGTGCCATGCTTTCGCGCTGTTGCGAAAGCATGGGCGTGTCACCCTTTTTAGCCCGCGCGCTTGCGAGCCGTCAAGCGTTATCCGACGACGTAAGCCGCTCAGTCTCGGGCGCCGGGCGCTGAAGAACAGAAGAAGGGGGAACCGCAAAGAACGCAAAGAGCGCAAAGGACGGCAAGGGACAAGAGGGAAAAGGCAAAGAGGCCAAGGTGCTCGCCTGTCTTTGCCGTCACCCAGCCTGTGCCCTTCTTTGCGCTCTTTGCGTTCTTTGCGGTCAACCGCCTCTTTATCCTGCCTCCCAACGCAGAGACTGAGCGGTTATCCGCCGACCCCCTTTTTCATTTGAGAGTCGCGCGCGGCCTTCTATAATGAGCCCCCGCCGCAGGGTGGTGTGCGGAATGGTTCGCGCCTGGGGGACAGGAATCGCCGTGCTTACGTTCCGAGTCATCGCCGAGGGCCAGTCGCCGTCCGAACTGGACCTCAGCCCAATGTATCTGACGAGCTTGGAAGGCCAGCCGATCCGGGCCCGGTTGCGGTACGTGGCCGGGATGGGCCTCCTCTTCTGCGAGCGCCGCAACCAGGGCATCGCGGCCCTCAACCTTCCCTGGACGGTCCGCGGCGCGGGACGCGTCATGCTGAGGACCGCGCTCTTGCCGGACCGCGACGAACCGTACCTCCTGCCGCTGGAGCTGGCGCGCGGGCGCGTGGCCGAGGTCTGGCGCAAGAAGGAAGACTGGGGGTACATCTACGGCGGGCCGACCGAGAAGACTGAGATCGAGTTCCGCGAGGCCCGGCTGATGCTCTCGCGGGCGCTGGCGGTCCAGGAAGCGCCGGCCGCCGCCGCCGACCAGGCCGAAGATACGCTCGCCAAGGCCTTCACGCTCGGCGAGTCGCTGGCCGTGGCCGGCGCCAAGACCGGCCTGGCCACGCGGCGGCAGCGAGGCACCCTCGGCAACGTCGATTTCGGTTGCCACTGGGAGCTGGCCGGCGAGCAGCCCAAGGCCCAGGAACGGTTCGCCGAGACGTTCAACTACGCCACCCTCCCGTTCGTCTGGCGCGCCATCGAGCCGCGCGAGCACGAGCTCAACTGGAAATGGCACGACGACTGGATCCACTGGCTCGAAGCCAAGGGCATGGCCATCAAGGGAGGCGGCCTCATTCGCTTCGCCGAAACGCACCTGCCCGACTGGGTCTGGATCTGGGAAAACGATTTCGAGGCCGTCCGCGACTACGTGTTCGACCACGTCGAGCGGTGCGTCCAGCGGTACCGCGGCCGCATCGACCACTGGGACGCCGTGACGGGCCTCCACCTCGAGAATTGCATGAACTTCTCGATGGACCGGGTCCTGGAAATCTCCCGCGTCTGCACCTATGCCGTCAAGCGCACCGATCCGAAGGCCTCGGTCATCCTCGACCTGGTGCAGCCGTGGGGCGAGTATTTCGCCAACAACCCGAAGTCCGTCTGGCCCTACAATTACGCTGAGATGTGCATCAATGCGGGCGTGGCGTTCGACGCCATCGGCCTTCAGATCTTCTTCGGCGCCGCGGGGCAGGGCTTCCATTGCCGCGACCTGATGGCCGCCTCCGACCTCCTGGACCTCTTCGGCCAACTCGGCAAGCCCATTCACGTGACGGCGGCCGGCGTCCCGTCGGCCTGCTACCCCGATCCGGACGCGGCGGTCGGCGGCAAGGAGCACCAGCCCGGCACGGGCGGCGTCTGGCGGACGCCCTGGGACGAGAACGTCCAGGCCGAGTGGCTCGACGCCTTCTACCGGGTGGCCATCGCCAAGCCGTTCGTCACCGCCATCTCGTGGCGCGACTTCTCCGATCACCAGCCGCACTACATGCCGCACGGCGGCCTCCTGCGGAAAGACCTCCATCCGAAGGCGGCGTTCCAGAAGCTCCAGGCGGTCCGCAACGAGATCTGGCCGGAACTGAGCAAGCCGCGGTGAGGCCGCCACAAGGCTTTGGTCTTTGGTGCCTGCCATGCCCTTGTTCTCCCTCTCCCTCCGTGAGGGGAGAGGGTACAAAGGTAGGGACGCCGGCCGTTGACGTGGTTGTCGGTGCAGCCCCGGCCCGGAACGGGTCCAGACTTCGGACGGGGCGCCTGCGCTGTAGCCACGGCCGCAAGGCCGTGGAGAGGAATACGAGGCGCGATCCAGGTCTTGTTGTTCGTTGTGGAGCCCCGGAGGGGCGATTGTCCGTCGGCTCAGTCGCCCCTCCGGGGCTCGACCGAAGGCACGGCCACGACGACGGCCACGTCAACGGCCGGGCGGCCGCACGTCAGCCCGGCCCTTCCCTTCGACGCTTCGGCGCGCCTACAATTTGTGATGGGGCAGAGAAGCTCGCAGCGGCAGGGGGGATAAGCAATGGGCGCGCGAGGCGCGTGGCGGGCGAGCTTGACGGCGCGGCAGCCCGAGGGGTCTGCCGGGCCGAGCGGGCGTTGGCACGGCGGTACCTACCGACAGAGTCAACGAACAACGTACCCCTCACCCTACCCTCTCCTCTTCGAGCCTGTCCTCGACAAGCTCCCCTCGACGGGCTCGGGGCATGAGCAAGTCGAATGCGGACCGTGAGCCCGTCGAACGGAGCCTCAGAGCCGAAGGCCACAAGGGGCGAGGGAACAAGGGCAACACCGTACACGCCAAAGCCTTTGTGCTTGACAGTCCTGCGAGGCCCGCCTAGCATCCTGCGTCGCGCCGGGGGTCCCGGCGTACGTGTTTAGCGTGTGGCACCGATAGGCGGGTGGCACGGCCACGCGGCCGTATGCGTGACCGTGCTCGTGCGGCGGCAGGGCAAGCACGGTCACGCCAACATCGGCGTGGACGTGCCACCCGGCATGCCGGGATCCTGCGCTAAACACGTACGTCCCGGCGCGCCGGGAACCCCAGGGGCCGCAAGGGAACAGGATGGCCGAGCCTACGTCCGACGTCTCCAGCCGCTCGCCGGCCG
>Ga0209777_10008336_pt1 | contig 11360 bp, 15 predicted proteins | sample FrelakmetHBP12HB_FD_187147 | JGI IMG/M metagenome (GOLD analysis project Ga0209777, IMG submission 187147) | Freshwater lake sediment microbial communities from the University of Notre Dame, USA, for methane emissions studies -HBP12 HB (SPAdes)... | ecosystem: Environmental > Aquatic >...
TTGGGTATGCCTGTGCTGCGTGTTGAAGATTATTAGTTCCCGTTCCCTGTACGCACTGTGCACCCAAAGCAAACTGTTCAACAGTAAAAGCAGCCGCACTTGTGCCAACGACAATGCCATATGTGTGATTAGAAAGAATACCCAAAATACCCCTACCACTTTCATAGCTACTGAATGAAATCGTATCAAGGGTTGCATATGAAAGTGTTCCTGCCGAACTTTTTATCGATATATAGCCGCTGCCAAAGTTATTACTGCCGCTTGAAGTGGAATTCGCAATATAGGAAAAGAGGGCATTCCAGAAATTCCTCGTAAAACTATGTGCTGGCTCCGTCTTATCATAGCTTATCGTCCCGTCTGATTCCGTGACAGTCAATCTCACGGTTATGCCAACCTTCGGCATAAAAGTGAGACCTTTAGTGATGCGATTCCTCTTGTGCCAATAAGTCAAAAGGCTATCGGCCATTTGGCAAAGGTTGTTATCAATAAATTTTTTTAATTTGTTCCACATTCCACTCTCCTATGGGCTTGTCGCCGTTGCAGAAACCGTCACGGGATTTGCCGTAACAAGGTCAACACTTAGATTTACTGTAATTGAATCCAGTTCCGTAATTACCGATGTTGAAGAACTTACAGACACCGGATTCGCCGTAACCAGATCGACAAGTAATGCCGCCACTAACCGCAATCTATACTGAATCCCAGCGCCGATTTGCGGGATATCGTTTGGATTCGCGTTAATCTGATTCTGTATCCTGTGTCTGTACCAGCTCATGGCGCTATCCTATTTACGAAACCATATGCAACAAGGACATTGGTTGTACCAGCATAGGCTTTAATCAAAAGCCCATTCTGCAATATGAACCCTGGGCAGATACATTTCGGGGCATCCTTTGATGCGATTGTCAATATAAGGTCATTGTCTACCGCCGTCGTACCGCCAAATTGTATCGTTGCTAAACAATCAGCAGCGCTCGTATTCATTATCCAGAGCCACACTTCATCCCAGCTCGTTATGCCTGCTATAGCCGTATGAAGAAGCGTGCCCGGCGAGCCTGTTGCCGCGATCTTTATTCCTAAGCCATTAGTGCTCCCCGAAAGCGGCTGCTTAGTAAAGGTTGACATTATGTAAAAACCTCTATTTGAATAATATCAGGTTGCTGTCCTGATGCGCCTCCAGAGCTTTGCACAAAGGTCTGAGTGGGCGTTACCGTACCGCCCGCCGCAATCCAGCTACGGATATTTTCCAGAGCCCGCTGCACATCTGCAAATGAGCGTATCTGTCCTATGACGGGTGGTTTTGGAGTCGTCATGCCGGAAGCTCCTTCATATCGCCCGCGATAAAGATTGCATAGACCGCGCCTTCACCTGTTACGCGGAACTCTATGGCCTCACTCATTATGTCCTCAATGCGGAAAGGATTGCCGTCTGCCACGACAACCGACGTCGTATGCGGTATCTCAGGATAGATGATGTCGAGATAAACGGGATACGATGCGGCGAGCACCTTCCCGCAGTTGAACGCACATGCACGGTATTTATACCTCTTAGAAAGATAGCTATATGCCCTGTAATTGTCGGGATCATTGCAAAAAGCCATGATCTTCCCCGTTCCAGGCTCGTTCTCATAGGTCGTGAAGGAGAAGACTTTATTGCCTTCTTTAGTCCCGGCTGCATTACGGGCAATGATCTTCCAGTAATAGGTCTTGTTCTCTTGCAACGGAGGCGACGAGCCGTATAAAAAATAAGTTTCGCTTTGGTCAGAGCTAACCAGCGTCACGGGCGGATTAACTTGCCCCATGTAAACATCATAGCCGGTCGCGCCCAGGGACTCGCCCCAGGAAAGCGTGCCCGTCAAGGGCTGGTTCTTTGAACCGTTCGGAGGAAAATGCAGCGTGAAGGGGCCCGGGGGCAATGGCAATACGGTTGTAAAGGAAAAGGCTTTATTACATTCTGTGCTGCCATTGACGTTTGTGGCCACGACCTTCCAGTAATAGGTCTTGTTCGTATCTAGGCCGCTGTACGCATAAGAAGTGCCTGATTGCGCGTCGCTGACTTTTATGGTCGGCGGGTTATTTTCGCCGAAGTACACATCATAGGTGTCTGCACCGGCGGATTCTTGCCATATAAGGCTTCCCGAAACTGCCCGGCCTGTAGATCCATCGGAAGGAGTTGACAGGTCAAACGCGCCGGGATTCTCCGGAGGCGGGGCTTCCGTGTAATAGACTGTGATGGTGACTGTCGTGCAAGCGAAGTGGAGCCAAGCGTCGCTATGAATCTCTCTAATTTCTGCACCAAATCCATTATTATTTATGTCAGAAGGTGTCCAGGTTGTACCCCACAAGTCACCCGAACCACCCGAGCTACATGAACCCGAGTTCCACGATGATTGCGATATAACGCCTGCAAGCCCGGCGACATAGGCTTTTAGGACGTATGAGTTGAGGCCGTTATCAGCATCACTTGTGCCAATCCACTCAACAAGGATACCTGTTATAGTAGCCCCGTCGGGTATGGAAAAGCCAAAGCCGGTTTTCGGCTCATAATACATTCCGTAATCACTTGGAAAGGCTTCTTTCCACCCTGATACGCTTTTTGTTTGACTTGCCATTAACGAATCCTGTTACATCTGCAAAAAGAGGATACCTACCGTCTTATCGTAATATCCAGCCGACGCATAAAAATCGAGATCGTCAAAATCACCCGTCTTGAAATCGTATATAAAACCGCTATAAACTCCATCGAGCTCATAAAAACCGACGTACTTCCCATCCCAATAATATCCGGAGATAGAACTGGGGTTGTAGTTATCATTCCACTGATCCCGCGTCATGAGTGCTCGCGTTACGAGCTCGCGCACTTGTGGACCGATCACAACTAAGCCTTCTGGGGAAGGATACGCTATGAGATCGCCCGCCTGGATGAGCCCTCGTTTCGACACGCATGAAAAACCTAAGTCCATTTTTTCCATGACCATGTTGCCCGGGTCATTGCCGACAACGAGATATGGCTGCCCTTCTGTGACCACAACAATCGTGGAGCCATAGGCGCCCAGGGCAACAATCGTCCTGTCGGTGGGTTTCTGGTAACGCGCCGGCCAGGCATGCGGATAAAAGGGAACCGAAAGACACAGGAGGTTATCGACAAAACCGGCCAGAATGCCATTAGGCAGTGCAATTAGCCCCTGTATGCCGCTTGGCGGGCCATCCCATTCGAGGCTGGGGAGGACTTCCCCGAGATCTGCGTCAAGGATTGTGTCCGTGTAGGTGAGCGCTGCAATATCTATTTCATCGACGAATTGATATACCGCCGTGCCGGTCGAGGTTTGATTGAGCCTGTAAATTCTTTTCTTCGTGATACCATACAGCGGATCATAGGGGCCCGTGTCCATGTTGAAAACGTCCACCTCGTTGCCATCGTAAATATCAAGAAGATTGGAAGGGTCTGACGGAGGCCCCTCGTCACCATAGTCATTCACATAGGTATAAACATATGCCCTTGTCTCTTCCAGGGTCGGGTCAGTTCCGACCGGAGTGCCCGTAATCATGGGTGCAGACGATGGAGCTGGAGGCGAGGGCCAACGAAACTCCATGGGGTAGACGGTGCCGCCCTGCTTGAAAAGATTGCTGTCTGTTACCTTGAACAAACCGCCCTCTGTATAGTACACCCGCGCATATACGTCATTAGCCAGGGGTGCGGTCACTGCATCAACGTCTGTAATCCAGGTAAAAAAATATTTCTCGCCATCGACCGTATTGTAATAACGGAAGATCGACACTTTAAGGCCTGACCTTGTAGATGTCTCCTGGAGAACATCATCCAGAAAGGGTGTAAGCCCGCGTTGGTCAAAGCGGCAGCATATCGCCTGCTGGCTTTTCCCTTCGGGAAGAAAAGCAGGGTCCAGGATGAGGGGCATCGTGCCGCCAAATTTATTGAGCGTGATCAACATTCCCTTTTTCCTTTTGCTCCGTGCTCTTTTCGATTGCCGTTTTGAGACCGAGATCCTGCATGAACTTACCCAGGAAGGATTTCGCCTTCTCCTGTGCGTTCGGTATCGTCGTTTCTTCGGCCAGTGCGCGGTAAATGACATAATCCACAAGGGCCGGTGTGTATGACGCATCGAGGGGGGAATCTTCTGCCGGGTCCATAACTTCATCAGGCATCTCTGCCTGTATGATTTTGATTCTTGGTTTTGGTGTCGCGGTAGATACCGGCGGGATGGTATAAAAATTCTTAGGATTGCGTGAGTCTATCATGATGAATAGAACGACCGTTCCAGCGGGGTATGTCTGCCAATCGGGAAGAAGCAGATCAACCGCCTCCTTTGCCAGTATCCGAACATTCCTGCCTGGAACTATTCCACTCGTGCCCATATTGCAGACGGCATCAAGGAGCTCAATCGCAGAATCATCAAGGAATTGCGTAGCGCCAGCGATAAGAGTTATGACTTTCGTTACGGGATAGGCTTCCGGTTTGAGATTGCATATCTCGACGACGCCGAGATTGAAGTAGCGAAGTAGTTTCGTCGGGGTCCATGTGGTTGCCCCTGCATCTTGGAGCTGGGACCCTGCAATGTCGAATATCTGTTGAACTGTAGGCATACTGCCTCCTTTTTAGAGGAAGCTGCCGCGTTTCAGTCTCCGTGTATTAGGAATTAGAGTGGCCCTGATGTTGACTACGCCATGAACCTCCCGGTCGATAAAGGCAATAAAGTCTTTATCAGCATCGACTATCTCTATTCCTTTTGATATTATTCTAATTACCCCTGTCCGGAAAACTTCATCGAAGAATCCATTCCAGGGGATCACGTCTGTTGTAAGACTAAAGGGCAGCACTTTGGCAAAATACTTGCCGACGATCTTGATGTTTACAATAACCTTTGGCCGGACGTACATCGTAGTCCCGATGATCTTAAATTTTTGAGGTTTCAATGTCGCCGGTTCATAGGATTCGCCATAGAACATGTACCATTCCCACCAGCGGTAATCATCATGATCATCGTCGTTAAGGTAGGACGGTCGCATGTGGTGGCGCCGTTCGGTATAAATGTCCTCGGATTTCGGCTTTTCCGCCAAGGCCATAAAATCATCAGGCAGCGCTGCGGAACATCCCAGGGCAGGTATCTCCAGGTCGAGTTCTCCGGATGCAATCAAATCAGACTTGCGAGCGAGCAGCGTCTTATAGATAAGGCTCTGGACTGAACTTGCCGCCTGGAAAAGAGTAATTCCGCTTTGCTTTTCCGTCCTGGCAATGCGCGGAAGAACGTCAACTATCAGGTCTGCCATTGTGTAATCTGCCATGATTAAAGCCCCGCTACGATATCTTCCTGGATCTCTCGCGCTAATCTATTGGTGAATGCCGCCATCTCTGCCTCAGCTTCCGGATTTTTCTTTTGCGTCGGTAGATACTGCCGGAAATTCGGATTTTGCAGGAGATACTCTACGATCTCATCCTTCTGGACTTCACACACTCGCGCTTCCGTATCGCCTTCCGTCAGCTCCGGACGCGGCTTAAAAACATATCGAACCCCGCCAATGTGCTGATCGGTTGGACCATCCCTGTTAATGACACACTCTATTAGCATCGTGCTTCTCCTTTGCAGTTAAAGAAAGGGGACGAAGGGCTTTCGCCCCCTTCATGGTTTATATACTTGACAAACCCAGCTTATGCAGCGTCGAGCAGCAACCCAAGATACATCCCGCCGGCTACGCCAGTACCCACTGCCGCGGAAATCTTGAGCGCCATGATACGAGTGTACTGGCTGGAGCCGATTGCCTGTGTGAACGCCGTAGCAGAGTAATCGATTCTGCCACCCGCCCGGCCTATGGTCGAGCCCGTGATTATCGTATAACCACTCATGACGGCTGGAGACGTCCCCAGGTCAATGCCAGGATTGGCTGCACTTGCAACGGCGCCGTTGTAATAACTGTTCAAAACGCCAACGTCGAGCGTCATGGTATTGCCGGTGTCCATGGCCGTGTCTACTTCCAGGCAGAAGCCCAGGACGTAGCAATATGCGGGAATGGGCACGAGGGCAATAATGTTGGCGTTCACCAACTGAGCAACCGCAGCCGCCCATTTACGAAAGTCCCATCTTGCCCCCGGGACAGGTGCCAGCGGAGGCTTGTTATAAAGGTCAGGTGCAATAATCAGAGACATGGTAGATCCTCCTTCTTTTGTGTGTTATACCGAGGGGCAGAATCCCTGCCCCGCCGGTTTATGATGGTTTCTGCGCGGCAGTATCAATAACGATCGTGCCGAAATCGATTCCATTGAAGGTTACTTTCTTGAACCCCCAAATTGTGTGAGTCGAGATGATCACACGGTTGTTATTGTCTCTGCCCTCTTCAAACCAGCCGAAGCGAAGGTCCTGGCCTGGTGATCCGAAGGCAACAACCCCAGCCTGGAGGCCGAGGAAGAGAGCGCGGGCGGCCTTGACCGTTGATGGGCTTGCACCGTAATCGCTGAACTGAATGACGCTGGGGTGTTTCTGAAGCACTGTGCCGTTCCAAATCCCCATGCCGCCTTTCATGAACTCGTTTTCCCGACCAACTGCCGTAGCAATGGCCTTCTGGATATCCGCCCAATCGTTAGCGATCGTGTTCCGACGCAGGTTATAAGCCTGCCATTCGTTCATGATACACAGGAACATTTCCTCGCCATCGATGTTGCACTTCTGGATCTGAGGAACTTCCGTGTACGCTGGTCCGCCTCCGCCCATCATGCCTGCAAAGGCAACGGCCTTGTCGATCGGGCCGGTCGTCATGGTGTCGCTTGTTACCATTGTCGCCTTCGCCGTAGCAGAACCGCCATAAACGATGTGAGCGCTGTCCGGGGCAGTAAGCGAGTTATTCGCAAACCCCGTGTAGGTTGTGGGATACAAGAACGTCCTGTCTGTATCCACGCCGCGGGCGCCGGAGAGATACATGAAGATGATCTCGTCGAATGCCCGTGCCCACCAATCCACGGACCTTGCTTTCGCAATCTTCCGTAAATCGTGGAGGGTTCTCTTCCGGGTCATTCTACCGCCGCAGTCTGAGCCACCGCGCATCTGGTCGATATAAACGACGTCCGTGAAGAATTCGAGTTTCTCTTCCTTGCCGTGCAACTCTTTATCGCCCTCGATGGGCTGCATGTTGAGCTGCATGGAGAGGTCGAAGGTGATCTGCTCGCCTGCATCTGCTTCCAGGTCGGTGAGCTGCCAAATCGGGCGGGTAGGCACTTCGCCTTTGCCCATGTACTTCCGGGTGAAATACCCTTTTCTGCCAACGTCGACCGCGAGACTCCCGGAGTATCTCTTGACGGCCTTGGCATCGTTCAGACCAATAATCGTCTGTGCCATAATGCATCCTCCTTACTTTATTTTCATGACCGTCCTGGTCGATGTTAGGCTTTCGGGTCAACGCCCGTTTCCTTTATCCAGGTATTGTTACCTGCTTCACGAAACGATATTTAATCGAGGGGTCAGCCTCGAGCTTGAAAATGAGCTTCTTCCCGACAATGGCAGTAAGCGTTACCGAAATTCGTTTGCCGTTGTCTGTTCTGTGTTCGAGATCAAAGATGATCTCTTCTCCTATACGCATTTCCTTCATCAGCCGCGCCATGGCTTACACCCGTCCTTGCCTCGGCCTCGAATCGTCGAGATATCGGTTTTTCAGCGCCTCCGGCAACTTGGCCAGCGCGTCCTCATATTCCTCGCCCGTCAGCTTATCAAGCGCCGCAAATGCCCCTTCTGTCTCTATCTGCTGGGCGTTTGGTATATCCGTCAGAGTTTTCTGGTCCGGTAATGCTGCTGCCGGTTTCGCTGGAGCCGCGGGGGCTGCCGGTGCGGCCTCTTTCTTTCCAAACATGGCCTTGACGGCCTTATCGGCTGCGATCAGGACTTCCATGCCCCGCTTGTTTGCGTGTTTTGGGTCTGCAAACATACTAGAAGCGGCTTCCCTGAGTGCTCCGAGTAGCGCCCGGCTTTGCAGGTTTGGCGTGTACTTGCCGTCCGCTCCCTTGTCGCCACGATACTCAGGCTTGTTGGCGAAGAAAAAGGACTGTTCCTTCTTCCATACAAGCTCTTCCTTCGCGGCATCCCGGGCCTTGATGTTGTCTTTAACTACCTGGCGGTTAAGGGCGTCACGCTCCTTGTTGTACTCAGCCCGCTCCATGCCACCGGCATCAAACTTGGTTTCGAGGTCTGTGAGCTTCGTCTGGATTTCTTCCGAAACAACATCATCGTATGGCAGCTCTTCCTCTGTAACCACCGGCTCGAAGTCGAGCAGGTCCTCGTCTGTGACCGCGCCTTCCGCTGAAGTTTCAACCTTGGCAGCTTCTACAGCGGCAGCCTTCTCCGCCTTGAGCGCCTCAACGGTAATGCCCTTCGTCTTGGCCTCATCCTCCAAAGCCTTCGCATCAGCGGCTTCCTGTTCGGCCTTCAGTCGGAGGGCTTTGGCCTCTTCCGTTTCATCCGCCGCGGCAATCCTCTTGAGTTCCTCTTCGGTAAGGGGCGGCTTCTCACCATCCTTCTTCTTGTCGTCGTCACCGCCCGTCACGCTGTCGAGAATGCCCTCGAGCTCTTCTTTTGAAAGGTCGGAAAGCTCTGCCTCCGTGTATCCGCCCGCAATAATCAGCTTGAAGTTGTCGAGTTCAATTTTCCCAACCAGCACTTCGGGGACTTCCTTAATTTCCTCTCCTGCCATGTCCTGTACCCTCCTTTTTCGTTAATGATTTTCAGGGCAACAAAAAAGGCGGTCGTAGAGAAGTAGGTCCCTACTGACCGCCTTTATTATTCTTGCGTCCCGTCCGGTTGATCAGACCTCGCGGAAACCCTGATTTTATATGTTATCCCGTTCCGAGCTCTATGAGCTTTTCGGCCTCGGCCTTCTTGGCCTTGCTTTCATCAAGCTGTTTCGCCGCCCACTCCTTTGCCCGCGCCATTCTATCGGGGTCAGCCTTTACGGCATCTGCCCGGGCTAAAGCCTCCGCATCCTGCCTCGCAATCCAATCTTGCTCGCTGTAGGGCTCGACGGTATGGATGTTCTTCTTCCGCTTTCTCTTCTTTTCAAAAGACATAAGTCACCCCCCGCCTACGCCGAGGTCGCTTGGTCAAACTTACCCCCGGCACGACTGAAATACAGGACGCTGTTGTAATAGCACATGGAAAGTATCGCGGCCGGTACACTCCCAAGTAACGTCAACTCTTGCAGGGGTCCCGTTGCAATAACGTATTTGTAAAGGTTCCCCTTGTTCGTGCCCAAATAGACGGTTGTATTGTCGGTCGCCATCGCCGTGACTTCCTCTGATAAAGTCTCCAGATTAATTATCGTTCCTGCTGCCATAATCTATACCTCCTCTGTGTAGGTTTTTACGTTATCGTCAGGGCCGCCAGGCTTTGGCAGCCTTAAAACGCTCTGAATCTCTTGTTATGACTTCCGCCGACTGGAGAATTGACGCATCAAGCGCGGCCTGTGGAAGCCCTGGATTGCTGGATTTCATCGCTTCCTGTATTGACTTTGGCGCGGCTTCCACGGCTGCAGCGGCGATCTGTTGATTTATGACAGCCTCGAGATCTACTACGCTTTCGGGTTGACTCTTTTCATCTTCAACGACTACATCATCCCCGGGCACTTCGTTCCCTGGTATTTCCTCCTCATTGAAGCACATCGTTTCCCCCTCCTTTTTTGTCTCCGCCTTCGTCTATCTTTGCTGCCTCTGCGATCAGCTTGTCGGCTGCCGCCACTACTGCCGGGTTATTTATAAGCGCCGTTGCCGCTTCCATGGCATTCAAGAAGCCTTCCAGTTTCTTTTCCACGGCATCGATCTTCGTCTTGAATGCCTTTGCCTGCTCGACGTTGACCTTAGCCTGAGCCATCTGCACGTTGAGCTGTGCCAGTGCCGCCTGCATCTGCTTCATGGCCTCTGCTTCCTTGTCGGCCTTCTCCTGGGCGGCTTTCAACTGCGCCTTTTCCTCATCGGTCATTTCATCTTCCGGTGCATGTTGCTGGTTGATCTTCCGGATGCGGGCTACCATCTCGTCCTTGTTCGGCAGTTCATCCATGTAGTCCACAACCAGGTCAAGCAGCTTGAGCGCGACTTCCGGCATTGATTTACTGAGGCCGCTGACCAGCTCGCTCAACTTCTCCATCATGGAGATCCGGAGGCTCTCGCGGTAATCCTGCTTGCCGACGTAGAAATCCGCCTTGGATTCTGTGATGCTGTTCTCGAATTGTCCCTTTTGCTGGTTCCATTTGTTTATCTCTACGAATTCATCCTTGGCCTCATCGCCTGTCACTCTGAATTCGTCCTGCTGATCTTTGAATTGTTCTACCAAGGCATTGATGACCTCGCCCGTGAGCTTGAAAGAGTAGTAGTAATTATCGAAAACGACGCCCGACGTGGTAAGCCCCTGGGTTTCCCGGGCCTCGATTGCCTTGCCCGAGATCGCGTTAGTCTCATGGCCGAGGTTCTCTTCCGTTGTGCCGCCGGCGACATTCTGAATGAAGCGTTCATCGTCCCTGGCCAGCTCAACATGCTCTTTAGCGAGCGCCTTCTGGTCTACAACCTCAAACTTCTTGCCAATGTTGACTTCTACCCAGCCATCAGGGCGCTGCAATTCCTCGGAAGCCTCGATTTTGTTATTGACCGCACCGGGCTCGGCGATAACCTGCTTCGCTGTCAGTAGGAATAATGACCGGCTGCGTCTCTTGTTGAGATCGTCCTGCGGATCTCGTATGTCTCGAATGACGCCGTAGGGCATGCCGTCACGCTGCCTGCGATAACAGAAGAAGGGAATGAACGGAAACCGATCATGATTGTAAGGCGTGATATCGTCCTGCAGGAACACGCTGCCCACCCATATCGCGTGTCGTACAACCATTTTCATAACGTCATAGGTCGTGAAATAGCCATTCTTCACCAGGTATGCGTGGTCTTCCCACTTCTCGCGGTAGATCGCGCCGTCCAGTGCTCCGTACGGTGTGCCGCTATCCTGCATCTGCATGATCTTGACCTGCTGCGGCATGCGATACCAGCCCTCGATGAGCTTCACCCGCTCCCGGGCGCCGTCCCAGGGACCGCCATAAAAGATAGAGAGGTCGCTTTCAAGATCAAACTCTGAGGCATAGTCGGTGATCGTTACGTCGTCAGGCAGGTATGGGTACATGCTGTTGACAGCTTCGGCCATTACCTCTATGCGTTCCTTGCGTTCCGGGAAGAGGCCGGTTGCCACATCAAGGTCAGTCCACTTGTCACGGAAGAGATAACGCTGGTCTATACCGTTAGGCTCGCGGCATAGGTGGTCGAACCACATATTACGCCACGATTCACGACGAATGAAGATAGACTCATCCCATTTGATGTTGCGGGCGCCTACT
>Ga0209777_10008337_pt1 | contig 11358 bp, 12 predicted proteins | sample FrelakmetHBP12HB_FD_187147 | JGI IMG/M metagenome (GOLD analysis project Ga0209777, IMG submission 187147) | Freshwater lake sediment microbial communities from the University of Notre Dame, USA, for methane emissions studies -HBP12 HB (SPAdes)... | ecosystem: Environmental > Aquatic >...
GATCTCTTCTTCTCCTTGAAGATCCAGGCTTCCTGGATCGGAACGTACTGGTCAGCGGCGCGGATCAACTCGGCAGCCGTGGAACGCTCAAAGCTGACCACCTCGACGCGGACGCCGTGCATCTTCAGCGCCTCCGCAAGCGGCACATAGTCTCCGTCCCCTGTGACGAGGGCGGCGGTGTCAATCTTGGGGGCCATCATCAGCGCGTCAATCGTCATGCCTACTTCCCATGACCCTTTGGCCGTGCTGGTGCTGCGGCCCTCCGGATCAGGGCGAATCTTCAACTCCTTGATCTTGAGTTCGTACCCGAAGCGGCTAAGCGCTTCGTGAAAGCCCGCCTGGTTGACATCGGGCTTTTGGACAATGTAGGCGATGGCGCGCACCAAATGGCGGGTGCCCGTGATCTCGCGCAACAAGCGGCCATAGTCCACCTTGCTCTGGTGAAGAAGCTTGGCGGAGTAGAACATGTTCTGCACATCAATGAAAATCGCCAGCCGCTGGGGGAAAGTCCGCGCCAGGAAAGCTGGTGCAGGTGAAGTGGACCCATTCATGGGAAGCCCTTCCTTTCTGTTTCTTATCGTCGCGTAGTCTAACACGGTTTTCTACAAGCTCCTTCTACAGTTCGGCCTGGTCTTATGCCGCCAGCAGTTCGATGAACCTGCGTGTGATTCGTTCCGGATCGGGATCCGCGACGATGGCGGAGGAAACTGCTACCTTCTTCACACCCACAGCCTTCAATTCCGCTACCCGATCCAGAGTTATCCCGCCAATGGCAAAGACAGGCACACCTAGACCCAATGCACAAACTTGTTCCGCCAACTTTACGCCGACCAGAAATCGCTCTTGCTTGGTGGAGGTGTCGTACACAGACCCAACTCCAAGATAATCGGCCTTCTCCAGCTCCACTGCGTGCCGCGCCTGCTCCACAGTATGAGTCGAGCGGCCAATAATAACCTTCTCACCAACAACACGCCTGGCGTCCAAGGGTGGCAGGTCGTGCTGCCCAAGGTGCACGCCGGCCGCTCCTGCTGCAAGAGCGATGTCTAGCCGGTCGTTGCAAATCAGCACAGCCCCTTGCCGTGAGCACAAGGCGTGCAAATCACGGGCCTCTGCCAGCAAGCTGATGCTATTTGTAATGTCTTTGTTCCGGAACTGCAGCAGCTTGGCCCCGCCCTTCAGAACGGCCTCCGCAGTGCCACACAAACCGCGTCTGCATAACGACTTAGTCAGGATCACATAAAGGCTTGCAGTCCCAATAACTGCCGCCGCCTCTGAAGCGTGCGCCAGCCACTGCTCGGCTTCGTACAGCGCAAAGCGGTGCTGGGCAAATTGCACCGCTGTCGCTGCCGACTCAGCCCTTGTGTATTCCTCCAGGACCCGCAAGGCCTCTTCGGCGCGCTTCAGCCCGCGTAATGCGACCTCTCTCGAGGACTCGGTGGCAGGCCGTCCCCCAGCCCCCTCCCCACCGCAGGAGGGGGTAACTCCCCTATCCCCTTCCCCGCAGCAGGAGGGTGTAGGGGGAGGGGTTGCGTCGCTTGGGTTGAAGGGATCACTGCCCACGTTGCGACTGGCAGTCAACTGCTTGTTACTGAAATGGGAGGCAAGCAGCAGGGTTACCGAGTGACGTATCCGCTTAAGTTCCGACGCCCAGCGCCCCTCTCCCGCTACAAACCGAATGTAATCCTCCCCGGTCCTGATACCCTCCCGTGCCCGGTTCGCGTTGGCGTCAATCAGCCGCAACTCAGAGAATCCAACAGGACTGTTCACTTTGCCTATCTGCTCCGGTCAATAAGTCCTATAAGTCCTCGTAGGATAAGCCTGAAGAGGCCGTTGTGTCAACTGCAAAATGACGCCCGCAGAGATTCGCAGGTGCGGGATTCCTCGGAGAGGTCCTTGACGAGTCCGCCAATTCGTGTAGCGCGTTAGGCGGCACAGGGGGGGCGGCTAGGCCGGCCCCGAGAAGGCGTCCGAAGCGCCGACTCCTGTTCGGGAGAATGAGATGGCTGGATACTCACCCAATCCGCTTTGGAAGAAGCTCGGCTACAAGGCAGAGAGGACGGTCTACGTACACGGCGCGCCGAAGAGCTATCGCGGGGAACTCAAGCTGCCGGACGAAGAAGCAGTGGTGTGGCTCAAGAAGCCGGAGCGCGGTGTCATGCTGATCCACGCGTTCTCGACAAGCATGGCCGAGTTGAGAAAGCTTATCCTAGAGTACCGGAAGCTGCTGGCACCAGACGGCTCACTCTGGATTTCGTGGCCGAAGAAAGCGGCGAAGGTGGAGACCGACGTGACCGAGGACCGCGTGCGCGAAATAGCGCGTCCCATCGGCTTGGTGGATGTGAAGATCTGCGCCATTGACGAGGTCTGGTCAGGACTGAAGCTGATGATCCGCAAAGAATTGAGATGAGTGCGTTGTTTCCCGTTCATCGGAGCGCGAGGAACTGAGAGCGCCCTACCAAGTTCTGGTCATCCCCTTTCGCCTGACGGCAGGGGGAGCGGAGTTTGCAGTGCTCAAGCGGAGCGATGACGGCTACTGGCAGTTCGTGGCCGGTGGAGGAGAGGACGCTGAATTGCCTATCGAAGCAGCATCCCGTGAAACACGAGAGGAAATCGGCATCGCGCCGGTCTCGCGCCTCATGCAACTGGACTCCTTGGCAACTGTCCCCCGGAATTGCTTTGCCTCTGCCCAGGCAATGGGGCCGGATGTCTACGTCATTCCCGAGTACTGCTTTGCCACCAATGTTGGCGGTTCGGAGCTCACCCTTTCAGACGAACACACAGATCTGCGGTGGGTTTCGTATGAGGAGGCCTGCAGCTTGCTCAGATGGGACAGCAACCGCAACGCTCTGTGGGAATTGAATGAACGGCTCAAATGAGGCGGCCGGGCGCCTATTGACAATGCTCCCCTGAAGCGCCACTATGCTGCAAGTTCACTCGGAGGCAGACATGAACCTGAAGAGACTCGTGCGCGACGTTCCCGATTTCCCAAAGAAGGGCATAGTTTTCCGCGACATCATGCCGCTGCTGGGCAACCCGGAGGCGCTGCGCTACGCGGTGGATGCCATGTTTGTGCACTATTTCGGGGAGAAGATTGACAAGGTCGTCAGCGCGGAAGCCCGAGGTTTCATTTTCGGGCCTGCCGTCGCCTACCACCTTGGGGCCGGCTTCGCCGCCGTGCGCAAACCAGGCAAGCTGCCCTACAAAACCAAGGAGTTGACCTACGATCTCGAATACGGGACGGACACCCTGGCCATCCACGAAGACGCGCTCAGAAAAGGCGAGCAGGTCCTGCTTGTGGACGACCTCCTGGCCACCGGGGGGACCATGGCCGCCACCGCGAAGCTGTGCGAAAGCCTCGGCGCCAAAGTCGTCGGCGCCGGCTTCATCATCGAACTGACCTTTCTGAAAGGCCGCGAGAGGCTCAGGCCCTACGACGTCTTCAGCCTGATCCAATACGAGAGCGAGTAGGGCACCGGTTGGTGGGTGCTGGTTTCAAGTTTCAGGTGTACGGTTTCAGGTTCCAGGTTCCAGGCGCCGATGCCGTTAATCTGAAACCTGAAACTGTTCCTCCTACTTGGCCAAGTACTCTTCGAACAACGCGTGCGTCAGATGCAAGACCCGCAAGGGGTCCTGGGACGGCGCGAGCTCCAGAGAGCAGTAGCCTTCGTAATTGGTGTCCCGAAGTCTCCGCAGGAGCTTCTTATAGGGGAAGCGAGTGTCGAGCAGGTCGTGGAGATGCACGTGGCCCAGGTGCGGGCGGAGGATATCGAAGACGCGGTCAAAGTCCTCCGGCGGGGTGTTGCCTGGCTGGCTATTGTGCACCAGATAGCAACGCGGATGGTTGACGCGCTTGACCACTTCCAGCGCGTCTTCCCAATTGGTGAAACTACCGTGCATCTCGAAGCCGATGTCCACACCCAACCCGGCGGAATAATGCACAATCTCGCTGAGGGCGTTGGCAATGCGCGCGATGGTCCAGGCCTTGGGTTCATTGTCGTGCAGCTTGTCGCCAAGGCAGCGCAGGCGCGGGGCGCCGATGTCCACGGCCAGCAACACGTACTGCTTGGTGCGCGCCACCGCTTCCTTCAACTGCGCGACGTTGGGCGAGTCGTAGACCTCGGTGATGGCCAGCCCAGCGATCTGGACGCCCGCATCCGCGAAGACCTTGCGGGTCTTCTTGGCCTCAGCCGGCTGCATGTCCAAGCCGACCTTCTGCTTGTACGACGGCTCAGCGAAGAACTCGAAGCTCTCCATCCTGCCGTCCTTGCACATCCTGGCCGCAGTCTCAGTGTCCCAGTCCTTCGCCAACTGGTAAGCCATCAGTCCCAAGTGCATGGTCGCCTTCCCTCCGCCCTGAGTTGCCCAACACCGGATTGGGAGCCACTATGTTATGAATGGAAAATTAAAAAGTCAAAACTTAAAATGACGGCGCGAGGGGCAGGGGCGGCTGCGGCGGCGCTGCGGGCATTAGGCTTTAGGATTTGCCTCCCCGCCCTGCCCACCCAAAGCCCAAGGCCCGGACCCTACTTCTTCTCCGGGCCGCCGAAGAAATCGTCCAAGGCCTGTTCCGCCGCCTGGCCGTACTCCTGGCTGACCCCGGCAGTCTTGTCCTTGTTCCGGGCGATGGCCCTGAGCATGCTGTCGGTGAGTTTCTGGGTCAGCTCCTCGGCATAGAGCCGCACCATGCCCAGGGTCGTGCGGTCATCGAAGATCACGACCACCAAGGCCCGCTCGGCCACCAATCCGATGTGGATGTTCTCGCTCTTGCCCTGGTGAAAGATCACCGAGAACTCGGTCTCACCCAGGAGCTGCGCCACCTGCTTGGTGGCGGCAAAAGAGCCGGCCACGAGCGCGGCTATGGAATCGGTGCTGAAAGACTTGGTGAAGCCCTTCTTGGTGACAAGATGGCCTTCCTTGTCAATCAGCAGGGCGCATTTGGCCTGGGAACGCTCCAGGAAATCGGAGAGTATCTTGTTGATCTCTTCAATATCCTGCTCATAGAAAACCAAGCGGGCCTGGCGCATCTTCTCGCTGAACTCGGCCATCTTATCCTCCTTACTTCAACCAGTGTATCAGACCAAGCCCTGCCACCAAGAGCATTCCCGCTGCCATAAGCAACTTCCCGAAACAGCCTTTCTTCTTCGGCTCTGGAGCGGTCCCCGGGGAGGCCTGAACAGGATCGCCTTGAGGCGTCCCTGCCGCGGCGACAGGCTGTAGCTTGCTCCCCCGCTGTGCCCTTTGCTTCCTTATTTCGGCCATCCGTTCCTTGAACACATCGGTCCGCGACCTCCAGCCTCCGTTCGCAGGCGGCGCGATCACGGGCGCCCGGGCAGCATCCTGCGGCGCCGGCGGCCTGGGAGCCGCCTGCACGGCCGCAGCGGGCGGTGGCGAGGCCACAGCGCGCCCTGATCGGGAGCGGCTTGAGCCTGTCCCCGCGGGGCTGGCAGGCACCACGGCAGGCGGTGGAGGCGACTCAACCTGGGGCGCCGCCGAGGCCATGGCAACCGTAGTCGCAGCGGGAGGAACAGTCCGCGGCACTGCGGGAGGCGGCGGCGCCACAGAAGCTGCCGCCGCAGCCATAGGAGCGGCCACTGGCGGCGGCCTGGGTGGAATTGGCGCGACAGGGCGCTGAGGAGGAGGCGGAGGAGCAGGCGCCCCCGCCGCCTTGGCCAGTCCCGAAGCCGGACGCACCCCACGCTTGCCGCTCTCGTCCCCGTATTCGCGGTTCAAGCGCTTAATGACCTGTTGTGAGATGATTTTCAGCGTCTGGAAAACGCCCTCGCCGTTTATCGCCACCGCCTCGACCGTGGGCCAGTTCCGGCGGTTGAGTTTGGCGTTGATCTCCTCGACCGGTACGGCGTTGGGCAGGTCGCGCTTGTTGAACTGAAGCACCAAGGGAATCTCTTCAATGTCGAGGCCATTCTCCTTCAAGTTCCTGGCAAGATTGTCCAGTGATTCGACATTCTCGGCCATGATATCGGGGTTTGAGTCCGCCACAAAGACCACGCCGTCACAACCCTGGAGCACAAGCTTGCGCGTGGCGTCGTAGTAGACTTGGCCTGGAACGGTGTAGAGTTGGAACTTGGTCCGCATGCCGGCGACCATGCCCAGATCCAGCGGCAGAAAGTCAAAGAAAAGTGTGCGGTCGGTTTCAGTGGCGATGGAAACGAGTTCGCCCTTGGAATTGGCCGGGGCTTTCTGATGCACAATCTGGAGGTTGGTGGTCTTGCCGCAGCGGCCCGGGCCGTAGTAAACCAGTTTGCAGTTGACTTCGCGGGAAGCGAAATTTATCTGGACCATGCCCGCGCCTTTCCCCTCGCGTGATACGCAACCCGAAATGCCTGTACTGAAAACGTGTACCCTTCTTCGCGCTATATGTCAAGTCCCGCCCGCAGGGACCTAGTCCCTGGCTTGGGCATGCAGGTAGCGTGGCAGCTTCGCTCCATCCTCGCCTATCCCCACGCTCTGAAAAACGCCGCTCGCTTGCGCCAGTTGCCTGACCTGCTCCGCCTGGCCCAAGCCCAATTCCATAGCCAGCCAGCCGCCTGGCCGCAACCACGCCCCGATGCCGGCTAGAATAGCCTCCACAACAGCCAGCCCGCCTTCCGCGGCGTAGAGCGCCTCGCGCGGCTCGTGCTCGCGGACTTCCGGCGCCAACGTCCCCGCAGCGGCCGGGTCCACGTAAGGCGGATTGGCCACCACCAGGTCGAAACTCGCCTTTTCCTCCGTCCGCAAGGCGCCAAAGAGGTCGCCCTGCCGGAAAGCCACCCGCTGTGCCAGGTTCAGAGCGCTCGCATTCTCTTGCGCCAGGACAAGCGCGGCAGCCGAGATGTCCGTCGCGAGCACGTCAGCATGGGCTATCTTGGACGCGATGTAGAGCGCCAGACAGCCTGAGCCTGTACAGAGGTCCAGCACACGGGGATTTTCGATTTTCGATTTTCGATTTTCGATTGGCTCTGCGCCCGGCGTCGCTGAATCCTGAGCGGCCGGTGGCGATGGATCCTCAATTCTAGATAAACGTTCCACGGCCCAAAGGGCAAGCATCTCAGTCTCAGGGCGGGGGATCAGGACGGCGGGAGTGACTTTCAGGCGCAAGTCAATGAACTGAGCGTGACCGAGGAGGTACTGCAGGGGTTCCCGCAGGTCGCCGCGGCGCTTAACGAACTCTCGATATTTTGCCAGTTTGTCAGCGGGAATGGGCCTCTCGAAGTCCGCGTATAGTCTGATGCGGGGACAGCCCAGAACTTCAGCCAGCAACAATTCAGCTTCCAGGCGCGGGCTGGCAAGCCCCTTTCTTAGGAAGTAGCCGGTTGTCCATTTGATGAGGTCGAGCGAAGTCCAGACACGCGGCGAAGGGGGGCCAGATGGGGGAAGCTTTTGAGTCCCAGCTTGCATGCCTGCCCCCATTTACTTGTCTATCCTCTCCATTATCTGAACCATAGGCATAAACATGGCCAAGAAGACGGCAATCCCAATGACCATGACAAGGGCAAGTTGGGCGTAATTCAGGGCGCGCCTTCTTCGCGTATCTTTCACCTTGAATTCCTTCCATATTCCCAGGATCAGGATCACACCGAACACGTATGCAAGAGGGGAGTAGCAAAAAAGAACAATCTTCGTCAGAAGCGGAAGTTCGCCTAGATCCATCTCCTTGTACATCGCCACGAACTTCGGAACCCCCCACAAGAAAACCAACAAGAACAAAGCCGTTAGGGTGCTGACCAAAATACAATACAAGGGCGACGCTGACGAGACTCTCTCCTCCGTTATCTCCATGAGCCCGCCCCCTCCTTGCCAGTTGGACCTAGCCAACGGACCATTGACGACTGACAAAGAATGACTGACAACTGACTATCGCCTACCGGTTGCCTACCATCGCCATCGGCCGCCGGCCCCAAGTTTTCTGGTAGCCGGCTTCCGGCTTCTCCTGGGGCGGGTTCTTCTGCGCGAAAATGCACTCCGCCCGCAGCACGCAGTGCTGGCAAGCGGGGATGGTGGCGAAGCAGGTGTCCATGGCCAGATGGCACAGGAGGCCGTGCGCGCGGATCAGCCAGGCGGCATTCCGCGGGGCCTGGCCCTCCAGCACCTTCTGAACAGCCTTGTAGATTCTGTCATCCACGCGCCTTTCGGACTTGAGTCTCACCAGGCCCAGCTTGATCGCCACTCGGACAACACGCACGTCCAATGGGAAGACCGGGAAGCCGCCGCCGTAGAGCAGGAGAAAGTCGGCAAAGGCGCGCGGCTTGCCCATCTCTCGCTCCAGGAACCGACGTGCCTCGGCCAGCGGTTTCTTGAAGACCTGGCCGAAGTCCTGGCCGCATTTCTCCTCAATGGAGTCCGCGTAGGCATAGAGTTCTTTGGCGCGCGCGTCCTCGTAGGGGCCTGCAGTCTGGCAGATGGTCGCCAGCTTGTCGGGGGCCAGGTCCAGTAACGAGCCTGGCGTGGTACCTTTGGCGCGCCGCAAAGCCTCAAAGGCGCGCGCTTGGCCGTTGCGCCTGGAATGCTGGCCAAGGATGTGCCACGCGCCCAGAAGAAAGGGATCGCGCAGGCCGGTCAGCTCACACTTTCCGCCTTCGGCCTCGTAACGCTTGGCCAGAGCCTCAACGATCCTCCGCAATCTCTTCCCGTCAGGCTTTTTCACCGCTGCCCTTCCCGGAACAAACAGGGGCGGCTCCTTGTTGCGGCCCCCCGACAGCATGCAGGCTGAAGGCCTGCACTACAACTCCCCTTTAAGGCCCTATAGGCTGGGGGGGGCCGATGCAATGCTGGCCTTGCCCGCACCGCGGCGCAGCTCTTCCAGCTTGCCGATCAACTCGTCCAAACGGCCTTCCACTATCTCCTGTATCGGCCAGTTTTTGTCTTCACCTTCAAGGCGATGGTCCGTAAGGCGGGCCTGCGGAAAGTTGTAGGTCCGCACCCGTTCGCTGCGCTCCCCCGAACCAATCTGGCCGAGACGCTGATCCGAGCGCGTCTTTTCCGCGGCAGCCTTCTTCAAGGCGTAGAGTTTGGCGCGCAGGATTTGCCAGGCGCGGGCCTTGTTCTGGGCCGCACTGCGTGTTTCCATGCAGTGGACTATGATGCCGGTGGGGAGGTGAGTCAACTGGCACTGCGTGGCCACCTTGTTGACATTCTGGCCGCCCGGTCCGCCGGCCGCGCAGAAGGTCTCTCGCACCTCCTTGGGATCTATCTGTACGTCCACTTCCTCGGCTTCAGGCAGCACTGCCACCCGAGCCATGCTGGTGTGGATGCGCCCCTGCGCCTCCGTTTTCGGCACGCGCTGCACGCGGTGCCCGCCCGCTTCATAGCGCAGCTTCCCGAAAGCGCCTTCGCCTTCGACGCGGAAAACAACCTGGTTCATGCCGCCCACGCGGCCCGGCGAACTGTCCATCTCCACCAGCTTCCAGCCGTTGCGGTCCACAAAACGGCTGTACATGTTGAACAAGTCGCCCACCCACAGATCGGCCTCGTCTCCGCCCACGCCCGCATGGATCTCCACGATAACGTTGCGGGCGGCGTCGTCGTCCTCGTTAAGCTGCGCGTCCACCAGCGCGGCGCGGACTTCCTCCATCCGTGCCTGGGCCGTTTCAGACTCTTCTCGGGCCAAAGCCAGCCATGCGGCGTCGTCATCCGGCGCCTTCAGGATGGCCTCGGCTTCGCGCAGTTGTCTGCGGGCCTGCGACAGCCGTTCCCACAGCTCGCCGAACTTGCCCAGGCGGCCATACTCGCGCAGCCACGCGGGATACTGCGGGCTGGCAGGCCCCTCCGGGCTCTCAATCAGGCGCTTCAGTTCGTCGTAGCGCCGGCCCTTTTTTTCGATTTCATCCCACACGGCCTAACCACCGATTCTCGCCACAAAAGGGGGGACATAAATGAAAAGGCAAAGCTCAAAAGGCAAAAGCAACGGCCTGGCTGCGGCCAACTCTCGCCTTTTTCCTTTTGACCTTTTTGCTGGTACTACTGCTTTTCAACTGCGCCAGAGGCCTCGGGCTTGGCTTCCGCCGGGGCTTCCGCCTTGCTGTCCGCGTTGACTTCGGCCTTGGCTTCTCTCTTGGCCCACTTCTTCTGGAAGCGCTCGACACGCCCGGCTGAATCCACGAACTTCTGCCGGCCCGTGTAGAAGGGATGGCAGTGCGAACACACGTCAACCGAGAAGTCCTTGCCCTTGGTGGAGCGCGTCTCTATCTTGGTGCCGCAGCCTACGCAGGTCACGACCACAGGCTTGTACTTAGGATGAATAGCCTTCATCTTTTCCCGAACCTTCCTTGCCTCAACTTCCCGCTACTCGCTTGCCCAGAATCCCGGTGGAACGGCCAGCGGGCCATGGCGCAAGGGCACCCATTCTCTACGCGCTTGGGCGAAAAGCAAGCGACTTCAAATCCGATACTCGAAATCCGAAATCCGAAGGAAAGGGGAAAAACCAAAGGAACAGATTCCGAAAGCCGCACTAGCGCTGCTGTTTCTCTGTTTGGGGTTTCCTTCGGATTTCGGATTTCGGATTTCGAGTTTTCCCTCTATGATGTTCAGCCGTTCCTGGGCCGTTCGGTGTGAAAAGGAGCCCCTCATGGCAAGTGTTTCATTTGACGGCGTGGCGCTGAAAGTCGGCGAAGAACGGAAGCTCATCCTTTCCGGCGCCGTGCATTACCCGCGCAGCACTCCGGGAATGTGGCCGCAAATCCTCCGCAACAGCAAAGCCGCGGGCCTCAACACGATTGAGACCTATGTCTTCTGGAACCTGCACGAGCACGAAAAGGGCCGCTATGATTTCAGTGGACGGCTGGACTTGCCGCGCTTCCTGCGCCTGTGCCAGGAACACGGCCTGCACGCGATCCTGCGCATCGGCCCGTACATTTGCGCCGAGACGAATTTTGGCGGCCTGCCCCCGTGGCTGATCCACGAGCCGGGCCTGGTCACGCGCACCCACAACGAACCCTTCAAGCGCGAGATGCTGAAGTGGCTCCGCGTCCTGCTGTCGCAGGTTGGCGGCCTGCAGGCCACGCGCGGCGGGCCGATCATCCTTGCCCAATTGGAGAACGAGTACAACAATGTGGCCCAACGCTACGGCGAAGACGGCCGCAGGTACATGGCTTGGGTGGTCTCCAGCGCGCCCCAAGTGGGCCTCGAAGTGCCGCTCATCATGTGCGAAGGCTCCGCCGCAGGGGCCATCGAGACGCTCAACGGTTTCTCGGTCGCCGAACGCGTGCCGGACTTTAAGGTACACAATCCTCAGATGCCCGCGCTGTGGACGGAGAATTGGCCCGGTTGGTACGACACCTTTGGCGTAGCGCATCACAAACGCGAGCCGCAGGAGATAGCCTACAACGTCGCGCGTTTCTTCGCGGCGGGCGGCACGGGCGTGAA
>Ga0209777_10008338_pt1 | contig 11356 bp, 12 predicted proteins | sample FrelakmetHBP12HB_FD_187147 | JGI IMG/M metagenome (GOLD analysis project Ga0209777, IMG submission 187147) | Freshwater lake sediment microbial communities from the University of Notre Dame, USA, for methane emissions studies -HBP12 HB (SPAdes)... | ecosystem: Environmental > Aquatic >...
CGCCGTTACAATAGCAGCGGACAACTTGCCACTGGCACGATAGTATGCTCCCATTGCCATGACTGCTGCTTGCTCGTGGTGCACACAGACAATTTCTGTATAACCACGTTTGGCAATGGAATCAAAAATATGAGAATTGGCAGAACCAATGATACCAAATATCACTTTAATTCCCGCTTTCTCTAAGAATTCGGCTACGAGATTACTAACTTTTACCATATGAAATTATTCTTGTAGTACTCTACTATTGTTGGAAGTTCCTTATCAAATTCGTGTTTATTATTCCATCCGAGAGATCGGAGTTTGGAATCGTTAAGGCTATATCGCAAATCCTGACCATCTCGATGATAGGTAAAATCACATACGGCATCTTTCCAGTTATGCTCTTGACAACGAGGCGAAATCAGCAAAGAATGTATTTTTTGTACTACTTCAATATTTTGCAATTCACAATTTCCTCCAATGTTGAATATTTCGTTTTGTACTCCTGAATTGATAATTGTAATAATCGCATTTGCTGTATCATTGGCATGGAGCCATACTCTTTTCGGAGTACCATAATTGTGTAGAGGGATTTTCTTTCCTAAAAGCAGGTATTTACAAGTTTTTGGTATAAGTTTTTCAACGTATTGTCCAATGCCATAGTTATTCGTTGGTCGAACAATAATGTAAGGAATCTTAAAGGTTCTATTCCATGCTAGAATAAGCATATCTGCCGATGCCTTTGTTCCTGAATATGGATTTGAAGGTTTTAACATATCAACCTCGGCATGTGAACCATTGTCGATGTCGCCGTAGCACTCATCCGTCGAAAATTGCAAAAAAATTGGCATTTTATAGCGTTCCTTACTTCTGACCAATTCCAATAAATGATGTACTCCGTTAATGTTGGAGTGGAGAAACTCCGTGCTACTGACGAGTGAGTTGTCCACATGTGTTTCGGCAGCGAGATTAATAACATAATCGCAATCATATAGGCGATCTAAATCGTTAATATCGGATTTAATGAAGTTGAAGCGGTCAGATCGGATGAACTCATGCAATTTGTGAGGCTGTGATGCGTAAGTCATTTTGTCCACGCCAACGACGTACCATCCTTGATTAAGGCAGGCTTCTGTTACATAGGCTCCAATGAAACCCAAACAACCAGTTACATATACTATTTTTGCCATAAATGTTTGATAAAGAAGTCGTTTACTTTCTCTTCTACGTAATTTAATTGTTCTTTTGTAATTACAGGACTAACTCCCAAGAAAAATGTGTCTTTGGTGACTTTCGTGGCTACTGGAAATCGAGTGTGGGCATTACAATTCGCATCAAGATGTCTATAGGCAGGTTGAAGCAACAAATTACCTCCAAAGTAGTTTCTTGTCTGAATTTTATTGGCTTCCAGATACCTCGTGAATTGAGAACGTTTAAATGGTGCTCCGTCTCTTACTGTCAAGGGAAAAGCAAACCACGATGGATTAGACTTCGGCGTTGCTTTGTGGAAATGAAAGTATTCTTCATATGGTCTAAAGATTTCTGTCAGACGGGCATGATTATTATGTCTTCGGGCGTATATCTCATTAAGTTTATCAAGCTGAGCAAGACCTATAGAGCATTGCATCTCGATTGGTTTCATATTGTACCCGATTTCTCCATACACATATTTATGATCGAAAATTTCATCTGGCAAAGTTGGCAACCAGTTTTTGAAGCGACATCCACATGTTCCCTTGTCGGAGAGATTAGCATTCTTTCCAGTACAATAACAATCCCTTCCCCAATCACGAAGACTACGAACGATTTTTTCATCTTCTTCATTATCACATGCTACAAATCCGCCTTCACCCATACTTGTGTGATGTGCAGGAAAAAAGGAACAAGTTGCAAATCGTCCAAAACTTCCAAGAGGTTTTTCATCATAGGTGGACCCAAGCGCATCACAACAATCTTCCAAAAGAGTAAGACCATACCTGCGGCATAATTGTATAACCCTATCCATGTTTGGAGGATTGCCGAGAACGTGAGCAAAAGTAATGATGTCAGTTGGCATGGCAACCATGTAATGTCTTTTCAACTTGTCCTCGACTTGATTCAGATCAAGGTTTAGAGTGTCTAATTCAATATCCACAAAATCGGGTATTGCTCCAAGTTGAAGAATAGGGTTGAGTGTAGTCGGAAATCCGGCTACTGGCACAATAACCCGGGGTTTATGATTGCTGGCGTTGATTTTACGAGACACCATCGCTGCCATCATAAGAAGGTTGGCGCTGGAACCACTATTAACCACTACACCATATTTCTTGCCAAGTAGAGGCGGGAATCGTATTTCAAACTCCATGGCATCCTTACCAAGAATAAGCCATTCGTCAAGCAGAGTGCCTACGGCATTAACGTATTCATTATGATCGAAATATGGACCGGCATATTGAACCCAATCTTTGCCAGGAATCCATTTCTTTTCTTTATGCTTATCAGCAATGTATCGAGCGACTAGGCGTATGATGTGTTCTTTAGCTGTTTCCATTAGTTGTTTCTGCTCTTATTTTTGCCATGTTGGAGGCAATCCGTTTGTTTTCTTGATCCCTTTCATCCTTATGTTCGATTAACAAATCACACGTTTCTTTATGAATCATATCCATACAAACCTCGCCATATTCATTTAGTTTGGCGAATGTTGGTTCGTCGCATATGGGGCATTTCCTACGCCAAGGCTTGCCATCCCATGGCTCAACGGCTTTTATCCTTGTTGGGAGGGCATTGTACCATTTAATATATTGTTTTTTGGTCATCATATTCTATCAAGGTATCAGGTTTGAGATAATAACGCAACTTATTTTATCTTCTGTAATGAGTTTCTTAGTAGTTTTTTACCGGCATTTTTAGAAGAGACAACATCGACTTAATCCTTTGTGTATAGGTATGTTCTCTCAAGCAAATTTCATAAGATTTTTGAGCCATTCGGGTTCTCTCCGATTCGTGAGATAGATAGTATTTGATTTTATCCTCCCAATCATCGGAAGTTCCAAATCCTACAGAATCCCCGAAATATTCTTTTGCAAGCCAATGGTCAGATAATTGGAAATTGCCACTCATTGCAATATCAAATGTTCTCCCCGATAAGTCAACTCTATCGGGTCCGGTATTGTATGGGTAATGAAAATTGAGGTTGATTTTTGTTTTGGAATAAATAATAGGAACTTGGTTGTACGGGAAATAATTGAAGTAGTTTCCTTTGTATGAAAATCCGGCATAACACCCTTTATATTTCTCCATGAGGGGATATAAAAATTTATCTTCGTTTCTGTAACCATGTGCAAATGTTCCTATGAAACTAATATCAAATTCTTTGCCGGCTTCTGGTGTGGTGCAAATATTTATGAGGCGTGGATGAGAAGCCAATTGTATATACCCAAACGGCAGGTTTCTATCAGTGAATTCTTTTTCGTTTTTCTTATCTGTTCTGCACAAACTTATCCACAAGTCAACATAATTTGCCAGTTCATCACACAATGGCATGTAACCTTCTCCCAAAACGGCGATTTTGGTTTTCGGATAGGAGTTTTTTATATACTTAATATCCTCAACTTTTTGAGGGTCTGGGTTGTGGACTATAATCAAATCAATGAACTCGTCCAATTCTTGTAACCGATATTGATGAGAAGATAGTTTATACACGTCATATCCCCAATCTTCCAACCCGACAACCCATCCGTTGCCGGTTGGACATATATGGGTGAATTCTTCAAATACAATCGCTTTAGGCATAGTTTTTAGTTAATGACATTACAAGAGAATCTACAAGTCTATTGTGTTTTGTTATGCAATCTTTTTTTACCGATTCCAGTTGAAATCCCAGTTTTTTATATAAATTCTCCGATGCCATGTTGTATGCCAGAATTTCAGCATAAATTTTGTTGATTGATAATTCGGAAAAAATTCTGGGAATTATTATGGAAAGAGCCATATGAGCTATTCCTTTACGACGATGGTTGGGTGAAATATCACACCCAATGTATATACTATTGTTTTCATAGTTTGACAGGCGAACATAACCAACTCGCTCATCGTTTACCCATATGATGTAATATGGAATTGATAATGTTTTGAACCATTCTTCAGTTTGTTCTACAGTAAAGGTTCTTGAGTCGTGCAAGAAGTCAATACATTCATTTCTTAAAGCATTAAGAAATGGGCAATCTTCCAACTTCATTTTTTCTAATTTTAAGTTCACAAAAAAGAATTTATTTCTTTGCAAATGTAGATTACATCATCTTCGGTGACTTTCGTGTTCAGAGGTAAATATAAATATTTGCCCTCCAATCTGTTCATGTTTGGCAAGGCTTGTCTTTCTCCACCGAATACGGTATAAATGTCATTGCGAAGGTGAATGAGATTGTTGTCTATACCTTTTGATGTGAGGTATTCAGCCAACTCTTCTCGTCTATCTGTAAGTATTCCCATTAGCCAACAGCTTCCTCCTGCAATCACCTTTACCTTTTCAGTTAGGTTAGTTTTATATAGATTGACTAATTTTTGCCGATATTTAATCACATTCTCCAAATCATCTATTGCCGCCAATCCGAAACATGCATCAATGTCGGTTGGCTGGAACTTGAATCCTGGTTCGTAAACATCGAAAGTCATTTCTCTCCGTTGCCAAGCTTGATAATTATTTTTTTCTTTGGTCTCACGATCAATTCCAAACCATCTCAGCAATTTGGCTCTCCTATATTCTTCTTTGTTGTTTAATACCAACATTCCACCATCACACGTAGTCATGTGTTTAATTGCTTGAAATGAATAACAAATATAATTGCCTTCACAATGAACATGATGTTGAGCGGCATCCACTATCAAGGGAATGCGGTTAATTTCGCAAAGTTTATTTAGTTCGGGGTTAAAAGGTATCCCACCAAGATGAACTCCTACAATAGTCTTGGTTTTAGAGGTGATTTTTTTCTGTACATCCTCGGGGTCAATATTCAAGTTTTCGTCAATATCTGCGAACACAATTTTTACGTCATTCCGTTTGAGAGCCATTTGACCAGCAGTACAATCCAAAATGGGAACAATGACTTCATCTCCTTTTGTAATTCCAATCAGATGATAAGCAAGTTCCAGTGCGGAAGTTCCAGAGTTAACGAAAAGCGGATACTGATAATTAAATACTTCTCCGAATCGTGTCTCGAATTTGTTGACTTTTGGACCTTGCCCTAACCATCTTCCATCGAGAGTTTCTTCAATTTCGGTTAGAATTTTAGCCTTTGGAATATACGGATAAAATAGCGGAATTATTTCTTTCATATTTTTAGTTTGGTGTTATCCAATCGTTTGGTACAAGGTCATCATGCTTAAACCCCTCAGCTATAAGGGATGGGCCAAACCAAGAATGTGGGGCAAATATTTGACCGGGAGTGTTTTTTAGGTATGCTGCCCACCATCCAAAGCTGCTGTTCGCTATAACAAGATTTTTGCAGAGACTCATTAAGTACATTTCGATGTAATCTTCATCCTTTACATATCGGATGGGGCAGTCAAAATGCAGATTTTCTTTGCACCATTCGATGTCATCGCTGAATACCCATACTTCTTTTGCCGACGCCATTTTTACTGCTTTAGCATAATAATCGGGCGTCAGAAGTGGATGGTGGTTGGGGAACTTGTAATAGTCGCCTCTTCTTACTTGTATAGCGGTAATTTTTGACTTGTCTTGGGGATAAGTCTTTGCGATATGGTTCCTTACATCGAAGGTGGGAGCAAAAAGGTCTCGGATGTACTGCCGGTTGTGGTCAAAGTACTTGTAAGACTGGAAATGACCCCCCAATTTAATGTTGGGTTGATATGGAATTGGGGCATAGTAAAAATGGTCCCAACTGTAGCCAACTTTCACCGGTGGAGCATTATCTGTGGCAATTCGGTGGAAGACATTATTTAAATAGGTGTTAATGTTACGTCCTTGATTTGGCAAAATGTGTTCGGAAGGATTGATTAATAATAATGTATTATTATCTTTTGCCAGGGATGCTGCGGCAGCGACTTCAAACATCTGATTGCCTAATCCTCCTGCTAGGGTCGGGCAGACAACGATTAGCTCCTCGTATTTTGGACGATTGCGAATTTTCATTTCTTGGAGTTGGCCGATGTTGTTGATTTTGTTTTCCGTGCATCCACGACTTCCACCATTATCTGCGGAGTAATTGAGGATGTAAACTGTCTGGTCTATCCTAAAGATTTTGTGAGACGGGCACATTTCCATGCAAGGATACATTGTCATCAAATCTTCGATCATTACATAATGATTGTCGGATACCCAGTCTTCCCTTTTTATTCGATTCCATAAGAATCCACGGTATGTTCGGAAATGAGAATATCGCCACATATCTCGGCGGTAGAGTTTATCCCGTTTCACGTCTATCGGAGCCTCCGAGTTTTGAGGATGTGGTTCTTCTGTACTGTCTCCACCTTTCCACACCACCATGCCCCCATAAGTCATCCAGCAATTGATTTTGTTGTAAACTTCATTCATGTAATAAAGCACTTCTTCGTTGGCTAAGAAATCGTCGCCGTCCAGAATGCAAACTACATCGTTGTCAAGGATGGTTTCGTAGTCGGATAGGTGTTGAAGGAACCATGTCTTCATTTGACGCTCTGATGTCGTATGAAGATGAATGCGGGGGTCTTTGGAGGCATATTCTTTGGCCAACTCGTAAGTCTTGTCTGTGGATGCGGCGTTGTAGTACACAACTATCCAGTTGGGATAGGTCTGGCAAAGTACCGAGTCTAGGTTGCTCTTAACCCATCGTTCGTTGTTATAACTGCAAACTAGAAATACGAAATGGTTGTTCATAAATTTACCACAATAACAAAACGTTTTTTGGATGAGTAAGAGGAACCTCACTTATGATTGTACATTGATGTGGTATTTGTTTTAGTAATTCCTCTTTGCTATAAGCATTTACGCCAAATTCCTGGACCACGAAATTGCAGGTAATGTATCCGTGCGTTGATTTAGAAATACACTTGTCAATGTACATCTGTTGTAATGTTCTATCTATTTCGGTGAAGGCATAGTTACTGATGAAAAAGTCATAATTTTCCGTGGGAAGATTTTCTTCTGTACATAACTGAACGTTTTTTACGTTTGTTCTCTCCAGAAACTTTTTTATCAGCGGCAAAACTTCCGGCAAATCTGAAATGACATATTTTTTTGGCAGAAATATATCGCTCAATATTTTACATTGACCACCGTACCCTCCTCCCAACTCGAAGATGGTTTCATTCTCCCACGAATCGAAAATTTCAATAAGGTCTGACGCCACTTTTATGTATCTCAGGGTTGTTGGAGATATGTCCCCGATATCCGGATAAAAGCTTGTATTTGGGTTTCCTATTTTATCATTTTCTTTGAATTTGTCTATGAGTTCCAGGAGCCGTGGAGTTGTTTCTTTAATAACATCCAAATAACGTGTCCCATCTTCAAACGAAACGTGTTCCAAGATAGAAATATAATGTGGGTGTCTCTTGAAACCATCAAACATGGCAGAATCTACTGCGGCTTTTTTGCAGAATGTTCTATAGTTACCAAAAGCTTTATCTGTGTTGTTATTCATATTATTCGATGATTAGTCAATCATGCTTAATATCCACTTGACAATCTCATCATCTAAATTTCTACGAAACCCTTTAATTGCGAAGGGGGGGTTATTTTCGTTATTTTTGAATTCCATAAATTTCTCTCTGGAAATAGGAGTCTCCCCATAAACGTTGAAATGCCTATTCCACGAGAGAGGACGCATCAGGGATGTTACCATTGTAATGGGCAATCCGATTTTTTCTGTAAAAGTTAGACATATATTCGGAAACCATATTTCCTCAATATTATAGGACAAGGAGTTCGGCCCCGGAAGGTAATGTTGTGGCATATTATATTTCAACGCCAGCATGAGATACATTTGTTCTATAATCTCTTTTTTGTAAAATGTTCCTTCGTGATTGCTCTGTACTAATTGGCGAGTTCCTACTATTGACATAAACGTGGAATCGGATTTAATTGTATTTTCTATTGCTTCGGTCCACATTGATTGTACTGTCCTCGTGGTGAATCCTGCATCAAATTTTGACATATATTGTTTTGCATTCAACTTAAAATAAAGTGTGTTGGACGCCTCAAACACAATGTATGAATAATCCAGTTCTATTCTTCTGATGAGAGACAGATTTGAAAACTGGGCGTGCCACATAAAACCCCACTCGGTGGGACATCGCTCGGGGTTTACGATTACCCGTGGATGTTGAAAGGGCAAATTTACATTCCCGAAATTTTGAGATAGGTGGAGAACTATGTAACATTCTGGGTTATACTTGAATATATTTTCTATTTGGTAGCATAGAAAACTCATATTCTCATGCGCTGTTAAGGAAAATAGAATGGGTTTCGTGCTATTCATAAATTGTTTTAGTCATAACTTCCGTCCATTTGTTCACGTTGCCGTGAACACTCTCTCCAAATTTCTTTTTAGCGTAAAAACTGATGTGGTCATAAAACTCTTTATCTTCCCTCAGTTGTATGGCCATATAACGGGCGGCATGAATATCACATACATCCACACCAAGTTCAGGAAAAAACTCTATTTGGGTATCCATCTTCTCATTTCCAATACAAGGAATGCCAAAGTAACCACAATTCATATTGAATGTACCTGCCGCAATCGTAGGCATTAAATTAACCCCGTATTTGAATGTGGATAATTGTTTCATCCATTCGGCCCAGCATACCCATGGCAAATGCGTCAAATTAGGCACCATTTCTTCTCCGGGGCGTTTACAATGAGAGGTTGGAGCAAAGATAGGGCAATTGAACTCGGTGGCTACAAGATAACTCTGGAAACCACCAGACCATTTACTAAAGTTTCCTCCAATGATAGCTTTATTTTCGGGTACTGGCATAAAAGGGCAGGTATCCTGGTTGATAATCATTAGTGATGGGATTATTCCAACTTTTGTTTGTGGGAAGAGTCCTTTGTAGAAATGAGTATCACAATAATTGTGAGCGAAAATAATATCACATTCGGCTAATTGATTATAAAAATTGAACTGATCCGCTACAGAATAATCATTAAAAAAATTGCTGTTTCCTTCCTGAACATAACACACTTTTTCGTTAGTTTGTTTCAGTATTTCTACTATAGGTTTAGAATATATGCTAATATCTTTGTCTATATTCGACGTAATCATTTCCACACCAACCTGGTTCAATTTTACGGTAGCCTTCGGAAAGATTATAAAAACAACGTCGTAGTCTTTTACTTGTTCATAATTGTGAATGTTGAAATGATCAGAATTAAGAGCGATTTGCCACGCAATTTCTGTGCGAATATTATGGAAATTCGATGGCCACTTGCCTTGAAATTGTGATTCCGTAAGAAACGCCGCTTTCATATATTATTTGACCTGCATGAGAATAAACTTTGAACGTCTCATTTGAATAATTTCGAAAACATCTAAGTTAAACTTATCGATTGTTGCCATCTTTTCTTTTTCCCATTTCTCTGGTTCCCACATATCTTCAACGACAAACAGTCCTTGAGGAGCCAATTTGGGAAGAGAATTAACAGCAAAACAATAATTGGCATCAAACTCGTGGCAACCATCATCCATAATAATTTCAAAAGATTTATCTTTCAATTCTGGCAAATTCCACATCGCTTGAATTGTATCGGCTTTTTTTGCATCACAGAAGAATGTCTTGATACGCCCCGGATTAAGATGGATATTGCGATCAATATCGGCACCATAGATACTGGCGCTAGGGAAAAATTCCTCGGCGGCATACATAGATGCTCCAGTTTTACACCCGGGGTAGTTAAAATGCCATTGGATGGAAGTATCATGTGATCCTAATCCTAACTCAAAAAAATTAAATGCCTGATTTCTGATAGATTGAAAGAGAGGATAATACAGATTTGTATAGTTGTGGTCGCTGGCGTTTGGTCCCTTTTTATCACTGCCATGTTTAATGTATATGGAACAGAGTTCGGTATCTTTTGTTTGGTTGATAAGTCCATTTTTCCAAGATTCAAGAGTTGGTTTAATTGACTGCATTTTGTGCTCTGTTTTGTTTGTCGGTTGTTATTTGGTTAGAATAAATATTGGTGTATTCCGGTCGTATTCTTCAAAAAGTTTCATAGTTTTTTGAAAAGATAATCGTTATGTGTTCCATTCCACATTGGAGTATTTTCTTTGGTAAATCCGCTTATATTTTCGCCAACATCATATCCGTTTTCCTTCATAAATGAACGGATGGGAGTAGTATCTCCATTTATTTCAATCACGAGCATTGTAGGCGAACAATATTGAAAGTCAAGTCCTTTTAGGGCGTCTAATTCATATCCTTCCACGTCTAATGACCACAGATCAACGTGCCGGATATTATAATGCTTCAAAATGGTTGTTAATGTAATGCATTGAACCTGACTAATAGGAGCATTGCGGTTGTATCTGACTCCGATAGCCCCTCGCAAGTCCCCATCAAAATCCCCCGATACAAAATCGTTTTCTTTTTCTGGCGATGATAATGCCGCACAAATGATAATATTTGTGTTCTCATTTCTATTCTGTTTGCATTTTTCTATCGCCGTCGCCGAAGCATCGATCAGTATGCCGTTCCATCCTCGTTCCTTTTCCAATCGGAAAGTATTACTTTGTTGTACTCCATCATTGGCTCCACAATCAACATAAAATCCATTATTGAAATTACAGAGATTAAATACGGTTTCTTCTAATGGCACTAGAGACATATTATCTGATAATGAAGCCAGGGATATATATTTTCATATTTTTATTTTGATATATTTAGAACTATCCGGAACCAAATCGATATCATCTAATCGAGCAGCACGCCGTGGTTGTGAAATAATAATTGATAGCCCTTTTTTCGGCTATAATTCTTGCCATAGCATATTCACACATCTGGTTTCCCATTCTTCCCGTATAATTGACTATAATCATAATTTATTGATTTCTTGATGTTGTTTTGAGATTTTGTATTGTTCGTTTCCAGTACTCAAAATATATTTTATCCATATTCCATTCGGTACTAATAATACGTTCGTATTCTTTGTCTAAAAACTCCTTAGTAACTTGCTCCCACGATTCGACGAAACAAATTGGTAAGTCTTCATAAAACGTTGTATTGATGTTCCGTTTCATTATCGGAATAGTATCTAAATATAAGCATTCCCAATTACGATGGCAGTCTAAACCGCTGCCCTCGGGGCATATTACGAACTTGTGACGATAGATGTTATCAATGTAGTTGTCGAAGTCGAAAATGTTTGGGTGATAGACAGATGTTACATATGGCTTTTTT
>Ga0209777_10008340_pt1 | contig 11353 bp, 12 predicted proteins | sample FrelakmetHBP12HB_FD_187147 | JGI IMG/M metagenome (GOLD analysis project Ga0209777, IMG submission 187147) | Freshwater lake sediment microbial communities from the University of Notre Dame, USA, for methane emissions studies -HBP12 HB (SPAdes)... | ecosystem: Environmental > Aquatic >...
AGAATATGATGGGCTACGGCCTGTTTACCGGGGGGCTGGGCTTTCACTACGGAGCGGAAAAGCTTGGCGCCATGGTGATTCCTGCCGGTGCCGGCAACAGCAAGCGCCAGATCATGCTCATGCAGGAATTTGATGCCACGGTTATTCACATCATCCCCAGCTATGGCCTGCATCTCGTTGAGACTTTCCGCACTATGGGCATAGATCCCCCAAAAGACCTGAAGCTTAAGATTGCCTTCATCGGCGCTGAACCCCACACCGAAGAAACGCGGCAGCGGATAGAACAGGCATACGGCGTCAAGGCATACAACTCCTACGGCCTTTCCGAGATGAATGGCCCCGGGGTTGCTTTTGAGTGCCCGTGCCAGAACGGCCTGCATACCTGGGAAGACAGCTATATCCTGGAGGTGATTGATCCGGCCACGCTTGAGCCGGTGCCGGATGGTGTTGAAGGGGAGTTGGTATTCACCAGCCTGCGGCGTGAAGGCATGCCGCTGCTTCGCTACCGCACCCGTGATTTGGCTTTTGTCTATCCGGAGCCCTGTCCCTGCGGCAGAACCCATCGCCGCATAAGCCGCATCAAAGGAAGAACCGATGACATGCTCATCGTCAAGGGCGTGAACATGTTCCCCATTCAGATTGAGAAGGCGCTCATGGCCATCCCGGAAGTCGGGTCCAATTTCCAGATTATTCTTGACACCATTGACGACAATGATTTTATGACCGTTAAAGCGGAGATACGGGCAGAGATGTTTACCGGGGATTTAAAGCATCTTGAGAGCGTGCGTAAGCGAATTATTGACGATCTCAGGTCAGAGCTACTGGTGACGCCCCGCGTGGAACTGGTGGAGCCGGATACATTGCCCAAGAGCGAAGGTAAGGCGGTCCGGGTTTTTGACAACCGGAAACAGTGGGGATAGATTAATTGTAGAAGTCAGATTACAGATTGCAGAATGCGGAATGAGCAATACAGCTGATAGGGCGGTTTTTTATTCCGCAATCCGCATTCCGAACCCTGCATTGCAAAGGAGGTTTGCCATGGCTCAGCAGGTATGTATTTTCGCAGAAAACAAACCGGGACGGCTCGAGCGGCTTACAAAAATTCTTAAGGACGCACATATTAATATGCGGGCCATAACCATTGCCACTTCCCAGGGTTTCGGCATTATTAAGCTGATCGTCAACGATCCGGTAAAAACCACTGAAGCGTTGCGGGCAAAAGGGCTCACTGCTTATCTGCGTGAGGTCATTGCCGTCCTCATGGATGATCAGCCCGGCGGCCTGCAGAAGATCGCAGAAGTATTTGCTCGGAAGGAAATCAATATCGAAGATGCCTACGGGTTTGTCATTAAAGATAAAAATCAGGCGGTAATGATTTTTGATGTTGAGGCAATGCCTGAAGCAGTGACATTGCTTTCCAAAGCCGGGTTTGTATTATTGAACGATGAGGAACTGTATAACTTGTAACGCACGAATTCTTCTGAAATAAAAAACTTGGACCGATGAAAAGCTCCTGCCTTAATTACATGTGCTGGCAGCAAGCTGACTGAGGGTGAAGGATACAGTCAAAAGTTGCAGTCTGTATAATTTCTAAATCCTCTATTTTCAACATCTATAATCCTCCACGGATAAATCTGGACTCTTTCCCTTTCAAGCAACCTACCTCAACATAACTTCTTCCACAGCACTTCATACAATAAAATATTTTCAGCTAATAGTAATCCATTTTTAAAATTGATTAAAAACAGGTTAAAAGTTTGCCGGTTTAATAAATTGACAGTCCAATCACCATAGGCATATAATAATAGTAATTTCGTAAGTCTCTCACTTAGTTAAAGTCATTGGCAAAACCTAAGCGGAGAAACAAAGGTGCTTGAAATGAAAGAGTCGGGAAATTATAAAGTAGTTGTAGGATAAGCTCTCAATCAGCAATTGATGCTGGTGAGGGCTTTTTTGTTTAGGGAAATGGGAGTTAACATGAAGAGGATATTATCTATAAAATTAACCTTGATTGTTTTTTTCATGACGATGTATATCCCCTGTGCTAATGCAGGTTGGTCTCCCATGACAAGCGGGACGACAAATAATCTCAGTGGAATCTGGGGTAGTTCAGGTAGTGATGTGTTTGCCGTGGGTTCTGGTGGTGCCATCCTGCACTACAACGGCAGTACCTGGTCTGCCATGTCAAGCGGTACCACACAAACTCTCAATGGAGTCTGGGGGAGTTCAGAGACCGATGTGTTTGCGGTGGGTTCTGGCGGCACCATCCTGCACTACAACGGCAGCACCTGGTCTGCCATGTCAAGCGGGACGGCATTTCCTCTCTATGGAGTCTGGGGGAGTTCCGGGACAGATGTGTTTGCCGTTGGCGATGATTCGTATTGGGATAATATAGATATACATTATTATAAAGGTATCATTCTTCACTACAACGGCAGTACCTGGTCCACCATAGCAAGCGGGACGGCATTTCCTCTCTATGGTGTCTGGGGCAGTGCAGCAGATGATGTCTTTGCAGTCGGAGGGTATTGGGAAACTGGTTTTTATTGCACATGTGGCTTATGCCGGTGGCAATGTCGTGTTTACTATAGTGTGCGTCTTCGGGGAATAAAGCATTTCAATGGTACAAGCTGGTCTGAAATAACTTCAAGCAATGATGAGCTTTATGGAGGCTGGGGCAGTTCTGGCAGTGATGTGTTTGCTGTGGGTAATGGCGGCACCATTGCTCATTATGATGGCAGTGTCTGGTCTGCTATGGCCAGCGGGACTGCACAGCAGCTCAATGGAGTCTGGGGGAGTTCCGGCAGTGATGTGCTTGCTGTGGGTAATGGCGGCACCATTGCTCATTATGATGGCAGTGCTTGGTCTGCTATGGCCAGCGGGACTGCACAGCGGCTCAATGGAGTCTGGGGGAGTTCCGGCAATGATGTGTTTGCGGTTGGTGTTAATGGCACCATCCTCCATTATGACGGTATTGTTCCGCCAGACACAACAACAGTACCAACTACTACAATCTCTACAACCACTACCGTCCCACCCACCGTAGTAAGTTTAATTGACTTTGACGCTATTTCCGGTAACAGAATGGTTACTCTGTTCTGGTCAACGGCAAGCGAGATAGACAATGCCGGCTTCAACCTCTACCGTGCAGAATCTGAAAATGGGAAATACACAAAGATAAACGCAACTCTGATTCCAGCACAAGGCTCATCCACCCAAGGTGTTTCTTATGAGTTTACTGATAACGATGTCCAGAACAGAAAGACCTACTACTACAAGCTGGAAGATATAGCCCTGAACGGTAACTCAACCATGCACGGGCCTGTGAGTGCTACTCCGAGGTTGATTTATGGGATAGGGAAATAACTGATATAACCTCTATCGGCCAGTGTGCTGGTGAGGGGTTTCTGTTTTCAACCAAGAGAGGAGGACAATTATGAAAAAGATATTTCTTCTATTGTTTTTAGCTTTTAGTGTTTCGTTTACAACCGCACAAGCTGCTATTTTACGTGTGGGTACGGGAAGTTGGGGAGACTCATTCAATACCATACAGGAAGCTGTTGCTGCTGCAACCCCCAATGATGAGATATGGATAAAACAAGGAACCTATCTGCTTTCTACATATATAACCGTTGATAAGGCAGTTAGCTTATATGGCGGTTTTAACGGTACAGAGACCCTGAGGACTCAGCGGAACTGGGGACAGAATGTGACCACAATAGACGGCCAGAATTTAGTAACATGTTTGTATATAACTGCTCCTGCAACGGTAGATGGTTTTACTATAGCCAGAGGGAACGCAAACCCCGCCCTTGTATCAAATCCAATAACCGACCAACCCTGCGGTGGCGGTATTTTTAATCTATTTCGCACTGTGCTCGTTTCTAATTGTATTTTTAAATCGAATCATGCTGATTTCTGCGGTGGTGGCATCATGAATATGGGTGGTGACCTTACCATCACTAACTGTGTTTTTTGGGGTAATACTTCGGGTACAGGTGGGGCAATATATAATGCTATTGGTAACCTGAAGATAGTCAATAGCACATTCTCAGAAAATTCAGCGAGTTCGAGCACAGGGGGTATATGTAACTATTGGACTCAAGGTTATTCATGTAATTTTACACTAACAAACAGTATAGCGTGGGATAATAATGGTGGAAGCGGGATTTATTCATTCACAGGGGTAACTGTATCTGTTAGCTACAGCGATATTCAGGGTGGTTTTTCCGGCACAGGTAATATTAATAAAAATCCGCTTTTTGTTAACAGTTTAAATGCTGATTACCGTCTCCAGACAACATCTTCCTGCATTGATGCTGGAAATAACACTGCTGTGCCATTAGGAATCACTACTGATTTAGATGGAAAATTACGGTTTGTTGATAATCCAGCCATCGCAGATACGGGTTATGGCACTCCACCGATTGTAGATATGGGGGCATATGAGTATCAGCCATCTGCTACATTAATTGGACTCGCTTCCTTCACCGCCACCCCAAAAGCAGGCAAAGTTATAATACAATGGTCAACCGAGTCAGAAACCGACAATGCTGGTTTCAACCTCTATCGTGCGACATCAGAGAGTGGTGAATATAGTAAAATCAATGATTCATTAATTCCTGCACAGGGTTCCTCCACCCAAGGCGCATCATATGAATTTATTGATGCCAACGTACAGAACAGAAAGACCTACTATTACAAACTGGAAGATATAGACCTGAACGGTAAGTCAACTATGCATGGTCCGGTGAGTGCGACACCACGATTGATTTATGGGATAGGGAAATAGGTAATATTTGAACACCATAATATCTTAAGGAGGATTGACCATATGAAAAAGGAATATGCAGCACCAAAAGTAATAACGTATTCAGAGGATGAAATTATCGACATGCTCGGGCCAGCGCAGACCTGTTCACCAAGCCCTTGTCCGACGTATCAGTAGTAGATTGAGAAGAAACCAACCAAAAAAGGCAGTGTCATAAAAGTAATGGCGCTGCCTTTTTGTTATGTGGAGATTTAAACTCCATCCTCAAGAAACTTTCCTTCAGATTAAATCACACCCCACGCCAACTATACAAATGAGATACACACACTTGGCTCCTGCTCATAAGGTCAAGGCAGTTGATATACTGGACAGCAAGCTGAATGAGGGTGAAGGGTACTGCCAAAAATTGCAGTCGGTATAAATTTTAAATCCTCTCTTTTCAACATCTATAATCCACCACGGATAAATCTGGACTCTTACCCTTCCAATAAACTTACCTCAACAATAATTTCTCACACAGCACATCATAAAATATTTTCAGTTGATAGTAATCCATTTTTAAAATCGGTTTAAAATAGGTCAAAAGTCTGCCTGTTTAATAAATTGACAGTCAATTATCTATGGGCGTATAATTGTGTAAATTTCGCAAGCGTTTCTCACTTGGTTGAAGTCCTATGCACGACTTAAGCAGGGCAACAAGGGTGATTGAAATGATAATGGTGGGAAATTATAAAGCAGTTCAAGGATAAGCTCTCAGTCAGCAATTATTGCTGGTGAGGGCTTTTTAGTTATTATTATACCGACAGCAGAAGGAGGGTATTATGATAAAAATAATTTCCTTTTTACTTTTTCTCGGAATCATAGCTTTCACTGTTACGCAGGCATCAGCAGAATGTAACATTGTGTGGTCTGGTGATTTGAGTGGGTCAGTGCCAACGCAGGAAACATCAAGAACACAACAGGCGGCATACGAGGCATTTATGTCAATTCAGCCAAATCCTCCTACCGGTTTTACTGACAATTGTTACTATTATAGCTATTATTATAAGGTAGATTTTCCTACAATGCATTACTTAGTCAGCGAATATGACCAGGTCTGTATTAATGGAACCTGGAGTTATGATTATTACGAAGAGAGTAAACGCTGCGTTCCAGATTACTGCGAAGAATATAGAACCGGCAACTGGGACGTTGTATGTGAAAACAACACAACATCGACTATACCGACAACCACCACAACAACTGCACCGGCAACAGTGGTTACTCTTGCTTCATTTAATGCAAAGCCTTATGCCAGAGAAGTTGTTATTGAATGGGAAACGGAAACAGAAATAAATAACGCTGGCTTCAATCTCTACCGCTCAGAATCAGAGAATGGTAATTACATCAAAATAAACACTTCACTAATACCTGCACAAGGCTCCTCCACCCAAGGCACATCATATGAATTTACTGATAAGGATGTGCAGAACAGAAAAACCTATTATTATAAGCTGGAGGATATTGACCTGAATGGCGTGAGCACGTTTCATGGGCCGGTCTCGGCCACGCCGCGAGTGATTTACGATATAAGATAAAAAGATATTTTTAAAACACTAAACCCGAATCCCAAGTCCCGAGCCCCTAAATGGCACGGACCGGTGAGTGCGACACCACGATTAATTTATGGGATAGGGAAATAAATCCAAAGAGGAGGCGTTATGAAGAAGTTTATTGGGTCTTCTTATCGGGGAGGTTTGGGGGTCAGGAGGTTTGGGGGTCACAGGAGGTTTGGGGGTCAGGTCTTGGATTGTGAATCGTGGTACAATCCGGGGGAAATAGGGACAGCGCCCTATTACGCGACTTCACTGAACTCCCATCACCCGGTCAATTTTATTCTGAGGAATAAGATAGTCTATGGTTTTTGTCTGGGGGTTGAGAAGAAAGATGATATTTCCGGTTGCGCAAAAGGTTCCGGCATCTTTTTTTACCAGGTTATATGAGTCGCGGAATTGATTGAGTTCCTGGGGCAGTTCAGGCCGTTTTATTTGAGGCGCATATTTGAAGCAAAACGGCTCGGTAACATTAAAAATATAATAGGTGGTTCCTTTGATATCCGTTGTTCCGGTGAGGGTTCCAACCTTCTTGCCATCCTGCGTGAGCCCGGCATTATTAACCGGCGGCGGCTGTATCCGGATATTTTCTTTTACCGGGGAAGCGCAGCCCAAAGCAAGGAGCAGCGCAATGATAGTGAGGCATTTGAGTAAAGGAGATTGTTTGCAGCCCATTTCAGCTCCGATAAAAAAAGTATGGTCACCAGCTTCTATTCTATGCCATTTTTATAAATGTTGTAAAGTATAATCCGGGCTGCGCCAGGATGCGGCGGCCCTTCTGGTGAGCGGCAACTTTATTTTGCAGGGCCCTTTGCACAACCGTTTTTCATGTGTTATATTTAAACTGTGTATAGCCCCATGATACCTCCTGGAGATGGCAGGGTTCCCCCCTCTTTTCCCTGACCAGCTCCGGGAGGTATTTATTTTTGTTGTATTATCATGGCAACTTTAATATACTGTTTTTATTCCATATGATATTGCGTAAAAAGGATATGTATGGAGCAAATACCGGAAAGATATTCTTTTTTTTCATCGATAACAATAGGGCCTTTTATTAGCCATCCGGGCTGATAGGGGTTTTTTTATTTTCTGCAGCAAACAAAGGAAATGATGAAGAGAGGCATAAAGTTAAAAGAGCTGCTGCTGATTATGCTGATAGTGCACTTGCCGGCGCACGTGGAGGGAACATAGATGAAAAAAATATCAATACTGATAATCTGCCTGCTTGTTGCCGGGTGCAGTGTCAAGCGGCCGGTACTCTATCCTAACGCAAAACTGCAGAAGGTCGGCCAGTCCCAGGCGCAGATGGATATAGACGTGTGCTGCCGCATGGCTGAGGCCTATCTCACGTCGCATCCGGGGAAAGAGATAGCGGCAGACGCGGCGAAAACAGGTGTGGTGGGTGCTGCCACCGGAGCTGCGGTCGGCGCGGTGTACGGCGGCGCGGGAAGAGGCGCTGCTGCAGGCGCGGCCGCGGGAGTGGTGGGAAGCACCGCCAACGGCATGTTCAGGACGCGCGAGCCAAGCCCGACATTCATGAACTTTGTGAACCGCTGTCTGCACGAAAAAGGCTATGAGCCCATCGGCTGGGAGTGAAATTTGAAAAAGGGGTAACAGTGCCCACCGGTTACCCCCGAAGCTGTCCTGCAGAAAGCAATCTTGCTTTTAATTACCCTGCGCTTGCAAGCTTTTTACCCGACGCGAAAACCTTCTTCAGTTCTTCGGTCTTTTTCTTAATGTCACCGATGTCCCGCACATCGGTGACGTGCAGTTTCTCCACAATCTGCATCATATAGGTTCTGGCGATATTACGCTCGAACGCTTGAAAGGCGAGTTCTGCGGATTGCGGGTCTTTGAAGTCCTGTACCATGCCGACCACCGCCTTCTTGCCTTTCAGCCCGTTGCTGATAAATCTGAGCGCGTCCATCGTCCCCAGCTCACCGACAATTTCAACCTCCCACAGCGGCAGGCAGCGCTCGAAAAAACGTGCCATGATGGCGGTATAGGTCGCGCAGTAGAGCGGCGACGCAAACAGGAGGAGATCGGATGCCGCCATCTCCGGCAGCAGCGTGTCCATGTCATCACGGAAGCGTTTGCACTTCAATCCCGGCTGGAGCATGCAGTTGCGAAAACATCCCTGGCATTGATTGATGTCAAGATCAGCGAGAAAATATTTTTTTATCTCCGCTCCTGCCGAGGCAGCGCCCTCCAGAAAGGTATCGACCATGATTTCCGTGTTCCCTTTTTTGCGCGGGCTTCCGACCAGTCCCAGAATTTTCATTGGTATCTCCTTTTGTTTGTAAACGTTTTGTCAAAAATTAACCACAGAGCACACAGAGAAAATATTTTATTTCAAGAAGTTAACAGAAATTCTGTTTCCTTACCTCTGTGTCCTCTCAATTATTATTCTCTTTTAGTTTTTACTCCGGTAAAATTTATCTGCTCTCTCCTGCTTCATCCAGCTCTTCAAAAATGCTCAGTACCGATACCCTCCTATGCTATAAAAAGGCTACAATGCCTCGGTTATTTCCATCAAAAGATATTCTGTTGGAGAACACAGAGAATCCCTCTGTGTAACTCTGTGGTTTCATATTGTTTCCCTATTTTTCATGGAACTTTTGACAGTACCTTTGTAAAATTAATTAGAGAAAAGGTAGTGCAGTAAAAAATGCCGCGGCAATTTCAAATGGTCATAGAAACAAGCTGGCGATGAGATTGCTTCGGCTTGATGGTGCATTGCCTCGCAATGACTTGTTGCTAAGATTAATACCGTGAAGGGATTTTTGTCAACTTAAGAAAAGCATCCCTCATCAGCATACCAGCCGATGAGGGATGTGATCTTAAGCATATTGTTTTATATTACCAGCCGCCGGGGCCCATACCTTTACCGCAGCCCGGCATCATGCCGCAGCCAGGTCCAGGGCCGCCTCCGGCAAGCATGCAGCCGAACCCGAGGGTGCAGCCAGGGGGGAGCAGGGACATTTGTTCGGGAGTCATAATTTTTCGTGCCTCAAGCTGGCAGGAGAGCTGTTTTTCATTGAGCTGCAGCTGCAGCTGGCTGATCTCCTTAAGCAGGTTTCTTGCTTTGCCTGCGTCGGGTTTGGGCTCCAGCAGCAGGCCTTTCAGCTCAACCTGCTTCTGTTCAATCCGGTTGCCAAGCGGCGCGCATTCCTTCCAGCAACCCTGGTGCAGCGTATCCAGTTTCTTTTGCTGCTCAGCGGAAAGGTTCAGCCCCGCAACATCTGCCCGCCAGCCGGGACCTCCTCCCAATGCGCCGCTGTGCATGAAACACTGGGCCTCAACAGTCATGGTCCAGCTCATGGCTGCGACCATCAGTACGGTGATCAGTAATGCTTTTTTCATGGGTTATTTCTCCTCGGTTATAATTGCTGTTGTACGGTTAAACAGTTGACGCCGGCACATCCTGCGCGACTGTTATTGACAGGGACCATTTCCTTTGCCCATTCTGCCCTTAACCCCCGGGCCTTTACCGCAGCCGCCCAGCATACCCTTCGGGCACATCAGGCCCTGGATGTTCCCGAGATACACCGCTCTCTGCTGCGGTGTCATGGCAGCAGTCTCCTGAAGAATCTGCTCCACGGTTGCCTCCTGGATTTTCCCCTGCTGCGCGGTGATGGCCCGAATCTTTTCCTGGATTTTCTGTTTATCCGGCGGCTGCTCCATCAGGAGAAGGGCAAGCTGCTCCCGCTGCTTCTGTATGCCTGATCGTTCCTGCCACAGCCTGTTCCGGAAATCTGCCCGTGACTGAAGCACCTGGGGAGAAAAATTTTCAGCTGGCATCTCAGGAATGCGTACCGGCTCACTGCCGCTTATCCAGTACTGCCGGGCTAACGGGTAGCCGAGAGCGCCGAGCACGGCGCAATTAACTGCCAGAGAAAAAATGAAACTGATTTTGAGCCAGGTATCTTTCATATACCCTTTTCCTCCATAGCATAATTGACTTTTATATACGCATCGCCAATTGACTGGGGCGGGGTATCCTGAAATACTTCCAAGTACAGGGCCGTATCTGTTTCTCCCCGGTCAAGGTAGTTTGATGCAATGATCCGCCCGAGCCCGATGCCGATGACAAGACCGATTACCAGAGCCGCTGTGGCAGCAGAAAGCGGAACCGGGAAGAGCCAGCGCAGGAGTTTCCGTGACCGGGTGTTTTCCCCATCAGCGAGAATGCGGGTCATGGTAGCGGGAACAAGATCAGGCGCTTCCTGCACGTCCGGCATTTCAAGCAGAAGCTCCCAGGTTTTTGATAGTGCTGCAGCCTCCTGTGAACATGCAGGGCACTGCGCAAGATGACTTTTCAGTACCTCTGCCACTCCGGCCGGCAGCTCGCCGTCAAGATAGGCTTTGATCTTCTTCCGCATGGCTGTACAGCTCATATATTTTCTCCTATATAATTAAACATAATCAGGCAAAAAAACTTGCGCCGCAGGTGGTTACTTATGGTATCTTGGTTGAGTTGAGAAGTCATTTTCCCAGTTCTGTACCAAGTGTTTTTTTAAGGGCATCCATTCCCCGGAAGACCAGGGATTCGACTGCTGACACTGAACACTCAAGAACCCGTGAAATCTCTTTATAGCTTAAGCCCTCAAACCGCAGCAGGGTGATGGCCATCTTCTGGCGGAGCGGAAGCAAATCCAGTGCCCGGCGGACCATGCGGGCGCGTTCCTGCTGCTCTAAAGCGGTCTCCTGGGTCGCTGCCCGGGAAACAGCAGAAAGCATGCTTGGTGTCAGGGCGGCATCTTCCTCTGCCGCGTACAGCGGGTCTCTCTTCCTGCTTTGCATAAAATTGATACAGTGGTTGGCCGTAATGCGGTAGAGCCAGGTGAAGACCCCGGCGTCAGGGGTATAGGAGCCTGCGGCGCGGTAGACTTTCAGAAAAATATCCTGCACCAGGTCGCGGGCGCTTTCTCTATCGCCGGTAAAACGGCATACCAGCCCATAGACGCGCTCCTGGTACCGGGCCATGAAC
>Ga0209777_10008341_pt1 | contig 11351 bp, 9 predicted proteins | sample FrelakmetHBP12HB_FD_187147 | JGI IMG/M metagenome (GOLD analysis project Ga0209777, IMG submission 187147) | Freshwater lake sediment microbial communities from the University of Notre Dame, USA, for methane emissions studies -HBP12 HB (SPAdes)... | ecosystem: Environmental > Aquatic >...
GCCTTTCACGCCTGTAACCGCGGTTCGAATCCGCGTGGGGACGCCAAATATATGTTGTGATATCAAATTAGTATAGAAATCACGACTCAATCTGAAAAAGCCATTTTAGGAGTTGACGGCTCCTGAAACGGCTTTTTCTTTTTGGGATGGATTTTCTACCACATTAACCGATTAAACCGTTGTATGAATAAGATAAACTGGACCATATTTCTTCGGCAAGTCAGATAATAAAGCAAGATTAACCACAAGGTAAGCAATACTTGCCAAGAAGTTAATCTTCAATAAGTGTAACATAACAAAGTAGTTCATTTTATAGGCATGGAGGAGGTTGTGCAATGAAAAGGCATATCGCAACAGTGCTGTTCTTGATTATTGTTTTGACTGGAAGTATTGCCTTTGCTGAAGGAGCGAAAACGGATTGCGTATGTGTGAAGGGGGGCTCGGTATTCCCATCGGTAAATTTTTTATTGGTTTCGGTTACCGAACGTTCAGCACTGGGATGTGACACCAATATTGGTTTGGGCATCGGTCTGGGAGCTGATAATGGTCGTGTGCAGGTAGGGTTTGGTTATAATCAAGGCCTCATAGGCTTGGGGCTTGGAGTGAAAGGACCGTCGACAACAACATCGTTTGGTTTTTCAATCGGCTATGACTATGGAGATTGTCGACTAGTTTGGCCATATGAAGAATAGATGAAAGATGCTGAAATGAACAAACTTTTTCCTATTAAAACGATCATTTTTTGCAGCACACAATTTCCTATTGACAATTCAGATCTTATCAGTGATGAAAGTAAATCAATAAAAAAAGGGGGTTGATATGATAAAAAATGTCCGTTTTATGTTTTCCATCACAATCCTAGTCATTTCCTTGTTGCTTACAGGTTGTTCCATGAAGGAGCAAATGGTGAGATCCATGGATCCCATCATGGACGACATGTCGTCTGCGGTCAACATGAGCAACGATGTGGAACTCATGCGGGACGGGCTTCCGGCAAGCCTCATCCAGATGGATGGTTTCGTCAAGTCGGCTCCCAATAACAAATTGCTCCTGAAAGCAGCCGAGTCATACTTCGGCTACTCCTTTTCCTTCGTAGAAGATGTCAACAAGCCGCGGGCAAGCGCCCTCTATCTCAAGGCTAGGGAATATGCCCTGAGTGCACTCAGGAAATATCGGCAGTTCGATGAGCAAGCACCTGATTTGAAGGACATGCTTGCAAATTGCGGCAAGCAGGATGTTCCTGCGCTCTACTGGACGGCAAGCTCCTGGTTGGCGTGGATCGGCCTCAATGTTGGTAATCCGGAGGCGATCATGGATCTTCCCAAGGTCGAGGCGATGCTCCAGCGGGTGGCCGAATTGGACGAAACGTACTACTACGGCACGGTTCATTCGATGCTGGGCAGCTTCTATGCCGGCCAGCCCAAAAACATGGGTGGTGATCCGGAGAAGGCCAATAAACATTTCCAGAAGGCTTTCAAACTTTCAGGGTCTAAGTTTCTGGTCGTGCACTTAATGTATGCAAAATTCTATGCCGTCCAGATCCAGGACAAGGCCCTCTTCGTGAAGACCTTGAATGAGATTGTCGCAACACCGAAGAACTCGTTTCCCGAAAGAAACCTGGCCAACGAAGTGGCAAAGCGGAAAGCAAAGGATTTGCTGGAAAAAGTTGACACCCTTTTCTAATTATTAGAAAAATAAGGAGCAGACCATGAAGCGATACGTTTATATTTTCACAGCCGTTCTGATGGCAATGATTTCCCCTTGCGGCAATTGCCATGCCGCAGAGCAAGAGGCAAAAGTGGTCATCAAGATGGCTGCTATTGCCCCCAAGGGCAGCAATATTGCCAACGTCATGGAGGAAATTGGCAAACAGGTATGGGAGAAAACCAACCATGAAGTGGCCTTCAAGATCTACTGGGGAGGCGTCCAGGGGGACGAGAAGGATGTCCTACGGAAAATGAGGCTCGGACAACTCCACGGTGGGGGATTCATGGGTGCAACGCTGGGCACCATCGTTCCTGAGGTGAGGGTGACGGAAATCCCTTATGTCTTCTGGAATTCTGGAGAAGTGGACTATGTGCGATCGCAGTTGGAAAGTAGCATGACCAAACAGTTTGCAGATAAAGGCTTTGTCGTCCTCGGTTGGATGGACCTCGGTTTTATCTACTCTTTCTCGAAGGTGCCGATTACCTCCCTGGAAGTAGCGAGAAAGCAGAAATGGTGGACCATGGAGGGAGATCCCATGGGACGGGCCATATTTGACGCCCTAGGCATAGCGCCCATTTCTCTGTCACTATCTGATGTCGCCACGGCCTTGTCAACGAATCTGATTGACTGTGCACCTTCCACCCCATTCGGCGCTGTTGCCTTTCGCTGGTATACAAGGTTCAAATACATGTCCGATCTCCCGTCCACCAGCATCCTCGGTGCGACACTCATCAGCAAAGACATATGGGATAAAATCTCCCCTGGCAGTCAAAAGATCATTCTGGATATTGCCAGGAAGGAGCACGAAAAGATTGTAAGCACCATTAGGCAGGACAATGCAAAAAGCCTTGTGCTCCTCAAGAAGTCAGGTGTCCATGTCGTACGTAGCGATGAGGGTAATACCAAGGACGGGGATTATATCTTAGCGGCAGCCAAAAAGGTCCGTGAGGATATGGTGGGAAAACTCTACTCGAGGGAACTCCTGAACCGCACATTGGCGCTTGTCGAAGAGTACAGAAAAAATCATCCGAAATATACTCCCGATGCAATGATCAATTAAAGAAGTTATCTATGCGCTGCACATCATGTGGATCGGAATTTGGCGAGCTAGGAAAAAGGTGTCCCGAGTGCGGGACCACTCTTATCGCGCCTAGTCGCCTATCCCGCTCTATTACCATAGTCGAAGATGCACTGGTATCTATCGTGTTATGTAGCATGGTTCTACTCGTGCTTATACAGATCATTTTAAGAAATTTCTTTTCCACCGGTATCACCGGAGGCGCTGAGATTGTGAGACATCTTGTCCTTTGGGTCGCGTTTCTTGCGGCGGGAATCACCGCACGTGAGGCTAAGCATATCAAAATAGACGTTGTCTATAGGATGCTGCCCACAGGCTTAAGACAATTCTCTGAAATCCTTACAGGACTGTTCTCGGTGATTATCTGCGGTATTCTCATATATGCATCGCTCCGTTTTATATTAGTAGATTATCGAGCAGGTACGGTAATCGCATTTTTTGAAATGCCTGCATGGATACTGGAGATTATCATTCCAGTAGGCTATTCTACAGTGATGCTTCGCTATTTGCTTCGATGTAAACAATCCTTTGTAAAACTATTTAAGTGGGAATAAATCCATGGTCACTGCGTTCGTCATTCTTATTATTGTCATGGCCTTTCTGGGTGCCCCCATGTTCGCCATTTTGTCTGCCTTTGCACTGCTCGGGTTTCAACTTTCGAATACCCAATTCGCCGCGCTTATCGTAGATATTTACAGCCAGTTCTCCAACAACCCCGTTCTATATACAGTTCCAATCTTTACCTTTGCCGGCTTTATTTTAGCCGAGAGTAAGGCATCCATAAGGGTAGTCAACTTCTCACAAGCCATTCTTGGTTGGCTTCCTGGCGGCCTTGCTATTGTTTCACTTGCATCATGCGCCTTCTTTACAACATTTACAGGCGCTTCAGGAGTCACCATCATTGCTCTTGGAGGCTTGCTCTATCCTGCCCTGATTAAAGGAAAATATTCAGAGAAGTTCTCTCTCGGATTGTTGACATCCTCGGGGAGTTTGGGACTGCTCTTCTTTCCAAGTCTTCCCATTATCATCTATGGTATCGTGGCCGGAACCAGCATCACCCAGCTCTTTGCTGCGGGTCTCATCCCCGGACTATTTCTCATGATTATCATGTCTTTCTATAGTTTTTTTGTCGCCAAAAGGTCCGGTACCTCAACGTTCAGGATTTCCCTGAGTGAGATTAAAAAGACGGCGTGGGTTGCCAAATGGGAACTATTTATTCCCGTGATGCTTGTGGTGGGAATTTTTGGTGGTTTTGTAACATTGGGAGAAGTGGCCTCCATCATGGTAACATATGCGTTCATCGTGGGAATATTCATTCACAAGGATATCCGTATCGGCCAGTTTCCCTTGATCATTAGAGAGAGCATGATTCTGGTAGGAGCGATATTTATCATCTTTGGGTCGGCTCTGGCCCTGACTACCTACATGATCGATGCGGAAATTCCCATGATCGTGCTGCAATTCATTCAGGCACACATCAACTCAAAGGTAACTTTTCTCATCACGCTGAATATTTTTCTCTTTATTGTTGGCAGCCTAATGGAAATCTACGCAGCACTAATTGTCGTACCACCACTGATTGTTCCCATTGCGATGAGCTACGGCATAAACCCTATACACCTTGGGATTATCTTTCTTACCAACCTCGAGATAGGCTACTTCATGCCTCCTGTGGGTCTGAATTTGCTAATTTCTTGTATCAGATTCAACAAACCTCTATCTAGCCTTTATCGGGCAGCAATACCTTTCATTGCCATCATGATAATCGGACTGCTTGTGATCACCTACGTTCCTTGGCTGAGCTTAGCCCTCATCGAACACTTCGGTATTCAATAAGACCAATGCCGTCAATATCTAACTGGATGAAAAGATTTCCGACATAATCCGAGGGATAATAATTGGATATTGCACAGCCTGCATTTCTTACAACTGCTCACTAATAAACTATTGTAGATGAAATAATCAATCATTCTTTGGTCGTGAATCTGGGCGAAACTTGATAGGTTTTAAGGAGTTTTGGTGGGGTAAAAAGCTCAATAAAATGCCGGAATAAGGCTTTTAACTCGATCTTTTACGCCTGTAACCGCGGTTCGAATCCGCATGGGGACGTCATACATAAATAAAAAGGGCAATTTGAAAAAATTGCTCTTTTTATTTATGTGGATATGTATTTTATTCTTCTTTTTTCTTGCTTGTTCGTTTTTTGGGCGTTGCTTCATCAGCCTCAGTTGGTTGCTTCTTTGACTTTTTGGGTGCCGCTTCATCTTCGGCAGCAGCTTGCTTTTTAGGTTCTTTAGGCACTGTTTCATCTTTCGCAGCCGTTTGTTTCTTTGTTTCTTTATCAGCCGCGGCTTCCTTCTTTTTAGGTTTTGACTCAGGCTGTTTTACTTTTTGCGCAGGTTCGGATTTTTCCTCTTTCTTTGCCGCTAGATCGGCTAATTTTTGCACTTTAGCTTTAGCTAATTCTTCAGCAAGCTTAACAAACTTTTCGAACGCCGCAATTCTTACATTAGTCTCTCTAATTTTTGATTTCAGGCTCTTAACAAGACTGTCGGTTAGAGCTTTCTCTTTGCTGATCCCTTTCTTAGCTAATTGCTCCAATCGCAGAACCAGTTTTTTTTCAAATATCCGGAGTTGTTCCATTCTTACATCTTTACTCTTTGATGCCATTATTCCCTCTCCTTGTTTTTAATAATTTATAATTGAAAATATCAATATTTTTACTTTAAAGCTATAAATATTATTACTTATTAAATTAATTTTTTTCTCTATAGAATTTTTTTGAAACTTATTGCAAATAGTTTTTCTGTCTTTATCTTTTTTCAATAAATCCAATAACTTCAATATGCTCTGTCTGCGGAAACATATCTAAAGGCAGAAGACTTTGTAGATCATAACCGCAGTCATTTAAATATTTAACATCTCGCGCCTGCGTCGCAGGATTGCAGGAAGTATAAATAATTTTTTGCGGTTGCAAAGCTACCATTGCCTTTAACATTGTTTTTTCACAACCTATGCGAGGCGGATCAAGGACAATCAAATCGATTTTATTCCCTGGCGGCAGAAATTTTTCCTGCAATACTTTTTTAATATCCCCATGAATAAATTTTGCGTTTTTCACACCTGCATTTTCGGCATTTATTCGCGAGTACTTTACTGATTTTTCATTTATTTCTATGCCTATAACATTTTTAGCATAGGGCGCAAGAAAAATAGAAAACAATCCGCTGCCGCAATATGCGTCAACCAAAGTATTTATTTCATCAACCGCGGCCAGACGACAAATCTCATCAACCAATTTATCCGTCAAATATAAATTGGCCTGAAAAAATCCATCGCGGGGTACTATAAATTTTTTGTCTTTTACTATTCTTATAATTGACTCTTTTTCACAAGCCTCACCGGGCAGGCAGTCTGACCAAATTGTCAGTTGCGCATCTGTATTGCGTCGCAACTGTTTATTTCCTCTCAGAAGGCGTATTTTTTCATTAATTGTTTCTTCCATGATTTCACAACGTTCGATGTCCACAAGCTCGCCGCCGGAAATATCTAAAAAACCGATTTTCCAGCCCCTCGACTTGCTTTCGGCATGATATTGTGCTTTCCCCCGATAATGATAAACCTTTGGCGCAGCTATTGTCTCCAAAACAGGTGGAGATGCCATTTTGCCTATTTTCCAAAAAGCTTCCTCTACCTGTTTTTTTTTGATTTCCAACTGATGTTCATATTTTAAATGCTGATAGCAACAACCGCCGCAGTTTGCGTAATAACCGCACAAGGGGTTTACTCGCGTTGGTGATGGTTTGATTATTTTTAATATTTTACCGCGGACAAATTTCTTCTTCAGCTGAGTGATTTCAATTTCCAGTTCATCGCCTGGAGCGGCAAAGGGAACAAAGACAACAAAATTATCAATGCGGCCAACGCCTTCCCCGCCGAAGGCTATTGATTCAATTTTTATTATTACGCGATCTTTGAGCTGCAAAAGAATCCTCCTTTCATGTAGATAACATATAGTCAAAGCGGCCGTCAATTCGGAATGGTATTTTTCTTTACAACTGGAAATATTGTTGTTAATTAATCAACCTAAGGATGGTTATTAAAACATTTTTCAGTAAAAAATATTAAGGATAAATATGTCTTCCGAAAGAAAATCGATTCTCTGCCCCAATTGCCGCAAGCTGATAAGCATGGATGAGCCTGCCTGTCCTTATTGCGGACTTATACGTCCCGGTCTGCTCAATTCCGCGGGTATAATTCGCAGGATTTTTTTGGGCTCCGATCCGATTAGAACCATTATCTACATTAATATTGCTTTTTATGTTCTATCCCTGCTTTTGGATCCGGAAGGAATCTTTGCCGGTGGCGGTTCTTTTAATTTCCTGTCGCCGTCAAATCAGAGTCTTTTTTTATTAGGAGCAAGCGGCACGATCCCTGTTATCGGGGCTCATCGCTTTTGGACTTTAATCTCCGCTTCGTTTTTGCACGGCGGAATCATGCATATTGGCTTCAACATGATGGCGCTTTATCAGCTGGGACCATTTGTTTTGCGGGAATTCGGGTTCCATCGTTTTATCAATCTATATATTATTACCGGAGCCTGTGGTTTTGCGGCTTCCGTCCTGTTCGGTGTTCCCTTCACCATCGGAGCATCCGCCAGTATCTGCGGATTAATCGGCGCCATCATATATTACGGCAAAAGCCGCGGCGGCTCTTACGGAGAAGCAATATATAAACAGGCAGTTGGCTGGGTCGCCGGGTTAATTTTCTTTGGATTGATATTCCCCGGCATAAATAACTGGGCGCACGGCGGCGGAATATTATCAGGGATACTTTTTGCTTTCCTGATGGGTTATAACGACAATAAACAGGAAAGTGCATGGAGCAAGCTTTTGGCCTATGCCTGCATCTTACTTACGGCGGTAATTTTAATCTGGGCTGTCATCTCTTCGCTGCTACCTGCCATAGGAATCGTGATCTAGTAAAATTAAAGGAGAATAAGGAGCATTCTAGAATGACCGATCAAGCAACTTCACCCCAACCGACGCTGCAAGCTGGTGCTGAATTACATGGATTTAAAGTTTTACGCGTGGAAGCATTTCCCGAAATACGAGTTACCGCTTACGAAATCGAACACAAAAAAACAAGCGCCAAAGTTCTGCACCTGCACTCATTCGACCGCGAAAATTTATACGCGATTGGTTTTCGCACTCCGCCGGCTGATTCAACGGGACTGCCGCATATCCTGGAACATTCCGTGCTGGCGGGCTCCGAGAAGTATCCACTGAAAGATGTTTTTAAAGAATTGATGCGCTCGACGCTGCAAACCTTTATCAACGCCTTCACTTACCCGGATAAAACGATTTATCCGGTAGCGAGTCAGATAAAAGCTGATTTTTTCAATCTGGCCCGTGTTTATACCGATTTAGCGCTGCACCCGCGCATGCTTAAGGAAACATTTTTGCAGGAAGGATACCACCTTGAATTTTCCTCGCCGGATGATTTAGAAAGCGATTTGATTATTTCCGGCATAGTCTACAATGAAATGAAAGGCGCATACTCATCTCCTGATTCGCTGATGTTTAAAGCCATACAGGAAAATCTCTACCCCGACAGCGTTTACGCTTTTGACTCCGGCGGCGATCCCGATGTGATTCCCACGCTTACGTATGAACAGTTTCGGGAATTTCATCGCACTTATTATTCACCGACCAACGCGCGATTTTTTATTTACGGTGACATCACCACCTCTGAACATCTCGCATTTCTTTCCGAAATGCTTGCCGGTTTTGATCGTGTGAATATAGATTCCTCCATTAAAAGCCAGAAACGTCTAACTGCACCCCGCACTATCCAGAACACTTATCCAATAGGAAAAGGCGAACCCATCGACCATAAAACGATGGTGAACATCGCCTGGATGATGTCCGAAAACACCGACTATGAAACTTCACTTATTCTGGAAATCATAGCCGCGCTTCTTGTGGGCAGCGCGGCCAGTCCTTTGCGCAAAGCGATGATTGATTCCGGCTTGGGCGAAGACCTTACTCCGATAAGCGGTATTGAGGCTGAGTTGAAGCAATTATTGTTTTGTGCAGGTTTAAGAAATACGCAAAGTTCGGATATTCAAAATATTGAACAGCTTATCTTTGACACAATAAAAATTATTGTGGCCAATGGTTTTGATAACGAACTGGTGGAAGGCGTCCTGCATCAAATCGAATTTCACGGCAAAGAAGTGGTTCGCGGCTCTTATCCTTACGGCATTTCTTTAATGGGCAACGTGTTTCAGACATGGCTCTATGACGGCGATCCCTTAATCGGATTGGATTTTCCCCGGGCAATTGAAGATATCCGGCGGCGATGGACAGATGATCCTCAGATATTTCAAAAGATGACGAAACAATGGTTTCTGGATAATACCCATCGAATCCTGGCGATTATAGAGCCGGATGCCGATTTCAACGAGAAGAAAGAAAAAGCCTATCAGGATAAAATGGCCAAATTGAAATCATCGCTGATAAAAAGTGAATTGGCGCAAATAAACGCTCAGGCGGCACAGTTGAAGGAATTTCAATCGGAACCGGATTCGCCGGAGGCCGCGGCAACCATACCAAAGTTAAAGATCGAAGATATTCCGCGATCCATAGAAATAATTTCGACGCAAGACACTCTGACCGGAGGCATACCAACCCTCAAACATGACCAGTTTACCAACGGCATTGCTTATGTGGATATGGCCTTTGATATCGCGCATGTGCCGGAAGAACTTCAGCCTTATCTTCCGCTTATGGGCAAGCTCATTACCGGAATGGGAGCCGCCGGCCTCACTTATGAAGAGATGGCCAAGCGCATCGCCCTGAAGATGGGGGGCTTCGGCTATGATTTGGCCACCGGCTTTACCGCCGACTCCAAAACAAACTGGCAGAAAATGATATTTTCTTTTAAGGCGCTTTACCGCAATTTGCCGGAAGCGATAAATATTGTCGGCGATATTATTTTCGCCGCCGACTTGAGAGCGGATGCGCGGATGCGGGATTTAATCTCCGAGAAAAAGAATAATCTGCAAGCGGCGATTATCCCTTCCGGCCACATTTTTGCTAAAATGGCGGCAGGCGCGGCGCTTTCCTTTCCGGCCTATCGGGATGAACAATGGCATGGCCGCACACAATTGAAATTTGTGCAAAATACAGCCAATAATTTCGACTCAGCAAAACAAGATTTGCGCGAAAAACTGGAAACGTTACGAAATATTTTATTTACTAAAGATAACCTCGTCATCAATTTAACTGCCGAAGATAAAGGTTTGAAGATTGCAGAGGAAAATTTATTAAACTTTTTGGATAAACTGCCGGAAGCGACAACGGCAAATATAAATACAAAACCCAGTTTGGCTCCCATATCTGCCGGTATTTCCATACCCGCGCAGGTATCTTATGTCGCTTATGTTTTGCAAGCGCCTGCTTATACTGACCCGGCTTCTGCTCTTTTGATGATCTCGGCCAAAGAACTATCCAACAATTATCTTTACAAACATATCCGTGTGCAGGGCGGCGCTTATGGGGGCGGATCTTCTTTTGATGCCTCATTAGGATTGTTTTCTTTTCTTTCCTATCGTGATCCTCACATTGTGGAAACTTTGCAAGTATTCAAAGACGCGCAAGCTTTCTATTCCCAAAATGAAATTTCTTCCGGGGAAATGGAAAAGGCAATCATCAGCACCATTGGCATGCTGGACAAACCCTTGGATCCGGCAGGCCGCGGCTATACGGCCCTGATGCGCAGTTTTGCCGGAATAAATGACGATATGCGCCAAAAATTCAGAAACGATATTTTGTCCGCTACTCCGCGGAAGTTAAAAGATACTTTGGTTGATTATTTTTCCCGGGTGGCAAAATCAGCGGCGGTGGCCGTGTATTCTGCGCAGGAAAAATTAAATGAAGCCAATAAACGGCTAGAAGAAAAACTTGTTCTGGAAAATATTTTCGAATCTTAGGTCATGTGAGGTCTTTAATTTTATAAAAACGGCGGTTAAAGAAAAATCTCTAACCGCCGCAGTATTCAAATCTTGTCTAATCAGCAATGTTTAGAAATAGTAGTGAATTCCAAATGTGGCATTTACTCCATCGATATTGATTTTTAAATCGTTATTGTCGTATATCATACCTGAGTAACCGACATCAAAATTGAAACCTACTTCAGGAAGCTGCGGGAAACTCCATTCCGCGCCTACAAAGACACCGGGAGTCCAAAAACCCTTATTATCAAATTTATCGCCAGGTACGCTGCCATCTACCTGACCGTAGCCAATTTTACCACCGGCATAGAATTTGCTGTAGTTTCTAACAACAAGGGCATACATTGCCTTGGCTTCAATTTGCCACAAATCGCCTTTTATGTCAGTGGAGCCTGCTTGAAGATCCGCGCGGCCTAAAAATGCACTACCTTCCAAACCAACACGGTCGCCTATCCAGCCACGCACGGAAATACCATTCAGAAAACTACCGGCAACCATTCCCTGATAACCAACACCAACTTTATTGGAGATGAAATTTTTTCCCGCTTC
>Ga0209777_10008342_pt1 | contig 11350 bp, 5 predicted proteins | sample FrelakmetHBP12HB_FD_187147 | JGI IMG/M metagenome (GOLD analysis project Ga0209777, IMG submission 187147) | Freshwater lake sediment microbial communities from the University of Notre Dame, USA, for methane emissions studies -HBP12 HB (SPAdes)... | ecosystem: Environmental > Aquatic >...
CCTCAAATCTCCTACGCCCACGATGGATAGAGTCCGAACTGTCTCACGACGTTCTGAACCCAGCTCACGTACCGCTTTAATGGGCGAACAGACCAACCCTTGGGACCTTGTACAGCCCCAGGATGCGATGAGCCGACATCGAGGTGCCAAACTCCGCCGTCGATATGAACTCTTGGGCGGAATCAGCCTGTTATCCCCAGAGTACCTTTTATCCGTTGAGCTATGGCCTTTCCACACAGAGCCACAGGATCACTATGCTCGACTTTCGTCTCTGTTCGGCTTGTTTGCCTCACAGTCAGGCCGGCTTATGCCATTGCGCTCCACACACGGTTACCGTCCGTGTTGAGCCGACCTTGAGACGCCTCCGTTACATTTTGGGAGGCGACCGCCCCAGTCAAACTGCCCGCCTGCCACTGTCCCCTGGCTGGATTCACAGCCAAGGTTAGAATTCCAACAACACAAGGGTGGTATTTCACCGTTGGCTCTGCCCTGGCTAGCGCCAGGGCTTCGCAGCCTCCCACCTATCCTACACATGCAGTGCCAAAATCCAATGACAGGTTACAGTAAAGGTTCACGGGGTCTTTTTGTCCGATCGCGGGCAGGCGGCATCTTCACCGCCACTACAATTTCGCCGGGCTTCTCGTCAAGACAGCGCATCACTCGTTACACCATTCGTGCAGGTCGGAACTTACCCGACAAGGAATTTCGCTACCTTAGGACCGTTAGAGTTACGGCCGCCGTTTACTGGGGCTTCGGTCGAGAGCTGCCCCTGATATTGCTACCAGGATGACCCCCTCCCTTAACCTTCCAGCACCGGGCAGGTGTCAGTCCCTATACATCGTCTTGCGACTTAGCAGAGACCTGTGTTTTTGTTAAACAGTCGGTAATGCCACTTCACTGCGGCCTGGCTTGCGCCAGGCACCCCTTCTCGCGAACTTACGGGGCTAGATTGCCGAGTTCCTTAACGAGAGCTCACCCGAGCACCTTTGGATATTCTCCTCACCCACCAGTGTCGGTTTACGGTACGGTCACCAGGATATCAACGCATAGGAGATTTTCTCGGCAGTCGGTCCGGTCGAGTTCGCCGGCCCTTTCGAACCGGCTCCTACTCGACACAGCGAGTTACGCCCGCGGATTTGCCTACGGGCCGTCGCCATGTCTTAAACCCCAACCAACACGGGGCTCAACCATACCTTCTGCGTCCCTCCCTAGCTCCACCCTGGTGGCAGACGAATATTAACGCCTTTCCCATCGCCTACGCTTTTCAGCCTCGGCTTAGGCACCGGCTAACCCTGGGCGGATTAACCTTCCCCAGGAAACCTTGGGTTTTCGGTGAACGGGTTTTTCACCCGTTTTAACGCTACTCATGCCGGCATGCTCACTTCTGGTTCGTCGAACGCGCGTCACCGCACGTCTTCTACCTACAACAGAACGCTCCCCTACCAAAGAAACGCTGGCCTTGCGGCCGGGTCAAGCGGCGCAGTGTTGCCACCGCACCACGAGACCGTATGGCGTCTCTTTCCGCAGCTTCGGTACTGAGCTTTAGCCCCGGTATATTTTCGGCGCAAGACTACTCGACTGGTGAGCTGTTACGCACTCTTTAAATGATTGCTGCTTCTAAGCCAACATCCCAGCTGTTTCTGTAATCTCACATCCTTTTCCACTTAGCTCAGATTTAGGGACCTTAGCTGGCGGTCTGGGTTATTCCCCTCTCGGCGGCGGCGCTTAGCCGTCGTCGCCTCTTTCCCGGTCTCAGATGTTACGGCATTCGGAGTTTGATTGGAGTCTCTCCCGGATTCCGGGAAATTGTCCATTCAGTGCTCTACCTCCGCAACAAAGCAACCGAGACTGTTCCTAAAAACATTTCGGGGAGAACCAGCTATCACCCGGTTTGGTTGGTCTTTCGCTCCTACCCACAAGTCATCCAAGGATATTGCAAGGTCCACTGGTTCGGTCCTCCCTCAGATGTTACTCTGAGTTCAACCTGCTCATAGGTAGCTCACCGGGTTTCGGGTCCTATCCGTGCAACTAGTCGCCCAATTAGGACTCGCTTTCGCTGCGGCTCCGTGCCATAAGCACTTAGCCTCGCTGCACTTATAGACTCGCCGGCTCATTATGCAAAAGGCACGCGGTCATCAGGGTTTTCGAACCTTGCGGAAAGAAAACACCGACTCCCACTGATTGTAAGCATATAGTTTCAGGTTCTATTTCACTCCCCGCCAGGGGTTCTTTTCACCTTTCCCTCACGGTACTTGTGCACTATCGGTCAGTTGGTCGTATTTAGCCTTGTGACGTGGTCGTCACAGATTCCCACAAGGTTTCTCGTGTCCCGTGGTACTTGGGACTCTGACCTAAGGACGACTAACGGATTTCGCCTACGAGTCTATCACTCTCTGTGGAGCGTCTTTCCAGAACGCTTCAGCTATCCGTCAGGCAATCCTCCGGCTCACGGCAGTAACCGCAGCCAGGTCCCGCGACACCGCTCCGACAACGCCTGCCGGCTTGACATCGGAATCGGTTTAGGCTCTTCCCGGTTCGCTCGCCACTACTACGGGAATCGTTATTACTTTATTTTCCTCCAGGTACTGAGATGTTTCACTTCCCTGGGTTAGCTTCCCGGCACTATGAATTCACGCCGGGATGTACCGGCTTCACCGGTACGAGTTTTCTCATTCGGGAATCGCCGGGTCAAAGGTTGTGTGCACCTCTCCGACGCTTATCGCAGCTTACCACGCCCTTCATCGCCACCAACTGCCAAGGCATCCTCTATATGCTCTTAGTAGCTTGAGAGCCCGAAATTGTCATAATGAACCCCCGCGCGCGGCTGTTACACCGCTCGCGGTAATTCTCTTTACTATCTATCTCTTTGCCTGCCATCCAGATTGTCAAAGACCAATTTGCCGCGCAGCAGAAACCAATTGAGAACTGCTCAATCTCACGGTCACAATGCCGCAGGGCATCCAAGTTGTTTCGTGTGGTTTTGCAACCAGCAGAGTATTGTATACAGCTTTCCCCTTTTGTCAAGCGCAAATCTCACGATAATCTCACATTCTCTTGGCCGACGCCGAGTCTCGGGGCCGCGCCGAACCGGTCTTCGCCCGGACCCCGGCACTGTCGCTGAACCATCGTGTCATGACTGCGGTCCGCGACAGCACGAACGAAGAGTACCCGGACATGGGATCGCCGGACCACTCGCTCATCCTGACCGGCAAACCTGTTGTTCCCAGGCTCCTGGCTTCGGCACTTGCAGGTACCAAATCTGGTACATTGCGAAGCACGTCGCGTCATGATATGGTTCGCGGTGTAAGAGACGTATTTAAGGGACTTAAGGCTCGGCGTCAACCGCTCCTGCCCGACCTCGCCTCGTACTTGTGCGCAATCTGCATATCGCTTCAATGCCTGCGTAACTCGCAAGCGACGCAAATCAAACTGGATAGACAACATGGCTTCTCTGGCTCGGCGCTCGGCCACCCAACCATACCGAAGTGTACTTATGAGTACACTTGATTTCAACCCGATTTTCGGCATAACACGATGATTCTGCGAGACATGTCCTGATTCCACTCTTTCGGGGGTGCGCTCCCCCGGGTGCTCCCCCCCATGCTCCGGGGGGCTCAGTGGGGGATGCTGGGGGGGATGCTCCACCGGGTGCTCCGGGGGGTGCTCCACCGGACGCGTTCCGCAGACCGCCGTCCGCTGGCCGCCATCCGCCGGTTTGTTTCGGGTCTTGGGCTTTGGGTGTTGTTCGAACTTCGGATTTAGAACTTGGGTATTTGCCGCTTCGACCCTGGGGCTTTGTTCGAACTTTGGACTTAGGGCTTTAAGTATTTGCCTGGGCTGGCTACGCGCCTTGCGCTCATCGTTCAGCGTTCGTCGTTCAGCGTTTCCGCGGGCTCTCTACCCCCTCCGGGTTCCTCGCGGCGCTATCTCAGGAGAAGGACTTGTCTGCTTACGCTCTTGTTCCCGTCCGTGAGTCGAACTAGATAGACTCCGTTCGGCAGTCTGCGTCCCAGTTCATCCGTACCGTCCCATGCGAGGGAGCAAGAGAGCGAAGGAGTGAGGGAGCGAGTCGGGTTGAGGTCGCGGACCAGCGCTCCATTAGCATCGTAAATCCTCACCTCAGGCCGCGAGCCGTCGGCCGCAAGCCGTAAACGGGTTTGTTCGCTGAATGGGTTGGGATAGGCATCCAGCGAAATGTGCCGCCCGACCAATGGCGCACGTTCGGCCACGCCCACTGTCGCCGAATCTCGGATTACTGAAATACTGTTTGATGAGTAGTTGGCGACGTAGATACGGTTCTGAGCCGGATTGAAGGTCAGAGCCGGAGGTTGAATCCCAACGGCTATTGTCTTGACTGCCGAGTCTGACGCGCCATCAATCGCGGTCACGTTACTGTTGCCATAGTTCGCGCAGAAGACCTTATTGTCAAGCGAGTTGTAGCTTAGGGCAGACGGCTCGGCCCCGGTTACTACGGTCGCGATGACCGAGTCCGCTGCGCCGCCAATCACGGTCACGCTGTTGCCGTTGAAGTTGGCGCAATAGACCTTGTTATCCTGCGGATTGTGGCAAAGAGCACAGGGCGTCTGCCCGACCCGCACGGTCGCGACGACCTGATTCGATGCGCCGTCAATCACGACCAAGCTGTCGCCCCCACTCGCGCAATAGACCTTATTGTCCTGCGGGTTGTAGCACAATGCCTGAGGATTCGTCCCCGCGGTCACGGTTGCGATGACCTGGTTTGTTGCCCCATCAATCACGTTCACGTCGCCGCTGCCGTAATCCGCGCAATAGACTTTGCTGTCCTGCGAATTATAGCACAGCGCCTGAGGATTGGTGCCCGCCCCCAGGGTTGCAATGACCTGGTTCGTTGTCCCGTCGACCACGGTCACGTCGCCGCTGCCGCTGTCCGTGCAATAGACCTTGTTGTCTTGCGGGTTGTAACACAGGACCTGAGGGTACGACCCGGTCGGCACGGCGGCGACGACCTGATTCGTTGCACCGTCAATCACGCTCACGTTGTCGCTCCCGTGGTTCGAGCAGAAGACCTTGTTGTCCACGGAATCGTACACCAGCGCCCATGGCACATTCGCCACGCCCAGGTAGACCGTCGCGTCCATCCATTGCGCCTGCGCTGCGCCGGCCAGCAGGCCGGCCAGAATGATGCCGACGAGAAGATGCATCCTCATAATTCCTCCTCCCGCCCTTTGCTTCGCGGCGGGACCGCCTGAAGCAGCCGATGGCAACCTTGCCCTGTCGAGCCTTCCCCTAGATTGTAGACCTCGCCCGGCAACTGTCAAGCTGTGCCGGGAACCGACCGCAAACCCGGTCTCAGACCGGCCGGGTCAGCGAACCGTGCCGCCGGACAGCATCCGGCGAATGCTGTAGAGCGTCACCGCGCCCAGGCCCGAATCCCCGAGATGCCGGAATTGGTATGTTCCGAGAACCTGGTCCGCTTTCTTGTCCATGTAGGTGAAAATCGCGAGACCGTCGGCACGGTCGCCCGTAACCCAAACTGCAATCGCGGGCAGGTATCGGGCCACGCCGCCCGCATCCCCGGTCAATTCAAGACCCAGCGACCGGTACGTGCGCAGGCCTATCCCCTGCCGCGCGCAGAGCGAATCCACCATGTCCGACAATTCATCCGCCGGCCAGAACAGGGTCTTGTACCCGGACAAATCGGTCCGGCTCAGTTGCGCCACGATACTGTCCAGTCCGGCCTTTGTCGGCGTGCGCTCGAACTGGATGTCCCCGAGCGAGAACAGCGTCTCGCGACTCACCCGAAAGCAGGCCCGTCCCGGGAATTGCCGGGTGAGCAGGGAATTCGAGCCGCCCAGGTCCCGGGCGAAGACGATGTCCCCGCCGGGCGGGATTGAGTTCTGCAGGAAGGTCTCTTCATACCGGCGGTTGAACACGATGGCGTTGTGGATGTTCGCGCTCCGCACGGTCTTGGCCGCCACCGGCAGCACGCCCAGCCCGCCGCGGGCATAGCCGGCAAGGCGTGCCGGCAGGCCCACCGCCAGCATCATCACGTAGCAGACCAGCAGCAGCTTGCCCAGCCACACGCGCACGCGTTCGCGCGGCACCGCGACCCGGCAGCCCTGCTCCAGGAAATCCGGCAACCCGCGCATCCCGCGCGCAGTGAGGAGCACCAGCGCGGGCAGTGCCTCGTATTGCCAGCGCGGGCCGAAGGTAATGAAATGCCACCAGTAGAAGAAGTATCCGACCGTGAGCGAAAGCGCGGTCCCGGCGAGCAGCCAGTCCCAGCGGTTGCGCGTGGTCCCGGCGAACAGGAACACGATGAATGCGAGCCCGGGAATCGGCCACTCGAACAGGTACCGGTTCACGGAATACAGCTCGATGCTGTTGTCGACAATCCGGCGCGCCAGCGTGTATCCCTCGCGCCAGCCGGCCTGGCTGAAACCCAGGTCGTGTCCCGGCCCCCACTTGACCGTGTAGCCCAGTTTCAGCGGATCGCCATTGGTGAAGTAGTTGTAGAGCAGGAGCAACGTGACCATCACCGCCCCGGCCCCGAGCATCACCACAACCCGGCTTCGTGCCTTCGGGTCGCGCACCATCTGGACCACGGCGTCAATCGCAAAGGGCACCGCCAGCAGCAGCCCGGTATACGGCCGGATACAAATCACCATCCCGAGGCACAGGCCGGCCAGCAGCGCGGGCAGGAGCCCGCCCGGTTCCGAACCGGTCCGACCCAGCGCGCGCGCGTATGCCAGCAGGAATAGGGCGGCCAGCAGCAGGGCCGACGCATGGCTCATGTACTCCGAGGACATCAGCAGCAGGTACGGCGAAAGCGTCGCCAGCACCACGCCCAGCCGCGCGGTCGGGTCGTCGTAAACCTCGCGGCCGAAGAAGTAGATGACCACGACCGCCAGCGTGCCGAGCAGCGGATTGATAATCCACGGCGCCCGGACCAGGACCCCGAGCGCGAGGAAGAGTGAGTGGCCGAACGGGTACTCGCTGTACCAGCGGCCGTTGTTGATGAGTTCCGGCACGTCGAAGAACTGCGGATACGGCGGCGAATGCGCGAACAGCCGGCCCATCGCGAACAGCCGGGCCTGGAAAACCTGGGCCACCGAGTCCTCAACGTGCGGGATGTGCCTGAACACCAGCCAGGAAATCAGGTTGGTCGCGACCAGGACGGTCACGGCGCAGGCCAGCACCAGTGTGCGCGCCGGAACCCGGAGCAGGAATGCATACGCCCGGTCCGCGGCCCGGCCTGCCGAATCGAGGATTCCGCCCAGGCCGAGCATCAGGTAGAACACGCCCAGCGACCCGAACAGGATTGCGACGTAGCTGGCCTGGCTGGTCGCGTAGCGCGGTTCGCGCGCGCCGTCCAGCGGCACCATCGTCAGAATCCAGATGAACAGCGCGCCCGCGACCCACAGGATTCGCTGCCGGTCGCTCAGCAGGTTGTGCGCGGCCTGCCGGACTGAACGATTCAGGAGCAGGCCGCAGATGCTCAGGACCGCCAGGGCCATCAGGACCGGCAGGGACATGACGAACCCAGAGCCGGATGCGGACTGACCGAATCTGAAGAACACCTTCCAGTGGCCGGCCGAAATCAAGCCCGGGGAATAGCGGATAAAGGCCGTGAACGCGAGGAGCAGCAATCCCGCCAGCGTCGAGATACCGCGCAGAAGTGCCTTCATGAAATCAAACCTCCTTCGTCAGCAAGGCGAATGCCGGTCCGGGTCAGGCCCGGCAGGCGGAACGCACACCCGGGCAATCCCAATCATGTGTCAGTATAGACGCGGCCAAAACCGCTTTCAAGCCCTGCGCCGCCCGGCCCGCGGTATCGCCGCATTCGCGTTCCGGACTCCGGAAGCTCTTGACAACCGCCGCCCGGCCCGGTATCTTCGTGGCTGAGCGGCGCGAATGCGCGCCGAAACCGGAAGGAGACAATGAAGAGACAATCATCCAATCTGCGGGCCGGGCTGGTCGCGAGCGTTCTCCTGTCAACCGGCATTGCCTGGGCTACGCTGCCCCGGGCCTATTTCGGACTGGCGTCGGTCGGAGCCGCCGGCGGGTATCATGGCTGGCGGGACACCGTGCAGGGACGGCAAACCGAGTGGTGGGACGTCAACGGCGCCGCGGTCGAGGCGCGCTGGGTACTGAACAACGGACTCGGATTCGGCTTGCGCGTCATGGACATAACCTGCGTGGTTCAGACGGGCGTATCGATGGAAGAATGGTCAGATCTCCAGCCGCGAATCAACACCTATGTTGAAATCGCGCCTTCCGTTCTCTGGGTCGCACACCACAGCAGTCATGGATTCGGCTATCTCGAACTGCAGCTCATGCCTTATGCCGACGGCGCGTCGGGTGCGTCGCTCGACTACGCCTATGTTCCGTGGGCGCCCGTGCCTATTGAACTGCGGGCCCGGGCCGCGGTGACCAGATTCTCGTGGGACCCGGACGGTCAGATCGGCTACAATCTGGCGGCCGGGTTCCGAATCGGTCTCGGCTGGTGGCTGATGCAGCGCGAGCGGCTGTTCCGGATGTAAGCTCCAGGTATTCGTCTTCGCATCTGCGCAGTCTGCGCTGACGTCCAAATTCGGAATGCGGATTCCTCTCCTTTGTCACGGATTCCTGTTCCAAATCTACGACAGAGCCACAGAGAAAGAACACAGAGACCACAGAGAAGACTCAGAGAATCCCTGCCTCTGTGTTCTCTGTGATTCTCCGTGTCCTCTGTGGTAATCGGTCCGGATTCGGCTTCGGTAATCTGCGAAATCTGCGTAATCTGCGGATAAGCTTAAACGTCCCGTTTCGGCGCCAGGAACAGCACCGCGACGACCGGCCTGAAAATCCTCCCACCATGCCGGTCGAGCACTGCTCGAATCGCGCGGAACAGGCGACTCCGGCATTCCGGCGCGAGGATTGCGTGGTCGGACTGGGTGCGCAACTGATTGATGTACTCCTGCGTCGTGTATTCCCTGTGCCAGGGATAGCACCGCACCAGAACCGGCCCGAACCGGCCGGAACTCACAATTTTCTTCTTCTGGCGCTCGACTCTCTCTTTGGGCGGCCGCGGGTCTCCCCGCCGCGGCATCAGCTCATGATAAACTGCGCGCAGTTCGCGATAAACCTGAGTGTCCGGCAGGTCCGGGAAATTCCAGAGCAGGGCCAGGTGCCCGCCCGGTTTCAGGACCTTGGAACAGCGCGGCCACCCGATGTCGGGCGGAATCCAGTGAAAGGCCGTCGCGGCCAGCACGATGTCGAACGCTTCCGGCTCGGGTGTCCAGTCCTCGAATGCAACATTGCGGATCTCCACATTCGGGAATCCGCGCAGTTTCCCGCGCGCAAGCTCGGCCATCCGCTTCCCCAGTTCCAGGCCCAGGATGGAGAATCCGCGCCGCGCCAGCGGCAGCGTCGCCTGCCCGGTCCCGGGACCGATTTCCAGTATGCGGCCGTGCTCGACACCCGATAGCCGCACTAGGTCATCAAACAATTCCTCTGGATAGCTCGGCCGCGCGCGGTCGTATAGCGTGGCGTTTCGGTTGAACGACCGCTTCCGCAATTCGGTCCGTTTCGCGGTTTCCTTCGGCAGACCGCGCCGGAAGTCCGCGCGGCCGTGTTCGTTCTTTCGGGTCGACAACGGCTACTTGACTATGACTACTCTCGCCGCTGCCTCTGATTCCGTGCCCTGGCCCCTGACCCCTGACCCTTGGTCCCTGACAAAGTAGACTCCAGGACAGAGCCGGCTCACGTCATTCGCGCCCGGATGCAGGTCGAGCACCTTGCGGCCCGCGATGTCGAGCAGCCCGATTCCGGGCTGTGAGCTGTGAGCCGTAAGCTGTGGGCCGATTTCCAGCACGCCGCGGATGACCGTCGCGGTCAGCGGTGAGCGGCACGCGGTAGGTGGTTCGCGTTCCTCGACTCCACCTGCAGCGCTGTCAATCCAGGCCATCGCCGTGGTCACGACATTGTCCTCGCCGTGCGCCACGGCATCGCGGGTGTGCCAGACCGGAACGTCAACCGGAAACTCCCGATGGGTGAGGAAGTAGGTCGTGTCGGAGGCAAGGCAGGCCTCGAGGTAGGCATAGCGAGCCCACCAGTCCGTGGGCATGGACATACTGATGGGCGAGTCGAACGCGGCGTTGGTCGACCGGCCGAAAGTTCTGACCAGGGGGTGAAATAACATACGCAAAGCCACCTGGTCGCCCGCACTGATCGCTGCCGGCCCGACCAGCACCGCAATGGGCTTGTCATAGCCGATGCCATTGCCTGGAATGGCATTGTCACCGGCCGGAACAACCACCTCCATCGCAAAGTGGTTGAGCGGGTCGCTCCGGGCCGAGAAACAGACCGTAGTCGGCGAGTCCCGGAACAAAAGGTGCAACCCCAAGTTGCTGTAAGTCTGGTAGCCGCCCTCGTTATATCGGAAGTCGATAATCAATCCCTTGAGCGTCGTGTCGCTGACGAGCGCGTTGACCGCATAGTAGAAGTCGAGGTCGGCATGGCCGGCCCAACGCCAGCAATAGATGTAGCCGATACGGGTTCCACTCACGACACCGTAGCTGGCCGAAAGCGTAGTGTCGGTGGCCGGCATCGGCACGCCCGGGATGTCCATCTCGTCGGTTGCGAACAGGTGCATACTCTGGCCCACCAGCAGCGCGGTCGGCAGATGCACCGTATCCCCGGTCCAGTACTTAGCGATGTCGATGGTGTCGAACAGGTGCCAGTTCATGCCCGCGGCGTTCAGCAGCGAATACGTCCACGAACTGCCGCAACTGCCGTAGCACGCGGTCCGAGAGATCGGCAACTGCGCCGTCTGCAGTTCGCGCAGGATGTCGGTCCATTTTCGGCGGTCGTAGCCCAGAACCACATCTCCCGGCTCCAGACCCAGCGGGTGATTCTGGACCATCCGGTAGACCAGCAGCGAGCTGTCCGGCAACGGGGTCAACGCGGCGCCGAAGTGGTCGACGTAATTCCAGTTGGCGACTGCCCAGAGCGGCACGCCCGGCAGCATCTGAGTGCCGTAGTTCACAGGGCGGTCCGCGGCGAACGTATGCCCGTCCAGGAGCGCCATTGCCAGATGGTTCATGATAGCGGCAAACCGGCCGCGACTGACCGTGTCCTCAATCTCGGACCGGTAGACCGTGCGCAGGGAATCCCAGTTGACCAGGAGATTGTTGAAGCTGGCGAAGTCGGTATCAATCGTGTTCCAGAACTGGTCAAAGATGGCCAGCTTCTGAGTGACCGGCAGACCCGGACCCCAGGTCGAGTCAATCACCCGGCGCCAGTCAGTCAGGGTGTAGTGTCCGGGCCGCTTCGGTACCCAGTGCGGCGGGGCTTCGGCCTCGATTGACGGCTCGACCAGCGGGATCGG
>Ga0209777_10008343_pt1 | contig 11349 bp, 9 predicted proteins | sample FrelakmetHBP12HB_FD_187147 | JGI IMG/M metagenome (GOLD analysis project Ga0209777, IMG submission 187147) | Freshwater lake sediment microbial communities from the University of Notre Dame, USA, for methane emissions studies -HBP12 HB (SPAdes)... | ecosystem: Environmental > Aquatic >...
CCGGGCCGACCGCCGCCTGAAAGAAGCTTCATGAACAAGGTTTTCATAACGGGAGCCAACGGATTCATCGGCTCCAATCTCTGCCGGCATCTCCGGGCGGCCGGCTGGAACGTTTCCGGCCTCGTCCGGCCCGCGTCCGACCTCTATCTGCTCAAAGGGCTTGACATCCCCCTGGTCCGAGGCGACCTTCGCGATCCCGACTCGTTCCGTATTCCCGACGGGGTGACCCACATCATCCATTCCGCCTCCATCGTCTCGGACGTGGCCGACGCCGAGACGTGCCGCCGCAATATTTTCAACTTGACGCAAAACCTCGTGGGGATCATCCGGGCCTCGGCGGGTTCCCTCCGGCGCCTGGCGTACGTCTCGACGGCTTTGACTCTCGGCTACGGGGCGACGGACATTTCCGAGGAGAACCCCGGCCTCCCCGCGGATTTCATCCCCTATACGCGGTTTAAAATCCTCTCCGAGCAGTATCTTCTGGATGAGCATGCCCGGCATGGTCTTCCCGTCGTCATCCTTCGTCCGTCCGACGTCGTCGGGCCGGGCGACCGGATCACGTCCGGCATTCTGTTCCGGGAAGCGGAGAAAGGCCTGCCGTTGATCGTCGGCCGCGGCCGCTGCCGCTTCGGGTATACGTATGTGGACAATTTTTGCCGCGCGGCCGAAGCGGCCCTTCTGAAAGAAGGGGTTGAGGGACGGGCTTACACGGTGACGAACGGCCGCCTTCCCACGTGGCGGGAGTATTTCAACGCGGTGAGCGCGGGATTCGGGAAAAAACAGCGGATCTATCTTCCCCCCTGGGCCGTGTTTGCCATGGCCCGGGGAATGAAAGCCGTCCATAAGATCCGCCCCTCCTACACTCCGCTCCTGACATATTACCGAATCAAACGGACGACGACCGAAACGGTCTATGACATTTCCCGGACGAGGGCCGAGCTGGGATACGCGCCGGACGACGATTTCGAACGGCAGGTCGGCGAAACGCTGGCCTGGTACCGGAAGGAGCGGGCGGATGGGCATATCCGTTGATCCGGCCGCCTGGCCGGGAATCCTCATGGCCTATGAGGCCGTCGCCTTGACCCTTCTCCAAACGGTCTTCAGCCGGCGGCGGTTTCTCAAAAACAGCGCGGACGATCTCCTGGCGATCCGGCGCTATTTTCTGGCCCTGTTCACCTTCGGGCTGGCCGTCCCGCTGACGGCGGTCTTCGCTCTTGCGCCCAATCCCATCGCCCTTCTTGATTCCCTCGGCCTCCGGGCCGGGCGCTGGAAACTCGGCTTGCTCCTCGTCCTGATCGCGATCCCCATCGCCTTGATCGCCGGGGCGATCGGAGCGCACGATCCGGAAATGCAAAGGTTTTACCCCTTTTCGAAAAAAGCCCTTTCCGGCGGCAAAACATTTCTCGCTTATGAGGCGGGTTATTTTCTTTTTTATTACACGGCCTGGGAATTTGTTTTCCGCGGCGTTCTTTTTTTCCCCCTGGCCGCGGCCGCCGGCCTTCTTCCCGCCCTGGCCGTCTCAACCATCGCTTCGACGCTTTTTCACGTCGGTCACCCGGACACCGAAATCGTCGCCGCCCTTGCGGCCGGGTTCATCTTCGGCTTCATCGCTTGGGAAACCAGGTCCTTCCTCTATTTGATCCCGATTCATGCTTCGATCGGCCTCGCGACCGACGCGTTTCTTTACCGGAAAGCCGTTCGGGAGCGTTCACGCGCGTGAACATCCTCGTCACCGGCGCCACGGGCTTTGTCGGGTCAGTCCTGATGCCCCGATTGATCGAGCGATACGGCGCGGCGTCCGTCTCGGCCTTCGTCCTTCCCGGCGACCGGATTCCGGAATCCTGGGCGGGGAAGGGCGTCAAGATATTCGAGGGCGACATCGCCGATCCGGCGGACGTCCGGGCCGCCGTCGCGGGCCAAACGCACGTCGTCCACCTGGCCGGTTTGATTTCCTATTGGAAAGGCGATCGGGAGCGGCTCTCCCGGATCAACCGGGACGGGGCCCGGACGGTCGGCGAAGCCTGCGTTGAAAACAAAATCGAACGCCTCATCCACGTATCCTCGGTCGGGGCGATCGGTTTTCATAAGGACGGCCGCCCGGCCGACGAAGATACGCCCTACAACTGGCCCGACTCAATCCTCTACATGTTTTCCAAGCACGAAGGGCAGCTCGTCGTCGAAGATCTGATCCGGACGCGCGGCCTTCAGGCGATCATTTTCAACCCCGCCTCGATCATGGGGCCGGGGGATCATGATCCGCGCACGCCGCACAACCGGCTTTACGGGATGATCTCGAAAAACCGGATCACCGGGTCGTTCACGGGCGGGCTGGCGGTCGTCGACGTCCGGGACCTCGTCGAGCTTCTCGGCGACGCGCTGGAAGGAAAGGGCCGGAACGGACAATGCTACCTGGCCGTCGGGGCCAACCTCACGTATTCCGAAACGATCCGTCTCATCGGCCGGGCCTGCGGGCTCAAATCCCGGCCGATCCCCGTTCCCGCGGGATTGGTCGCGATCGGCGGGGGCTTGCTCGAAGGACTGAGCGGGCTCATCAAGAAACGGCCGCTGCTCACGTTCGCTTATGGCCGCCTGAGCGGCTGGCGGGCCTATTATGACGACGGGAAAAGCGTTCGCGAGTTCGGGCATGTCTATCGGCCCGTCGAGCGGACCATCGCCGACGGCTGGGAATATTATCGCCGGAACCACGGAAAGGTCATCGGCGAAAAGGAGAACAACCCCCCATCATGAGCGAAACTGAACCGAAACAACTCCGCCGCGTCCTGGGTTTCTGGGACATCGTCTCCCTCGTTATCGGCGGCGTCATCGGCTCGGGGATCTTCCTGGTCCCCAAGGACATCGCCGCGGCCGTGGGCAGCCCGCTTCTCATTCTGGCGGTCTGGGTCGTCGGAGGGATTCTGAGCCTGTTCGGCGCCCTGTCGTTCGGCGAATTGGGAGCGGCCATGCCGGAAGCCGGCGGCGTTTACGTTTATCTTCGCGAGGCCTACGGCCCGATGATCGCCTTTCTTTTCGGCTGGACGCTCTTTCTGGTGATCGATTCGGGGGCGATCGCGACCCTGACGGTCGCTTTTGCCTCCAAGTACCTGCCGCATTTCGTCGCGATTTCGCCGGGGGTCCAGAAAATCGTCTGTGTCGCCTTCATCCTGTTTCTGATGATCGTGAATTACGTCGGCGTGCGCAGCGGGGCCAACCTTCAGAACTTTCTGACGATCATCAAGTTCGTCGGTCTGATCGGCATCTGCGTCACGATCTTCTTCTTCGCCAAGGGACATCCCGCGAATTTCGTCAACTCTGGCGGAGCGATGCCGTCCGGCAGCCTCGTCGGCGCGTTTGGGATCGCCCTGGTCGCCTCGCTCTGGGCCTACAAGGGTTGGGAAGCGGCGACGTACAGCGCCGGGGAAACGAAAAACCCCCAGCGCAACCTCCCCTGGGGGATCCTCGTCGGCACGGCCCTTTGCGTCGTTCTCTATGTTATCGCCCAATTGGCGTATCTTTATGTTTTACCCGCGGCGGAAATCGCCAAATCCGACCGGATCGCGGCCGACGCGATGAACATCGCCGTGGGCGGGATCGGCGCTTCGATCATCTCGTTCATCATCCTCTTTTCCATCATGGGGGCGGCCAACCAGAATTTCGTCTGTTCGCCGCGCGTTTACTACGCCATGGCCAAGGACGGCCTGTTGTTCTCGAAGCTGGCGGCCATTCATCCGAAATACCTGACGCCGCATTATTCGCTCATTGCCATGAGCCTGTGGAGCATCGTCCTCTGCCTGACCGGGACGTTCGAGCAGCTGTTCACGTACGTCGTCTTCGGCGAATGGATCTTTTTCGGCCTGACGGTCTCCGCGGTCATCGTTCTCCGGCGCAAGCGGCCCGACCTTCCCCGACCGTATAAAACCTGGGGCTACCCGGTCACCCCGGTCATTTTCGTCCTGGCTTCTCTTTATATCGCCGTCAGTGCCCTGATCAGCCAGCCGGTGAATGCCCTGGCCGGACTCGGGATCATCCTCCTCGGCCTGCCGTTTTACTTTCTCGGGCAAAGAAAAAGGAAAACGGCGAAATCCTCCTGAACCCGCGGGAGGAGCCGGGAGACTGATAATCTCTTATTGGGCCACGAGTTCCACGCGGCGGTTTTTGGCCCGGCCTTCTTCCGTCGCATTGGATTGGACCGGGGACGTTGAGCCGGCGCCGAAGGGCAGCAGCCGGGACGCGGCGAGGCCGTACTTGCCGACCAGCGCTTTCACGACGGCGTCCGCCCGGGCGTTGGACAGCTTTATGTTGGAATCGAAGGTCCCGACGTTGTCGGTATGACCGACGACGTAGAGCTTCAGGCCGGCGTCGGCTTTGAGCATCTTGGCGATCTCCGCTAGGGCCGGTTCGGATTCCGTCTTGATCTCCGATTTTCCCGTATCGAAATAAATGCCGTACACGGACACCTTGCCGGTTTGCTGGATGCTGCCGGCCAGGCTTTTCGCGTCGGCCACGACGTCTTGTTTCATGAGCTGCTTTTCGACGATATGAAGGGCGTATTGTTCTCCGCGTGCTTCGACGTGGACCCAGGTTTCCGCGTTATCCTTCGTGATCTTCAGGGTGACGTGCTGAATGCCGCCGTCCTCGAATTCTACAATCTTCTGTCCGCCGACAGCCAGGGCCGCGTTGGTATAATTGCGCGTGATCTGCAGACCGCTCGGCAATTTGATGCCGTCGTTGGGTTCATAGATGATCCAGAGGATATGTCCTTCCACGGCCTGGGTCTGGTAATCGCTGGTGATGGGGACTTCGTACCGGTCAAACTCGCTTTCCTCGTAGCGGTAGATATGGTAGCCGGGCATCCGGTTGAAAAGGGCCGGGTCCTTGCTTCCTTCCGTGTCGTTCGGATCGCCCTGGGCGAACGCGGGGACGGCCAGAGCCGACAAAACAAGGACGAAGATCAGGACGGAAAAACGTTTGAGCATGTGGGTTCTCCTCTCATGAAACATCGTCATTTTATATGATAAACGACGGGACCGAAAGCTTCGTTTCCGGCCGGTGACGAAAGATAAAATCCCGACTTGTTCAGGATGACCGGCTGGGGCGCCGAATGCTTTTTCCGACCGCCGAGCCTATGGGCTCAGCTCGGAATCGACCGAGTTATTCTACGGGAAATGGCGGATGGGAGACCGTCTTGCCGTTAATCGTCAGCCAGCCGAAAAGGGTTCTCCCTTTGGCGTCAGATCCGTAGTAAATTTCTCCTCCCGCCTTGAACTTGTTCGCGACGGCATTGACATAGGGCGTGATATACGTATTCACATTCGCCCCGTCTTTGGTGTAAAGACCCATCCACCAGTCCTCGAAGAAATTTTCGCTTATTGAAACACTGTATCTGGAGGTGTTTGCAGTCATCTCCCAATGGCCCGGAGTCGTCTGGCACCAAATCTGGTAATCGTATCCAGCCCCATGCGTTCCAAACGGCCCATTGTACGAAAAATAAATGTAAGCTTGGAACGGAAAATTACAAATCACAAAATCCCCCGAAGTCGAGTCCACGGCATAGGCATGAACCTGGCAGTTCATCACGAACCATTTGCCGTCCAGCGTCTGCGCGGAGACTACGGCCGTCGAAACGAAGAAAAGGATCGCCAGGACGACCATCGCCCGCCCGAAACGACGCGTTTTCTCCATGATTCCTCCTCCTTTTATGCTTGGAATTTAAAGGAAAATTTTTCTCTGTTTTAAAATATAGGCTATCGCGTGCCAAAGTCAAGGTACTTGATCGAGACACGGGACCGGGGATATCATTTTTCGCTCCATAAATAAAAGTGGGGCGCCCCCGGGATAGGAGGCGCCCCTTGGGACAAAAATGGGATTGGGACCTAAGGGGAATAAACCGTCCTTCCGTCCGCGACAACGAGGCGGCCATTTTTAAGGACGTATTTCACCGGGTTGCGGCCGACCTGGTAAACGAGGTCGGGCAGGCTCGGCAGGTCGCATAAAACCAGATCCATGATTTTTCCGGGTTCGAGACTGCCCCGGTCCTCGTGCTCCCGGACGGCGTAGGCGCCGTTGGCGGTTGCCGCGTTGAGGGCTTCCTCGATCGTCATCCGCAGGGTGAAGACGCCCAGCTGGACGATCCACTGCATGTTGGAGGTCATCGAGCTTCCGGGGTTGAAGTCCGAGGCCAGGGCGACGGCCGCGCCGGAATCGATCAGGCGCCGGGCCGGGGCCCTTTTATCCTGCATCAGGAAAAACGGGACATTGGGCAACAAGACCGCGGCCGTATCGCTTCCGGCCAGGGCGGCGAGGCCGCTTTCGCTGATTACGATCAGGTGTTCGGCCGAGACGGCGCCCATCCGGGCAGCCAGCTCCGTCCCGCCTAGTGGGACGAATTCGTCCGCGTGGATCTTGAGTCCGAAACCGGCCGACAGGGCCGTCTCCGCCAGCCTTTTTGTTTCATCCAGAGAAAACACGTCCTCCTCGCAGAAAATATCGAAGAATCGGGCCAATCCTTGATCGCGGACCGCGGGAACGATCGTGTGAATAAGAAGGTCAAGGTAGTCCTCCTTTCGATCACGGAATTCGTCCGGGATTTCATGGGCTCCCATGAACGTCGGGATAAGGTCCACGGGATGAACGGCATCGGCGTCGCGGACGGCTTCGAGCTGCTTGATTTCGTCGGCGAGGTTGAGGCCGTAGCCGCTCTTGGCTTCGGCCGTCGTCGTTCCATGGAGGAGCATTTCGTCCAGGCGGGCCAGGCACAGGTCGCGGAGCTCGCCGCGAGAGGCGGCCCGGGTCGCCCGGACGGTCGAGCGGATGCCCAGGCCCTTGGCCGCGAGCTGTTGATACGTCCAGCCCTGGATCCGCAGCGAAAACTCGTTGGCCCGGCTGCCGGCGAACGGCAGATGGGTGTGGGCGTCCACGAATCCCGGGAGCCCGACCAGCCCGTCGGCTTCGATCGTGACCGCCCCGGCTTCCAGCCGGACGCTCCGGAGGAATTCCTCCTCGGACCCGATGAACACGATCCGGCCGCCGCGTCCGGCGATCCAGGCGTTTTCGACGACCCCGATGTCGTTCAGCGCTTCCCGGCGCTTCGGGATCGGGCCGCGACAGGTCGCCAGCTCACGGCACCCGGCGATGAGACAATCGGCTTTGATCATGAGGATTTTCGGAGTTGATGCCCCTTGTTGCGGATGAAGGCCGGTGTTTCGAGATCGTCATAGTCGGTTTCGACGAACGTGTTCGCGTGGGGCGTCTTCGGCGCCGGCCGCGCCGCGGAAGAGGCGGCGCGGTCCGGAAGCCGGGTCCCCTTCGGTTCGAATTCAAACGGCGGCGTGTCCATCCGGATGGGGAAGGGCGGCGGCGTTTTCCGGAACGCCGCGGGCGCGGCGGCCATCGCGGCGGCCGCTCCGGCCGTCGCCGAGGCGTCCTGGTGAAGGCCGGGTTCGAACCCCGTGGCGATGACCGTCACTTTGACCATTTCCTTCATGGACGGATCGATGATCGCTCCGAAGATGATGTTCGCGTCGGGATGGGCGAGCTTGTGAATCAGCTGGGCGGCTTTCTGGACTTCATGGAGGGTCAGGTCCTTGCCGCCGGTGATGTTAATCAGGATTCCCTTGGCGCCCTGGATCGTCGTGTCGATCAACAGGGGACTGCTGATGGCCTTGTTGGCCGCTTCGGCCGCCCGGTTCTGGCCGGCTGCCAGCCCCGTCCCCATGAAGGCCATCCCCATGCCCTTCATGATCGTCCGGACGTCGGCGAAGTCGAGGTTGATGATGCCGGGCGTGGTGATCAGGTCGGAGACGCCCTGGACGGCCTGCCGGAGCACATCGTCGGCGCAGCGGAAAGCGTCCTGCATCGTGGTGTCCAGAGAGACGGTTTGGAGGAGCCGCTCGTTGGGGATGGCGATGACCGTGTCCACGGCCGACTTCAGGTCGGCCAGGCCTTCCTCCGCCTGGCGGGCCCGCTGGGCGCCTTCGAATTCGAAAGGCAGGGTGCAGATGGCGACGCAGAGGACGTCCAGCTCCGAGGCGAGGTTGGCGATGATGGGAGTGGCGCCCGTGCCTGTTCCGCCGCCCAGGCCCGCCGTCAGGAAGACCATGTCCGAGCCCTCGATCAGTTCGAGGATTTTTTCCGTGTCCTCCATGGCCGCGCGCTTGCCGACCTCCGGCCGGCTTCCCGAGCCCAGCCCCTTGGTCAGCTGGAGGCCGATCTGGACTTTGATCGGCGCCCGGCTTGTGTTCAGGGCTTGCACGTCGGTGTTGACGGCGATGAAATCAACGCCGTTGATTCCGGACTCGATCATCCGGTTGAGGGCATTGCCCCCACCCCCTCCGATCCCGATGACCCGGATCTTGGCGTTGAACGATTCCTCCACCAGTTGAAATTTGAGCCGGCTGTTTTTGTCCGTGTCCATGGCGTCCTCCTACTCTTCCTTAAAAAGATTTTTAAATTTGCCCCACAGGCCGCGTTTACGGTCCTTGGCCATTCCGCCCTGGCCGATCTGATTGAATCCGTGAAGAAGAAGTCCGACGGGCGTGGCGAAATCAGGCGTCCGGACCCGGTCCACCAGCCCCCCTACGCCCACGGGGTCGCCGCGCCGGACCGGGAGGTCGAAAATTTCCTCGGCCACGACCTCCAGGCCGTCGAGCAGGGCCGTCCCGCCCGTCAGGACGAGCCCGGCGTTGAGCGATTTTTCGAAACCCATGCGCTTGATGTCGTTGTCCACCAGCCGGAAGATTTCCTCCGCCCGCGGCTGGATGATCTCGGCCAGGAGCTGGCGCGAAAGGATCCGCGGTTTCCGGTTCTGGCCGATGACCGGGACCTCGATCGTTTCCTGCTCCTCGCCCGCGGGCGGCAGGGCGCAGCCGAATTTCTTTTTGATCTTTTCCGCGTCGGGGATGGCCGCCCGGAGCCCGACGGCGATGTCGTTGGTGAAGTTGTCCCCGCCCAGGGGGATGATCTGGGTGTACCAGAGGCTGCCGCGTTCGAACACGGCCACCTCGGTCGTCCCCGCCCCGATGTCGATGAGCCCGACGCCGAGCTCCTTTTCGTCCGGCGAGAGGACGGCCGCGCTGTCGGCGATCTGGGCGAGCACGAGACTCTGGATGGCGATATCCGAACGTTCAATGCATGTCCGGAGGTTCTGCAGCAGCGTCACCGCCCCGGTGACGATGTGGACGTTGACCTCGAGCTTGATGCCGCTCATCCCCAGGGGATCGCGGATGCCGTCCTGTTCGTCCACGATGAATTCCTGGGGGATGACGTGGATGATTTCCCGATCGGGGGGGATCGGGACGGCCTTCGATTGCTCGAGGACCCGCTTGATGTCCTCCGACGTGATCTCCCGGTTCCGGCCGGAAACGGCGATCACCCCCCGGCTGTTGAAGCTCTTGATGTGGGATCCGGAAACGCCGATGAAGGCCGAGTGAATCTCCTGGCCGGCCATCAGCTCGGCATCCTGCCGGGCCTTCTTGATGGCTTCGGACGTTTCGTCGAGGTTGACGACGACGCCCTTGCGGAGGCCCCGGGATTCGGCCGTGCCGATGCCGATCACCTCGATTTTCCGTTCCTCGTTGATCTCGCCGATCAGAACGGTGACCGTCCGCGTCCCGATGTCGATGCCGACGATATGACCGTTTTTTGCCATCAGCGTGCCTCCTCCATGCCGGCCTTCAGGTAGATCCGGTCGGGAAACCGAAGGTCGACGTATTCCAAGGGGCCGAGGTTATGGGACCAGCGGTCCCGCCCGGCCAGGTATGTCGTGATTTTTAAGCCGAAGGATTCCGCGCCCAGGCGCAGCTCGACCGGGTCGTCCCGGAACTTCAAAACGACGTCTTCGGGGTCGGTCACATCGAGGACGCGGACGCGGGCTTTGGTCTCCGCGTCGAGATCCTCCCAGCAGGCCCAGGCCTGGGCGAGCTTGGCCGTCCGGTCCGAGGCGAACATCCCGTTGTCGTGAAACACGGGCAGGCGGTTCTGGTCCTCGGGACGAGCCGGCTCGATAACGACGTCGTCGCGGCCGAGAAGATAGCCGCTTCCGGCGTCGAGGATCGCGGCCGGCCGGCGGGGCTCCACGTCCACGGCCAGCGAGGAGGGGAAGACCTTCCGGACGCGCGCTTCCTTCACCCAGGGACAGGCTTCGAGACCGGCCTTGATCCGGGCGGCGTCGAGCCGGAGGATGTTGCCGCGGGCGGCGCCGGCGGCCATCGGTCGAACCAGTTCCAGGACCCTGGGGTCCGGGCAGGAGACCTCGGCGGAGCGGACATTGAGCTTGTCCCAGGTGAGAAGGAATTCTTGGAGCTGCGTCAAGCCGAAGAAAAATATTCCGCAGCCGGCCAGGACGGCCAGGATATGGACGTATCGCAGCGGGGATTTGCGGACGGGTTTTTTTACCCGGACGGGTCCCGCGCTCCGCTGGAACTGCATCGAGACGACGAATCCGGCTTCGCGGCTCATGATTTCTTCTCCAGCAGGCGGATGAAGTCGGGGATGATCCGGTTGATGTTGCCCGCGCCCAGGACGACGACGATGTCGCCCGACCGGACGATCTCCCGGAGGCGGCCCGGGATGTCGCGGAAATCGGGCGCGAACTGGACGTCCTTGTGACCGAACCGGACGATTTCATCATAGAGCGCCTGGCCGTCCACGCCCGGGATCGGGTCCTCGCCGGCGGGATAAACGTCGGTCAGGATGAGCACGTCCGCCTGGTTGAAGGCGGTGGCGAATTCGGCCTTTAGGTGGAACAACCGGGTGTAGCGATGGGGCTGGAAGACGGCGACCAGCCGGCGCCGGGGCCAGCCGAGCTTCGCCCCGTTGAGCGTGGCCCGAATTTCGGTCGGATGGTGGCCGTAATCCTCGACGACCATCACGTCATTGATATTCGCCTTGAGCTCGAACCGCCGACCCGTACCCGCGTACTCGGCCAGGGCGTCGAGGATGACCACCGGCGGGATATCCAGGTCATACCCCACGGCGACGGCGGCCAGGGCGTTGAGGATCATGTGCGGGCCCGGGACGTTCAGGCGGATCGTCCCGACTTCCCGGCCCTTGTGGGACAGCGTCGAGACGCTGGAAAACGCGTCGAAGCGCATATCCCGGGCGTTGAAATCCGCCTGGGCGGAAAACCCGTAGGTGATGATCCGGCGCTCCAGTTGCGGAATGATCGACTGGAGGTTGGCGTCGTCCAGGCAGAGGATGACCGGGCAGTAAAACGGAACTTTGTTGGCGAAGCTGATAAAGGTTTTCTTGATATCGTCCACACCCTTGTACGTGTCCAGGTGCTCGGCGTCGATGTTCGTCAACACGGCGATGAACGGCGAAAGCATCAGGAACGACCGGTCGCTTTCGTCCGCT
>Ga0209777_10008344_pt1 | contig 11348 bp, 8 predicted proteins | sample FrelakmetHBP12HB_FD_187147 | JGI IMG/M metagenome (GOLD analysis project Ga0209777, IMG submission 187147) | Freshwater lake sediment microbial communities from the University of Notre Dame, USA, for methane emissions studies -HBP12 HB (SPAdes)... | ecosystem: Environmental > Aquatic >...
AGCAGTGTACGACCTGTGCGAAGTACGTACGCCGTTAAACCTTTTCCCGGTTTTTCTGGTTGAGGCCAGGCATCGATTTCATCAACAAAATAAGGATAATGTAATAGATCTTCTTTTTCATCATATAAGCAGACATAGAAATTTTCCGCCGGCATAAGGCCCTTGATTATCAAATGGACAACATGATATAAATCATTTAAACTTTTTACCGTTTCCGGTGCACGAGCAATTTCATAAAGGGCACGCTCAAGAAGTTCCGCCCGCTTGCGCTCGGTGATATCTGTGACAGATCCCACAACTTTGATAGGATTCCCCTCTCGATCATATATACCTATTCCTGTACCATACCAATACATCTCCGTGCCACCTTTTTTAATAACCCGATACTCACCCTCCCACTTTTGATGTAACTTCAAACCATTAGTTGCGACTGTTTGAACATTATTAACATCCTCTGGATGAACATGCCTCAAAAAAGCCTCTAATGTTCGGGGGAATGTCCTACGCTCATACCCCAAACGACGATCGATATCTCCAAACCACTCAATCGAACCTGTATTGATCTTCCACTCATAAAGAATATCAGTGACGCTAGAAATAGCCAATCGGAATCGTTCCTCGCTCTCCCGTAATGCCTCCTCTGCCTTTTTACGTTCAGAGATATCTTCGAGGGTTTCCAGAATACCGATCAATTCCCCGTTCGTATTCCGAATTACTGTAGCGGTAAATCGTAACCATTTTCCATCACCGCCTAGGTTCGGGAAAAAATCAGTTACTTCAAATGATTCGTCTAATAAGGATGATTTTTTATATCTCCCTGCATACCATTTCTCGATCTCATCTAAACCTCCATCTATTAAGATATCTGCCATGCAGGGTCTCTTTTGATTATAAAATGCCTTCCAATGATTTGATGAACCAATAATTTCCTCAGCATGTATATTACTAAGCTCCTCCAATGCTTTATTCCAATAGAGAACTCGGTGGTCGCTTCCTATAATAAACGCAGCAATCGATAATCCTTGAATGATGGATTTCATTCTCTGCTCATTTTCTCGCAATGTGTCTTCAATATGTTTACGGTCAGTGATATTTTCCATTACTGTAAGAGCACAGGGTTCGCCATTGATAGTAATACTCTCTGAGGACATGAGTATGGTACTTACTTCCCCTGACTTCTTTCGCATATGGAACTCAAGATTGTGAATAAAACCGTGTTCCTTCAAATCTTTAAGGAATCTTACATGATCATTTGGATCAACCCAAATATTCAGTTCGGTTGCAGTGCGACCAATTACCTCATCACGGCTATAACCGATTGTATGCAAGAAACTCTCGTTAACATCAATATAACGCCCGTCCTTCAAAGAGGTTAATGTAATGTTTTCCGGACTCAATCGGAATACTGTAGAAAACATCTCTTCAGACCGTTGTAGTGCTTCTTCCGCGTGCTTCTGTTCCGTACCATCCTTTGAAATAAAAAGTAATTCATCATTCACAATATTGATGGTACTTTGTAAAAAATGCCAATGCCCTGATTTATCCCGAATGCGAAAATCCAGTTTTTGTACCTCTTCAACCATATCGGCGGTTAAGATGCCATTGATTTTTGCATCGATATATTTAATCAATATCGTCCTTATCTGTTGTTTGTTATCTTGATGGATGAAATCGAACCATGATTTTCCCAACAACTCCTCTGCGTCAAATCCAAGAATCTTTAAATATGATGGACTAACAAATGTAAAAATTGGATTCACATCAAATGTTGTAAACGCAATCAAATCATTTGTATTGAGAGCAATCAAACGATATTTTTGCGATAGATCCTTTGATGGTTCTGTATTTTTTCCAATATTACTATTTTGAGTGTTTTCCAATACTTCCATATTATTTCCACTAATACTAGAAGGCATTCCTAATGCTGTCCCAGAGAAATCTTTAACGATTTGTTCAACTTGATCTTATTTGGTGATGTATCAGAAATTCCTGCCAGTTTTTCTTCTTTTGACATTTCTTTTCCGATTTCAGGTTCATTACTCATTTGCTCATCATCCAATAACAATTGATAATTCTAGCAAACCAAACAGGTGAAATGCTTAGATCGTATACACCGTACCTTTGGTGCATACCCCATCATATATCTCTCCAATGTGACAATATTCTAAATAAATTAGTGCTATAAAATAGTGACGGATGAATTAGATATTCTTTAATCAACGAAAAAAACCTACCAGTCTCTATTTCAAATTGATGAAAAAACAATCATCAAATCATGAAAGGTTATCATATGCGATGTGCTTTCATTCTGACAATCGGGTCATCAGAAACATTACAGATTTTTTCCGCAAGATCCTCAAAAACCGTGGACGGTATTAATATCAAATCTGTCAAGTGAGACACATTTGCTGTTGACAAGGCTTATTTCCCCGGAGGTTTTATCCAGTTCACCTGCGTGCATACTTGAGAGAGTCTCAGGAACAGCATGCATTTCATTACCAGAAACATATAATTGTTACTCAAGAAGTTCTGAGATAAAAATAAATCGAAAACCAATCATATTTTGTTCATCAATTCTTTCATTAATGTTAGTCGACAGCTCCAAAAAGATGATTTTCTTTTCCATACAAAACAAAAATGCTGTAATAGCTGTATTAAGTTTTAGTTTCTTTTTTCTTGACAGCAAAGATATCCATGTCACTATCCTTGTCGTTATGGCGTTAGTCGTGATCGGTCACGCGGGAATAAGATACACTCCCGAATATTATTCATATCTAAGAGCTCCATCAAAAACCGTTCAATACCAAAACCAAACCCCCCATGCGGCGGCATCCCATATCGGAATGCCTTCAAATACGCATCGAAATCTTTTGGATCAAGACCGCATGCCTTCAGTCGCTCTTTCAACAATACGACATCATGGATTCGTTGACTGCCAGAGGAAATCTCAACACCTTTACATTCCAGATCAAACCCACGGGAATACTTCTTCCCATCAGGCATCGTATAAAACGGCTTTGACTCCAACGGATACTTGGTGATGAAGTAGAAATCTATCCCGTCCTCTTTCATGATGTCTCCAAGGAGCCGTTCATCTTCAGAGCTGAGATCCATACCCCACTGGATCGGTGACTTCCTCTGCTGAACTTTACTGACTGCATCGTCATAACGCACTCTGGTAAACGGCAATTTCGGAACAGTAACAATCTTCTTTAAGACTTCAAGTTCTTGGGAACATTCACCCGCGCGTTTCCACATCGCATGAACCAGATGCTCAAGTATCTTCATTACATCTTCTTCATCCTTAATAAACGCCATCTCCGCATCAACTGCTGTGGACTCATTCAGATGCCGCCGTGTGTTGTGCTCCTCAGCTCTGAAATACCAGGCGATTTCATAGATCCGATCAAGACCGGTCGCCATTAAACTCTGCTTATACAACTGAGGGGACTGCGCAAGAAACGCCTCTTTTTCAAAATACCGAAGCTTAAACACATCGGTTCCACCCTCTGAGGAACTCGCGATAATCTTCGGGGTATGCACCTCAAGAAAAGACTGAGACCTCAGATATTCATGTGCCGCGGCAAGTACCGCGTTGCGTATCTTAAAAATTGCTTGGGTCTCCGGTTTTCGCAGATCAATCACCCGGTTATCAAGCCGCGTATCAAAATCAGCCTCGACCTTATCAACAACACCAAGCGGCAAAGGGGTTTCAGCAACAGAAAGAACATCAACAGACTCTGGTAGAATCTCATACCCATTCCGAACTTTTTCATTTTCCTTACAGAAACCCTTCAATGAAATAACAGACTCACGCGGTAACGAAATTAATTGTTCAAAAAGTTCAGGAGACTTCTTTTTCAGAATCGTCAACTGTAAGGTCCCTGTCTTATCACGCAGGATGAGAAATGCAATCGAACCAAGATTCCTGATATCCTCAACCCAGCCAGCAACATCAACTGAGGAATTATACTCCTTTTTTGAGATTTCTTTTGAGTAATGACTTCGATACATATGATACACTGTATTAAGACAAGTAATTTAGTCTTTTTGAAAGAAAAGACAATACCTCAGCAAGGTTTTTTGCATTATCCCATGATTTTACTAGTTTATCAAGATCAGATCGTTTTGTATCTTTTAACTCATATATCCAATGTTCAATCCGAGGAACAGCCCGGGTCACATTATCAACGATGGTGATGGTCGCAGTCTGTGCCGTACGAGACAACGGATTCAAATCAATCGCTATAACGGTCTTTCCCATCCTTTGAAGCGCTTGACAGCGGTCTCCGTCCTCAAGAGGAACAAGAACGACGTCAGCAACAAAAATCCCTTCTTTCTCACAGAGCGCACGATCAGAATCAAGCCCAGGTATCCTGGCATTAGGATTCAAACCATACACGGTTTTCACACCCTTCTTTCGAAGCAAAGCTGCAATCTTCTTCATCCGCTCTGGCGTACGATGAAACAGGTTCACTTCAAGCTTTGCAGGAATACTCTTTGCCAAGGAAATGCATTTATCAGCAGCCAATGCAACAACATTTCCATTCACAGAAATCACCGGGTTTCTTGCACATAACAAGACTGCTGCTGTAACCTTCTCTGCAATATCAGCTGGAGGTATTGTGGTTTCACCAAGGAGATAATCAAATGCTTCACCACGACCATGAGCAATCAACCCTGTCTCATGAACGATACCATTCTTCATTGCCTGTGAAATCTGTTCTCGCGTCACCAAGGAAAGGTACCGTGGATGACTCGTAGGTATCTTCTTCATTTTGTCACCATAAATAACCAGAGATCCTTTTTAAAAGTTAGGGAGAAAAAACAGAAAAAAAAGAGAACAAAACCTGTTCTCTTATCCGTACATTTCCGGTTGTGGAATCTGACCGGCACCAGACACAATTGGTTTTGCCTGTTTGTGGAACTTCTGGAGTTGTTTCTCAATCCGTTCCGCCTCATCATATAAGGGGCCGACGTTAATCTCGATACCAATTATGAGAGCAATGACATTAATCGCAGAGGCAGCAGCACGGGCATCTGGGTAATTCGGATGCGCTTCAGCAAGAATCGATATCACGTCGAACTTCTCATGTTTCCCCTTATTCAACAGTACCCCAGAAACACCAGCGATGATCCCATTTTTAAACTGCGGGATGTTTTTCGCCGTAAGTGTCGCCCGAGCGTTTTCTGTTGACCCAATTGCGTACGCATCAACAATCATCTCGTCTTCTGACGTTTTGCCTTCAACGACCATCCCTTCTGGTGAAATTAATAGTTTACAGTTTTTTTTCTTTGACCAGGCCATAATCGCGTCTGATAATGAATTAATCAAGTTGGCTTTTGGTTTGAACTCAGAGACAAAGACAGCGAGTTTCTGCCCGTTGGCTAGTGTTCCACCATAGATCCGCACAGGGGAGAGCGGCTCACCGGTATGAACAACAGAAAGACTGGGAAAATACGGCGAATCCATCGCACCAATCTGTTTCAACCCTAATGCATCAATCATGTAATTCGCAACAATTGTACTCACTAGGCCTATGGATGGAAACCCTGCAATAACGGCTCCGCTTCCTAGATTCATCTCTTCAAAATCTACGATTTGAATGTCTTCCAACTGCATCACCACACAATACGAACCGTAATAATTCCTAAGCATTTAAAACTAATTGGTATAAACCCGCTCAGGCGATTAACCTTTTACGACACCCAACGGTAACAGCTTTGCGACCTTCAAGGAAATCCCAGCACCCTCAGTAACGTTTACGACTTCGCTGACGTCTTTGTATGCATCCGGTGCTTCCTCTGCCATCACTTTCCAGCTGGCCGGATGGGCGTAAATACCCTTCATTTTCAGATCGTTCATGATTTGTTCTCCCCGATAACGATGAACTGCTTCGGTTCTCGACATCACTCTTCCTGCACCATGACAGGTGGAGCCAAATGTTTCTTCCGAGTCTTTGGTACCATGCATCAGGTAACTTTCTGTTCCCATATCACCAGGGATTAACACCGGTTGTCCGATATCACGGTATCTCAAAGGCACTTCCCGTTTTCCCGGTCCGAACGAGCGTGTCGCACCTTTCCGATGAACATATACTTTTCGTTTCTCTCCTTCGATTTCATGTTCCTCGAGTTTTGCGATATTATGGCAGACATCATATACGATGCCCATGTTAAGATCCTCAGCACGTTGACGAAGCACTTTCTCAAAGGATTCCCTAACCCAATGCACAATCATCTGTCTGTTACACCAGGCAAAGTTTGCGGCACATGCCATCGCCTTCAAATAATCCTGCCCTTCTTTCGAAGTAACCGGGGCGCACGCAAGCTGACGATCCGGAAGCCAAATATTATACTTCTTAACTGCTTGCTCAAGTATACGAAGATGATCAGTACACACCTGATGACCAAACCCACGGGAACCAGTATGAATCATCACCATAATTTGGCCTTCATTCTGGATACCAAACGCCTTTGCTGCAACAGAATCATAAATCTCAGCGACTTTCTGAATCTCTAAAAAATGATTGCCTGCACCAAGAGAACCAAGTTGAGGGGCACCACGTTGTTTTGCTTCATTAGAGACTTTTGAGATATCCGCGTATTCTAAACAACCGTTTTCCTCAAGATACTCCATGTCTTCTTTCCAGCCGTACCCATTCTCGATAGCCCATTTCGCCCCCAGTTTTAAAACATCATCAAGTTGCTTTCTACTCAGATGAACCTTAGCCTTCGAACCAAGACCAGACGGGACATTGATAAACATCTCATCAATAAGACGCTGTATCTTTTGTGGATCCAAATCGTTGAAATGGAGATTTGTTCGTATCAATCGTACACCACAGTTGATGTCGTACCCTACACCACCTGGAGAAATCACGCCATTTTCCTCATCCATGGCTGCCACACCACCTATCGGAAACCCATACCCCCAGTGGATATCAGGCATCGCCAGGGATTTCCCGACAATACCAGGAAGCATTGTCACATTGGCAACCTGCTCTGGAGCATTATCCTTACGAATAGACTCAATCATTCCATTGTTTGCATAGATGACCGCAGAGGTCTTCATATGAAGATTCTTCTGCTCGCCTTGATAATTTGATGGAATTTCAAAACGAAAATCTTTAATTTTCTGTAAAGGCCCGTTCCAGTTCATGGTTCTTCTCAACTTACGAATACGAAAAAGGATTTATAAACACTGTGAGACGCAATTTACTTTTTCTTTTTCAGATACGGGATTCCGGTTTTCTTATTAACCGCGATTTGATACCCGTCCGGTAGCTCGACAGGGTGGGCCATCTCTGGTTTTTCTTTACTAAAGAAATGAATTGTTGTTTTCTTCCCACTGTATTTACCTGTTTCTCGTTTATAGAGGACATATCCCTTATAGGTACAGGCAGATCTAAGAGACGACTTTTTTTTTATTTTCTCAACAGGGTACGATTCCCACTCGGCAGTATCTTCCGGTTCTTCTTTTGGTTTTTTCGCACCCCTTTTTTGCTTTATAGGAACAAACTCTAACTCCTCCGGGATTGTAGTTTTTTGTTCAATTTCTTTTTTAATTTGTTTTGCGAGTGTCCGTTTGATCCCACGAATTTGAACAAGATCATCCACGGTTGCATCTTTGAGGTTTTCTATGGAAAAATATCCATTTTTATATAACAGATCAGCGGTTTTTTCATCAATGCTTTCTATGCCCTTGAATGCGATGAGATCAGCCTTGATCTGAGGCGACTCAACCTTTATAATCGGCTCTGAATTCGAAGGTTTCTCCTCGGGTGTTTGTTGAACGTCTTGTTGTTCTTTGACGATTCGTTTTGCTTCTCGTTCTTTATCTCGTTTTTCTCTTTTTAATTTTTTCAGTTCGACTTTCTTCAGTTGTTTCGCTTCTTTTTCTTTTTTCTTCTGTATTTTTTTTACTTCTCGTTCTTGTTTCTTTGATAATTTTTGGGGTTGTGGTTCTAGCGATTCAACGGGTATGAATTCTACCGGTGTTTCAATAGTTTCTTGTTTTGCAGGGAATGGCTCCCGCTCGACTGCTTTTTCTACTTTTTCAGGAGTAACCGCGATATCGATTCGCTCAAACTCAGGGATGTGGTCAACCGCTGATTTTGCATGAGAAACCGGTTCCTCTGCTGGTTGTGTTTCTTCGATCGGTTGCCATTCTGGGAGACTAGAATCAAGAGTCGGTGTTTCATCGTGTTTTATGGTCATTTCTGTCCCCAGAGGTTTCCGTAGTTCCTCTTTCGGAGTGACTTCTGAAAACTCAGGTAAGATTCCATTAATTTTTTCGATTTCATAGAGCTCTTCAGTGGTAAACGACAATTCCTGCGAAGGAATGGACCTGATGGACACAGAAGGAGTTACTAATTCAAATTCAGGTAGGGTCGTTGACGGTTCAAATTTAGGGAGGGGGGGTATAAACCGAGGACTTACTGCAATCTTTGCATGAACAGTTACTTTCGGTTCTAAGGAATCGAATGTGCGTAAAAAACTGTCGGATTGCGACTTGGTTTTAAATGTATCACCAGTCACTCTTCTGCGAACGGAATCAAGTGCTTTTTCATTCGCCGAAATCATTGTTTTAATATTCGGGTCTGACGAGTTATCTAAAATCTTCCGTAGTTTCACTAAATCATCTACTTTAGATTTTTTCTCTCGAGACATAATATCCTAAGAGTATAAGATTCCACATATATTAATAAATTTCCTTCTGTAGTTATTTATTTTATCGATTTTTCTCTATAAATTAATTCATTAAAAAGGTTATTAAGCAATCATCCCATTCGTCTCTTTTTGATACAAATGAACTTTAAAAACAGGGACATTATTTCAATTAAAGATTTTTCTAAAGAGGAAATCGAGTACATCCTTGACTATGCTAAGCGCATGATCCCATACGCGAACGCGGAGAAACATACGACGCTTTTAAACCACCATATCCTGGCCGCCCTCTTTTTTGAGCCAAGTACACGCACCAGACTGAGTTTTGAAAGTGCAATGCACAGGCTCGGCGGAAACGTGATCGGGTTTGCAGACCCAAGTGGTACATCGCAGAAAAAAGGTGAGAGTTTGGCTGATAGTATCCGGATGGCTGATTCCTATAGTGATGCAATCGTGATTCGTCACCCGCAAGAAGGCGCAGCACGGCTCGCTGCAGAATTTTCTGAAGTTCCTGTCCTTAATGCAGGAGATGGTGCAGGGCAACACCCGACCCAATGTCTTCTTGACTTATTTACCATCTTGACAGAGAAGAAGAAGATTAAGGGAAACAAGGTAGCCCTTCTCGGTGATCTTAAGTATGGACGAACTGTTCATTCTCTCGCCTATGCGTTATCTTTGTTTAAAGCTGATCTGACATTTATTTCTCCTGAGACGTTGAAGATGCCAAAAGAAGTAATTAATGAATGTAAAGAATTCGGGGTGGAACCAGTCAGCACCTCGAACTTAGAAAAAGCAATAAAAGAAGTAGATGTTCTCTACGTCACCCGAATTCAGAAGGAACGATTCCCTGATGCAGAGGAGTATAATCGTGTTGTGGGAAGTTACAAGGTTGACAACACATTACTTCAACAGGCAAAGCAAGACCTGATAGTTATGCATCCGCTCCCCCGAGTGATGGAAATTGACCCTGAAGTCGACAAGACCAAACATGCGCTCTATTTCAAACAAGCGTTCAACGGCCTCCCCGTGAGAATGGCGCTTCTTTCCCTTATTTTAGGAGGCAAAAAACTATGAAAGAACTGAAGGTCACCCCGATTAAAGACGGGACTGTAATTGATCATATCACCCCAGGACATGCATTGAAAGTGTTACACGTGTTAAAACTCCCAGAAACGACCTCTTCCGTTGTCAGTATTCTTATGAATGTAAACGGCAAGAAAGGAAAAAAAGACATCGTAAAAATAGAGAATCGAGAATTGGACCCCAAAGAGCTAGATAAGATTGCGTTGATAGCCCCAAAAGCAACTATTAACATCATCCGAGAGTATGACGTTGTCAAAAAACACAACGTGGAACTTTCCAATGAAGTGGTTGGACTTACGAAATGCCCAAACCCGACCTGTATTTCCAATGCACGTGAGCCCGTCGAAAGCAGGTTTCATGTTGTAAGTAGAGACCCCTTACGAATCAAATGTTATTACTGCGAGCGAGAACCTGAAGATATCGCTGAAGGAATTATTTAGCTTTCTTTCTCATTTTTTCTAGAAGCTCTTTTGCATAATCAAGTTTTACTTTATCGTTGTGCACAAGTTGGTCTGCGAGTTTTTCGATTTCGTCTCTTTGTGCACCTGCCATTACCGCGATGTTTTTCGCATGCAAAGACATATGTCCTTTTTGGATACCAACCGTTGACAATGCAAAGAGCGCAGCAAAGTTCTGGGCAAGACCAAGACAGGCGGCAACCTCAGCAAGCTCTCGTGCGGAACTAATCCTAAGTATCTTTCTGCAGAGTTTTGCTTTCGGATGCATGTTTGCGGCACCACCGACCACACCAACTGCCATTGGTAATTCGATTCCACCGACTAGATCCCCATTGTTGTTCTTGTGATATCTAGTGAGTGCTGTATATTGGCCATCCCGGGCTGCGTATGCATGAGCGCCTGCTTCAATAGCACGGGAATCATTACCGGTGGCAATAATCAAGGCATCAATGCCGTTCATGATACCTTTGTTATGCGTTGCTGCCCGATAGGGGTCGATGGAAGCAAGCGTATAGGACTCAAGAAATGCATCAACCACCCGATCTCCACCCATCTTCTCTTTATCAAAGACAGCGGTTGCTTTTACCAGTCTTTTATCCGCAAGATTTGAAAGTATCTTTAATCTGACTTTCCCACCGGAGATCTCTTCTAACATCGAAGCGAGTGCCTCGCACATGGTGTTCACTGCATTTGCCCCCATTGCGTCACGCACATCAACAATAAGATGGGTTACAATCATGGTACCAAGAGGGCTATCAAGGATTCTGACTTCCAGATCCCTTGCGCCACCACCTAAATCGACAAGGATTTTATCTTGAGAGTTCGCAAGTATAAGGAGCTGCTCTTTGTGCTTCAGGATTTCTTGCGCTGCAGTGACTACATCCCCGATGTGTAACAACTGCAGTTGGCCAATCATAAGAGGCTCAGAGCAAGTGGTCGAAAACCCACCTTTGATTCGAGCGATTTTCGCTGCGTTACTCGCTGCAGCAACAACACTGGATTCCTCGGTTGCCATCGGGATAATATAGTCTTTCCCATTAATGAGAAAATTCACGGCCAATCCAAGTGGTAACTCAAAGGTTCCCAGAACATTCTCAATCATACGATCTGCTGTTGCGAGATCGAGACATGAAGAAA
>Ga0209777_10008346_pt1 | contig 11347 bp, 11 predicted proteins | sample FrelakmetHBP12HB_FD_187147 | JGI IMG/M metagenome (GOLD analysis project Ga0209777, IMG submission 187147) | Freshwater lake sediment microbial communities from the University of Notre Dame, USA, for methane emissions studies -HBP12 HB (SPAdes)... | ecosystem: Environmental > Aquatic >...
GGGGGCAAGCCCCCCTCTAAAGATGATGGTGCGCTCGGCGGGGCTCGAACCCACGACCTTCGCCTCCGGAGGGCGACGCTCTATCCATCTGAGCTACGAGCGCACTAAGGGCCTATCCGCGAATAGAGCAGCCCCGTCCTATTTGCGGATCGGCCCTAGAAGATGGGGTGAGCGACGGGGGTTGAACCCGCGACAGCCGGAGCCACAGTCCGGGGCTCTACCAACTGAGCTACGCTCACCGCAAAGATAAGGCCATCAGGCCCATCCGCCTGGAAACAGTACACCCAAGGCCCATCGCGGTCAAGTGGCGGCGGCCTTCGCCGCCTTGCCCGGAAAGGGGCCTTGGGGTAAGGTATTTCCTGCGTTCTGACGGGAGGGAGTTGATGGGTCATCGAGAGCGGCTAGTCTGTGCCCTTGTCCTCGCGTCTGCATTCCTCGGAAGCTTGCTCGGTTGCGCGGGACCTTCCCAGAACGAGATCGTGGTGGCCTCTGTGGGCCCGATGACGGGCGAGCAGGCCAAGATCGGCAAGGACATGAAGGACGGCGCCACGCTGTGTGTGGAGGACTGGAACGCCAAAGGCGGCGTGCTTGGGCACCAGATCAAGCTCCTCGTCGGGGACGACGCGCAGGACCCCAAGCAGGCCAACTCCGTGGCGAACAAGATGTTCACACAGGGCGTGCTCATCGTGGACGGCCACTACAACTCCTCCTGCACAATCCCGGCGTCGGAGATCTATCACCAGCACGGTATGGTCATGATCACCCCCGCTTCCACGAACCCGAGGGTGACGGAGCGCGGCTACCGGACGATCTTCCGCGTCTGCGGCCGCGACGACCAGCAAGGCGGCTGCGGCGCGAGGTACGTGGCCAAACACGCGCCCGAGGCCAGGGTGGCCGTGATCCACGACAAGACCACCTACGGGCAGGGCCTGGCCGACGAGTTCGTCAAAAACTACGAGAAGCTCACGGGGAAGAAGGTCCTGGCCTACACCGCCATCGTGAAGGAGGACCAGGACTACAGCGCGGTCCTTACGAACCTCAAGGGCTTGAATCCGGACCTCATCTATTTCGGGGGCCTCTACCCGCAGGGCGGCCTCCTGGCCCGGCAGATGCGCCAGCTCGGCCTCAAGGCCGTGCTGATGTCGGGCGACGGGACCTACGACCCGGAGTTCATCAAGATCGCGGGCTCCGAGAACGCGGAGGGGACACTCCTCACCTTCACGCCCGACCTCACGGCCGTCCCCACGGCCCGGGCCGTCGTCGAAGCCTACAAGAAGCGCTTCGGTGAGGTGGGGCCCTACTCCATGTACTCGTACGTGGCCCTGGACATCGCTCTCCAGGCCCTCCAGAAAGCGGGCAAGCCGGATGCCGGAAAGGCGGCCGAAGTGATGCATTCGACCACCTTCGACACCTTCTTCGGCCCCATCAGCTTCGACCCGAAGGGAGACGTGTCGGTCTCCCCGTACGTGATGTGGGCGGTGAAGGACGGCAAGCTCGTTCAGATCCCGGCGGACCAGCAGTGAGAGCAAGAAAAGCAATTCACCACAAAGGCACAAAGGACACAAAGAAAGAGACAACAAGGATGAGATCTTGAAGGGCGGAGTGTTGAGCGCGATTGCCGCGCTGCTGCTTTCGGGACTCGCGTGCACCGGTGCGGGCCGGGAGACCATCAAGGTGGCCTCTGCGGGACCCATGACCGGGGAGCAGGCCAAGCAGGGCAAGGACGAGCTCAACGCGGTGGAGATGTGCGTCGAAGAGTGGAACCAAAGAGGGGGTGTCCTGGGGCGACGGATCGAGGTTCTCAGCGGCGACGACGCGCAGGACCCCAAGCAGGCGGTGGCGGTCGCCAACAAACTCTACACGCAGGGCGTGCTCATCGTCATCGGCCACAACAACTCCTCGTGCACGATCCCGGCATCGGAGATATACTGCCAGCACCACATGGTGGTCATCACCCCCGCCTCGACGAACCCAAAGGTCACGGACCGCGGCTATCCGACCATGTTCCGCATCTGCGGCCGCGACGACCAGCAGGGGCGTTACGCGGCGGCCTGGGTGAACGCCAAGATGCCAGGGGCGCGCGTGGCTGTCCTCCACGATAAGACCACTTACGGCCAGGGCCTCGCGGACCAGTTCAAGGCCGAGTACGAGAGGCTCTCCGGCAAACTGGCGGCGGGCTACGACGCCATCATGAAGGAGGACCAGGACTACAGCTCCGTCTTGACACGCATGGGCGCGCTCCAGCCAGACCTCATTTACTACGGCGGAATGTATCCACAAGCTGGGCTCTTGAGGCGCCAGATGCGCCAGCTCGGCATCAAGGCTGATTTCATGGGCGGCGACGGGGCTTACGACCAGGAATTCATCAAGATCGCTGGACCCGAGAACGCCGAAGGCGCCTACGTCACCTTCGCCGCGGACCAGAGCAGGATCCCCACCGCCAAGGCGCTGCTCGAGAAGTACGTGGCACGCTACGGTGAACCTGGCCCTCATTCGCTTTACGCTTACGCGGCCCTGACCATCGCGCTGCATGCGCTCCAGAAGGCCGGCTCGTCAGACGGCCGGAAAGTGGCAGAGGTCATGCACAAGGACGCATTCGACACCATACTAGGGCCTATCCGCTTCGACGCCAAAGGCGATGTGACGAAGTCTCCCTTCGTCGCCTGGCAGGTCCAAGGCGGCAAGTTCGTCCAGCTTCCCGCGGGACAGTGAGGAGTGAAAGAGTGAGGAGCGAGGAGAGCGATAGTATGCCTTCGAAGGCCTGTCCTCTTCTTTTCCCCAGCTCTCCGGCTCTCCGGCTCTCCCACTCCCTCTTTTTCCCCGCCTCCCCGGCTCTCTGGTTCCCCGGCTCCATCCTCACATGAGCGGCCTGACTGAGTTCCTCCAGCAGCTCGTAAACGGCCTCACGGTGGGCTCCGTGTACGCCCTCATCGCGCTGGGCTACACCATGGTCTACGGCATCATCGAGCTCATCAACTTCGCTCACGGCGAGATCTACATGATCGGCGCCTACATCGGGACCATCGTAACGGCCGCCCTGCTGGTGTCCGGTTTCCCCCTCGGCCTCGCCCTCGTCCTGGCTTTCGTGGCGACGGCGCTCCTCACGGGGATGCACGGCGTGTCCATGGAGCGCATCGCCTACCGGTCCCTGAGGCGTTCCGGGCGCCTCACGCCGCTCATCTCGGCCCTCGGGATGTCCATATTCTTCCAGCAGTACGTGCTTTTGAGCCAGGGGGCGAAGGACAAGATTTTCCCCGCCGAGCTGAGCTCCGGCGGCTTCATGCTTGGGCCCGTGCGCTTGGCCTACGTCCAGCTCGCCATCCTCGTCGTAGCGGCCTCCCTGATGCTCGTCCTCACCCTCTTCGTACAGAAGACTCGCATGGGGCGAGCCATGCGCTGCACGGCCCAGGACCAGGTGATGGCCTCACTCGTGGGTGTTTCGGTGAACCGCGTCATCGCGATGACATTCTTCATCGGCTCGTGCCTGGCGGCGGTGGCGGGCCTTCTCGTGGCCATGTACTACGGCAAGGTGAACTACCTCGTGGGCTACGTGGCGGGGCTAAAAGCCTTCACCGCTGCTGTCTTGGGCGGGATTGGGAACATCCCGGGCGCCATGTTCGGGGGGATCCTGCTCGGCGTGACGGAGAGCCTGGCCGCGGGCTACATTGGCGGGGAGTACAAAGACGTGGTCGCCTTCATCGTCCTCGTGGTCGTTCTGATTTTTAAGCCCGAAGGGCTGCTCGGCGCCCGAGTGCCGGACAAGGTGTGACATGGCCGCTCTGATGAAGCACCGCGCCGTCAGGATTGGCTCGATCGCCCTCCTCTTCTTCGTGATGGGCTGGCCTCTGCTGGGAACCGTGCGAGCCTCGGTGCTGGCTGTTGTGGTGGTCGCCTTGCAGGCCCTCGCCTGGGCGTCGAGCCTGGCCCCCGCAGGGAAGCGTCCCAAGGACTGGCTCGGCGGGGCCGACGCGGCCCTGGCCCGCTGGCGGGAGAGGAGCCCGGCCAGGGTGCGCGGCGTCCTCCCGTGGTTCGTTCTCGCGTTGGCCTGCGTGGCGCCCCTCGGCATGAACGCCTATACCCTCAACGTGGCCACCGACGCGGGGATATACGTGTGCCTCGCATTAGGCTTAAACATCGTGGTGGGCATGGCCGGGCTCCTCGTCCTGGGCTACGCGGCTTTCTACGCCGTGGGAGCCTACACCTACGCCATCCTGAGCACGCAGGCCCACGTCTCTTTCTGGGTCGCCCTCCCCGTCGGCGGAGCCCTGGCGGCCCTGTTCGGGCTCCTGCTGGGTCTCCCCGTCCTGCGCCTGAGGGGCGACTACCTCGCCATCGTGACGCTGGGTTTCGGAGAGATCACGCGCATCACGCTCAACAACTGGGACTCGTTCACCCACGGCCCGAACGGAATCATGGGTATCGCCCCGCCCTCCCTCTTCGGCTTCACTTTCAGCCAGCCGCTCCACTACTTCTATCTCGTGCTCGCCTTCGCGGCCTTCGTGGCTTTCCTCTCACACCGCCTGGAGCGCAGTCGCATCGGGCGCGCGTGGGTCGCCATGCGGGAGGACGAGACGGCGGCCGAGGCCATGGGCGTCCCCACGGTCCGTCTCAAGCTCCTGGCTTTCACGCTGGCCGCCTTCTGGGGCGGCCTCGCGGGTGTCCTGTTCGCGAGCAAGCAGCTCTTCGTGAGCCCGGAGTCCTTCAACTTCCTCGAGTCGGTCATGATCCTCTGCATGGTCGTACTGGGCGGCATGGGATCGGTGCCCGGTGTCATCCTCGGGGCCGTCCTCCTGGCCTTTCTGCCCGAAGTCCTGCGGGGCGTGGCCGAGTACCGCCTGATCGTGTTCGGGGCGGCCATGGTCGCTCTCATGCAGTACCGGCCCCAGGGACTCTGGCCTTCGGCGCGCCACCTCATGGAATTCGGGGAAGAGAAGGAGCGCACCGGATGACCGGCCAGGAAGCGCTCGGCCTTAAGGGCCTGACCATGCTTTTCGGCGGCCTGCGGGCGGTGGATAACGTGGATCTCAGCATCCGAGAAGGGCAGATCGCCTCCCTCATCGGTCCGAACGGGGCCGGAAAGACCACCATCTTCAACTGCGTCACGGGGCAGTACACGCCGGCCTCAGGCGCCATCGCGCTCTTCGAAAAGACGCGCTTGAACGGGATGCCTCCCCACGCGGTCAGCAAACTGGGCGTGGTGAGGACCTTCCAGAACATCCGGCTTTTCCCAGCCATGACGGCCCTCGAAAACGTGATGGTCGGCCGCCACTGCCGGACGCGCGCGGCGGTTTTCGGCGCGCTCTTGAAGGGGCCGTGGGTCGTCAAGGAGGAGCGCGGCATCCGGGACAAGGCGCGCGAGCTCCTGGCTTTCGTGGGCCTATCCAGGCACGAGAGGAGCCTCGCCAAGAACATGCCCTACGGCGAGCAGCGCCGCCTCGAGATCGCAAGGGCCCTCGCGGCGGAACCCAAGGTCCTCTGCCTGGACGAACCCGCGGCGGGGATGAACCCCAACGAGACGGGCGCCCTCATTAACTTGATCGCCCGGATCCGGGAATCCGGCATCACCATCTTCCTCATCGAGCACCACATGAACGTGGTCATGGGGATTTCGGACGCGGTCCACGTCCTGGACCACGGCGTGAAAATCGCCGAGGGAAAGCCAGCGGAAGTTCAGAGGGACCCTGCCGTCATCTCGGCGTACCTGGGTGAAGAGAAGTGCTGAGTTGAAAGTGCTGAGTGCTGAGTGCTGAGTGCTGAGTGCGAAAGTACCACAGGCTGATAGCTGATAGCTGAAAGCTGATAGCTAGCCCCCAGAGGCATCCATGCTCGAACTGAGAGACGTCCGCGCGAGCTACGGGCACATCGAGGCCCTGAAAGGGGTCTCTCTCTCCGTGGAGAAGGGGACTATCGTGACGCTCATCGGCGCCAACGGCGCCGGGAAGAGCACCACGCTCATGGCCATCTCGGGCCTGGTCCCCATCACTTCGGGGAGCATCAGCCTGGACGGCGAACCCCTCGCGAGGCTTCGGCCCGAGGCCATCGTGGCCAAAGGCGTGGTGCAGGTGCCAGAGGGCCGACGCATTTTCACGCGCATGAGCGTTGAAGAGAACCTACTCATGGGCGCCTTCTTGAGAGACGACAAGAAAGGCATCCAGGACGACTTGGAGGGCGTGTTCACTCTCTTCCCCGTCCTGAAGGAACGCCGCAGCCAGTTGGGAGGCACCCTCTCCGGCGGGGAACAGCAGATGCTCGCCATCGCCCGCGGCCTCATGGCCAAGCCTCGCTACCTGCTGCTGGACGAACCTTCCCTCGGCCTCGCGCCCACGCTCGTCAAGACCATCTTCGACATCCTCAAGGCGATCCACGCGGCCGGAGTGACCCTCCTCCTCGTGGAGCAGAACGTCCACCGCGCCCTCGAAATCGCCCACCGGGGCTACGTCCTGGAAACGGGCCGCGTGGCCCTCTCCGATACACCCGAGCGCCTTCTCCAAAACGATCAAGTGCGAAAGGCCTATCTGGGAGAGCAGTAGCAGTAATTGGGGGGACTGACATGAAGCGCTCCACGGGTATCGTGCTCGCCATCCTTGGCGCGGGGGCCCTTCTGGGCGTCTGTGTCGTGGCCATCGTGGCCGCCATCGCCATTCCGGCCCTTGTCGGCGCGAGAGAGAAGGCGAAGGGACGTGACAAACAAGCTCGGGCGATGGCAGACATACGCCAGATCGCCGCGGCCTGCGAGGATTACGCCCGCGAAAAGCACGAGTACCCGCCCTTCGGGGAAGCGAAGGAGGGCTTCGAAATCCTTGATGCCCATCTCCTGTGGGCCTGCCTGGTCTATTCCTGTACGGACTGCCCTTTTGATGATCCCTGGGGCCATCCGTACGGCTACGGTGCGACGAGGGACAGAAGGCAGTTCGTCATCGTCTGCCGGGGATCCGACGGAAAGATTAACATCGACAAGTTTCCTGTCCTGCACGTGTCGACCCACTGTTTCGAAGACGACATCATCTGGAGGAACGGCGGCTTCATTCAGGAGCCGGAAGGCCCGCAGAAGAAGTGCCGGTAGCTTTAGTAAACCGGATGTTGGCAAGCGGGCCGGGCCCTCGTTTGACTTCTCACTTTTCACTCCCCCAGCGGACCGCTTCGAAGATTTGACACCCGCCGCGCGCGGGGGTAGATTGATGCCCGTCGAAGCTTGGGGGACAGGCTCGAAATCTCTCTGAAGGCGCTAGCGAGAGTGGCGACGAGCATTCCGGCCGGGCGCTCCCCGGCCGATTCGCAAGGGAGGGCAGGATGGATCAGGTTGTAGCCCACGACGTCTTGATCCTGGGCACGGGCCTAGCGGGCCTCAGGGCCGCGACCGAGCTCTGCATCAAGACGGGCGGCAGGGCGGACATCGGCGTCGTTTCCAAGGTCCAGATCATGCGGTCCCACTCCGTCTGCGCGGAAGGCGGAACGGGGGCCGTCATGAGGCCCGAGCAAGGAGACAGTTTCGATCTTCACGCCTGGGACACCGTGAAAGGCTCGGACTTCCTCGCGGACCAGGACGTGGTCTTCCGTTTTGTGAAGATCATGCCGGACGAGATCCGTCTCCTGGAGCACTGGGGCATGCCCTGGTCCCGGAGGGAAGACGGGCGCATCGAACAGAGGCCGTTCGGCGGCCACTCCTACCCGCGTTCCTGCATGGGGGCCGACAAGACGGGCTTCTTCGAGATGCAGGCCCTCTACGACAACCTTTTGAAGTATTCGAACTTCAAGAGGTACGACGAGTTCTTCGCCACGAAAATCATTTTAGACAAGGGCCGTTTCGCGGGCCTGACCTGCCTCGACATGGCTTCGGGCCAGTTCGTCACGTTCAGGGCCAAGGCCCTCCTCATCGCCACGGGCGGGCTGGGCAACCTATACGGCTTCACGACGTACTCTCAGACCGTGACGGGCGACGGGCAGGCCCTCGCCTACGACGCGGGGCTCTCCCTTGAGGACCCCGAGTTCCTCCAGTTCCATCCCACGGGCCTCGTCCCCTCGGGCATACTCATGACTGAGGGGTGCCGGGGAGAGGGCGGCTACCTCAAGAACAAGGGCGGCGAGCGCTTCATGGAAAAATACGCCGCCAAGTTCATGGAGCTTGCGCCCCGCGACATCGTATCCCGCTCCGAGATGACCGAGATCTTGGAGGGACGAGGTTTTGAGGGTCCCGACGGCTTGGACTACCTGCACCTGGACCTCACGCATCTAGGCGCGGACCGCATTAACAAGCGGCTCCCTCTCATTCGCGAGGTCTGCATGAAGTTCCTGGGCCTGGATCCCATTACCACCTCGATCCCCATCCGCCCCGTGGCCCATTACTCGATGGGCGGCGTGGAGGCGGACATAGACGGGCGCACCAAGATCGAAAATATCTGGGCCGCGGGCGAGGTGGCCTGCCATTCCCTCCACGGCGCCAATCGGCTGGGCTGTAACTCCACGGCCGAATGCCTGGCCTGGGGCGGCATAACGGGCGCCGAGATCGCCAAGTACCTGGGCACGGAGTCCAAGCTGCCAGAGCTGCCCGAGAAAGCCGCGAAGGACGAGGAAGACAGGGTTTTCAGGGGGCTCCTGCAGATGGCCGGGGACGAAAGCCCCTACAAGATCCGCCAGGAGCTGAGGGTGGCCATGGACAAGCACGCCGGCGTCTACCGCGACGGCAAGTCCATGCAGGAGGGCCTGGACAAGGTCCGCGCCTTGAGGGAGCGGTTCAAGAACATCTCGGTGAAGGACAAGGGGCGCGTGTACAACTCGAACCTGATGCACACCATTGAAACGGGTAACTTGCTCGAGTTGGCGGAGGTGCTGTTAACGGCAGCTCTGGTCCGCGAGGAGTCTCGCGGCGGGCACGCCCGGCGTGACTTCACGTCGCGCGACGACGAGAAGTTCCTCAAGCACACACTCGTCACGAAAAGGGACGGGGAGCCCGCGCTTTCGTACAAGCCGGTGACCATCACGCACTGGAAGCCAGTGGAGAGAAAGTACTAAGGAGTGTTGAATTGTTGATTTGTTGAACTGTTGAATTGTTGGAAAAAGGACAAGAGGGGCTGCTTTCCAAACGAATCAACGACTCAACGATTCAACGTCTCGCAAGGAGAGAAGCGATGGTCAAACTCGAAAGATACGACAACCGGCTGGGGCTCTGGGGCTGGCTGGGGGGCGGCCGCTGGGGCATCGAGCGGTACGCCTACATCCTCCACAGGGTGACAGGCCTCGGCATCCTGGCCTACTTCCTGATGCACATCGTGGTGACGGGCCTGAGGGCGAAGGGAATCTTTCTGTGGGAGAAGCCGAACATCTTCAGCCTGCCCATTTTCAAGGTCGGCGAATACCTCGTCTTCTCCGCCTTCGCGTTCCACGCCTTCAACGGGTTCAGGCTCTTCTTGGTGGAGCTCGGCTTCGCCGTCGGGAAGCCCATCGAGCCCGTCTATCCATACAAGACTTCGCTCAACGTGCAGCGTCCCCTCTTCGTCATCATGATGGTCCTCGCGGCCATCTTCCTCATGGCCGGCAGCTACGAATTCGTCTTTGGGGACTAGGAGGCTGACATGCGAGAAACAAAATTCTGGACCTGGCATATGCTGGCCGGCGTTGTGATCCTCGTCCTCCTCGGCTTCCACATGGTGAGCATGCACATGGGAGGACTGACAGGTATCTGTGTAGCTGACCGCAGTCACGACGCGGTGGACCCCGGAAACAGCAGGGCGCGGGACGCCAACCCCGTGTTCATGTGGATCTACATCCCCCTCCTGGGTATCGCCCTCTACCACGGGCTCTACGGGCTGAGGACCATCCTCTTCGAGCTGTCCCTCAAACCCGCGCTGGAAACGGCTGTCACCGCCCTCCTCGTGCTGGTGGGCTTGGGGCTTTTCGGGCTCGGAACTTGGGCGGCCATCGCCGCGCACGGCGCGGCCCTTGCGGCGAGGGGTTAGCCATGGCCGAGAGAAATCTGACGGCGCGAGACGTGGTGTTCCACATCCGCAGGTACTCACCCGAGAGGGACAAGTCCCCCTACATCCAGTCCTTCACGGTGCCCGTGAAGCCCGGCATGACGGTCTTGGAGGGCCTACACTTCATCCGCGAGACCGTCGACCAGAGCCTGGCTTGGCGATACTCCTGCCGCATGGGCGTGTGCGGCTCGTGCGGGATGATCCTCAACGGGCACTGCACGTTGGCGTGCAACACGCAGATCCTCGACATCGCCAAAGGCGAACTGACCGTGGGGCCTCTGCCGAACTTCACGATCCTGAGGGACCTCGTGCCGGACCTCAGGCCCATGTTCGAGAAGCACCTGAGCCTCAAGCCCTTCGTGGTGCGGGAGGACGAGGCCGACGTGAACAGCCCCGATGGGGAGTACTACCAGTCCCCCCATGACCTTGAGGCCTATCTCCAGTTCACCTACTGCATCAAGTGCGGCTGTTGCATGGGAGCCTGCCCCACCCTTGCCACCGATCTCGCCTACCTCGGCCCCATGCCCCTGGCCGCCAGCTACCGGTACAACGTGGACACGCGGGACGTGGGGCGCAAGAACCGGGCCCAGGCCGCCGGCGCGGCCCACGGCGCCTTCCGCTGCCACTACGCCGGAGAGTGTTCCAGGGTCTGCCCCAAGGGCGTGGACCCCGCGAAGGCCATCCAGTGGCTCAAGCGCCAGCTCGTGTTGGACTACCTGCACCTGGCGAAAAAACAGAAGCCGTGCGCCAAGCAGAGCGGCCCAGGCAAGCTCCCGAGGGATCCCAAGATCCCCGAAGCACCGGCCTACACGATTGAAGGAGCGAAATAGGAGAGCCGAAGAGCCAGTGAATGTGAAACGGCGCGCCCCGGCAACGCCGGGGCGCTTTCTTGCAAACCCCTCCATCATATGTTCCCCAATCACTATTCACCATTCACTCCTTTCCCCCGCCCTTGACAGCTTTTTCTCAACGTACTAACCTGACCCCGAAGTCGAAAGGAGGTGGGTATGAGGACGAGAATCGCTTTAGGCTTGCTGTTACTGGTTCTTCCTGCGGTCTTATGGGCTTCTGGAACGCTCATTTACGAGCAGGGATCCAAAGCTTCCGCACAGGCCGGCGCTTTCGTAGCGAGGGCGGACGACGCCACGGCTGTTTTCTATAACCCAGCCGGCATCGCCTTCGCCAAAGGAATGCAGTTTTCCTTCAACCTGACCTACATCAACACGGACGTGAGCTACAAGAGCCCCACGTTAGGGAGCTACAAGAACAACGCCCAGAACTTCTTCCTCGAAGGCGCGTACTTCACCATGCCCATCAACGACATCCTCTCCTTCGGCGTCATGGCCAACGCGCCCTTCAACCTTGCAACGGACTGG
>Ga0209777_10008347_pt1 | contig 11347 bp, 11 predicted proteins | sample FrelakmetHBP12HB_FD_187147 | JGI IMG/M metagenome (GOLD analysis project Ga0209777, IMG submission 187147) | Freshwater lake sediment microbial communities from the University of Notre Dame, USA, for methane emissions studies -HBP12 HB (SPAdes)... | ecosystem: Environmental > Aquatic >...
ATCTTCTTTCGGTCGAAAGATCCCAAAGAATTCGACCGGTGGTTCGCCCGACACTTTTTGCGTCGCTCTCGCCCCGACCCATCGGACCCGAAGTACTATCCGGACGTCATCATTGACGTAGCGTTCGGCCAAGGCGAAGTGTTTGAAGGTCAGCCGGTCGTTCCAACGTTTCATCGCTTGGTCGATTTGGTTAAGGGACTTCTTGAACCATTTCGGCCGCTGCTTTCGTGAAACTTTCCAGCGGAAGCCATTTAGCGGTCCCCGCCAGGTGAGTTGAGTGGGTTGTTTCCCGTAATTCGGACAGTACCGATGGCCGCTGTCGGTTGGCGCTGGGAGCGGGGTGTGATATGGTCACCGTGCACAGATGGAGAGCGCTCATCTCCCGCTGCCGACCCACCTACCAGCCCGACGCTATCGCGGCAACTTGGCCGAGTACCTCGAACGCCGGCTGGTCGACTACGTGCGCTACCTCGAAGCGCAGCTGCCGGACGCCAACCGAACCGAGACGGTCGGAATCCTCTGGCTGATCGGTCGGCTGCAAGCGCAGATCCACCGCAGCCGCGACCGCCACAGAACCGAGCGGTATTGCGCCCCCTGCCGGCGCCATTCCTACTTGATGCACCTCCGAGGTGATCACCGCGCAACTTTGTGCCCCACCACATATTTAGTGGAGCGCGGCGGCTAGGCCGGTCACCGAAGAACCGGCACCGTCCGGGTCTGCCGTGGCGATTCAATCGACGGAAAGAGGGAGGTGCAGCCACGCGAGCGAAGAGCACACCGGAGAGGCCGAACAAAGGCGCGACGGAGAGCGAACGTCTCGCTTTTGAATGGGCTTTCAACACCGTGTCGTGGATCTACCAGGAGCTTGGTAGGGGGTCGCCCCGGCTGAATCTCAAGCCTAGTCAGCTGACGAGCGATGCGCGGTGGTGTCACCTTAGTGGAACTGGGCGAAAGCTAGTCGACCTGCTGCGACCGAAGTTCCTTCAAGAGGCGTCGGACTACACCGAGGGGAGGTACGGTCAGACGGTCGGTGGGAGGATGCAAAAAGTACAAGAGGCCTGCATGAGCTTCGCCGAGGCGAAGTACGGTCAGGCATTCGGTGCGGCTGTACTTGGAAGCTCCCTGGCGTTCGCCGCGGCTAACATCCTTTGGCGCGTCGACGTGCGCACGTCTGTGTATGCAGCACACCAAGTCTTGAAGGAACGAACGCGAGCGGCACCGTCACAACACGACCTCAACCGGCTGATATCTCTGCTTGAGAAGTTCAAGATACCTCGGCGGAAGCGAGAAGCAGTGCTGGCCGACGCTGGCCGTCACCTGCAACGGAATGACCAAGTGGCGCGACTGTTAAGGGCGTTCTTCAACGTGAACGGGAAACATTGGCGTCGTTTTCTGGACCACCACGGAAGGCCACGACAGAAGAAACTGCCAACCCTTCGGGACGCGCGCTCCGATCTGGTTGAAGCCTTCCTGCATTTGCCGAAACAGTTCTACCTCTCCTCCACTCAGGATTCTGAGGCTTCCCGACTTAGCGCGCGCGAGGCCCGCGATCTTGCGGCTCAATGTCTCAAGGCCGCTTTCCCAGACATGTTCCCGCAATCTCTCGACGGCGATAGCGTTAAGCACGCGATCAGCTATCACAGATTGGTGCAAGCGCGCCCACCCGAAGAACGCCCCAGATACAACCACTGGTAAGAAAGAACCGCCGCCGCCTGCCTGGCGGTTTCTCAACCTCTGCTGTTCCGTCGTACTCTCGGTGCGTTGTTGGTCGATATGCACCGATCACCTACGCAAGGAGGATGGAATATGCGGAATGAAGCTCTCATGTCGCAGCGCGAGGCCGCCCGGTACCTGGGCTTGAGCGAGCGCACCCTTGAGGCGCATCGGCTCAGGAGAACGGGGCCGCGATTCGTGCGGATCTCAAAGCGCTGCGTGCGCTATCGAGGCGAGGATCTAGATTCGTTTGTCGACGCGCACACTGTGGCGACTTCAACCCCGCGCGTGCCGAACGGCGCGCAGCGATGATTGACGCGGGGGCACAGGCGTGAGCGCCGCGGCTGCATGCGCTGTCAGCGCGTCAGTCCTCGACTCCGGTCCCCCGGTCTCAGCAGCGCTGTGGTACGCAGACGGCTGGGGTGTGTTGGTCGTGCCGGCCGACCCGAAGCTCAAGAAACCCCTTATCAAGACAGGCAAGGGTCACCGCGAACATTCATCACGAGATCCAAACGTGATCACCTCGTGGTCGCAGTGGTCACACCCCGGTGTGCGCGTTGCAGTAGTGACGGGCGAGGCAAGCGGCGTGCTCGTCATTGACTGCGACCGCAAACCCGGTGTCGACGGCGTCGAGGCGCTGCGCGATCTAGAAGAACGGTACGGCCCGCTTCCAAACTCGCCCAGGCAGCAGACGCGCCGCGGCGAGCAGCGCGTGTTCCGCTACCCTCGCGGTGCCATCATCAAGAGCAGCGCAAGCGTTCTCGCCCCTGGCGTCGACATCAGAGCGAACGGCGGCATCATCATTGCGCCGCCCGCGCCCGACCGTTGCTGGCTGATCGACGCGCACCCGAGCGACACCACGCTCGCCGACCTGCCACCGGCGTGGATTGAAGCGCTTGTCGCGCTGAATAACCGCAGCAACAGGCGGCCTGATCAGCAAGCGAAGAAGATCCGCGACCGCATCCCCGAGGGTGCAGGCCGCAACAGCGAGCTGACCTCGCTCGCCGGTACGCTGCGGCGCCGCGGCCTTACAGGTGAGCAGATCCTCGATCACTTGACGCTGGAGAATCGCCGCCGCTGCGTGCCGCCGCTTGAGGATGACGAACTGCGAAGCATCGCCTTCGGCATGGAGCGCTACGCACCTGCGTCGACCGCCATGCCCGAGCCTCTGACGGACCTTGGAAACGCAAGGCGCTTTGTGGCCCAGCACGGCAAGGATGTTCGCCACTGCGACCGGCTCGGCGGTTGGTTGGTCTGGGGCGGGAAATGCTGGCAGCGCGATGAGACCGGTTGCGTCTACCGGTTTGCGAAGGCCACCGCTGAGCGGATCTGGACTGAGATAGAATTCACCGAAGACGCCTACGATAAGAACGCCATCGCGCGACACGCGCACCGCAGCCAGACCGATGCCCGCATCAAGGCGATGTTGTCCCTCGCGTGGTCGGAGAGTGGCGTCCCATTTCGCGCCTCAGATTTCGACGCCGATCCCTTTCTGCTGACGTGTGCGAACGGCACCGTGGACTTGCGCACCGGTGATCTCCAACCGTATCGGCGCGAGGATCTCATCACCAAGCTCGTGCCGGTTCCATTCGATACTGGTGCGGCCTGCCCGCTGTGGCTGAAGACGCTGGAACTGGTCTTTGCTGGGAACGCGCAGCTTGCGAGTTTTCTACAACGCGCGGCGGGCTACTCGCTCACCGGGGACGTCTCGGCGCAATGCCTGTTCTTCGTGTACGGCACAGGCGAGAACGGCAAGAGCACAATCGTCGACACGCTGCTCACTCTGGCCGGTGACTACGGTCGCCAGGCGCAGCCGGATCTGTTGATGGTCCATTGGGGAGAAGTGCATCCGACCGGGCTCGCCGATCTGTGCGGCGCGCGCTTTGTGGCGAGTATCGAGGTGGAAGAAGGCCGGCGCCTGGCCGAGGTGATGGTCAAGTGGGTTACCGGCGGTGATCGGCTGAAGGCCCGCCTCATGCGTCAGGATTTCTTCGAGTTTCAGCCCACACACAAGCTCTGGCTGGTGGGCAATCACAAACCGGTTATCCGCGGGACCGATCACGCGATCTGGCGCCGCATTCATTTGATCCCGTTCACTGTGCGGATCGCCGACGTCACGAAGCCAGACCCGCACTTTCGAGAACGACTGCGCGCAGAGCTGCCCGGCATTCTGCGCTGGGCGGTAGACGGCTGCCTCGCTTGGCAGCGGGAGGGGTTAAACCCCCCGGTGGAAGTCCTAGCCGCAACCGAGGGCTACCGCCAGGAGATGGATGTCCTCGGCGACTTTCTGGCCGAGTGTTGTGTCCAGGAGTCCGACGCGACCGCCACGCTGACCGAGTTGCACGACGCCTACGGGAAATGGTGCGAGCGCACAAGGGAGTCACCGCTGAAACAGCGAGCCTTTGGCAACGCGCTGAGCGAACGCGGATTCAAGCCCGACCGCACCCGGCAGAGCCGCTTCCGGCGCGGGCTGCGCCTCCAAGCTGGTGTGACGCAGTGACGCATCTGAGGGACTTTTCCCTATGAGCGTACTTTTTCGTTCTCACGTAGCCCTTAACCGGAAAACTGCGTCATCATGCGTCATCCGTCGCGACGCGTGTCCGCGCGGGCAGGCACACACGCGGCCTGAAAAATTACGCGCGCGCGACCCCCGCGCGTGCGGCACGGGTCCCAATGCAGAACGGTCCGTGCGAGGGAAGTCCGTAAGCTCATGGCCGTTGCGCACCAAAGTCTCACGGCCACGAAGCCGGAATGCGGGCACAATCCGGGCACAGCGTTACCGGGAACCCTTGCGGCACAAGGACGCCAGCGAGGGAATCCGGCTCAAGAGGCCGTAGTTCCCCACCGGCTCAAGGCGACGGTGGCGGCATGGCCTCGGCTCCTGTCCATCGAGCAAGCGGCTCGGTATCTGAGTATTTCGTATTGGACGCTGCGCGAGTTCATTAACGACGGCAGCATCAAGGCCGTTCCGTTGCCGCGGCCGGAGACGTTGCGCCAGCGAGAGCGCCGGGCGCTGGGCGACACGGTGCGCCGGCTGCTGATTGATCGGCATGACTTGGACGCACTAGTTGACACTTGGAAACGACGCGCCTGAAACCACAGCCGACGAAATCCCAGGTACTGTCCGAAACCGGACACCGGCGAGTCGAAAACTACGACACCGCCGCGTTCAGACTCAGATCTACCTGAACTCACCCGAAGACCTGATGCGCCGCCGAGCGAGAACAAAGACGCCAACGCCGCAGAGCAGTAGCGCAACGAGGATCAACCCAGGCGTCGAGGTTGCCGGGGCGGGGGCTCCAGTCAAGCTGCAAAGACCAACGCGGCCCGGCAGATTGCATTGCTGGAACGGCTGGTCACAGGCCGTGTTGCAGCAAACACCACTGGCGCAGAAGGTAGAGGCGCATTGCGTTCCACTCGTGCACGTGTCACCCAAGGCTAGCGGGGTGGGTGTCGGGGTCTGCGTCGGCGTGGTCGTCGGTGTTGCCGTGGGCGCTGCCCCGCAGAGCCAGTTCTGCGTTGGGTCGATGGTGGAGCAACTTTCATCACCAGCGTCGCACGCACCGTCCTCGCCGCAATAGTCGCATGATTCGACGGTGGCATCTTCGCAGTCGGGATCGAGGGCGCCACACCCGCAATCGCAGTCTTCGCCGTCGCCGTAATAGCTGGGATCACACGTCCATTCGGGCGGCACACCAGGGGTCGGGGTCGGGGTCGGTGCGGGCTCTGGGAAGCACCCTTGGGGGTCCTCGCTACAGTACGTTGTTTCAGCACATTCCTCAGTTCCACTGCACAACGAGCAGTTTAGAATCGTCCCGCCGTGCTCTTTGCACGAACCGCAATCGACGTCCGACCAGCACATGGCGTCTCCACCAGGGTACTGGCAAGGGCAACATCGGCACGCCTCCGCAGGCCCCGGCGCGCCAACCCGAAGCGCCACAAAGGCGATTAACAGCACCATCCACCTGCCCGGAATTCTCATCTTGGCCTCCCGCCCGACGTCTACTAACGCCGTGTATCAGGGTTCTTTCCCAAGGTCAAAATGACGTGCAACTGAAATTGGACACTACGAACTGCCGGACACTTGGAGTGGAGATGATGGCGCTTGCCCCTTCAAACCCGGACACCGAGGCTCACGGACAGTAGCAAATCCCAGGTTGCTGCGGTCTCAAAGCATCATGATGCCTTGACATCATAAAGCTATAGCGCTATAGATGGCGGTGCGAAGGGAGGTGACGCCACCATGAGCGAGCGAGACGTGCAACGGTTCAGCATTTACCTGCCGACCGCAGTGTACGAACAGCTGCGAACCATCGCCTTCGAGGAGCGCACCAGCATCAACCGGCTGATCCTCGATGCGGTGGAGCAGGCGCTTGCGAGGCGGTCGAAGGGCAAACCGAAGACAACTAAGAAGGGAGGACGAATGAATGGCAGGTAAGACACAGAACGGCAGCATCTACCAGCGTGGCAACGTCTGGTGGATCAAGTACTACCGGAACGGCATTCCTATGCGGGAGTCGAGCGGGAGCGACAAGGAAGGCGTGGCAAAGAGCCTCTTGCGGAAGCACCTCGGCGACATTGAGCGCGGCGTGCCGGTGACGCCGCAACTGAACCGCTGCACCTTCAACGAGTTGGCAGCGGACGTGCTGAACGACTACCGGGTGAACCAACGGCGCACCATCAAGGACGCTGAACGCCGGCTCAAGAGGCTGGGCGAAGTCTTCGGTGACCGCAAGGCCGCGAGCATAACGGTTGCGGACGTGCGGGAGTATGTCGTCAAGCGGCTGGCGGACGACTTGAGCAACGCCAGCGTCAACAACGAGCTGAAGATTCTCAAGAAGGCATTCCGCATGGGCATAGACGCCGGCAAGATCACGGTGCGCCCGAAGATCACCATGCTGAAAGAGAACAACGCCCGGAAGGGCTTCTTTGAGCGCGAGCAATTCGAGGCGCTACGCTCGAAGATTCTCGCGGTTCACCGGCCGGTGGTGACTTTCCTCTACGTGACGGGCTGGCGTGTCTCCGAGGTGTTCGGACTCCAGTGGCGGCAAGTCGACTTCGAGGCCGGCATCGTCCGCTTGGAGCCGGGCACCACGAAGAACGATGAGGCCCGCGTGTTCGTTATGACCGCGGAGTTACGCCGGGCGCTGGAGACACAGCGAGCCTACACGGACAGGGTGCAGAAGGAACGCGGCTGCATCGTGCCGTGGGTGTTCCACCGGGACGGTGAGCAAGTGAAGGGCATTCGGAAGGCGTGGGCGACAGCGTGCAAGAGGGCCGGGCTCGCCGATCGGCTCCGCCACGACTTCCGTCGAACAGCTGTCCGCAACATGGTGCGCTCCGGCATCCCGGAACGCGTCGCTATGACCATGACCGGGCACAAGACGCGAAGCGTCTTCGAACGCTACAACATCGTCAGCGAGGGTGACCTACGCGACGCGGCGCGCAAGCTCGACGCCTTCACGGGCACAGTTACGGGCACAGGGAGCAACGGCCTTGCGGGCACAGCGCAAGCGCAGTAACGTAACCTGCTGATTTTTCGAATGGGCGCCAGTAGCTCAGTGGATAGAGCAACGGCCTTCTAAGCCGTGGGTCGGGGGTTCGACTCCCTCCTGGCGCGTTCTTCTTACACCCCAAGATCGGGGACTTGGCAACACGCTGAGTCGCCTTTCTGCCGCGGTAGTCGGGAAGGTGATGTGCCGCGCGCAGCACCAAACCGCAGCCGCGAGCCCGTACTGAGTACTGTTTCAAGTTGCGAAATGGCTCGCCTCGCTGGCGTGTCCAGGAGCTGCAAGCGCAACACCTCTCGCATGCCGAGGCGTTCGTGAACGGGCTCCAATTCTAGAACGGAAGCGCCAGCTGATTCGGGTCGACACACCTCAACCGGCGAACCCTCTGCATCGCCCTGGGCGGCTCGACGATTTTACGAGGGCGTAGCCATTGACAGCCCGTCGCCACGGAGTGTAGGCTTCATCCTAGATTACTAACTTACTATGAAAGCCACGGCTGCTACGCTCACCAAGATCACGCGGAACTACCAAGTCACCATTCCCCCGGCCGCCCGCCGGGCGCTCAAGCTCAGGGTCGGCGACTTCGTCGAGGCTACGCCTCAGCGCAATGGCGTGCTGCTCCGCCCGGCCAAAGTTGTCACCGACGAAGGCTTTGAGCAGGAGCTGCGCCGGCGACTTCAGGAAGGACTGGCCGATCTCAAGGCGGGACGCACCTCAGGACCCTTTGCAACCGCCGACGATCTCATCGCGCACCTGCACCGCCTGTCCACTCGCCCACGGCGGCGGCGCCGTTCTCGCTAGCACCTGCCGCATGCGCGCTATCGCGACGCGCCGATTCGAGCGCTCGTACGTCGAGGCTCCGCCCGCCGTCCAAAAGGCCACCGACAAGCAGCTGAGACTTCTCCTCGGCAACCTCCGGCACCCGTCGCTCAACGCCAAGAAATATGCCGAGAGCGGCGACCCCGAACTGTGGCAGGCCCGCATCACCAAACGCTGGCGGTTCTACTTCAGGATCGAAGGCGACGCGTACGTTCTCCTCGACATGATAGAGCACCCGAAGTAGCCTGTGTCTCGCCAATATTCCGTCCGCGCACTTTGAACCGACAATCGCTCGTTCCCATTGCCTTGCAATCGCATAGGTCCCTCGCATATTGCCGCGATGCTGCTGCTCAGATGTCATCCAGGAAGGTGGCCAACGGTCCCGACTCAAGGACCGCGGCGAAGAGGGCGGCGTGTTGCCCTATGTTCTTAATATGCGTCTGGAAAGCGCTCTCATCCTGGTAACGTTCGTACACGACAAAGGTGCGCGCGTCGTCCTTGCTTTGATGGAAGGTGTAGACCACGGTGCCCGGTTCGGTGGACTTCACCGTTTTCATCAAGTCGCGAAACGCGGCCTTGGCCTCATCGACCTTGCCCTCCCGCACTTTCAGCTCTGCCAGGACTGTCAACATAAATCCTCCTCTCAACTTGGGGAACCTCGGTCACTTCCGAGTGCCGCCCGCTCTCCTGCTCAACTTCCTCCGGATCTTCAACAGGGAAGGCCACACTCGCATCTATAGCCATCGACGGGCGCGCAAGCGGCGCGCGAGGCTGCGCTCCTGATCCCCGGCTCTTTCAGCCGCTCAGATCAGCCGCTGCTCCCGGCACCACCGCTCGACGCGGGCCATGCCGCCGGCCAGCGTCACGCGCGGCTCGTAACCAATCAGGCGCCTTGCCTTCTCAATCGAAAAGCCGGCGCGCAGCGCCAGCCCACACATCGTGTTGCGTCCGAGCTCGGATGGCCGCCCAAGCATACGCGTGGCGCCGCCCAAAACGTCCGTGACCACGTTGGCCAGGCCGGTGGGAATCGAGGGGAAGCGCCTCTTGCCCAACATCCTGGCAAGGTAGCCGAAGTACTCCGCACACGTGAGCTTCTCGGTGCCGGTGAGGTTGAAAACCTGACCCGCACCCGCCGGACTCTCCGCCGCGCGCGCGATCCCGTCGAGGAGGTCGTCGATGTACACCGGCGAAAAGATGCCCTGCCCGCGGGCAGGCAGCAGGGAGCGGCCTGCCTTAAGTATTTCCAACGGCAGCACGACCCACGGCCGCGAGGCGGGCCCGTAGACGTTACCGGGGCGGACGATCGTGCACTCGATCTCGCCGCTCGTGTGCGCCATAAGGACCGTGTGTTCGCTCGCGATCTTGCTGTCGACGTAGGGATGTCCGATTGGGCGCAGGGGCACCTTCTCGTCCACGTCGCTCTCGTGTTCGAATCCGAAGACAGCGACGCTCGACATGTGGACGAAGCGGCGGACTCCGGCGGCCACGGCCACATCCAGGGCGTGGCGTGTACCCAGCACGTTGGCGCGCCAGGAATCCAACATCGACGACGTATTCGAAACCAGCGCGGCGGTGTGGATCATCAGGTCGCAGCCGTTCGCCGCGCTTTGCCACGAGGCGGGCTCGATCAGGTCGCCCGCGACGACGTTCCAGCCCTGGTCGGCCAGGAGATCCATGCCGCAGACCTCCGCACCGCGTTCCCGGTACAGACGCATGAGCGCTCGCCCGATGAACCCGTTGCCGCCTGTGACGAACACCTTGCGAAACACGCCTTGACCTGGCTTCCCCCCGATCATAGGGACCTCCTCTGGTTTGCTGAAGCGCTGATCGATCCTGACTAAGGGCTGGGGTTCCAGCCGGCAAAAATAATCATGCGGTTGTTACTCGGATCGTAAATCGCGGAAGGCATTGACGAAGTCATCGTGCGCACCGGGTGGGTGAATGGGCGGTGACGCGCGCCGATGAAGCTCTGAACGGAGCGCCACCGGCCGCGCCGCTCCGCTCGGCGAAGGGCTTCAGCCCCTTGCTCAGCATCCTCGGCAGCAGCGCGCCAACGACGGATTGCCAGAACGCGCCGAGGAGCGGGATGCGCGAACGAAAGCGGATCGACCAGCTGACCTCGGTTGCGTTCCCACGCGGCTCGACGGTGATCTCGCCGTTGTGGAAGATGAACGGGGAACCTTCGATCACGCGGTAGCGGATGCGGCGTTTCGGTTCCACGCCGATGACCTGCTCGACGATGGTGCCGCCGGGGCCCTTCATCCGTCTCTCGGAGCCGACGCCGTCGCGGTCCGGCCATCCGTCCCGCACGCGCGTGACCGGATCGAAGCCGATCCAGCCCGACATGCGATCCTGGTCCGTGAGTACGTTCCACACGGTATCGAGCGGCGCCTCGATGAGGACTTTGGCCTCGACGCGCTGGTTATCGGGTTCGGGACGGCTGGAGGCCGGCAGCGGGACGAAGCCCCACTTGCGCTCCGGTCCGCCGCGCCTCATCCACAGCACCTCCACGGAAAATCCAAGCCTGTCGTTCTCGTAGACGCAGCCGGCGCCGCCTGTACCGACGGGACGGAAGTTCGGCCTTGCGCCGAAGCGCATCGCGCGCTCGTGGACCTGCTCGTGGTCGCGCCTGTTGCGCGCTCCGACCGCGATATTGAGGATGCGCTGGTCCGACAGGCGATAGCCCTCGGGCCATGGCTTCCCGATCGGGTCGGTGTACTGTACGACCTCCAGCAGCACGTCACCGAACGCGAAAACCGCGCGGTCGCACTTCGCACCCGGCAAGCCCCACAGTGCCTCGTGGGCCTGCGCGTGCAGCGGGATGTCCTGGGGTGCCTTCCCGCCGATGGCTGTCAGGTAGGCGACAGACGCGGCGAGGTCGGGACTCGAGAGCGTGACTGAGCGCACCGCTACGTCGCAGCCGGACCTCTCGCTGCCGGCCGCCTGGGGAAGCGGGTCGTCTTCCATCACCTCGACGAAGACTCCGTCCGGATTACGCACGCAGGCTCGCCGTTTCCCCCGTTCGCCGAGCACCGCGGACAGCGGCATCGAGCCGAGGTCGGCCAGACGTTCCAGCGTTGCGTCGAAGTCGGCGACGGTGACGCCGATACGCGTGTAGCCGGTGTCGCAGGGACGAAAGTCCGCAGGCATCAGGCGGGCCATAGGGCGACGAAACTGGGACATCTCCAGCTGGAACCAGGGATTGCGTCCCACCATCCACCAGCAGGTCGAGGCCGCACGCGGCAGTCCCTGTATGAGCGCGACCAGCGGGCTGCTCATCATCAGGCGGTTGCCGCCCGACGGCA
>Ga0209777_10008348_pt1 | contig 11346 bp, 17 predicted proteins | sample FrelakmetHBP12HB_FD_187147 | JGI IMG/M metagenome (GOLD analysis project Ga0209777, IMG submission 187147) | Freshwater lake sediment microbial communities from the University of Notre Dame, USA, for methane emissions studies -HBP12 HB (SPAdes)... | ecosystem: Environmental > Aquatic >...
ACGTCTGGTCTTCCAGTACAACCATCCGGCGTAGGCCAGGTAGATCACGGCCGCGGCCACGTACGCCGCGACCATGAAGCCGCCGTTAGCGGGAGGCGTCGGCACGGTCGGCCTCGCTCTGGGCCCGCGCGTCCACGAGCCGCGCCCAGGCGTAGCGGCGCGCGAGCAGCGCGAGGTAGAAGACGGTGAAGACGGTGAACGAGCTGAGCAGCGTCAGGAGCATCGAGCCCGGCAGCTCCGGCTTCCCCGGCCGCAGCACCACCGGCATCGGATGCAGGGTGCGGAACAGGTACACGCTCATGTGGATGAACGGCACGAGCAGGGCGCCGAGGATCCCGAGCACTGCCGCATAGCGCCCCCGCCGGCCGGGCTCGTCCACGGCCGACCGGAGCACCAGATACGCCAGATAGATGAAATACAGGAACAGCGTGGACGTGAGGCGCGCGTCCCAGGTCCACCAGGCGCCCCAGATCGTCTTGCCCCAAATCGGCCCCGTCACCAGCACCACCGTGGTGAAGACGGTGCCGACCTCCGCCGAGGACGCGGCGAGCAGATCGAGGCGCGGGTCCTTCACGAACAGGTAGATCGCGCTGCAGATCCCGACCACCCCGAACGCGAGGAACGCGACCCACGCGCTCGGCGCGTGGATGTAGAAGATCTTCTGGGCCAGCCCCTGCGTCGCTTCTTCGGGCGTGAAGACGAGGGCGCGCACGTAGATCGCCGCCACCAGCAGCAGCCCGATGAGCATCCAGACGCCGCTCCGCTTCAGCGCGCGCTCAGCCGTTGGGATCGTGGTCAGTCCTCGAGCGTGAACTCGAACACCAGCGTACACAGCACGACGAAAGTGATGTCGTAGGCGGCGAGCAATTTAAGCCAGGCCGCCCACTCGGCGAAAGGACGGTGCGCGAACAACTTGGTGGTCATCTCGGCCGCCGCGCTCACCGGCGTCACGAGGAACGGCAGCACCAGCACCATCAGCATCATCTCGCCGAACCGCGTGTTCACGGCCATCGAGCTCATCAGCGTGCCGACGGCCACGAAGCCGATGGTCGCGAGCGCGATGACCAGGACCAGCGGCCCGAGGACGTCGAGCAGCGGCACGTTGAAGAACAGCGCGAACAGCGGCAGCGCGATCGCCTCGACGGCGCCGACGAACACCAGGTTCGCCGCCGTCTTGCCCAGGTAGAGCGCCGTCCGGCTGGCCGGCGACAGCAGCAGGCCGTCGATCGCGCGGTTCTCCTTCTCCAGGGTGAACGCGCGGTTCAGGCCCAGCACACCGGCGAACGAGAAGGTGATCCACAGGACGCTCGGCGCGAGGTCCACCGACGAGACCGCGGTCGGGTCGCGCGCGAAGTTGAAGATCGCGAGCACCAGCGCGGTGAAGACGAGGGCCGAAAGGAAGGACGTCCGGCTGCGGAACTCCAGCAGGAGGTCCTTGGCCGCGATGGCCCACGCCTGGGCGAGCACGCTACGCACCGGCCGTGGCCTCCGCGTAGCGGGCGCGGTACGCCGCGAGATCGCCGTCGCGCGGCCCCAGCGACGCGAAAGCGCCCGCGACCTGGATGGCGACGTGCGTCGCCAGCTCCAGCCCCTCGTCGATGTTGTGCGTGACCAGGACCATCGTGCGGCGCTCCGCCCTGAGCCGCCCCAGCAGGTCGCGCAGCGTGGCGGCGGCGCGCTGGTCGAGCCCGCTGAACGGCTCGTCGAGGAGCATCACCTCGGGTTCGTGCAGCAGCGCGCGGGCGATGGCGAGCCGCTGCACCATCCCGCGGCTGAAGGTGCCCGCGGCGTCGGACGCGCGCGCCTCCAGGCCGACGCCCGCGAGGGCGCGCGCCGCGGCCGCGCGCGGCGAGGCCAGGCCGTAGAGCCGCGCGTAGAACACGAGGTTCTCGGCGGCCGTCAGTCCGTCGTAGAGCAGCGAGTGATGGGAGATGAGGCCGACTCGGCGCCGATGCGCGGCGTTGGAACGGACCAGCTGTTCGCCGCCGAACTGCACCGTGCCCGCGTCGGGCTTGAGGAGCCCCGCCAGGACCCGGAGCAGCGTCGTCTTCCCGGCGCCGTTCGGGCCGAACACCGCGAGCGATTCGCCGGCGCCCAGGGCGAACTCCACGCCCCGCAGCGCACGCACGTGGCCGAACCGCTTGGTGAGTCCGCCGACCTGGAGCGCGGGCGCCTGGGCGCTGGCGATCAGCACCTCCCTGGGACGGGCGACATCGGGTGAACGACGGAGCGGAATATAGTCGGGGGAATCCTCGTTGCAGCGGCGGTGGTCAGGCGGCGGGCGGCTCGAACTCGAAGCGGTCGTCCAGGCGGGTCAGCACCAACAGGAACCGCAGCTCCTCCGACGCGCCGCGGAGGCACACCGTGTGACGCAGCTCGGCGGCGCGCTGCTGCAGCATGATCAGCGCGCCCAGCCCCGCGCTGTCCACCCGGATCGTGCCGGAGAGATCCACGACGAGACGCCGGCCCGGCGCGTCGCCCAGCGTGGTCTCCACTTCTACCAGCGCCGCGCGACGGAACGCCGTCCGGCTGTCCCGGTCCAGCGCCTCCGGTGCCCGCACCACGAGGTCGTCCACGCCCCCACGACAGTGAACGAAGAGTGCCGCCGCGGACGGAAATTCGTAACCTCATTGACGACAATCGGTTGCCTGGATCCGCGTGACGCCGGCCACGCTGACATTCCGTTGCGCTTCGCAACACTGCGGGAAGATGCCATGCAGCCGCCGCCCCGCTCCGCCGGGCAAACGAAGGGGCCCGGGTTGTCCCGGGCCCCCCGTACTTCGACCGGTTCCGGCGGTTCAGATCTTGGTGACGTTGGCCGCCTGCAGCCCCTTCGGGCCCTCGCGGACTTCGAACTCCACCTTGTCGTTCTCCTTGAGGGACTTGAAGCCCTCGGCCTGAATCGCCGAATAGTGGACGAAGACGTCCGGACCACCCTCCCGCTCGATGAATCCGAACCCCTTCGCATCGTTGAACCACTTGACCCGGCCGGTGATGCGAGACATACGTAACACTCCTTCGTCAGGTGGCACGAATCACGAATCTCATGCCGCCTGCTCGAGGGCAGATCGCAGAGATCCGTAAATGAGCGCCATACCATAAGCTTCATTCTTCTCTAAGCGCAAGAGTATTTGGCACTTCGGCCCGGCAACCGAGTTGCGAGGATACGCCCGTATGTCCGACACATTTGTTCTGGATACACTGCTCGACGAAACCCGCGTCTTTCCGCCGCCGGAAGGGTTCCGTTCCGCGGCGCACTGCTCGACGGATGCACTGTACGAGGCCGCCGCGCGCGATCGCGAGGGGTTCTGGGCTTCGTTCGCCGAGCAGCTGGACTGGTTCCGCCGCTGGGACCGCGTGCTCGAGTGGAACGCGCCGCATGCGAAGTGGTTCGTTGGCGGAGAGATCAACGCCTCGGTGAACTGCCTCGACCGCCACATCACGACGGCGCGGCGCAACAAGGCGGCGCTGATCTGGGAAGGGGAACCGGGGGAGCGGCGGACCCTGACCTACTGGGACCTGTACCGCGAGGTGAACAAGTTCGCGAACGTGCTCAAGAAGCTGGGCGTGCGCCGCGGAGACCGCGTGGCGATCTACATGCCGATGATCCCCGAGGTGGCCGTCGCGATGCTGGCCTGCGCGCGCATCGGAGCGGCGCATTCGGTGGTCTTCGGCGGATTCAGCGCCGAGAGTCTCCGGGACCGCATCAACGACGCCGGCGCCGTGGTGCTCGTGACGGCCGACGGCGGATACCGGAGGGGCCAGGTGGTCCCGCTCAAGCGGGCGGCCGACCAGGCGCTCGAGCATTGTCCCACCATCCGACACGTGGTGGTCTTCCAGCGGCGGCTCGGCGCCGCAGGGGACGAAGCCTTCGTGCACATGCAGGAGGGGCGCGACCACTGGTGGCACCGGCTGATGCAGGACGCCGCTCCGTTCTGCGAGCCGGAGCGGATGGACGCGGAGGACGTGCTGTTCATCCTCTATACCAGCGGCACCACCGGGAAACCCAAGGGCATCGTCCACACGACGGGCGGCTACCTCACGCACGTGCTGGCGACGACCAAGCTCGTCTTCGACCTGAAGGACACCGACGTCTACTGGTGCACCGCCGACGTGGGCTGGGTGACGGGCCATTCGTACGTGGTGTACGGTCCCCTGTCGCTCGGCGCGACGCAGGTGATGTACGAGGGCGCTCCCGACTGGCCGGAGCGCGACCGCCTGTGGGACATCGTGGAGCGCTACGGCGTCACGATCTTCTACACGGCGCCGACGGCGATCCGCGCGTTCATGAAGTGGGGCGCGGAGCTGCCGGAGCGGCACGACCTGTCGAGTCTGAGGCTGCTGGGCACGGTGGGCGAGCCGATCAATCCCGAGGCGTGGATGTGGTACCACCACAACATCGGCGGCCAGCGCTGCCCGATCGTGGACACCTGGTGGCAGACCGAGACCGGCGGGATCATGATCACGCCATTACCCGGCGTGGTGGCGACCAAGCCTGGCTCGGCCACGCGCGCGTTTCCGGGCGTCGCCGCTGAGGTGGTGGACGGCGACGGCAAGACGGTGCCGGTGGGCGGCGGCTTCCTCGCGCTCACCGCGCCCTGGCCGGGGATGCTGCGGACGATCTGGGGCGACGACGCGCGCTACCAGGAGATCTACTGGTCGAAGTGGCCGGGGTTGTACTTTCCGGGCGATGGGGCGAAGCGGGACGACGACGGCTATTTCTGGCTGCTGGGCCGCGTGGATGACGTGCTGAACGTGGCCGGGCACCGGATCGGGACGATGGAGATCGAGAGCGCGCTGGTGGATCATCCGTCCGTGGCCGAGGCGGCGGTCGTCGGGAAACACCACGACCTCAAGGGCCAGGCGGTGGCGGCGTTTGTGACGCTGAAGTCGGGCTTCGAGCCACACGACGAGCTGAAGGACGACCTCAAGGAACACGTCGCGATGAAGATCGGCGCGATCGCCCGGCCCGACGACATCCTGTTCGCGGCCGACTTGCCGAAGACGCGCAGCGGCAAGATCATGCGTCGGCTGCTGCGCGACATCGCCGAGGGGCGATCCCTCGGCGACACGACCACCCTGGCCGATCCCGCCGTGGTGCAGCGGCTCAAGGCGGAATACGAGGAAGGCGAGGCCTGAGCGTGTTCAAGACGATCCTGGTGACGACCGATTTCTCCGCGAACAGCGCGGTGGCGGTGCGGCCTGCGATCGAGATCGCCTGCCGGTTCGAGGGGAAGCTGGTGCTGGTCCACGCCCTGGAAGGCGGCAGCGAGGAGGCGCAGGTCGCGGCCGCTGAATTGGCGGAGCTGGCGGCGATGGCGCGGGAGCAGCTGCAGGAGTTCGGAACGAAGGAGATCGGGACCAGGGCCCCGTGGACCGCCGAGGTCGTCTTCGGTCCCGCCTACCTCGCGATCACGGACGCGGCCGAGCGCCACGGCGCCGGCCTGATCGTGGTCGCCACCCACGGCCGGACCGGGCTGGTGCATCTCCTGCTGGGCAGCGTGGCCGAACGGGTCGCCCGCATAGCCACCTGCCCGGTGCTCACGGTGCGGGTGCCCGGCTAGCGGCGACCAGGCCGCCGATCGAGACGGCGCAGATCGCCAGGATCAGGACACCGGAGACGCTGCACCACCGGCAGATCGCGTGGATGACGAACAGCTCGAGGGAGAGCAGGTACAGGGAGAAGGCCACCCCGAGAGCCGAGAGCCCGGCCAGCCAGCGCGTCGCCGCGGGCCGGGAGATCTGCGACGCCCGCAGCCCATACAGCGCCAGGGCCAACAACACGACGTACCCGCCCACCCCGTACGCCGCGACGGGGAGCCCGAGGAATTCCGAGTAGCGGCTCGCCTGCACGCGCTCGCACTCGTTGGCGGCGCCGCACACCATGCTGCCGATCACGCCGAGCTTGTAGAGCAGCAGATACGTCGAGACGAGCAGACCGCACAGCGCCAGGACCGCCACCGCCATCCGGTGCCGCATGGGAGGTCAGCGCTTCTTTGCGGCGGCCGGGTGCGCCGACATGGCCGCGGTGATCGAGTCCACCATGTGCGTGAAGTCGTCGAACGCGGGCATCTCGTTGTCCGGAAGCTTGCGGCCGTTCACGAAGAAGGTCGGCGTCCCTCCCACACCGAGCCGGAGCCCCTCGCACTTCTCCGCCTGGATCCCGGCCCAGGGGCGTTTCGTCTTCACGCACTCGCGCAGGGAGTCGGCGTTGAGACCGATGCGGTTGGCGTACTGGAAGAAGAGCCGCATCGGGTTCTTCTCCGTCGCCCAGTCGCTCTGGCCCATGTAGAGGGCGTCGTGCATCTGCCAGAACTTCCCCTGCTCCAGCGCACACGCCGCCACGAGGTGCGCGGCCGGGGAATTGAGATGGCCGTCCAGCGGGAAGTTCATGTACCGCCACCTCACACGCCCCGTGGGGATGAGCCGCTGGCGGATGTCGGGCTCCGTGAGAATGGCGAACCGCGCGCACCAGGGGCACTCGAAGTCGGAGTATTCGTCGATCTGCACCTTGGCGGAGTCGGGTCCGAGGGCGACGCCCTTCGCGGGGGTGCCGGCGGGGAGATTCCGGCAGTCCACCGAGGCCGATAGCTCGGGTGCGGCGGGCCCGCCGCCGAAGACGGCGATCAGCACCGCGCCCACGACCGCGATCGCGCCGAGCAGCAGGTAGAAGGGCTTCAGCGATCGTCCGGCTTCCGCCATGGCTCCTCCTCATCGGGTCCGTTGTCCGTCTCGGGCGACCAGTCGCGCCCGGCTTCCTCGACGATGCGGCGGTGCTCGGCCGTTTCCGGCGAGTCGAAGGTCAGGCGGACTTCGTAATTGAACAGCTCGGAGCGGATGTCCCCCAGCTCGCGCAGCAGGGTCGAGGAGTCACCCAGCAGGCGCCCCTCGGCGTCGAGAGCCATGATGCGCTGGGCCAGGGCCCGCAGCATCTCGACCAGTTTCTCGACCCGCCTGGGATCGTACGTCTCGTCGGGTGTCACGTGCGTTCATCATACCCACAGCCGCCGCGTCAGCCAACGCCGCGTGCCTCCCCGGTCCGGGCCGTCGCGTTGCGGGCGGCGCGACGAACGCTTCCGCTGCAGGGCGGCTTCTGCCGGCGCCTCGCCCGCCGGGCGCCTCGTCCCTAGAATACGGTCCGTGAATCCGGTCGCCGCCGCGTTCCCGAAGCTCGCTTCGCCCCTCGCGCTCCTCGAGTTGTCCGAGATCGCGGTGGCGCCGCTGCGCTACGGCCATGCCGTGCGCGTGCTCCGGGACGGGGCGCTGGCGTTCCCGGCGATGCTCGCCGGCATCCGTGCCGCCAAGCGCACCGTCTGCTTCGAGAACTTCATCATGGCCGACGACCAGACCGGCCGTGAGTTCGCGGCCGGGCTGCGGAAGGCCGGCGAGCGCGGGGCGAAGGTGCGGGTGCTGTACGACCCGGTCGGCTCGCTGCTGGTGCGCGGCGGCCCCGTCGGTCGCCGCCTCCGCGAAGCCCGGATCGATGCGCGCGCCTTCCGGCCGCTCTCCCCGCTGGCCCCGTGGAGCTGGCTGCGGCTGAGGCACCGCGACCACCGGAAACTGCTGGTGTGCGATGACCTCATCGCGTTCGTCGGGGGCATCTGCATCGCCGACCGCTGGGCGCCGTCGGACCTGGGCGGGGGCGGCTGGCGGGACACGGCGGTGTCCATCCGCGGACCGGCCGTCCTCGACCTCCAGCTGGCGTTCGACCGGATGTGGAGCCGCGCCCACGGCGAGCCGCCGCCCACGTCGCTCTCCCGCCAGCCGCCCCCGGCGAAGGGCGACGCCGCGGTCATCGTGGTGGGGGACCGCCCCGGCCTCGGCCGCGTGGCGGCGATCTACGAGTGGCTCGCGGACCGGGCCGAGGAGAGCATCGAGCTGACCGACGCCTACTTCGTCGCGCCGCGGCGCGTCCTCGAGGCGCTCATCCGGGCTGCGCGCCGCGGCATCCGCGTGCGGCTGCTGGTGCCCGGGCGGAACAACCATCCGATCGCCGGCTACGCTGCCCGCCGGATCTACCAACCGCTGCTCGACGCCGGGGCCGAGATCTACGAATGGTCCGGGGTCATGCTCCACGCCAAGACGGCCGTGGTGGACGGCCTGGTCGCGCTGGTCGGCTCGAGCAACCTCGACCCGCTCTCGCTGCGTCGGAACTTCGAAATGAACGCGCTGATCGCCGATCCGGAGACGGGCCGCGCAATGGCCGATCTCTTCGAGGCGGACCTGGAGAAAGCGGTACGGGTGGAAAGCGCCGAATGGCGCCGGCGCCCGCTGCGTGCGCGGGCTGCAGAATCGGCAGCCATGCTGTTCGCGGACCTGCTCTGAGGTTTGCCCGGCATTGGCGCCCCTTTTATATTCAGGGCTGCGGGAAAGCCCGCATTGACTCGAATGGAGGTGTGATGTCGAAGCGCAGTAGCCGCCGCAAGGTCCATGTGCCCACCGCGTTTGAGCTGGCCCGCGACGAGTTGTTCAGCCACATCCTGCGTTGTGGAGTCCTGGAAGCGGCGGACGAGCACCGGAATGAGTGGTTCGACGACACCATGGCGTATCTGGGCGAACGGTACGAGGAGTTGACGGCCGTTCAGCTGAAGGAGCTCCGCACTCTCGGCGAGCGGTATTGCCAGCCGGTGGTGCCGCGGCCGGAGTCAGTCGAGCCGGCCGGCGTCGCCTGACCGAGGCGACCAGCCAAGCCTGACGTGTCGCGCCCCGGAGCCTAGCGGCCCGGGGCGTTCGATTTCCGCCACCGGTAGCCGATGGCGAGCCGCACGCCGCCCCCCACGCCGATTTCGATGAACGTGCCGCCCGTGCCCCCGGGGGCCTGCTCGGCCCCGAGCACCAGCAGGGCGTAGGGTGTCACCCGTCCGCCGGCCACGGCGGCGGTCAGCCCGCCGCCCCCGTAGACGGCGGTTCCAGAGCGCTTGTAGGGATCGAGCAGGAAGTGGATGGCGAGATCGGCCCTCGCGCCGAGCCTGCCGTTGCCGAGGGCGCCCAGCGCCAGGGCCGGCGCGATCCGGCTGCGCTGGTTGTCGCGCCAGGCGAGGCCGAAGCCGGCCGCGTAGAGCGCCGGCTGCGAGGCCACGGCGAGGCCCCAGACCTGCACTTCCCGGACCTGCGCCCGGCACGGCGCCGCAACGGCCAGCGCCGCGCCCAGTAGCGCGGCCGCCCTACCCTTCGAGCACCAACTCATAGCGCTGCGCGATGTCCGGGGCCAGCGAGGCGTGCACGGAGCAGTACTTCTCCATCGAGAGATCGATGGCGTGGCGCGCACGCTCTTCGGGCACGCCCGGGGCGTTGATGCGGAAAACGAGCACGATCGACGTGTAGCGCTTGGGGTGTTCGGTTCTGCGTTCGCCCGCGACCTCGATGGTCAGGGCGCGCACGGGGAAGCGCATCTTCTCCAGGATCGAGACCACGTCGCTGCCGGTGCACGCCGCCAGGGCGAGGAGCACCGTGTCCATCGGGCCCGGAGCCTCCGCCCCGTTTCCGTCCAGCGTGAGCGACGGCCCTCCCGCGACGCCGCCCGAGAACACCAGCTTGTGCCGCCAGGCCAGGGTGACCTGCTTCCCGGCCACCTCAGTCTCGCCCTTCGCCGCGGGTGGAGACCCCGATCAGGAACCGGTGCCGGCCCAACCGGTCCAGCGCGTGGTACTCGACGAGCCAGTTGAACGACCGCCGCAGCTGCAGCTCGAAGCCGATCGCGATCGTCGGCCAGATCGTCGGGTGCGCGTTGCTCATGTGGCCGACGCCGATGCCCACGTAAGGGATCGCCGGGGCGTTGTCCGGCTGGAAGCGGTAGATGAGTTCGCCGGCCCAGTGGAACGTGACCGTGGAGCCGGCGTCCGAAGCGATCTCGACGGACGGCCGGAGCCGCACCCGCGGCGACCAGAGCTCCGCGACGTCGAAGCTGGTGCCGATGACCCACTGCACGCTGTGCGTCACGTCGAGGCCGCCCCGCACCGAGAAGGCATAAAGATCCACGGACGGACCGCCCACCGACGGCTCGGCGGCCGTGCTGCCGCCCGACGGCGGATGGAATTCCTGGGCCGCGGCCGGCGGCGCGACGAGCGCCGCCGCGAGCGCGAGCAGGATCAGCCGGGTCGCTGCGTGCATGCCATCCTCCTCAGGGTTGCGGTCGCTCTGCGTTCCGCACGGCCAGGCGGCCGTAGTCGGCGATCGCGTACAGCGCCATCGCCGCCGTCGCCCAGGCGAGCGGGCGCAGCAGCGACGAGTCGAGCAGCCAGGCGAACAGGGTCAGCGTCTGCCCGACCGTCACCGCCTTCCCACCCATGCGGGCGGGCACGGTGTACGGTCGGCGCACCACCCAGCTCGCAAAGTACCCCAGTGGCGTCAGCACGTCCCGCAGGAGCACGCCGGCCACTTCCAGCCACCCCAGCGCGCCCGAGACGGCCAGCGCGCCGAAGGCCGTGAGCATGAAGATCTTGTCGGCGACGGGGTCCATCCAGGCGCCCAGGCGCGACTTGCCGAGGCGGCGCGCCAGCGCGCCGTCCAGGAGATCGGTCGCCGCCGCCGCCGCGAGCACGCCGATCCGCACGCTCACCGCAGGGTAGACGGCGAACGCCAGCGCCAGCGGAAGGCGCGAGAACGAGACCACATTGGCGGGCGTAAGTACCCTGCCGGAGCGGACTTGCTGCTCTTTGGCGGGCGGGATACCTTCACCCCCGATCACATGGACCTCTCACTGCTGAAGCAGGCCGCCATCTTCGCGGACCTCGACGACGACGAGCTCGCCAAGGTCGCCGAGGTGTGCAAGGAGCAGAAGTTCCAGGGCGCGGCCACCATCTTCAAGGAAGGCGAGCCGAGCAGCCGGCTGTACATCATCGCCGAGGGCGACGTGCGGATCAGCCGCATCGTGCCCGGCAGCGGCGAGGAGGCGCTCGCCGTCCTGAAGCCCGGCACCTGCTTCGGCGAGATGGGGATCTTCGACAAATCCGAGCGCTCCACGGACGCGATCGCCAACAGCGATTGCACGCTCGTCACGATCTCCCGGTCCGACTTCGAGCTGCTGCTCGACTTCAATCGCGACATCGCGTACAAGGTGCTCTGGGCCGTCGTCCGGCTCCTCTCCTCGAGACTGCGCGTGACGAACGACAATCTCCGGTCGTTCCTCGCGATGTCGATGTTTTGACCGGCTTCACCGCCGCAGTCATACCCGCCGCCGGCCTCGGCACCAGGATGCGCTCGCTCCTGGGAGACCGCCCCAAGGCGCTGCTCGACGTCGCCGGCCGCTCGCTGCTCGCGCACGCGATCGTCGAGGCGCGCCAGGTCGGGTTGGACCGGATCGTGGTCGTCGCGAGCCCGCCGGCGCACGACGCGCTCGCCGCGGAG
>Ga0209777_10008349_pt1 | contig 11345 bp, 12 predicted proteins | sample FrelakmetHBP12HB_FD_187147 | JGI IMG/M metagenome (GOLD analysis project Ga0209777, IMG submission 187147) | Freshwater lake sediment microbial communities from the University of Notre Dame, USA, for methane emissions studies -HBP12 HB (SPAdes)... | ecosystem: Environmental > Aquatic >...
TTTGCAGAGATAACCCACGGGTCCGCACCGACGAACCCGTGGGTTATCTCTGCAAAGTACTTGATCTCAAAGTTCTCTTCTAAGGGCATACCGCGCGTGTGGACATGGAGTATCTCCTCCCTGCCCTCGCGGTCCGGAACACCTATCTCGATCTCTCGGTCGAACCGTCCAGGCCTGCGCAAGGCCGGGTCCAGGGCGTCAACGCGGTTGGTCGCTGCGATGACAATGAGCTTGCCGCGCTTGGAAAGCCCGTCCATCAAGGTCAAAAGTTGGGCCACGACCCTGCGCTCGACCTCTCCCTGAACATCCTCGCGCTTGGGGGCGATAGAGTCGACCTCATCGATGAAGATGATGCTGGGGGAGACCTTCTCGGCCTCCTCGAACTTCTTGCGAAGCTGCTTTTCCGATTCCCCGTAATACTTGCTCATTATCTCGGGGCCCTGGATGGAAAAGAAGTTCGCACCGGATTCGTTGGCGACAGCCTTTGCGATGAGGGTCTTGCCGGTCCCAGGCGGACCGTACAGGAGCACACCCTTCGGGGGCTCGATGCCAAGTCTCTCGAAGAGCTCCGGGTGCTTGAGGGGGAGTTCGATCATCTCTCTTATTCGTGTGAGCTGTTGGCCCAGACCGCCGATGTCCTCGTAGGTCTCGGATCCCTTGGGCTGCTCGGTCTCTTCAACTGGCTCGTCCTTGAGAATTATGTCCGTAGCATCGTCGATGACCACGATGCCTTTTGGTACCGTGCTCAATACCGTGAAGGGTAAAGCTCCGCCGATAAGTGTAATGCCAGGGATGAAGATCATGTCCGCCTTTGTCACTGGCCTGCTCTTGAGCTTGCTCTTGATGAAGTTCTCGAAACCGACGCCGAACTTGAGCCTCTGGTTCTTTGGTATCATCGGAGCGAGGATCAGCTTCGAGGCCCCCTTGGTCGGGACCTTGCGGACTAGGACCTTGTCGCCCATTGATACCTTGGCGTTCTTTCTTATTAGCCCATCGATCTTGATGAGGCCCTTTCCCTCGTCGGCCTGGAAGACGCGCCAAACGACTGCCGCTGTGGACCTTTGGCCCACTATCTCGATTGTCTCCCCGGGGCTCACTCCAAGGGCCATCCTGGTCTTGGTGTCGATGCGGGCCCTCCCGCTACCGACATCCTGCTGGTTCGCCTCTGCGACCTTGAGCGATACCTCTTCGACCATTGGACGGGACCTCTTGCTACGAATCAAGGATAATTACTTATTAATATAAAAAGCAAAAGGCCTGGTTATCAATGGACAGTGCTCAAGCTAAAGCGCCCATGATGACGAAAAAAAACTAAGTTCTTTTAGGTCTTTAAAAGTCTATCCCCGGCTCCAGGCCTCGTCGCCGATCTCCTTGTATATGGAGAAGTCCTCCTCGGGGCTCTCCACTTTCTCTTCCTCATTGGCCTGCTGGAGGATCTCCCTCTTTCGAAGGATCCAGTAGTGGATGCGCCAGACCTTGCCTTTAAGGAGGTTGATCTCCTCGCGGGAGGTCTTGAGGATACCTTCCTCTTCAAGCATGTAGAAGACATCCCGGTCCTCGCTGCTGAGGACGTTGTCGATGACGTACTCACCGTATCCAAAGAAGTTCATGAGATAGTTGGCCAGATGGTCTATCTCGCCAGGTCCTATGCCTTTCTTGCCTATTGTCTTTTCAAGGACCTTCTTCACCTTGTCCACGGTCACTATCTGATCAACAAGTTGGTTGTGCCCAGGTTCAAGGTTACTTGTAGAATTATTAATGAGATTCTCATTTTCCGTCTGTCTCATGAAGAGTTCTTTCTGTAATCCCATGTATATATAGTTTTTCGGGATTTTTGTATGATTGATAAAAAGAGACGGGAGGGTTCATCGACGATAGACGATGGTTCCTAATAGGTATTTCTTCCTCGATTTTGTGCAAAAAAGGACAGTTATTCTTCAACCAGAGGGCACTTATCCGTCGTTCCACGGTCGAATCGAACAATACTGTTAAGCGAAACATGGGTCGGGGAGGCTTTCATATGAAAGACTTTCGGTCTGGACGAAAGGGCAATCTTTTTCATCCTTGCTGCCCTTCTTCTAACCATGGCCCAAGGATATTCAATGGTCTATGTGACGGTCAAGGAGATGAGCGAGGCCTCCAAGATTGCAAGACATCTTGTCGAGAAGCGCCTTATTGCGTGCGCGAACATGTTCTCGATACGATCGGTCTATCCCTGGTGGGGCAAAGTGGAGGAAGGCGAGGAGGTCGCGATGATAATGAAGACCCGGAGCTCCCTCGTCGACGAGGTCATAAAAGAGGTCCGAAAGGTCCACACCTATGAGGTCCCCTGCATCGTCTCGTATAAAATGGAAAAGGGGCTCCAAGGATATCTTGACTGGATCGAGTCAGAGACCGGGCCAAAGCCAGAACCAAAGGCACCTTTGAAAAAGAAGCAATAAGGATCAAGCATCCATGCAACGGTCGTCATCTTTCGGCTTTGGATTATCGATCTCCTCGATGAACTGGATGGCCGGGTTGTCAAGCATCGCTATAAGCACGTGGGCCCAGTCGAGCTTTTTGAGCTTTGTCTTGTCCATCGTCTTGAAGGCGCTGTCCTTGCCTTCGAAATCGAAGCCAACCAAATAGATGTTCTTGGCCTTGAAATGGTCTGCGAGGAAGACGGCCCTATCGCCATCGGTGAACCCGCCGAAGTTCACGAGGGGCTTGGGAGGCGCCACCTGGCACGTCGGCAGAATGGGGCCTTTGAACTTTGGGACCCATTTTTTCAGCGCTGGCATGTTGTCGCCGTGGGCGTGGGGAAGCATGATGGAACCTTTCTTGTTCATGGCGACCTGGTCCTCCACCTTTCCGTCAAGGTCGCTCACGATAAGGTCTGGGACCATCGTCTTTTTCACAAGGGCCGAGGTGGCGCCGTCCGCCGCGATCAGCGTTCCGGGGAACCTGTAGGTCTTCAGGTGCATCTCCAAGGTCCCGGCACCGCCGAAGACATAAACGTCCCTCCCTTCGATCTTCTGCCGGACCTTCTCGACGGGAACGATCTCCTTGCCCTTGACGAGGTCAACAAGAAGCATCGCAGCATCGATGTCCTGTCCGATATCGAAGCCGAAGACGTTGACGATCTCTAGATAATATTTCTGCCACTCCGAGAATTCCATCCAATGCCTCCACTGACCTCGGGGACCGCTTTGAGATATCTTGTATCATCAAATATCTTTTACTGTGCGATACGTATCTAAGTCACGTCTGTTTGTTCAATCTCTTCAACAACCGCTTCTTCTTCTCGATGGCCCTTCGGGCAGATTCGTCGATGCGCGCCTTGATGTCCGTAAGGTCCTTGGGCGGCCTGTCGACGACCTTCTTGATGGGCGTGTAGGCGGATTCCCTGAACCGGTGCTTCATCTTTTGGACATGGCCGGCCTCCATCGTGAGGAAGACACCGCTCCCTTTGGAAACGTTGCCCACGACCGCGGACCTGACTCCCTGCTTTTTGAACAAGCCTATTATCGCCTTGGCGTCCTTGGGCGCCACGGACAAAAGCACCGAGTCTATCGAAACGCCCAAGGGGTCGATGTCGAGCTTTTCCAGCATCTTCCTGACCTTGGGCTCTATCATGAACAGGAACGCCTCCTGGTCGATATCGATCCTGACCTTGGACGATGATGCCATGTGCAGGGCATCACCCCTGATGCCGCCGTTGGTGACATCCGTCATCGAATGGACTCGGTTGATGAGCTTCGAGCCTAAGAGCGCAAGGCCCGACCGCAGGGTCTTCAGGTTCATTGTGGCCTCGACGATATCGCCCATGCCGTTGAACAGTGCGGTCGTCGCGATCGTCCCGCCGCCGGCCCCCTCGGTCATGATGAGCATATCCCCGGTCCTTACGGCCTTCCTAGGCGTCAAGTGCACGACGACCCCGACGGCTCCGACACCGCCGGTGAGCCTTTCTCCCAGGACCATGTCGCCGCCGATCCTTAGGGTGCTCCCAGCGATGAGCGGGAAGCCCAAGGCATCGCCGACCGTTGAGATGCCCGCCGTGAGGTCCAGGACCTTTCCAACATCACCATCGTTGCCGATGTGGACATCGGCCAGAAGGGCCAGGGGCCTTGCACCGGAGACGATAAGGTCCCTCAAGGCCGCCCTTGCAACATGGAAACCCATCAAGAACGGGAACCTATCCAATCGCGAATGCACACCATCGATCGTGATAGCGACCAAGGATCCCTTCTTACCCTTCTTGCCGTCGAGGGAAACTATCCCTGAATCATCTTGCTCGGGCACACCGATGACGCCGCCCTTACCGACGATCTGGGCGATCTTACTGTGGATATGGAAATCGCCCTCGCCCCTACACCCAAGGCCTCCGACGCCTGCGCTTATCCCCGACCTAGGATAGGTCAGGAGGTCCTTGAGCTCCTCAGAAGTGACACCTTCCAAGAACTCGGTGGCCTTGACCTCCTGGAGGATGGCCTTGGCCCACTCGTCGGACCCCGAGGCCTCCTTGAGCCGGCGGAGTATCTCCTTCTCATCTTTTTTTGATAGGACCAGACGCCGCGTCAGGTCCTCGAGGTCGATCGGTTCGGTGGGCATAGTGGTCAAACCGTTCTAGGAATAATTCGATGGCCCAAAAGAAAGCTCCTTGAAGATAAATCTTGTCCACTCGGACCTATTTAATAGGAACGGGGCGGTCTGCGTGGACCCTGTTTTTTTTTATGACCGATTTGACAACGCGGTAAACGGACGCAGAGAGGGCTGCGATGACCACGCCGATTATTATGAAGAGCGACACCTCCAACATCGGGAAGCCCGCACCGAAGGACGCTTCCACGAGGAAGAAGTTGAGCCCTATAAGTGCGCCGTAGATGATGAAACTGAAGGCCACCACCTGCATAGCATCATGCAAGAAGGACGCTTTGACCTTATGGAACCTGATGTAACTGTCCACGAAGGCCCCGCCAAGCCTCAGTAGAATCGCGGCCGATACCCACCACGTGATTGATATCGCGAACAGCATAAAGGCCTGCCATGTGGCAACCCAACCGGTCTCTTTTACGACAGCGTCGTACGAGAAGAACGAACCTATGATCAGTAATATCATCGCGACCAAGGCAATGATCGGGCTCAGCGATGCCGTACGGATGTCCCTGCGGACCTCCTTGAAGTACTCCTGCAACCTTTCTTGCAGGAGCAACGCCCTGGTCAGGAAGAAGGTCCCGATAACGACGAGCAGGGCACCGCCGATTATGTTCCTAGGGGTGTCGAAATATCCTGTGATCGCAAAGGCCCCATAGAAGACCATGAGCAGAGTAAGCGGAACACCGATGCCTATCCTGATGCTGTCATGACCCATATAACGCAGGATCGCGTAGATCTTTTCCTCCCAGTTGAGGACGCCGTACTTCGTGTGGATCATGACATGGTCGATCTTGACGCGCGATTGCAGGATCGGCATGATGGCTTCGTCGCTGACACCGTCGGAAACCAAGATCGCCTTCTGGGGTTTCACTTTATCCAGAACATGGTCGAGCTGGTCTGCGATGGTCCGGTCCGCCCTCTCACCGAGGTATTTATTGCCGGTGATGATGGCAACCTCGGCCTCCTTTCCTTCCTTCAGGAGAGTGTCCAGCATGCTTACGGCCTTGAAGAAACCATTCGTGTCGGTCTCCTCGGGGTCCTTAAGGCCCAGCTCCATGGCTGCCTTGAGGCACTCTTCACGACCGATCACCGGGCCCGGGAGTCCTGTTTTTTCTCCCAGGTCGTTGTCCCGGTCCACGCTAAGGACCAGAGTCTTCATCCCTTTCCCCGCTCTCTATATACTAACTTTTGAAGGTATCTCAGTATCTTCTGTTTCTTAATATATTAATATTTTGGAGCCGTTTTTAGGGAACCCTTTCATATTTATAAGGATTTCGGTAAATTAATTAGGCAATTGACGATTCAATGAATTTCGGCCCCTTTAGAATAAAACTTTTCTTCATTGGAAACACCCCCCATTTTCATCCTTCGTATGTATCCTCTGAACCCGGACCGATGGTTAGATTTAGTCCTCTCACGATGAAGTAACGATAGGTGTTGCCAAGTGGACCAAAGACCATCGAAGCCCAAACAGAAAGATGGACGGCGCGACAACAACCAGCGCCGGGGCCGAAAGGGCCGAAGGACCAAGGACATGATCGGTATCGCCCGAGAACGCATGGACCTCCTGATGGACCAGGCCACGAAGGCGATGCACGCTGGTGACATCACGAGGGCGAACAGGTACGCTGGGCTGGCCCGCAGCATCGGTATGCGCTACAATGTCCGGATGCGGCTGGACCACCGGCAGTTGGTCTGCAGGAAATGCGGGGCCCTCATGATACCGTCGAAGACCTCTACGGTCCGGATCGTCCGGGGCCGAAGGATATCGCGGTGCCTGAAATGCGGGGACCTCCGGAGGGTGCCGATCAAGGCCCGTGCACGTCCGAGTGCACAGCTGGTGGACCGTCTAAGGATTGAGGCGTCGCCCGTCAATGAAAAGGATGACGTAAGGACCGATGAGGACACGACCGATGAAGATGTGGAATGAAATCCACCGGTCGCTTCCCGTCATTATCGGACCAACGCCCCTTATAAAAATATATATATTCACCTATTGTATTGTGGCTTACTAGTTCTCAGGGGGTTCCAACTATGGCTAAGCCCAGGGTCAAAACATACTTAAAGGGATTCGATGAGCAGCTCGACGGTGGCATACCCGAAGGACATGTTGTCCTACTCGTGGGTCAGCCAGGAACGATGAAGTCCTCCATCGCTTTCAACATGCTTTACCACAACGCCAAGGACGCAGGCAAGAAGGGACTTTACATATCCCTCGAACAGAGCAGGGCCAGCATCCTGGACCACATGGAAGGCCTCGGTATGGACATCAGCGATGTCGAGGAGTCTCTGCACCTTCTGGACCTGGGCCTCATACGAAAGAACCTCAAGATGCTCGGCGACCAGACCTGGATGCATGTGTTCAAGATGTACGCCGAGAACCTGAAGAACTCCACCGATTACAAGATCCTGGTCCTGGACTCCTTGCCTGTTCTCGAGCTCTTGGCAAAGTTCGACGACCCAAGGACCGAGCTGTTCCAGTTCTTCGAGTGGCTCAGGGAAATGGACATCACGACCATCCTCATCGGCGAGATGAAGAGCAAGGAAGGCCCCTACTCGACCTACGACGAGGACTTCCTGGCAGACGGTATCATCCACCTCAAGATGGAGATCGTCGACGATGTCAATGTCCAAAGGCGCATCAGGTGCGTAAAGATGAGGAGCTGCAACCACAACCCCAACTTCTTCACGCTCCTGCACAGCCCGGAGAGCGGCTTCCAGGTGACAAAGGTCATCGGGGAGAAGTCGTCGTTCTAGATTTCTATTCTTTTATTGTTTAGATCCTTTTTATCGATAATTTATGATTTAGTGAACTCCTTAGATTGAAATAATAGAATGTCATAAAACAAATCATTTAATAATCGAACAAAGATTACATTAGTTAATGGATTGTGCATTCCATTCCGGAACGCAAACGGTCGGCCAGGGCGATTCCAGTGGTCGGGGCGCTTACAAGGAACCTGTAGGCGAAAAGCCAGGTCGCAGCACAATCCCTTTCGACCGGCCCATGCCGACCTTTAAATGGAAACCGCTATTAGCTCTAACTGTTATGATTCTTATCGCCTGTCCTGCTATCAGCCAGGCTTATTTCATCTCGTTATATGATGATAGGACAATCTTAACAGGAGAGGTGGAAGGGAAGTACGATTTCAAAGGAAATAACACGATGCACCTTAAATGGATGGATGAAGTATGGGGAACGAATTGGATCGCACGGATCGATGGCGTTAATAAGATAAAATACCAAGATGAGGATCATGGGTCATACATACCTCGCGAGGCCCTTTGCTCGTATTCGATAATCTCTCCATCAAATCAAGGCGAGGCTGGAAGTATATTTTTCGGTGGGAATTTCGCATTAAGCGGCAATATCACTTTCAACGAGCTGGTAAGTGATGGTACTGGATATCATATCGATTATTTCACTCTCAAAGGTGTGACCGGGACTCTGAGCGGAATATCGGACCAAAGTGTCAGGTTTGAACGCGGGGCTGTCGATATCCAAGCAAACAGACAATTGATCACCTTCACGGGGGTCAATAATTACGGAGTTGAGCTCAACACCAGCGGCAGATTGTACTTCAATGTCACAATCTCGGACGGCATTCTAGGTGTATCGAAATATAGCCTTCAATGGAAACCTCTGGACGGGCAATTGACTTTGACGTCGTTCTCGGGCACGGCAGTTCAGGACGGGAATATTTACTTCGGTGATGTCACAGTGAAAGGAACGGGCATCACCAACAAGACGCAGGCACTTGCATATGAAGGCGATCCCGAGGACCCTCCCAGGTATTGGAAAATGGAAATCGGATTCGACAGCGGACATATTAGCGGGAACTATCTTCCTTATTGGGGGTTCGGGATGATCATCGGTGCCGTCGTGGTCTTGGTCCTGCTTGCATCGGCCGCATTGATATGGAAGATCAGGAGGAATACTTGGAGGATAGAGAAAGAACGCTACGGATAATCTCCGACGGCATCGAATTGGCAAGGTCGGCCATAACCGGGTCGATTGAACTGAAAAGAATACATTAGAAAGGTTCATGCTACCTTTCGTTCGACGGATTCTTGAGGTTGACCGTGTCCTTCCCAATCTTTCTCCATACTGACGAGGTACAAGCAGGCAAGTGCCGGCAAGTCGCGGCTGTATCCGTTCTTGAGCCTGACCTTCTTGGACCTTTTCCTTATAAGATACTGCACGGCCACCGCGACCTCCTCCATGAACCCCAGGTCCCTACATTCCCTTGGGACCTCCCATTTCATATTTATATATGTAAATTAATGAACAAGCCACATATCTCAGATGATATTCGAATGGAACAATATAGGGGCCATTCTATTATTTATGGATGCAGGATACAATCATAGTCCTAAGAAGACCATCCCGAGCCCGCACACGAGGATCGACGCGCCAGCTATCGCATGGCCGAAGCGGTCCGCCCCCTTTATCTCGAACTTTGTGAGGCCAAGATGCGTTGTCAGAACGATAGATGTCATCGTTGCTATCGTGCAAATACCGAAGACCAGGGTCACGATTACTACCCCGAACATGTTGTTCATCGCGGCAGGGTACATTACTAAGGGAATGAGCGGTTCGCAGGGCCCAAGGACGAAGATGGTGAACAGTATCCACGGCGTTAGGTTCCTTTTGCCGGTCCCGTGGTCATGGAGGTTATAATCGCCATCGTCATGATGATGGCCAGGACCGTGATCGTGGCCGTGCTTCTTCTTGTAGGCCCTTCTCATCCCCCATACGAAATAGATGAGCCCGAAGGCAATGAGGCCCCAGGCCGCGATCTGCCCTCGGGTCGACTCGACACCTTCTAAATGAGATACCGCGATTCCAAGTGCGATTCCCACAAATCCTAGGAGGACCGAACCAAGGACATGCCCTAATCCCGACAGCATCGTCACGCCCATGGTCTTGGGAAAGGACCATTTTGCTGTCCTCGAAATGACAATGAAGGGCACATAATGGTCCGGGCCGATGAGCGTATGTATCGTGCCTATGAACGCGGCTGTGGTCGCAAGCACAAGGATGTCCAAGGCCATGATCGTTCACCCTTTACCGGGGGCGTAGCACCGGTCTTCATTTCGTGCTACTGTACGGGATACCCAAATCCATCTATGATTTATATTGCTTGCGGTAGCAAAATTTATTAAACCAGTAGCACGATTAGATGTCGCTGGTGCTACTGTGGTCGTAGAACGCGTCGGTGTCTCCTTCGAACCTGAGCTTTTAGAGAAGTTCGATTCACTCATCCTGCACAAAGGATATGCGAGCCGCTCCGAGGCCTTGAGGGACCTTGTGCGCAAGGCCCTCATCGAACAAAAGGCCCAGATGCCCAAGGGGGCAGTCATTGGTACAATTACGATAATCTATGACCATGACGTAGGGTCGGTCACGGACCAGCTTCTCCACCTCCAGCACCACCACCACTCGGAGATCCGTTCGACGACCCACATCCACCTTGATGAGCACAACTGCCTTGAGGTTCTCGTCGTAAAGGGCCAGGCCGGTTCCATACGGGAGCTTGCCGATAGGGTCACAGCGATAAAAGGCGTAAAGCACGGAGAGCTTGTGCTCACACGAGCGGACCTTTGATAGAGAAATATTCGCTCAGGCCTTGGGCTTTAGGATGTACTTGCACTGCTCGTCGCCAGCGGACCAGCAGTTCTCTTCGTGGCACTCGTGGTTCTTGCCGGTGACCTCGGTCGCGATGCCGGCGATGAACCCGCAGGTCATGTCGCACATGCGCTTGCCGACCTTACCGTTGGCCTGGGCCTCGCTCGAGTCGTCGCTCATTATTATTATCCTGCCATCGTCGAACTTCTCGATGCTCAGGCGGCCGAGCCCGACCTCGATCCACAAGGCGTGCAAGGTCTCTGCAAGGTCGATGCTCTGCTGGCCAGAGATGTCCATCTTCTTTGTCATTATCTGGCCGCACCTGAAGCCGCAGTTGAAAAGTATCTTGCCGGAGGCCTCGTCGCCACACTTGTTGACGTACTCCTCTCGGATGGCCTTAAGGAAATAAATTGGCATGATGAAGAACGACAATCTCATGTCGCTCAGGTTGGTCCCTTTTCCATCCGAAGGCATTCTGATCTTCCTCGTCTATCGGGCCTTTCATTTCTGGGGAGTGTAGAGGTTCATCTCCCTTTCCATCATCTTTAGGTCCCTTTCGTTGATGGTGCTGGGGCTGATCGGCATTATGAAGATCGCGTCATGGATCGCTATCTGGTCCCTGACCAACTGGAGGAACTTCAGTGCCGATGTGTAGTTGTTCTGCGTGATGATGTACTCGATGCCGGAGAGCATTATGATCGAGTTAGATGACTTCTTCAGGTAGTCTTCGACCTTGTGGTATAACTTGCCGAGCTGGACCGGCTCTATTGCGATCTCGCTCTCCGCATTGGACAGCCAAAGGATAGGCGTCTTTTTAAGGTTGTACTTCGCCCTGACCTTCTCGGGGTAATCTCTGGTTATCAATAGGCCTTGGGCGCCGTTGGTGACATAGTCCATGAAGATCTCGTAGGCCTTCTCGGCCCGATCCTCCTCGAGCATGTACGCAAAGCCGCGCTCTAGAGCGAACTTTGAGCCCTTACCAGAGGCAGCACCGACCGCTTCTGCAGCAGGTGCGAAATCCTCCTTGCCCACCATGAGCCTGTGGATGCAGAACTCGTCGCCCTTGGAGGCGCATTCCTCC
>Ga0209777_10008350_pt1 | contig 11344 bp, 7 predicted proteins | sample FrelakmetHBP12HB_FD_187147 | JGI IMG/M metagenome (GOLD analysis project Ga0209777, IMG submission 187147) | Freshwater lake sediment microbial communities from the University of Notre Dame, USA, for methane emissions studies -HBP12 HB (SPAdes)... | ecosystem: Environmental > Aquatic >...
AAGGAAAACTTCTGGGAAATGGCTGAAACGGGTCCCTGTGGTCCGTGTTCAGAGATCCATATTGACCGGGGTGAGGAGTTCGACAACTTGGCCGGTAAGCCACATAGATGCGGTATTAATGGTGAATGTCAGCGTTACCTTGAGCTATGGAACAACGTTTTTATTCAATACAACCGCATTGATAAGGATACTCTCGAACCGCTACCTGCCAAACATGTGGATACCGGTTTAGGTTTTGAGCGTATCGTCTCGGTGCTTCAGGATGTGGACTCCAATTATAAGATTGACTTATTTAAAGGTGCGTTGGACGCAGTTCGCTCACTGACTGGCGATTCGCTTGAAGAGATGTACGCGAACTTCACACCTTACCGTGTCATTGCGGACCATGCGCGTGCCGCCGCTTTCCTGATAGCCGATGGTGTTGTCCCTGGAAATGTAGGGCGTAACTATGTTTGTCGTATGATTATCCGTCGGGCGGCTCGTTTCGGGACGAAACTTGGTCTCCAAGAACCGTTCTTGGCAAAAGTAGCTGAGGCAATCATATCAGCATATGGTGATTTCTATCCGGAATTGGTCAAGAGCCGGGAGATTATTATCGACAATTTGACTCGCGAGGAAGTACGCTTTACTCGTACTATTGAATCTGGAATAGCTTATTTACAGGGGATGTTGGATGAACTGAATAAAACTGGCCAAAAGATACTGGACGGTCGCAAGGCCTTTGATCTATACGCCACTTATGGCTTACCGTTTGAAATCTCCCGTGATATTGCCCATGAGCAGAACCTGGATGTGGATGAGGTTGGGTTCCACATCGCCATGGATGAGCACCGTCTTGCCTCAGGGGGTGGCAAAGCCATGGGCACTATGGGTGGGGAGGATGCCGAGTTCTATGCACGAATATTAAGGGACTTACAAAAAACAAACACACTTGGCAAAGCTGGAGTGGAATACAACCCCTATGAATGGTTGCAGGCCGAGGGTCCGCTTCTGGCCCTCGTGATGGAGGGGCAGTTATTGGTCGATGCTGGAGCCGGGGATCGGGTTGAGGTGCTATTGCCAAAAACTGGATTCTATGTTGAATCTGGAGGCCAGGTTTCGGATAGGGGTTTAATCCGGGCGAAGGACAATTCCTGGGAGATTGAAGTGGACGAGATGCGGAAACCCTCTGCAGGCGTGATTGTCCACTTGGGGGAGGTGATTTTCGGACATCCAAAAGCCGGTGAATTAGCTATTGCTGAAGTAGATGTAGCCCGTCGTCACGACATTCGGCGAAATCACACAGCGACCCATCTCCTTCACGCTGCCCTGCATCAGTTGCTGGGTGGGAATGCCCGCCAAGCTGGTTCGTTGGTAACCCCCGACCGTCTTCGCTTCGATTTCAACCATCCTTTAGCCGTGACACGCGAACAGGTAGAACGAGTAGAAAAACTGGTCAACCAGGCTGTGGCTGCGGACTACCCCGTCAAAGCGGTCAGCAAATCGCGTGACCAAGCGGTGGCTGAAGGGGCCATGGCGCTTTTTGGTGAGAAGTATGGTGATATTGTTCGCACCATCACAATAGGCGATATGTATTCTTATGAACTCTGCGGAGGGACTCATCTCGATCGTACTTCTGACATAGGTGCATTCATTATTGTTTCCGAGGGTTCAGCCGCTGCAGGCGTCCGCCGCATCGAAGCAGTGACCGGGCGCGGCGCCTATGAGTTGATCGCTCGGCGCTTCAAGATGCTCAAGCAGGCTGCTGCCTCGTTTAAATCTGCCGTGGATGAGCTGCCTGAGAAAGCTCAAGCGTTGGTTGAAGAATTAAGTGAAGCGAAAAAACAGATATCGACATTGCGTCAACAACTTGCGCTTTCAGAATTTAATGTGCAATTAGCTAATGTGGAATATGTTTCGAATGTTCCTATCCTTACTGCTCAATTACCGAACGCTGATGCAAATACCCTGCGCTTGATGGTTGATAGATTCAATCAACAGTATACCGGTGGGACCATTCTGCTCGGTAGTGTAGTAGATGATAGGCCAATAATAATTTCAGGTAGTGATGCAAATTCGCCATATCACTATAATGCTATTGATATAGCAAAGGTGGCTGCTGAGCCTTTAGGAGGCTCTGGTGGTGGGCGACCAAATTTAGCACAAGCAGGTGGAAAATACCCCGAAAAACTCAACGAGGCTCTGGATATAGCTAAAAAGTGGGTTAAGGCTAAGCTCTCTAGAAAATAAGGCTAATTAAAAAACTGTTGAGCGATGCGACTGTGGGTAGCGCGCCACAATTGGTTTTTGTGATCTTAAATTTTAGCTCTCTTTTTTTGATCATGCCCCACAACCTCTTGACTAAATAGTCCAAATATTCTATATGGGGTTCAGGCAAGGGAAGGCCAATCCTCATCCCTTGTCTTTTTTTATTTAACCCATCCCCTCCGCCCACATCAATCAGGTGCATCAATATCGATTTAGCCATTCTTTTCACCTTGGTGGGCTCTGATGAATTGTTCATCATTTGTTCCTCATAAATGAGTACATTCCACCCCTCCCGTTTCAGTGCTGCCTCAACCCTACGTTATAATGGGGGGCGATGAAGACACAGGTCGTTCACCTGGATCCACATGACGACGTGACCTCGGTCCGCGATAAAATATCATGGGCAAAGACGGAGCGTATCCTGTTGGTCTTCCCGCGCCGTTTCCGCATTCTCGCTCGGGCATTAGACCTGCGTCTGCTTCAGCGACATGCAGCTACGCAGGGAGCGCAACTCGCTATCGTGACCCGCAGCAACGAATTGCGTCTTGTTGCGAAGGAACTGGGAATCCCGATCTTCTCAAAGCTTTCCATTGCCCGGCGAAGTAACTGGCAGCCAGGTCTGTTGCCTCAACAAAATTTTCGCCGTAATGTGGGTCCTGATCTACGCCAGATGCGCCGCGAAACCTTTCCTCCCGAAGCTGGCTGGCAGGATCGTTTTGGTTATCGCTTTATATTTTTTTCATTGGCTGTTCTTTCTATTCTTGTAATTCTATTAATATTTATACCCTCAGCTTCTATCCGACTGACTCCTGCCACCCGTTTACAAACCTTGAAATTCACAGTAAGTGCTAGTTTGGATGTTACAGCAATTAACCTGGCAGGAAGTATCCCATCGCGGTTGACTTCGGCCATCGTCGAACGTACTAAAACGGTCCCGGCAACTGGCTTAGTTGCCATCCCGGATGCCCGGGCTGCGGGTCTGGTGCGTTTCCGCAACCTGACAACATTGAAGGTCAGTATACCGGCTGGTACGGTGGTCAGCACTCAATCCCGTCCTCCGGTCCGCTTTACGACAACCAGCACCGCGGAGGTGGTTGCCGGTGTTGGTAAGACGGTCGATGTTCCCGTGCAAGCGATTGAGGCGGGCTCCACCGCTAACCTGCCAACCGATACACTGGTCGCCATGGAAGGTGATCTGGGCACCAGCCTGTCTGTGACCAATCCCAGCTCAACAGCAGGTGGCTCAAACCGAACAGCTATCATCCAGACTGCTGAGGATAGAAAGTCTCTCCACGCCGCCTTACTGGCTGATATCCTGGACGAATGTAAAACAAATCTGCAGCAGACACTTATGTCTGGATTTATATATTTCCCTGACGCCCTCGTCATTTCTCAAGTCCTTACCGAGGCCTATTTCCCTGCCGAGGGTCAGGCTGGCGATACACTCTCCCTCACACTGAGACTACAATGCCAGGCGCAATATGCCTCAACGGCGGATGTCAATACACTGACGGAAATATTGTTGGATACCACCATTCCGGAGAGCTTTGCCCCCGTGCCTGGCAGCCTGGTTATACAGTCAGCTACTGTTCCCGCTACGGATATAGATGGAATTACGCGTTGGAACATACAGGCTCAACGCCGCCTGCGTGCTCTTGTGGATCCATTAGCTGCGATACAACTTTCCTTGGGGCATACCTCCACTGAGGCCGTACGGCGTTTAAACCAATCCCTGCCACTTGCAGAATCTCCAGTCATTCTTTTGAAACCAGGTTGGTGGCCCTGGCTGCCGCTCATCCCGTTCCGTATTACTGTTACCAACGACTGATGAGCTTATGTTATACCGAACCCCATACAGCTGTGGCTGACATTTGGTGCGTGTTCCTATGAGAATCCTTGCTTTAGACCCAGGCTCCAAACACATTGGTCTCGCCCTAAGTGACCCAACCGGTACCATTGCCACCCCCCTGACAGTGCTCAACCACGTTACGCGGCTTGTGGACGCGGCTGCCGTGGCCGAATTGGCGATGTCGAACCAGGTCGGTCTGATTGTGATTGGTCAGTCGTATGACGATGATGGTAGCCCCAGCTTTGAAGGTCGTCGCGCTGCGCGTTTTGCTGAAACCTTGAAAACACAGACTGATCTTCCGGTTGTTTTTTGGGACGAGGCTTTTACCACCCGGGAAGCACTTGCTGCCCGCATCCAGATGGGAGTCTCTCGCAAGCGCCGTTCCGGTCACCTCGATAGCCTGGCTGCCACCACCTTGCTTCAATCATATCTCGACATCAACCTTCAAAAATGAAACATCGCAGCTCTTACCTTCCATGGATGTCATTGCTTTTCTCCCTGCTTGCCTTGAGCCTCGTTGCTCTGGCGGTTTTCATACCAATGGCAGCCCGCCAATCTTTTGGGGAACCTGGCCCAGCTCTTAGTGCTTGGCAACGGTTCATCCATAGTTTTGAATTGGTCTGGAATGCTGGCGATTTGACCCAACCACGCGACCTTGCCGGGGTAGAGCAGCTTTTCACCATTGAACCAGGGGATAGTGTCGCCTCAATATCAGCCCGATTGGAAAAGGCTGGCCTTATTCGAAATGCGCGCATCTTTCGCACTTATTTGATCTGGACCGGGATGGATACCATCATTCAGCCTGGCACGTATCGTCTTAGCCCGGCAAAAACCGGACGTGATATCGCTCTGATGCTAAAGTCCAGCACTCTTACGAACGTGACTTTCAATGTGCTGCCTGGTTGGCGGATGGAAGAAATTGCCGCAGCGCTTCCGACCTCGGGTCTGGTTATTCTACCAGATACATTTCTGGTAGCTGCATCTACCCCTACCACTGCCCCGGACTTTTTACCAAATGGGGCCTCCTCAGAAGGACTCCTTGCACCCGGCCAGTACAGCCTGCCGCGTACCACGACTGCCGAACAGTTGGTCTCGACATTGCTCCAGCGTTTTTCCAACGAACTTACGCCTGAAATGAGAAATGGATTTACCAACCAGGGGTTGACGGTTTATCAGGCAATAATACTGGCTTCCATCATCCAACGCGAAGCGGTGGTTGAAGACGAAATGCCGACAATCGCCTCGGTCTTTTATAATCGATTGAGAATTGGCATGCCGTTACAAAGCGACCCAACAGTTCAGTACGCCCTTGGTTACAATACTGTTCAGGACACCTGGTGGACAAATCCGCTCTCCCTCGATGATCTGCACTTTGATTCGCTCTATAATACTTACGTTCACTCCAACCTACCTCCCGGTCCCATCTCCAACCCCGGTACATCAGCGCTGGAGGCGGTTGCCAATCCTGCCCAGACGACATACTATTTCTTTCAGGCAAAATGTGATGGTTCCAGCTTGCATAACTTTGCTGTAACATTTCAGGAACATCAGCAAAATTATTGCCCTTAGGAACAAATTAATTGCCAGCCAAAGTTATATGATCAGCATTACCTGAATGGATACCAGTCCACAGCGCATGTAATGATTATTTTTCATGCGGGTGGCATAGGGGCTGAGTTTGGTTCAACCTCGTTGTTAAGCCTGATAAAAGTTGAGCCGATCCACATTCCAATACCCAGTAGACTGATAATAATACCGCTGACGATCAACCCACCCAGGAAAGTCTGGATAATGGCGCGGGCTAAATCATGGCCAAGAGTGACAACGCCGAGAGACAGGTAGGGCGGGATACGACGAGCCAGGATGACCAGCCAGACCCGCTCGAAGAAGACTGAAGCGCATATTGCCAGTCCAATCGAGAGCAAACCAGTTATCAAGAAAGGAATACCCCACCAACGCAGCCAATTCTTTGGTGCACGAACCACCAAGAGACTTATTAGCAAAAGGCAAAAGAGTGGTAAGTCCGGGCTGAGGCGCATAATGAGATGCGCCAACCGAACGCCACCAATTGGACCGCTTCCCAGCGGTTCTGGCTTTGCTGAGTTAATTCCTGAACCGGATGAAATGATTACTTCTTGGTCAGGGATATGCCTGGCATAAGCATTAAGTTGATCTTGGATGGTCCTGGTCATCAACGCAAGAGCGGCTTCGGACGGTTTGCACAAAATTATGTTTGGCTGACCATTGATGAAACTTGCTGTCAACCGTTCCAATTGTAGAAGTGTGCAGGGGGGCTGGGCACGGATGATTTCATAAATTGCGTTGATGCTAGACTGGCTGGTAATGAGCTGTTTCAAGGTGACCAGGGAAATTGTCACCGTGTCCTGCTGCCCGTTTAAGTATGCAACAACTTGGGTGAGGGTATCCTCAGTCATCGTCTGTATATCGTTTGGGGGCATGAGCGAGGAGATGATTGTTTCCAAGTTTGCCACACCCAGGGATTGTAAGAAGGGAGGCGGACCACCGGAGGAGTTTTGTCCAGTCTGCTGGGACTGGAGGGAGGATCCATATTGGTCAACGCAGGGTTGGATGAGGTGTTTATCTGCGTCTGTAAATTGTCCCACGTTGGTTGATAAGGCGTTATAACGCGCATCGCCAAGAGCAGCCTTTGTACAATTGGTAAATTCAGGTGATATACCCTCACACACCAATGGATTTGCAGAGCAAGGATTGAAGGTTATCGATGTGACTAGTTGTTCGGCGATGATTCGCGGCAGCCGCGCATAAACCCGCTGTCTGGCGAGTGCATTAATATAAGTCGCTGCATTAAGTAGGTGGCGGTCGATATTGACAAGTAGGAATGCATTGATAGCCGTGATAACAAAGACAATGGTAAAGATGACAGCCAAGAACCTGGCAAGACCAGCCCGAAATTTACCCATGACCCCTCCTCGGATTCTGATAAATGGATATTAATAAAGGTCTTCTCGCGCAATCTTCTTTGGGGGTACCTCACCTATTAATTGGAATCCGCTATTTCAACATAATCTTTTGTAATTGTCTCCTCCAATGACCCGCCCAGCCGAAGGATGAGTTCACTGGAACAACGGGCCTTCTCTTCGGCGTCGCGACGACTCCAGGTGCGGCTCTTGACTTCCAAGTAGAAGCCAAGGTCAGGCGTATCGACGCGGTCCAGGTTGATAAAAAATTCCTCATCTTTATAACGTATCAGCCAGCGCAAGCGGTCCTTATCAATGGCTGTTTCCCCTGTTGGTTTAAAATATTCGCGATAGAAGCGCAAACTATTTGTTGCTGGGGCATAATAACGTATGCGAGACAGGAGAACATCGTGGGCAAAATCATCTTCGCGGGAAGGCCCTATGAGGGTTAATCGACCGCGCACACCGATGATTTGTTCTTGGTCATCTATCGTTTCGTCTTCTCTGTAGCGTAACCATCCTTGGTCTGGATCAGTAAATGTAAAGTAAACATCGTGTTGGTGATAATGTTTCAAACGCAAGATTTCAATTTCGGTTTTCTTGAGTGCTTTGAGGACGGTTATCGGGTCAGCCAATTTGACCTTGACCTGGACCTCGAACGATTCTTCTTCTGCAGAGCCGCCCAGTGCCACTAGTTTTGAAAAGACTGACTTTTCACGTGCCATCAGGAAGATGTCTATTTTTCGAGCATATTCCTGTGCAGCTGTGATTAATTCTTTTTCATTGAGGGTCAGAAGGTCACGGTTGTGCATCAACCATTTACCGTTGACCATCACATCAGTCACATCTGCAGCTTTCCCAGTGTAGACCAATTGAGCATAGGCATTATCGGGATCTCGTCGGAAGTGCGGGGAATTATGGAGTTGGGAAATATCCACCAGGATCAAGTCGGCACGCTTACCTGGCTCAAGTGACCCGGTAATAGGTCCAAGATGCATGGCTTGCGCCCCGACACGAGTGGCCATTTTGAGCGCGGTTACCGCTGGCAAAGCGGTCGGATCATTGCTTACGGCTTTTGCTAAGAAGGCCGCAAGACGTACTTCTTCGAACATATCCAGGTCATTATTCGAAGCTGACCCGTCTGTCCCAATACCTACATTCAATCCTGCAGCAAGCATCTTTGTGACTGGAGCAAAACCGGAAGCCAGTTTCAGGTTGGAGGATGGATTGTGGGCTACACCTGCCCCGGCGTGCACCAGCGTGCGTATCTCACCTTCGTCAATGTGCACGCAGTGCGCTGCCAGAACTTTGGCATCAAATAAACCTTGTTTCTTGACATAGGGGATGACCGGCATCCCATTTTCGCGGCGGATGTTTTCCACTTCCAGGACAGTTTCAGCAAGATGAGTCTGCAATGGCACATCAAACTCAACCGCGAGTTGCGCGGAGGCGCGCAGGATTTCGGGAGTACAGGTATACGGAGAATGAGGCGCTATGGACGGCGTGATTAGCGTATGACCCTTCCAGCGTTCGATAAACTCACGTGCCACTGCCAGCGAATCCTCAAAAGAAACTGCATCGGGCGCGGGGAATTTGAGCACAGTTTGAGCGCAGACAGCGCGCAGGCCTGCTTCAGAGGTTGCTTGTGCTACACTTTCTTCAAAGAAGTACATATCAGCAAAGCAAGTTACCCCGGAGCGGATGAGTTCAGCGCAGGCAAGCTGGGTGCCCAGTCGAACAAAATCGGGCGAGACGAATTCACGCTCCACTGGCCACATATATCCTTGCAGCCAAACGTCGAGGCGCAGGTCATCTACAAGACCGCGCATTAATGTCATTGGTACATGGGTATGTGCGTTGACTAAACCTGGCATTAATAATTTACCGCTACAGTCAATCACTTGCGCGGCGGTGTAGGTTTTACGGATCTCTGCTTCTGGCCCCACGGCAAGGATACTATCTCTGCTGATGACCAATGCACCAGATTCGAATTGGCGCATTTCCTCGTCCATTGTAAGGATGAAGGCGTTTACGAGAAGAAGATCGGCAGGCTTGGTCATTCGTTCTCCTTGGTCTTGTTTTTTGCCATTTTACTTGATTTCCTGCTGCTTGACTTCATTGGCTGATTACACAGCACTTTGAATGCTGACAGAACTAACCTCCAGCTTCTTGTTCGTATCACACCCAATAGGTCAAGGTTACAATCTGATATACCAATCCGGTTTTATCGTTTCCAATTTAGGAAGATGTTTAGCACTTTTAAGTTCATCTCGTAATCGGTGTTGGTGTGGTCGGTCAATTCCACGTCAACTGCAGCAATACCGTTTACGTCTGCCCAATCCACAAAGCCGCCGGTGTAATGGCAACCGGTGTTGACCGGGGGGTATTTATAGGTGGTCACTGCAGCAATGGCTTTTGCCAATTGGATTGATTTATCATCAGGTGGTAGACCGCCAGCAAAGACTCCCAGAGCAGCACTGTGGTAATTAATAATGGCATCGATATTGTGGCTCAGAATGAATGCCATAAGCGCTTTTGTCTCCGGCTCGGACCCAGGGCCGCTTCCACCCGTTACGTAGGTTTGCGTCCAGCACCCGGCACGCGGCCAGTCTTTCTGCCAGTTGGCATCCCAATTACGGTTTAAATCCACACCGTTGGTATTTGCACGGCCAAGATAACTGAGTGACCGGGCTACGCCGTCAGGGTTTAGGTCATGCAAAATGAATAGTGTCACATCCGCTGGGACTATTTCAGGGTGCCCCTGAAGGTAAGCTATCAGCTGGTCAGCCAATTGGACGGTGTTGTACTCACCGCCGCCATGCATTCCGGCTACGATGAGCCGCTGGTTCGGCCCTGTACCGAAGCGGTAGATTTCCAGAGGCCGGCTCTGAACAGACTTTCCAATCGTGATCGGTCCCTCGCTGAACGGGATGGGTGTCGTCGTTTCGGTTGGAGTAGCGCTTGGTGTGGAAGTATCGATAGGAGTGGATGACTCGGTCGGTGTTTCCGATTGCGTGAGGGTTGGTATGAGCGTTGGGGAATATGTGGGAGACGGGGTGAGTGTTCTGGTAACTGTCGATGTAGGGCTGATAAAGAAGGCTTTTACTGATGGGTTTGATGCGAGCAGCCAGGCTGCCACACCAAGAATACCGATAATAAAATTAAGCACCCAGAAGCCGATGACCAAACGGCTCAAATTCTTTGAAGAAGATATAGGCATTTATGTAGTCTCCCGGATAGCGCGGCGGAGGTCATCAAGTGCCATGTTAACCGCCCAGCGTTTGGCATTATTGGGGTGTCCACCATAGGGATGATGGCGTTCTTCTTGTCCGAGCGGAGTGATCCAGATAATATGGATGTCCTGCTTTTCACCCTCGTTGGTATAAATGATGCCGAGCACAACAGACGCCTTAAACGAATTACGGATTTTTACGGCATCCGACGCCAGTGTTCTTGGTAACCTCTGAAGCTGTTTACCACCTCGGAATACCGGATTCTTTATTTGGGCAAGGCGCGATTGCAACGAATCTTCTGTCTGATATTCGAAGCAGGCCAGAGTCCAGCCTCGCAGCCTTATAGTCTCGAGTGTGACGTCTTCCAGCGTATCATTGTCAGAACCGAAGATATTTTCCCCCAGACGGCTTCGAAGGTCCTGTTCCACCTTTGAGATCATCAGGTTAGCACCAGCTTCGGTTTCGGCTTTCGCTGCGATCCGGATGTCCACCACCCCGGAATGGGCGGTCAGACCAATGGTTGGGTTGGCAAGTGTTTCAAGATCACCGATCTGATCGTCAATGACCCCTTCACCAAGTCCGCTCACATGTAATGTGCGTACTTGGATGACTGAATGCAGATCGAAGTGTTTTTGCAGATAAAGTACAACTCTGTCTGTCAGCAGGGTTTCCATTTCACGCGGCACCCCGGGGAGTGCAATGATCGTACCAAGATCGGTTTCCACGATAAACGCCGGGGCGGTACCAACCGGGTTTTCAATGACTATCGCCCCTCCGGGGATGAAAGCTTGGCGTTTCTGGTTTTCGGTAGGGACGCGACCGTAACGGGTGATGCGTGCGGTAATTTGCTCCCATAATTCAGGGTGAAATTCGAGTTCTCTACCAATAGCCTTAGCAATAGCCTGACGGGTGGGATCATCCACAGTGGGCCCAAGACCGCCGGTAGTGATGATAATGTCCGCCCGGTCTAATGCAGAACGAACAGTTTCAGCTATGCGCTCTGGGTTATCGCCGATGATTTGAGTGTGGAACAGGTCCATACCCAAACTACGCAGGACGCGGGCGATAAATCGTGT
>Ga0209777_10008351_pt1 | contig 11342 bp, 8 predicted proteins | sample FrelakmetHBP12HB_FD_187147 | JGI IMG/M metagenome (GOLD analysis project Ga0209777, IMG submission 187147) | Freshwater lake sediment microbial communities from the University of Notre Dame, USA, for methane emissions studies -HBP12 HB (SPAdes)... | ecosystem: Environmental > Aquatic >...
GTCCCCCAGGATGGGTTTCTCGGCGATATTTTTTAATAGACTGTATTGGAGATAAGTGATCAGGGCCGCCCCGATAATGGAACCGAAGATGGATCCCAATCCTCCCACGACCACCATGATGAGGAAGATAATGGACAGGATCAGGGTAAAGGTGAAGGGATCAAAAAAACCGAGGACAAAGCCGAACAAGCCCCCGGCAATACCGGCATAGAAGGCACTGATCATAAAGGCCATGGTCTTATAGAGGGTGAGATTAATCCCGATAACCTCAGCGGCTATATCGCTGTCCCGAATGGCCACAAAGGACCGGCCCACCCTTGTTTTCATGATGTTTCGAGCGACAATGACCATAAACAGGGTTATCAGCAAGATCAAAAAATATTTACCCATATCTGAAGTCACCACCCAGGAAAACCCCATCTGGGGGATCCCCAGATCCAAAGCCGGGGCCTGAATTCCCATCCGGCCTCCAAAAATATCCCACCGCCCGATGATATGGGTTATGGTCAGGCCAAAACCGAGCGAGGCAATCGCCAGATAAGGTCCTTCCAACCTCAAGGCGGGCAAGCCCAGAATAAATCCAAAAAAGGCAGCGATAAAACCGGCCAGGGGGAGGGCCAACAAAAAAGGAAGGTGCAGTTTGGCCATGAGCAGGGCGGTCCCGTAGGCGCCGATGGCAAAAAATCCCGCATGTCCCAGGGAAATTTGACCCGTGGATCCGACCAGGATATTTAAACCCACGGCCAGGATCACATGGACCATGATTAAATTGATTAGAAAAAGATAATAAGGAGGTGCATAAACAGGCAGGGTGAACAAAAAGAGGAGAAAGACGACCGTCCAAAAGACAACCACCCCGCTTTCGAAGAGCTGGATGTCTTCGTAATAGTCCCGTTTCATATCCATAGGATCATCTCCGTATTATTTTGGAATCCTTTTGGGAAAGCCGCTCCATGACTTTTTGGCAATAGACCTGATTTTCTTCCAGCAGGGGGGAAGCACGACGCATCATATTCAGTTTCATGATCTGGAAATTGAGCCGTTTCATCAAGCGGTATTGCTCTTCCACATCTTCCATGCCCTGCAATAAATCCCGTAATTGCACAATTTCCTTTTTCAGTTCCACTTCAGGAGGCAGGCAATCGGCATTTTTTAGAATCTTATAGGCCAGACGCAATTCTTCGGGAATACCGCTCTCATCATCCAATTGCAGGGGTTTGCCTTTTCCGGGCAGGTTATCCAGTTCTCCGTTCAGGATGGCTTCCTGGATTTTTCTTTCGGCGATGATATGTGAAAAAAACATATCGAGAACAGTTCCTTATTGAGTCCGGTGACTTCCTTCGTTCAGTAGATGGAGGCAAAATGAATTTATGAACTTTTATGGATTCATCTTAGCAGGGTTGATAAAAAGATCAACCCCCAATTTTAGACATCTGACGCTGGCATTTTCGAGTCAAGGGGCTTAGCTGAATGGGATGTTCTTTAGGTTTTTGGGTGATGGCCTCCTGGATGATGGCTTCCAATTCTGCATCCGAAGCCCCCTGACGCATGGGGGTTCGCAGGTCGGTCTCATCGTCGGAAAAAATACAGACCCTCAGCTGCCCTTCGGCCGTAAGACGAAGACGGTTGCAGGAGGGGCAAAAATGTTCACTGATGGGACTGATCAAACCGATTTCACCTCTGGCCCCGGCATAGGCCATCCGTTTGGCCGGGCCGTCCAAACCATGGCCGTTAACCGGGGAAAGCGGTCCCAGGGTTTGTAGGGTTTTTAAGATTTCTTCTGAAGAAAGAAATCTTTCGGTCTTCCAACCGTTATCATCTCCAATCGGCATAAACTCGATGAATCGAATATGATACGGTTTTACTAAAGACAAGCGGCCGAAAGAGAGGATTTCATCGTCATTGATTCCCTGCAAGGCCACTATATTGATTTTGATGGGGGAAAAACCGATTCGTTCCGCTTCTTGAATCCCTTCCCAGACCCGGTCAAAATAATCGAATCGGGTGATCCGGGCATAATTTTGCGGATTCAAGGTGTCCAGACTGATGTTGATCCTTTTAATACCGGCTTCCCATAAGGTCTGGGCCTGGTCTGCCAGAAGCACCCCGTTGGTGGTCAGGCTGATTTCCTTGATGCCTGGAATTTGCTTTAAGGCGACGATCAGATCGGTAATGTTTTTCCTGACCAGAGGTTCTCCACCGGTCAGGCGAATTTTTTCAATACCCAGGCGAACACTTAGTCGGGCCAGCCTCAGCAGTTCTTCATAGGTCAGGATGTCCTCATGAAAAAGCTTCGGCACCCCTTGTTCCGGCATACAATAGATACAACGCAGATTGCAGCGGTCGGTCAACGAGATACGTAGGTAATTGAGGTGGCGATTATAGGAATCAAGAAGCATAATGTATTTTCATAAGTTTTAGGGTTGCATTATTATGTCATTTTACACATAATAGTTTCATTGGGGAAATGTGTCAACCCTTTAGTTATATGCTCGCAGCGAGTAACCGAAAGGAGTAAAGGATTCGAGGGGGCAAGGATTCAAGTGAAAGACATAGAGAATTGAAGCTCTTTGAATCAAGGACAATCACTCGACCCCTTTTTTCGCACTAATATGAAACCATTCTTTCAGGTCAAAACCCCCCAAGAAATTTTTGAACTCATTCAGGGTTTCCCCCTTTTGCCTGGTGAAAGGGTATTGCTATCCGAAGGCATGAACCGGGTTTTATCAGAGGACATCTTTTCTCCTGAAGACCTCCCCCATTTCCCCAGGGCGACTATGGACGGTTATGCTGTTCGTGCCAGGGATACCTTCGGGGCCTCGGAGGCCGTCCCTGCCTTACTGACCCTGTCCGGAGAGATTGCCATGGGTCAGGATGTGAAGGCCCCGGTTGAACCGGGTCATTGTTTCCATATTGCCACCGGCGGGATGGTTCCGCCTGGGGCCGATGCTGTGGTCATGATCGAGCATACTCAACAGCTTAATTCAAAAATCATTGAGATATTCAAATCGGTATCTCCTTTGGATTATGTCATTCAAGTGGGGGAAGATATCAAAAAATCCGAGACTGTTTTGGTTGCCGGGCAGAGGCTTCGCCCACAGGACTTGGGTCTCCTGGCCGGTCTGGGGGTTATCGATATACCAGTTTATCGTCAACCCAAAGTGGCGATTATTTCCACCGGTGATGAAATCGTGCCGGTAGAGGAGCAGCCGCTCCCTGGGTTTATTCGGGATATTAATGCCATCACCTTACAAGCCTTGACTGCTGAATCCGGGGCCAGGCTTAAATTTTTTGGCCGGGCTCAGGATAAATTTGAGGATTTGAAGGCCTTGTGTAAAAAAGGATTGGACCAGACCGATATGGTTCTGATTTCCGGCGGCAGTTCCGTGGGGGTGCGGGATCATACCCTGGAGGTCATTCAGGGTTTTCCAGGTTCAAAGATTCTGGCTCACGGCATCTCCATCAGTCCCGGCAAACCGACCATCCTGGCCCGAGTCGGAGACAAAATAATCTGGGGTCTGCCCGGTCATACCGTTTCGGCCATGATTGTCTTTGCTCTTTTTGTCAATCCCTGTTTGAAACATCTGGAAGGGGAAAAGATCGGCAGACAAATACCCGGAGTCAAAGCCCGATTGACCCGGAATATCGCTTCCGCCCAAGGACGGGAGGAATATATCCGAGTTGCTCTTGAAAAAGGGGAGATGGGCTGGGAGGCTGTACCCGTCCTGGGAAAATCGGGACTTATCTCCACCATGGTTCGGGCCGACGGGATCATCCGGATCGACCAGAATTGCGAAGGGTTGGAGAAGGGGGAGTGGGTGGAGGTGGTTTTATTTTAACCCGAAAATACCGTTCGTCGTTTATCGCCTGCGAGGGGCAGGGGCGTTCGGCGAACCCCAATTTTCATGCTTTGTTAGTGTCCAGCATGGGGCATGGAGGTTTAGCACGATTATTAAGTTCGAGGGTTTTAACTTCCATGCCTTTCACTCCGCTCTGCGGTCCTTGAATCCTCGACCCCTTGATTTCTTTTTTAAGGAGTCTCATGAAACGAAAAATATATTTGCAAATGAAATCCTTGGAAGAGGCCCGGGAACTCTTTCTGAATTGTCTGGATTATGGCCGGATGTTGACCGGTGAACGCGTATCCACATCGGAAGGCATGGGGCGCATCCTGGCTGAGCCGGTCTTTGCCCGGTTTTCTTCACCGAATTTCCATGCCGCGGCCATGGACGGCATTGCTATTTTGGCCGAAGATTCTTTTGGAGCAAGCATTGATCAACCCAAACAATTTCGAATCGGGAAACAGGCCGTTTGGATCAATACCGGTCAGCCAATGCCTACGGGAACCAATGCCGTCATCATGGTCGAGCAGATCAATCTGATAGAAGAAGATCTGGCGGAGATTCAAGCGGCGGCTTTTCCCTGGCAGTATGTGCGCAAGATGGGAGAAGATCTGGTGGCTTCTGAACTTCTCCTGCCCCAGGGACACCGCATTACAGCTTATGATTTGGGGGCTTTGATAGCCGGGGGGGTTTTTGAACTTCCGGTGATCCAAAAACCAAAAGTTGTGCTGATCCCAACCGGGTCCGAGCTGGTCGAATGGCAGGAAGTGATCGGATCATTACCCCCCGGCAAGGTCCCCGAATACAATACCCTGATCCTTTCCGGACTGGTAGGTGAATGCGGGGGAGTGCCGGTTCGCTGGCCCGTCACCCGAGATAAAAAAGAATTGATCCAGGAAACCCTGGCCAAGGCCGTGGCCTCAGATTGTCAAATGGTCATCATCAACGCCGGTTCTTCTTCCGGCAGTGAGGATTACAGCCTGACGGCCATTGAAGGTCTTGGCCAAGTCCTGGTCCACGGCGTGACCATCATGCCCGGAAAACCCACCATCCTGGGAATCATTCAGGGCAAGCCGGTGATTGGAAATCCCGGCTATCCGGTATCGGCCACCATATCCTTTGAACAATTCGCCCGTCCGGTGCTTTTTAAGATGCAGGGCATTACGGCCCCGGAGCGGAAAAAGATTCCGGTCTATCCGGCACGGTCTTTTCCTTCCAAGCTGGGGCAAGAGGAATTTTTACGGGTCAATCTAGGCCGGGTGGGGGATAAGATCATTGCCAATCCGCTACCCCGTGGAGCCGGGACCATCACTTCTCTGACCCGTGCTGATGGAATCATTCGCATTCCGATGAATTCGGAAGGCATTAACTGGGAGGAACCGGTCCAGGCCGAACTCCTGCGGGAGGAAACGGTCCTTGCCTGCACTGTGGTTATTGTCGGCAGTCATGACAATACATTGGACCTGTTGGGGAATTTTTTAACCAGACAATATCCGAAATTTCGTCTGACCTCCAGCAATGTGGGCAGTACCGGCGGCTTAATGGCCCTGAAGCGGGGGATTGCTCATGTGGCCGGTTCTCATTTGCTGGATCCCGAAACCGGGGGATATAATATCACCTATATCCGGCGTTTGATCCCTGATGTACCGGTCAAAGGCATCAATCTGGTGTTGCGTCAACAGGGATTGATTCTGGCCAAAGGGAATCCCAAAAAGATGATCGGCCTGGAAGATCTGGCCCGAAAGGATGTGGCCTTCATCAACCGACAGGCCGGGTCCGGGACCCGTATCCTGCTGGATTTTCGATTGAAGGAATTGGGCCTCGATCCGTCCGATATTCGCGGTTATGAGGAAGAAGAATTCACCCATATGGCTGTGGCCGTGGCCGTCTTGAGCGGCCGGGCCGATGCGGGCCTGGGGATTTATGCCGCAGCCCGGGCCCTGGATCTGGATTTTATACCCGTGGTTCAGGAGGAATATGATCTGGTCATTCCTGACAAATATTATGAAGAGGAAAAAATCCAGGCCTTGTTATCAGTCATCCGGTCGGCCAGTTTTCAAGAGGCCGCGACGGCCCTGGGGGGCTATGACCTTTCTTTAACCGGGAAAATCATTTTTTAGCTCGATTGGCTATTTGCCGGATTATATTAAAAATCAATAAGTCCTTTCAACTGAGATTATCTAGAATAGGGCTTATGCTTAGAGATCATGGTTTATTTTTTTTGGCCTCTTCTTCATCCCGCAAGATTTTGCGCAGGACCTTGCCCACCGCCGATTTGGGCAGAGAATCTCTGAATTCCACCAATTTGGGGACTTTATAGGCCACCAGCTTCTCACGGCAAAAGGCGACCACCTCTTCCTCGGTTGCGGTTTGATCTGGTTTCAGGACAACATAGGCCTTGACGGTTTCACCGCGGTACTTATCGGCAATCCCCACCGATACGGCATCTTGAATTTTCGGATGCTGGAAAAGTACTTCATCGATTTCCCGGGGATAAATATTGAAGCCTCCGGCGATGATCATGTCTTTCTTGCGATCGACGATAAAGAGATATCCGTCTTCATCTCTTACGGCAATGTCACCGGTGTAAAGCCAGCCGTCTTTCAATTGACCGGCGGTTTCCTCAGGGTTTTCCCAATAACCCCTCATGACCAGAGGACCATTGACGATAATCTCTCCGGGTTCCCCTTGAGGCACATCTTCTTTACCTTCTTGAAGATCTACAAGTCGCAGATCCGTATCGGGAAAGGGAATGCCGATACTGCCGACCTTTTTCAAGCCCAAGATAGGGTTGGAAGTACCCAGTGAAGTGGTTTCGGTCATACCCCAGCCTTCTCCGAAATATATACCCATATCTTTTACCTGCTCAATCAGTTCTCGCGGCATAGGGGCAGCGCCGGAATTGAGAAGGCCGAATTTCTTATCCAGTTGAAGCTCCGAGGCCTTGGGATGGTTGATCAGAGCGGTGATCAGGGTCGGCACCGTGGGAAAGAAGGTTATTTTTTCGAAACGGGCCAAGAGGTCCATTAGTTCATCGATCTGAAAACGAGGGACCAGTATTTGGGTGGCACAATTAAAAATGGCGTTATTCATAACCACGACATTGCCGTAAACATGGAAAAAGGGAAGTACCGCCAGAAATATTCTTTGCTCCGGTGGTGTAAGGGGTATGATGGGATTTCCCCAGAGAGCGCATTGTAAGGTGGCTGACACCACGTTACCGTGGGTCAGGACCGCCCCCTTGGGGATACCGGTCGTTCCGCCGGTGAATTGGATCAAGGCCGGATCTTCAGGAACAACCTGGACTTTGGGACGCTTGGTGCTGGAACAGTTTTCGATCAAGGAGGAGAAATAATGCCATCCCTCTTCCAGATCCAGGCCCGCCGGGGTTCTCGGCCCCATCCCTTCAATGTAATCGGTAACTTTGGTTACGATGACCCTGGGGATGGGAACAGCCTGACATAGAGCCCTGATGGAGGAAAGGGCCAGGTCATAAGTAATCAAGGTCGTAACTCCGGTTTTGCTGGTTAAAGCAATCAACTCTTCCGTGGTAAACTGCGGGTTTAGGTTCACCACAATGGCCCCAAGGGACAGGGCGGCATAATAAGCCATCGGGTATTGGGGGCAGTTCGGGAGATGTAGGCCCACCCGGTCTCCTTTGGAGACCCCCAAGTTCCCCAGGACATTGGCCAGACGAAGGACCTTGTTACGCAGTTCATAGAAGGTCATTTTCGTGCCGAAAAAATCAAGAGCCGGTTTATCCGGATAAGTATTGGCCGGCAGTTGAAGTAAATCATGGATCAGTATGCGGGGATAGCGGATCGTGGTCGGGACATTGTAATCATAGTATTTGTGCCAGGGATGCTGTTCCATACGTTTGTCCTCCTTATATTAAAATATTCCCTTTGTAACATTTATCTATTGAAAAAGCTAACCAAAGATATTCGAAAAATATCTCCTAATCTAAAACGGGATGGTAGGGTGGGGGCTTGTTTTTGGAGTTGTCGGAATGGTATCTAAAAGTCCCCCAACCCAGGTCCGATTTTTGCCCTTGACCCCTTTCGTTTGATATTTTATAGTCTATCCCGGCCTGAACAAGTTCAAAAAAAATATTAAATAGTGTTGCAGGAATGAAGATGAGGTAAATCTGATGAACAGTATATCCATAATGCTGGTATTTGGAGGGGGAATCGTTGTCGGACTTTTTCTCCCCGTCCTAATGAAGCTCCTTAATTTTCAATTCATCACCGGTCAAAGGACGGCAGAAACTAATAGGCTTGCTGCTCTTTTGGCTGCGTTGGGACACTTTTTTAGAAAGCAGGACAAGGTTAATGGGAAGATAAAGACTGAGGAAGCCCTGCAGGTGGATCCCCGGGAGCAGCAAATCAACGATTCAGCTCAGTTGATCCGGGCTATCCTGCTCAGCTTGGCAGACGTTATCCAGCGAACTGACCATGCAGCCAGCAATTCCTCATCAACCTTAGGGGATGTCCGCGCCATAATTGACGACATGCGGCTTCCTCAAGACTTGAATAAGGTGCAGGAACTTCTCATCCAAGAGATTGATCGAATGATCTCCAGTAACACTACCCTCAAAAAAGAATTGGACAGCTCCAAAGACATCCTGGAAGAGCAACGTCAACAGATCGAGAGCCTAAAGACCGCCGTTCGTATTGATGGTCTGACCCAGCTGGCTAACCGGGTTTATTTCGACGAGAAGCTGGCCGAGATGATCCGCCTGCTGGAACGTTACAACGACCCGTTTTCGTTGTTGATGATCGATGTAGACAATTTCAAACCGATCAACGACACCTTCGGTCACCAGGCCGGCGACCGTATTCTCAAAGGGATTGCCTTAAAACTGAAGGCCAGCATCCGGGAAAGCGATTTTATCGCCCGCTTCGGCGGTGATGAATTTGCCCTCATTCTCTCCAAAACACAAACGACAACAGCGAGCGAGGTGGGTTGGAAGATCTGCCTTTCCTTACGGGAAAGCCGTTTCCTAATGGATGAAAAGGAATTTGCCGTGACCCTTTCCATCGGCGTTGCCGAGGTGGCCCTAGGGGACAAGCCGGAAACCCTGATCGAGCGGGCCGATGGGGCTCTTTATCAAGCCAAGCAAGAGGGGCGCAATAGAGCGACAACGGCTGTGCTACCGAAGACGACCAGCGCCCCGTAGAACCTTCGCCAAGGAAGGCTCATCCAACTCACTTTGATGAAGACAGAAAAATAGAATAAATGTTTAGGGGGTCAGGGTGTGGCTCCCTTGCGGCCAAGCTCAAAGGCCTCACGCTTGGCTGCTTCATTCCCGGCAATCTCACCCTTATCCGTGGCTGAGGCCATAACGGTTCCGATCCAGCGGAGTTTGGTGAAGTCCGCGGTGTTCTTAAAGGCCTGGACGATAGGGTCGGCCGTGTGTACATTCGTATCCCCGCACACCGTGATCAGCCCGATACGTTTTCCCTTCATTTGGGGATAGTAAGCCTTATGCCATTTCCACTGGGCATCGAAGAAGGCGCACCACCTGTCCAGATAGGCTTTCATTTGAGCGGTCATGGACCAAAAATAAACGGGTACACTATGGATAACCGCGTCCGCCTCCAGAATTTTCTTGTGGATTTCAGGCATGTCGTCCTTAAGGGCGCAGAGGCCCGTTTCGTTACACTTCTTGCAGTCGTGGCAGCCTAAAATTTTCTTCTGATTGAGAATAATCTTTTCCACCTCCGCACCGGTATCCCTGGCCCCGGCCAGGGCCTGGTCTAAAAGTATATCGCTATTACCCCCGATACGTGGACTCCCCAAAATACCCAGAATTTTCATGTTCGTCCTCCTGATTTTTTCATCTTTGTTTTAGGTTAGCAAAAAACGGGCGGGAAGGGAAGACGGCAAATAAATTTTTTTTTAGATGAAATAATGAATCAATATCTGGACCCGTTTCGGGTTGACACATTCTTTTAAAATCTGGTAATCTTTTAAAAAGATTTTTCCTGAGATAAAGTCTGAAAATCTTGTATTACTATAGGTGTAAAATAATGAAGACTCCATTTGGAGTCGCCAGGAAGTTTTTTCTAAGGCCATTGGCGGGAGGGTGCTGTTTTTTCCTGACTTATCATCGGGGGAGACCGCAGCTCGATAAGGCCTTTGGCCTGGTCGAGAATGCGGAGGGGGTAAAGCATCCCCCGCGGATAAGTCAGAGAAAAAACCAACCCGGGAGCCTCAGGCGAAAGAAAAAGCTTCCTGGTAAGTCCAAGATTATTATGCACTCATTAATAAGTATCCAAACTGGAAGAAGGAGATTAGAAACCTATGAAAGCAGCAGTATATCATGGCATCCGTGATTTGCGGATTGAAGAAGTCCCCGAACCGATGCCCAAATCGGGTGAGATAAAGGTAAAGGTTAAATACTGCGGGATTTGCGGATCGGATTTACACGAATATCTGCATGGTCCATTTCCCCAGAGTCCTTTCGGCCATGAGGCCTGCGGTCAGATCGTTGAAATAGGACAAGGGGTGAGCGGATTTCGGAAAGGCGATCAGGTTCTGGCCTTTCAAAAAGGGGCCTATGCCGAATACCTCGTATTACCGCAGGAAAGAGTGATCAAAAAACCAGGCAACATGAGCTGGGAACGGGCGGCAGTGGTAGAGCCGTTGTCTGGTGCCGCTTATGCTATTGAAAGGGGGGGCGTCCTGCCTGGTGACACTGTTCTCATTGCCGGGGCCGGGCCGGTGGGCCTTATGGCCTTGCTGGGTCTCAAAGCCATAGGAGTGGAAAAAATTTATCAGACGGATATTTCGGAAACCAGAAGAAAAAAAGCCGAAGAAATGGGGGCCACCCTGGTCTTGAATCCTCTGACAGAAAAAATTCCAGCAAAAATGAAAGAACTTTCGGCCGGCAGGGGTGTGGATGTGGCCATCGAGGCCGTGGGTATCGAGGCCACACTGAAGGATTGTCTGGCTTCCGTCCGCTATCAGGGAAAAGTGATTGTTCAGGGGATTTTTACCGACCGGATTCCTGTGCATATGCTTGGATTCGTGACCCGGGAAACGACCATGATCGGTACAAACTCCATCAATCCTTCTTTGGCCATGTCCTGGATCGAGACCCAGGGGATCCAGCCGGAGTTAATCATAACAAAAGTCTTGCCCTTAGATCAGACCTCCGAGGGTTTTGAACTGCTGTCCCAAAAAACAAAGGAACAGATCAAGATTTTGATCGCTCCATAAATAGAAAAAGGGTTCATGGGGCCGAGACGGTCAAGGAGTCAGGGGCAGGACGCCATGAAGAGTGAAAGGCGGGGAGGGATAAGGGCAATCCCGCCTTTGGCGGGATAGATGGGCCTTTTTGTTCGCCCCACATCTCGTCTCACTCCCACCCCTTCGGAGCGGTGCCCGGTTTTAGCAACTTGTTAAGTCATTTTGCCCGTATACCGATTGGTGATCGGCAGGCGCCAGTCCTTGCCGAAGGCCCGGGTGGTGATTTTGATGCCCGGCGGGCTTTGA
>Ga0209777_10008352_pt1 | contig 11340 bp, 13 predicted proteins | sample FrelakmetHBP12HB_FD_187147 | JGI IMG/M metagenome (GOLD analysis project Ga0209777, IMG submission 187147) | Freshwater lake sediment microbial communities from the University of Notre Dame, USA, for methane emissions studies -HBP12 HB (SPAdes)... | ecosystem: Environmental > Aquatic >...
TCATTTTAGACTTAAAGGAGAAAATATATGTATGTAATATCTGAAGAACAATTGGTATCAGATGGTGGGAGAACTATAGATGTATGGAAGACAAGAGTGCCAATAAAGATATGGTCTTCGCCTGGAAGTATAGAGGAGAGTGCTATTAAGCAAATAACAAATGCTGCTAATTTACCTTTCGCATTTCATCACATTGCACTCTGTCCAGATGCGCATAGTGGATATGGAGTTCCCATTGGAGCTGTGGTTGCTTTAGATAAAGTTATTTCACCTCATATCGTAGGAAGCGATATTGGATGTGGAATGTGTGCTATTAAAACTTCTTTAAAGATAGAAGAACTTGATATAGTGACTCTTAAAAAGATTATGGGCGAAATAAGAAATGTAATCCCTGTAGGACCTTTACACAATAAGTATGCCGCCTCTGGAGATAAAATTCCGCATCTTATTCCCAATGAGACTCCTATCGTTGAAAGAGAATATATGAGTGCGTTGAAACAAGTGAATAGTTTAGGTCAAGGAAATCACTTCCTTGAAATACAAAAAGGAAGTGATGGATATATATGGGTTATGATTCATTCGGGAAGTAGGAATGTAGGCTACACAGTAGCTGACCATTATAATAAAGTTGCAATTGCATTGAATGAGAAGTGGTATTCTTCTGTACCAAAAGAACATCAACTTGCTTTTCTCCCATTAGATAGTGGTGAGGGGCAAATGTATTTTAAAGAGATGCAATGGTGTGTAGATTTTGCATTGTGTAATAGAAAGTTAATGATGGAGAATGTATCAAAGATATTTGCAGATGTAACTCAATGTACATTTGAACCTTTGATTAATATTGCACACAACTATGCGAGAATGGAAAATCATTTCGGTCATAACGTTATGATTCATAGAAAAGGAGCTACTTCAGCTAAAGAAGGTGAGGTAGGATTAATACCAGGAAGTCAAGGCACTTGTTCTTATATAGTTAAAGGTAAAGGAAATATAGAAAGCTTTATGTCTTGTTCTCATGGTGCAGGTAGAAAGATGGGAAGAAAAGAAGCTTGTAGGAGTTTAAATCTCCAAGAAGAGATAAAGAGATTAGACGATAAAGGAATAGTACATTCTATTAGAAATAACGAAGATTTAGATGAAGCAGCTGGTGCATATAAAAGTATAGACATAGTAATGGAAGAGCAAAAAGATTTAGTAGAAATTTTAGTAAAATTAGAACCGCTAGCAGTTATTAAAGGATAAAATGAAAATTAAAAGATTAATAGAAAAAGAATATGATATACCTGATGAATTTTTAAATAAGAATACTTGCGCGTATTTTGATAAAGAAAAAGGAACTTGGTTTAGATGTCCTCATGCTACAGTACAGATATGGACAGATAGTGATGGATATGACGACGAAACTCATGGTTGTGTTGTATTTGATAAACAAGTTGACGAAGGTACAGAAAAGATAAAGAAAAATGAAAACACGAGTTATACGTTTCCAATCCGTCTTAAAGAATGTCGAGAATTAAAAAGTAAGGGGGTAACATGAAAATTTTAGCTTTAGGTACGGGACACGCATTTACCCATAAGAATTTTAATCAATCATTTCTTCTCGAATTTAATGATCATCGTATGCTTATAGATTGCGGAAGAAATATTCCAGAAGCACTAAAATATCATAACATAGATATTAAAACTATAGAGGATATTTATATTTCGCACCTTCATTCAGACCATATTGGTGGGTTAGAATATATGGCTTTTGCTAGATATGATTGGATTAATAAACCGCATAAATGGAATCAGGTGGGAGCTGCTCCGCATTACGCTCCGAGATTAATAGCTAATGAAGAGTTAATGAAAGAATTATGGGAAAACTCTTTAAAAGGAGGTCTTAGTTGTATTGAAGGATTAAATTCTAAATTAGATACTTTTTTTCAATTACAGCCCCTTGAAGCAAACGCATCATTTAATTGGTATGGTTGGAGTTGTAGGTTAATTCAGCAAGTTCATATTATGACTGGCAGCGTAATACAATCTACATTTGGTTTATGGATGGATAACGCTAAAACTAAGATATATTTTACTACAGACTCTCAACACGTATCTCCGAGACAAGTAGAGGTTTTTTATAAAGATGCGGATATAATATTTCAAGATTGCGAGATAACTGATTTTATATCAGGAGTACATGCTAATTATAAACAACTTGCAGGGTACCCAGAAGCTAACTCAGTAGTATTATTAGAATCTATTAGGAATAAAATGTGGCTTACCCATTATCAAGATTCTTACTTTGATAACAAATTAGATTGGGATATGAAAGCCTTAAAAGACGGATTTAAAGGATTTTTGCAAAACGGTCAAATTATAGAGGTGTAATATGCTAGAACAAAAAATAACAAGAGGTTATTTAAAAGCACACCCTAATGAAGTATTTGTGTTTGGGGATAACACAGAAAGGTGGGGTAAAGGTGGGGCAGCCGCGTTAAGAGATTGTAGAAACGTATATGGTTTTGTAACTCAAAAAAGACCCTCTCATGATGCAAACGCTCATTACAAACCTGAAGAGTTTTTACTTATCTATGAAAATGAAGTTCGAAAGCTTAAAAAAGAAATAGAAAAAAACCCAGAATTAACTTATTTAATAAGTAGAGTAGGGGGAGGATTAGCAAACCGCTTCCATATTTGGGAAAAAATTATTGAGCCTAGAATTAGGAAAGATTTTGGAAATTATACTAACGTAAAATTTCTCTGGGAAGATTAGTCTTTATAATATAAAGATAAAAAGCCGGTAGATTTTGCTTGACATTCTATCTCAAATAACGTATAATAAAACAAGAGGTTATAAAAATGAATATGCCGGAAAGGTATAAAGACATAGTTTCTAAAATAACTGCCGCCGCTTTAGATTTAGGGGTAGATGTTTATATAGTTGGTGGTTTTGTTAGAGATATAGTAATGGGTAGAGAACCTAAAGATTTAGATATTATGGTTAACTCCGATAAGGGAGGTATTTCTTTCGCCAATGAATTAATTAAAAGATATAATTATAGTGGATATACTATGTTTCCTAGATTTGGTACAGCACAGTTAAATATGGGTGGGGAATTAGTAGAATTCGTAATGCCTAGAGAAGAGTTTTATTTTGAAGATTCTAGGAAACCAGACACAAAATTTAATGGTAATATTGAGTTAGACGCATTACGTAGAGATTTTGCTATGAATAGTCTTTTCCTTAAAGTAAACAATAATACTCTTTTAGATTTAACGGGTCATGGTAAATCAGATATAGAAGATAAAATTATAAGTATAACAGATAAAGGGAACGAAGATTTGATATTTACCCAAGATCCTTTAAGAATGCTTAGAGCTATTCGTTTTGCATGCCAACTCGATTTTAGTATAGATGAAGCGGTTATAAAATCTATAATTAAAAACGCGGATAAAATTAAAACTATATCTGCGGAGAGAATAAGAGAAGAATTAAACAAAATACTTATATCTTCTCTACCAAGCAAAGGGATTAACTTACTAAGAGAGCTCGGGTTATCTAAATTTATACTTCCAGAAATAGAAACTTTAGATATGGAGCAACCTCCAGAATATCATCATAAAGATGTATATCAACATACCCTTATGGTTTTAAGTAATACTAAAAAAGATCTTATTCTTAGATGGTCTGCTTTACTTCACGACATTGGTAAGCCAGTCAAAAGAACTATAGAAGAAGATAAAATTCATTTTTACGAACACGAAAAAGCAAGTGCAGATATTGCTCTTCGTATATTATATCGTTTAAAATTTTCTAACGAAGAAATAGACGCTATTACTTTTATCGTCAAAAATCATATGAGACCCCACACATATGAAGATAATTGGACAGATTCCGCTGTTCGTAGGTTTATAAGAGATATGGATAAATATTTACCTCAAATAATAGATATAGTTAAAGCCGATATTACAAGTGCCAACCCTTTAAAGGTTCAGAAATTTTTAGGATACGTATCTAATTTAGAAAATAGAATATCTACTTTAGAAGAAAAAGCTAAGAGTACTGAAATTAAGCCTTTAATAAATGGTAATGAACTTCAGAGTATATTCGATAAACCTGCAGGAAGGTGGATAAGAGAAATACATGAAAAATTACTCGAAAAACAATTAGAAAATCCTATGATGACTAAAGAAGAAGCCGAAGTATTTGTAGAAAATCTAAAAAAGGAGGTGTCCAATGATATATGAAGTGGGTGCAGTAGCACTACTTTTTCTATTCGCCGGTTTCGTATTAGGGTGGATAATGCGCGGATTATTTAGTAAAAAAGACAAGTGAGGTAAATTATGGTAAAGACAAGATTAGATTATGCAAATGATTCTATGCAAAGAGAAAAGGAGAGTAATCAAATGGATGACGCAAAGAAGATAATAATGGGAGTAGTTGGTGGGTTAATAGTACTTTTTGTATTAGTACTATTTTTCGGGTGTTGGTATACAGTGAATGTAGGTGAAGTAGGAGTAGTAGTTAACCAAATGAAAGGAACAACTACTTCTAACAGCCAGGGTTTTCATTGGAAAGCTCCTCTTATTGAACATGTATATCATTTTGACGTTAAGACTCAGCGTCTTGATATTAAAGCAGATGGTATGTCAAAAGATATGCAGTTAGTAGTCGTAGATATAGTTCTTAATTATCATCTCGACTACACAAAAGTAAACGAATTGTTTACAAAGGTAGGAATAGATTATTCGGAAAAGATTATAGTACCTGCTACTAACGAAGTCGTTAAAGCAGCGTTAGCAGTATTCCCAGTGGAGAATATCGTATCAGAAAGACAAAAGCTGCGCGAGATAATCGAGAAGGCTATTAGTGCTAAGTTAGCCACTTATGATTTAATTCTCGAATCAACAAATATAGTAGATATTGATTTCGCCAAAGAATTTAATGAAGTAGTTGAAAAGAAACAGATAGAAGAACAAAAGATTAAAACAGCCGAATACCAGAAACTTCAAGCCGTTCAATATAAAGAGAAGACTATCCTTGAAGCAGAAGCCGATGCAAGAAAGAACGAGTTAATGAAAGCTAACCTTACTCAAAGTATAGTGGCACTTGAGTACTTAAAGAAATGGGATGGTAAGCTTCCGGTAACCATGGTAGGGGATAGTAAAGGTATGATGATTATGATGGATACAAGTAAGTAAAGTTAACTTTTTACTCTGAGCATCTTTATAGGTGCTCAGTGATAAACGGTTAAACAAAAGGGAGAATAAAATGAAAAGTAAAAAAGGTTTTACACTAATAGAGTTAATGATAGTTGTCGCAATCATCGGTATTCTCGCGGCTGTTGCGATCCCAAGGTTTGCTCAGATGCTTGATAAGTCAAAGTTAAAGAAAGGAACAATATCAAGACAAGAGTATGATAAAAAATGGCCGGGAGAAACTGCTCCTAATGCTTATGCAGCTAAAGAAACTAACAACCCTGTAAATGTGATTCCTGCATATCACCCAGCCAGATTTGAAACGATATTAATACAAGAGAGCCTTCCATTAAAAAATTATTATGAATCTGAGGCGTTTATTATTAAGGATAAAGAAACTGACGTTAAGTATTTACTCGTTAAATATGATGGTAAAATAACAATGGTTAAGTTAGAAGAAAAAAGTAAAAAGGAGTAAAAATGGATATTAATAAATATATAGATTACGCCGTATTAAAACCTAATTTATCTTTTAAGGAAATGGGAAAAGAATGTCTTGTAGCCGCTATTAACGAATACTATTCTATATGTGTCAATCCTTGTAAAATAGGAGACGTAGCATCTGTTTTTTCAGATCAACAAGCCTTTGACATAACCCCAAAAGTTTCATGTGTGTTGAATTTTCCTTTAGGAACTTCTTCAGTAGAGTCTATAAGAAAAGATCTTACCATCGCCGATAAATATACAGACGAGTTTGATATAGTACTACCTTTATTTTTGATAGCGGATAAAGAATGGGACCTTTTATCAAGATGGTGTAAAGATGTTAGAGAAAGAACGCGTAAACCTATAAAAGGAATAATAGAAATAGGGTATTGGTATGATCTTAAAATAGTCAAAGCTTTAGTAGAAATATTAATAGATAGTAAATGGGATTTTATTAAAACATGTACAGGGTTTGGTCCGAGGGGGGTAGAACTCGGAGATATAGAATTATTAAAAAAGCTTTGTAAAGACGATATTAAAATTAAAGCATCTGCGGGTATTAAGGATAAGAAATTTGCAGAACAATTAATTAATGCTGGAGCCGATAGAATAGGTACGTCATCGATAATATAAAGGAGATAATATATGACCGTTTTAGATAGTATATCTTTTTTTCTTAGCGGTCTTTCTATTATAGGCGCTTTATTAAATGCATATAATAAATTATCAGGATTTTATTTATGGATTATAGCTAATGCGGGGTGGATTATTGTTTGTATTTATACAGGAATGTATAGTCAGATTCCAATGTGGAGCGTGTATTTCGCTACATCTATAATAGGTATTATTCAATGGAAAAAAAGTAACAAAAAAGGTTCCGTTCTTTGAAAAATTTAGTATAATAATAGTAATAAATAGAGAGGCTATGTATGTCGCATCAAGCTTTTACCGCGGTTCCTTCTAACCCATGCTAAGGGCCCTGATGCAGGCTTTACCGCTACAATTTCCTCTTTAAGTAATAAATAATAGTGGCTATGTATCGAGTTCCTTCTAAAACTCATATTGGATGAAAACTACTCGAGCGCTTTCCACTTTAAATAAATTTATTAAATTAAGCGGCTATATAGGGCTCTAAACTATGGGTTCCTTCTAAAAAACTCAGATGAGTTACATTAGATCCAAGCCCGATACCCTAATGATTTCCGCTTTATATTAAAGGAGATTAAATGAATAAAATACTATTAAAGAGAAAACTTAAAGTAATCTTACCTCCTATATCTAAAGAGCTCGGAGAAAAATCTTACGATACTATTATAGTTGCTTTTTTAAAAAATATAGAAAGCTTAGGTTTTACTTTTTCCAAAGATATTATAAAGAAACTTCCTTCTTACACTAAAACAGAATTAAAAAAGATACAAGACGAATTAGTTATTAATTTGAAAGAAATGGTAGGAGCTAATGTAAAATATACTCCTATGTATCCTAATTTTCCTGAACAAGTAGCAGAAGCTTCTGAAGCCGAATTATATTTAAACGCTATAATTCATTATATAGATGGTATATTGTTAGAAACTCCTGAACCCTGGCTTCCTAAATATGAAACAGAAAAAAGGCCTAAATTAAAAGATACTCGTAAGTTAAAAATTATCAATTTAGGAACAGAAGAAGATTTCTATTCTATATTTAATAATTTATTTAACTCTAAAATAGCTTGGTCTCCAGAAGATAGAAAAGATATCATTTATTTCATTAACATGTTTAAAGGCAAAGCCATCGATCTTTTACCTGAAGCAATTTTCAATAAAGAGAATTTAGCTGCCTTAATTTCAATATTTAAAGAAAAGCAAATAATGTCTGATTCTCTATTAAAAAAGTATTTTAAAACCGCTACCGACGTTTTAAGATTTATAACTGCCATATCTCAAGGAGATGTATCATTAGCAACGAACAGTAGGTTTTCCAATACTAAAAGATCTGATAGGAAACTATTTTTATCTATATTAGAATTAATAGGACAAAATAATATAGAAAACTTAACAGAAGATATGTGGAGACATAGAGAAAAATGGTTAAGAGTAGGAGAAAAACTTCACCCAGGAGAATACAAGAGGAATTACCCTCTTATGTTTAAAGCCTTTGATAAAATTAGGAACGAGAAAGTAGAAACGTTTAACTCTAAAGTAGAGCAATATTTTAAAAATGAAGATGATGTTTCTTTAATAGAATTATTAAAACTCAGACCAGGTGAGTTTGCCAGAAAGTTAGATAGAACATTAAGATATTCAAAAAAAGTAAAGACTATATTAAAAGCATTTGAAGAAGCTTCGACGAGCGTTTCAAATACGGTACTATTACAAGTTAAAACTCATTTTACTTCGAGAAATGAAGAAGAGTATAGGGCGTTTTGTCCTAAAGGAGTTATATCCCGCTTATTTTTAGTAGATAATGAATTACCAGAACTGAAACCAGAAATATGTAAAGAAGTTATTGATATATGCGATAACGCTTTAATATCTTCTTTCAAAGATAAGGAAAAATTAGGAAAAGTTTATATAGAAGAAGAATTAAAAGATTGTACTATACCTTTAGTACTAAGAGATACTAATACTTCATTAAAAACTATATCAAGAGGTTCAAAAGTCTCTATACCTAAAGGAAACACTATAAGATTATTTATTCATTGGAAAAACGTTAACTCTAAGTTACCTTCAGACGATAAGGGAGGTACTAAAAGAAATTCTAACTTTAGCTATAATTATAATGAAGATAGGGAAGCAGGGGTAAGAGTAGATATAGATTTATCCGCAGTATTATTTGATAAAGATTTTAAACGTCTTGAAGCTATTTCTTACATGAATTTAAAATCAGACGAAATAGAAGTATATCATAGCGGAGATATAGTTAGTGCTCCAAGGGGGGCTTCAGAGTTTATTGATATTAATATATCTAAAGCAATAAAACATAAAGTTAGATATATAGCAATGAATGTCAATATGTTTACAGGACAGCCTTTTAAAAATGTACCAGAATGTTATGCGGGTTGTATGATTAGACAAGCACCAAATTCGGGGGAGATTTACGATCCAAAAACAGTAGAACATAAATTTGATTTAGCTTCAGATTCTCAAATGTGCGTACCTTTAATATTCGATTTAGAAGAAAGTCAAATCATTTGGTGCGATATGTCTATAAATGTAAATGAGTATTACGCTAATAATATAGAAAACAACTCTACAGGGGTATCGGCAATAGGTAAAGCATTAACTCAATTAAGTAAACCTAATCTCTATGATTTATTTAAGTTACATGCAAAAGCTAGAGGCACCTTAGTTAAAGAAAAGAGCGAAGCAGATATAGTATTTGGTTTAAATAAAGGAGACGTTACTGCTTTTGATATAGAAAAAATAGTAAGCGACTATTTATAAGGAGTTTAAAATGGAAAGAAAATTAGCTTCGATAAAAAGAATAACAGAAATACTTCCGATAGAAGGGGTGGATAAAATTGTCTTAGCTAAGATCGGTGGGTGGCAATGTGTAGTAGGTAAAGAAGATTTTAAACCAGGAGACTTAGGAGTATATTTTGAAATTGATTCTTTCCTTCCGATACAACCTCGTTATGAGTTTCTTAGAAAACATTGCCATAAAATTATGGCAGATGGATCAGAGGGGTTTAGACTTAAAACAATGAGATTAAAAAAGCAACTTAGTCAGGGGTTATTAATGCCCCTTAAAGAATTCCCTGAAATGGTTAATCCTCCAGAGGGACAAGACTTAACTTATATTTTAGGAATCAAACTATACGAACCTCCTATTCCCGCGCAATTAGCCGGTAAAATACTAGGAGGATTTCCTCCTTATATTAGAAAAACAGACGCGGAGAGAATTCAAAATTTGACAGAATATTTTACTATCATGAAAGATGTAGAGTTTGAAGAAACTGAAAAACTTAATGGTAGTTCTTTTACTATATATTTCGATAAAGGAGAATTTGGAGTATGTAGTAAAAACCTTAATTTAGTAGAAGATATAGATAATACTTTTTGGAGAGTAACAAACTCTCTTAATATGAAAGAAGTTTTAACTAAATTAAATAGAAACATAGCTCTTCAAGGAGAATTAATAGGAGAAGGGGTTCAGAAAAATCCTTATAAACTTTTAGGACAGACTTTTAACTTATATAGTATATGGGATATAGATAACCAAATATACTTATCTCCTATTCAGAGAAAAGATTTATATCATCAATTAAAATTAGCTTCTCCCAACATTTTACACGTTCCTATAATATCAGAGAGAAAAAAGATTTTTTCAGAGTTTTCAAATATAGGCGACTTATTAACTTACTCAAATGCTCCTTCAATATTAAACCAGAAAACTAAAAGAGAGGGAATAGTATTTAAATCTTACGAACCAGTAAATGGAGAGATATTGATATTTAAGGTAATTAATAACGAGCTTTTATTAAATGAAGAATAGTCTTAAAATTGTAACGATAAGTGATACTCACGGATTACATTACGACCTGAAAATCCCTAAAGGAGATATTTTAATACATGCCGGGGATTTTTCTAATGTAGGAACTCTTTTAGATTGTCAATCTTTTATACATTGGTTTACAAAACAGCCGCATAAGTATAAAATATTTATAGCTGGGAACCATGATTTTTTACCACAGGAAAATCCTACTTTATTTAAAGAGCTTTTATCATATAATCCGAGTATAATATATTTACAAGACTCTTTTACTACTATAGAAGGAATTAAAATTTATGGCACGCCTTGGTCTTTAGAATTTTATGATTGGGCTTTTATGCTAGAAGAAGAAGTTATTCATGTTAAATGGGGTAAGATACCTATAGATACTGATATACTAATTACTCATTCTCCACCAAAAGGATATTTAGATGAAGTATGGAAAGCGGGAATGCCTTGGCATATAGGATGTCAATCATTGACAGAGGCAATAGAAAGAGTTAAACCTCGTATTCATGTGTTCGGACATATGCACGACGGATATGGAACTCTTAATTATAAAGGTATTAAATTAATTAACGCTTCTATATGTACTGAGAGTTATGATCCTATAAATAAACCTATTGTACATAAGTATAAAATAAAATGACGGAAAATCAATTAGAAAACATAAAAAAGCAAATAATAGGTTCTTGTACTAAATGCAGTGGTTTAGGTTATACTGTAGATAGGAAAAATAAGACCTATGCTTATTGTTCTTGCACAAAAGAATTTTTAATTAAAAAAAGAATAATGGAGGATATTCCTCAAGCTTATTGGGATTTAGATCTTCCTGATTTTGAAAACAAGAAAGATAAAGCTTATATAAATACTGTTGATTATATACAACATTTAGATAATTGTCGTAGGGACGGAGTTTGGGTTTATTTTCAAGGTACCAGTAATACAGGTAAAACATTATTAGCTATTGCTATTTTAAAAAGTGCGATTAGGAAAAGTTATTCTTCAAAAGTATATACCGTTAGCGGATTAGTTAACGGAGTTTCCGACGAAGAATTTAGAGAAGATTTTACCCTAAGAGATTTTATAGTAATAGACTCAATAGATTTAATATTTAAAGGAGGAGATTCTAATAATAAAGTTTCTGGCATATTAGAGTCTATGTTAAGAGAAAAATCTTTAAATAATACCGTTTGTATA
>Ga0209777_10008353_pt1 | contig 11340 bp, 13 predicted proteins | sample FrelakmetHBP12HB_FD_187147 | JGI IMG/M metagenome (GOLD analysis project Ga0209777, IMG submission 187147) | Freshwater lake sediment microbial communities from the University of Notre Dame, USA, for methane emissions studies -HBP12 HB (SPAdes)... | ecosystem: Environmental > Aquatic >...
CCTTGTTCTTGGTATTTCTCCTTTACTATTGTAGAATAAATTATTGCTACTTTATGCTGCTCTAACCAACCGACCAATGAATAAGCAATAATTTCACTATTTTTGTCTTCAAAAAATAAACAAAATTTTGAATTAGGAAACCAGATATTTTCTATTACAGAATCAAAATCCCCTCTTACCTCTCTTGTAAGATTCTTAACCTCAGACAATAACCATTCTTTTTTAGAATAATTATAGGGATTCTCTATTATTCTAAAAGGTAAATCTGATTTTTTTTCTGCTGGGATTAATTTCATCCTTATCTCAAAATCATAATTCCTTTTTACTCTTCTTCTGGGCGTTGTGTTTTCCGCCCTCTTTATTCATCAACCTATTCATCAACTTTATCTACGTTCCTAGTTAGTTAACATTTTTGTATACTTTCCAAGAACGTATGTAATTGGTATTTTCTGTCAAGCAAAAACCCAATATTTACCCGCCTATCTCCAGAACCCCTTCTTCCTCTTCTTTTTGGCGTTGTGATTGATTTTGAAAATCTCCTCGTCCGGAATGACCCTTTCGTGGCTGGTGAGGGTGGCGATTTCAAAGCCGTGCTTGCCGCCTAAGCGGATAATCTCCCTGATTTTTGTGGCGTCAGAATCTTTACCTAAAGAATAATTCTCGAATTTTCGATCAAGTGCTAGAATCATCGGCTCAGCCATACAGGGGTAGCATAACCCCTCAGGCAAACCAAAGTCAAAATTAAAATTTACCTTACCCGGAGGCGGCCGGATGCATACCCCGTCAATAACCAAAATATCATCGCGTACATCTGCCGGAACATGGCGCGGATAAGAAGCATCAAAAATCACAGTACCGGGCTTCAGTTTTTGGATATCTAGTTCCGGAGGGATACGGTTTGAGGCAATAATCACGATTTTTGTTTTATCAAGAATTGAATTAATATCGCGGGCTAAATGTAATTTACTTCTTTTTTCTTTAGGGAGTTCTGCTAAAAGGATATCAAGTTTATCCTTATTATGCGCGGTAATAAACATCCCATTGACAAAATGAGTCAATATCTCCAAGCAATATTTGCCCACGCTTGAGGTAGCACCCACTAATAGTATATAGGTATCATTTAAATCGACCTCCATCATATCCGCTGCCCGTAAAATCGCTTCCGGAACCATGGCCAGCGTGTAATTTGCGCCGTTGGTTAAAGGGAGATTGACAATTTTGCTCAAGTCTAAGCCCTTGTTTCCGCTAAAAGCCGCGTAAGCAGTCAGGCCGATTAATTTAGGATTCAGGCTTTGGGCGAATTTAAGCGTCTGAATCACGGAATTCATCACTTTAGTGGGACTTAAAGAGACCATCTGCTCAAGGAGTAAGGGGCACATCACTAAAGCGCCTTTGGCAGTCCGGCCTAAAGGAGAATTAAGGCCCTCGACTTCTGCGGCTTTAAAAGGGGACATCCATTCCAATAGCTTTCTCACCAGCGGCTTGGACTTATGCTTCATCCCCGGCTCGTATTTATGCAGCAGTTCATCGTTAGTAGGATGGATTATAAGCACATAATCATACATGATTATTCTCTGCCTCTTTTTTAATCGCTTGGATCATACCCAAAAGCCCGCGCCGCGCCTTGGTCTCTAAGGCCTTGCCGACATATTTCTCTAATATAGGGATCCCCCAGTCAAACTCCACCACCATGATCAGCTTTGTTCCCAGCCGTGAGTCCTGAAGCGACCAAGCACCGTGATATTTCTTGTAGCTGCCTTCCATCATGTTAAATTTTATCTGGGAACCTGCCTGATCAAAAAATACTTCTTCCTTCCAATTGATCGGCGCCCCGTCTATATCAATCTCCCATAAGGTGATAAAATGCTCATCACTTACGCGCTTGACAATCCTTAAACTCTTCACATCGCGCATAAAGTTAGGAAACTTTTCCATATCCTTTATGACTTTATAGACCTCATGCTTCGGCTTTTTTATGTTTACCGAGACTTCAATTCTAGGCATAGCTTCCCGATTAAATTTTTTCTGCCGCCTGCTTCCGGCGTTCCTTACCAATTTGGTTGTTATCCATTTTATCCTTAATCCAGCGCTCAATGTACATCTTGTGAAACCGCCAGTCAGTGCCGATTTTGAAGGCGGGAATCTTGCCTTCGCGGGCGTACTTATTGACGGTGAGCGGATGGATATTGAGATAACCGGCAACCTCTTTGGTGGTCATAATCTCTTTATCTTTAGGCATCTCCACCACCTTGTTTTGGCATATCTACAATAGTTACATATATACAAGGAAAGCCAGGAATTGTCAAGAGATATTTAGGCTAAGTTACTATTCGATAATCGCGAGGATTTCGCCTACATGGGCGGGTTCGCCGACAGGGATAAGAATCTCGGTGAGGATCCCGGTGGCTGGGCTGGGAAGGTTAAAAGTAGCTTTGTCAGTGGTGAGCTCTACCAGGTCATCTTTTTCATTAACTTTTTCGCCTGGGTTAAAAAACCAATAGGAAATAGTGGCCTTTTCGATACCTGTACCTAATTCGGGCAAGACTACTTTAGTCATGATTTCCTCCCTTATATATCTTTAAATTTAGTAATTAAATTTTCTTTTATGGTTTCAATGCCAATATCTCTTCCTGTCTCATTTTCTAAGGAAGTCATTTCTATATCCATGCCGCAAGGCTTAATCATCCGGAAACCGCTTAAGTCGTCTTTTTTGATATTGATGCTTAAGCCGTGAAAGTTAATCCAATTTTTAATCGCGATGCCGATGGAGGCGATTTTATTTTTATGCACCCAGACTCCGGTTAAACCCGGCCGCCTTGAGCCGATTACCCCAAAGTCAGATAATAAATCTATGGCCACCTCTTCTAATCGCCTTAAAAATAAATGGATATCTTTTTTGAAAAGTTGGAGATTAAATACGGGATAAACAATCAGCTGGCCGGGGCCGTGATAAGTAACATCCCCTCCCCGCTCTATCTGGAATATCCCTACTCCCTTGGCTTTTAACTCATCTTGCGAAGCTAAAATGTTTCTTTTATCAGATAGCCTGCCTAAGGTAATTACCGGGTAATGTTGGCACAAAATAAGCGCGGAAGGAAATACCCCCTCTTTTACCTGCGCAAACACTACTTTCTGGAAATGCCAGGCCTGTTTAAATTCTATTAATCCTAAATCAAATAGCTTAAATTCCATGTTCTGTTAATGCTTCGCCTATTGATTCGGAAACGGTAGGATGCGCAAAGATAGTATCGCGCAGTAATGAAAGCTTAAGATGGGATGAGACAGCAAGGGTTAAAATAGCGATTAACTCCGTTGCCCGAGGGCCAATAATGCAAGCGCCCAGGATTTGCTCGGTTTTCTTATCCGAGATGATTTTAACAAAGCCTTCATATTCATCCAGGATACGCGCCATGCTCAAACCCATAAAATCAAATTTATTTACTTTTATTTCTATGCCTTTACCCAGAGCCTCTTCTTCGGATAGGCCAACACTGGCAATTTCAGGATCGGTAAAGATGCAACTGGGAACCGCGGCATTCTCGGCTCTTTTGGGCTTACCGGGATGCGTAATATTTTCCGCGACAATCCGGCCCTGGTAAGCGGCGAAGTGCGCCAGCATTACATGGCCGGTACAATCACCGGCAGCATAGACATTAGGGATATTTGTTTCCAGGTATTCATTAACGGCAATTCTGTTTTTTTCTATTTTTAAACCCAGCTTTTCTAAGCCTAAGTTTTGGGTGTTAGGGGTTCTGCCGATACATAATAATATCAGATCATAACTTTTTAAATCCTCCATTACCGCATTTGAGTTTAGGTTAATCCTCATGCCTTTTTTCTTGAAAATAACTTCTATTTTTTTTGCTAATTCCCTATCTAAGCCCGGAAGAAGTTGCGGGGTCAACTCTATTATTGAGACCTGCGTTCCGAAACTATTAAATAAACTGGCGAATTCACAACCAATTACCCCTCCTCCGATAACTAAGAGCGTCTTGGGGATCTCCTTTAAATTTAGAATTTCATCGCTGGAGATAATTTTCTTACCGTCGAATCTTAAATTAGGTATCTCCATCGGCCTTGCGCCACTGGCAATAAGGATAAATTTGGCCCGAATGGCCTTATCGCCTATTTGTACTTCTTTATTGGATAATATTTGCGCCCGGCCATTTAAAAAATCAACCCCTTTGAGCATAAACTGCATGCTACCGCGCAACTGCATGATAATTTTATTTTTTCTTTCTTGAGCTTTTAGGAAATTTATTTGGGGAGAGGTATTTAAATCAACGCCGAAGGTATGGGCTTTTTTAGCAAGGCTTAATACTTTTGCGGATTGAATCAGAGTCTTGGTGGGGATACAGCCGCGGTTTAAGCAGGTGCCGCCGATCTGCTCCTGCTCTACTAAGGCAACTTTTAATCCTAATTCCTTTGCCCGCAGAGCTGCATTAAATCCAGCCCAGCCTGCGCCGATGACTACTAAATCGTAATCCATCTTTTCAACACTACTCAACCAAGACCCGGTCTTAAACTGTGCTCAATCAAGACCGGGTCTCGATGCTTATGCATTTAAATTGGTCCTGGAGCGAAGCCGCGGATTTCTGCAGCGCTTCTTTTTCCTGGCTATTCAGGCCTAATTCGATAATCTGCTCGATCCCAGACTTACCCAGACGGCAAGGCACCCCAATACAAGTATCTTTGATTCCGTATTCTCCATTTAGCCAGGCGCAGACTCCTAAGATGCGTTTTTCATCTTTGGCAATCGCCCTGACAATTTCAGCCGCTGCTGCTGAAGGCGCAAAATAAGCGCTGCCGCTACCCAATAACGAAACAATTTCTGCTCCCCTTGCCACGGTTTTTTGCACTAGTTCTTTAACTTTTTCTTCAGAAACGAATTCTTCCAGAGAAATTCCTTTGATATTGGTCAACCTGGGTAGCGGCAGCATCCCTTCACCGTGGCTTCCGATTACGGTGGTGACGATATCAGTATGGGGAACATTTAATTCCTGGCTGATAATATTAGCGAATCGGGCGGCATCCAAGGTAATGCCCAGACCTAAAACTTTAGTGGGTTTAAAGCCTGTGGCCTCTAAGGCAAAACGCGTCATTAAATCCAAGGGGTTAGTCACGATAAGAACAATTGAGGCAGGAGCCAACTTTTTAATATCTAAACAAATCTCTTTTAAAATCGCGGCGTTTTTGTCGCGTAGTTCTTCGCGGGTCATCCCGGGCTTACGGGCCAAACCGGCGGTCACTACGATTATATTCGAATCTTTGATTTTATGAATATCATCTGTACCTTCGATCTGATAGGGATATTTTAAAATCGGCGAGGCATCGGCTAAATCCAGGCTTTTTCCCCGAGCCAAACCTTTAACTATATCAACCAAAAGGATCTCGCCGAGTTTTTCCTGGGCCAGGCGCATGGCAGTTAAACTGCCGACGTTTCCCGCGCCAATGATTGAAATCTTCATTTTAGTTTTTTGATGATGGCGTCAGCCATTTCTTTGGTTCCTACAGCCGTAGGGTCATCGCGATGAGGTTTTAAATCGTAGGTGACGGATTTTCCTTCTGCAAGGACTACCTTTACTGCCTCTTCCAATCTATCTGCGGCTTTATCTTCTTTGATGTAGCGCAGCATTAGCGCGCCGGAGAGAATCATCGCAGTGGGATTGACTTTGTTTAATCCTTTATACTTTGGCGCTGAACCGTGCACTGCCTCAAATACCGCCATATCTTCCCCGATATTAGCACCGGGGGCGACTCCTAAACCACCTACTAAACCCGCGCATAAATCCGAAAGAATATCGCCGTAAAGATTCGGCAATACCAAGACGTCGTAATTGTGGGGCTTCTGCACCAACTGCATCGCCATATTATCTACGATTGCTTCCTCAAAAGTTATTTTATCGGCGTAATCTTTAGCTACTTCGCGGGCGGCCTTCAGAAAAAGCCCGTCGGTAAACTTCATAATGTTTGCCTTATGCACTGCGGTTACTTTTTTGCGTTTGGATTTTATGGCGTATTCAAAGGCAAAGCGCACGATTCTCTCGGAGGCGGATTTAGAGATGGGTTTTATGGAGATCCCGGAATCCGGCCGGATTTTTTTCTTGCTATACTCTTCTATTTTTTTAATTAAGTCTTTGGTTTCAGGCTTGCCTTCTTCAAATTCAATCCCGGCGTATAAGTCTTCGCTGTTTTCTCTGACTATGACTAAATCTATATTTTTGTAAAAACTCTTTACCCCTAGATATGATTTTGCCGGCCGTACACAAGCGTATAGATCTAAAGCATGCCTGATTGCCACATTCACCGAACGAAAACCCACACCTATAGGAGTGACAATCGGCCCTTTCAAAGCCACTTTATTCTTCTTTACAGAATCTAAAACATGCTGCGGAAGTAATTCCCCGAATTTTTCCTGAGCCTGCGCCCCCGCAATCACCTCTTCCCATTCAATTTTAACCCCGGTTGCATCAATACACCTCTTAGCCGCAAGGGCCACTTCCGGGCCAATACCATCACCTGGAATTAATGTAATTTTATAAGCCATTTAAACTCTGAACTCCTTATATTTCTTAAAATAATTGACTATTCCCCCTTCATTTAATATCTCCTGCATAAAATGGGGTATAGGCTTGATTTCCAGCTCTGTATTTTTAGAGAGGTTCCTAATAATCCCTCTATCCACGTCTATATCCAAGGAGTCATTTTCGTCAATTTGGCCGGTCTTAGTTTCAATCAAAGGCAGGCCGATATTAAAACCATTGCGATAAAATATCCGCGCAAAACTATTCGCTAAAACCGCGGTAATTCCGGATGCTTTAATTACTAGGGGTGCCTGTTCCCGCGAGGAACCCATACCGAAATTATCACCTGCTACGATAATAGATTTACCGGGAACAATCTTTGCCGGAAAGTTTGGATCAATATCCTCCATGATGTGCTTGGAGAGCTCTTTTATGTCAGTGATAGAGAATTTATAGCGGCCGGAAATAATAAAATCGGTGTTGATGTTATCGCCTAATTTAATCGCCTTACCTTCTATTTTCATAAATAATTATAGCTGCCGGAATTCCTCGGGGTTCTTTACTTTAGACATCGCCACATCTAAACTAATCAGCCCTTGCTGAAAGAGTTCTTTCAAGGATTTATCCATTGTCTTCATGCCATACTGGCTGCCAGTCTGCATTAGCGTAGGTATCTGCTCTATTTCCTGCTCACGGATAAGATTTCTGATGCCTGCGGTAGCAATCATGATTTCGCAAGCCATAATGCGGCCGTGATCTATGCGCGGCAGCAACAATTGCGAAACCACACCCTGCAAGCAGTCGGAAAGCTGTAATTTTACTTGCTGTTGCTGGAAAGGCGGAAAGACGTCGATGATCCTCTCGATAGTCTGCGGAGCATCAGGTGTATGCAAGGTAGCTAAAACTAAGTGCCCGGTTTCAGCAGCCGTAAGCGCTGTAGAAATAGTCTCAAGGTCACGCATTTCTCCTACCACGATAACATTGGGATCCTGACGAAGGCAATGCCTTAAAGCCTCGGCGAAAGAGTGGGTATCAGAATAAACTTCTCTTTGCTTGATGATGCTTTTTTTATTGCTGTGCACAAATTCAATCGGATCCTCAATGCACATAATCAAAGCCTCTCTCTCATTATTGATTAAATTGATTATCGACGCTAAAGTAGTAGTTTTACCTACGCCGGTTGGACCGGTGACGAGGACGAGCCCGTTGGGTTTACGCGCCAAGTCTGTAAGTATGGAAGGTAACCCTAAGTCTTCTATACGCGGAATCTCTAATGGCACGCGCCGGAATGCTGCTTCCGCGGAACCGCGCTGCAGATGCATATTCACGCGGAACCTATCCAATAAAGGAAGAGCCAAAGAAAAATCCAATTCTAAATTCTTCTCAAATATTTCTTTCTGAGGATTAGTCAAAATGCTATAGATGATCCTTTTTAAGTCTTGTCGGTTTAAAGGAGCAAGGGTCTGGCGATGTAACCTCCCGTCAATGCGTAAAATAGGCGGCTCCCCTTCGGTAAGATGCAAATCCGAAGCCTTTTTCTCAATGCATAATAAAAGCAGCTCGCGTATCTCCATGATCAACCTCCTTAAATTATGGTAAAAACCTACGTGGATCAGTAATTTTACCCGTAATAGCCGAAGCGGCAACGGTCGCAGGTGAAGCCAGATAAATAAAGGCGTTAGGGTTTCCCATCCTGCCTTTAAAATTTCTATTTGCGCTAGAAATCACTATTTCGCCATCCGCAGGTATTCCATTATGCGTTCCCACACATGGCCCGCATCCGGGTGCCACGACTACCGCACCCGCATTAACTAATATATTTATTATACCTAATTTAATCGCTTCAAGGAATATCTTTCGCGAAGCAGGAGCAACGATAAATTTTAATCCCAAAGCCACTCTTCTGGATTTTAATATCGAGGCGGCAATTTTTAAATCCTGGAGCCTGCCGTTAGTGCAGGTTCCTAAAAAAGCCTGGTTGATTTTTATACCTCTTAATTCATCCGCACACTTTACATTATCTACCGCGTGAGGACAGGCTACCTGCGGTTTTAATTTTGAAATATTATAGACCAAGGTTTTTGCGTACCGGGCATCTTTATCGGCAATGACCGGCTTTATTGTTTTGCGCGTTTTCGGCTTTAACCAGGAAATCGTCTTTTTATCCTGCGGCATAAACCCTGCCTTAGCTCCCATCTCCACAACCATATTGCATATGGTAAAACGGCCATCCATATCTAAGGTATCAATTACTGAACCTTGAAACTCAATGGCCTTGTATGTGGCGCCATTGGCCTTCAAATCCTTGATGATATGAAGAATGATATCTTTGGCAAATATTCCTTTGGGAATCCTACCAATCACGGTTATTTTAAACGTCTCCGGCACCTTGAACCAATTTTTTCCTGTGGCTAAACTAACCGCTAAATCCGTGGAACCCACACCAGTAGAAAAAGCGCCTAATGCGCCGTAAGTGCAAGTATGCGAATCCGCGCCTAAAACCAGGTCTCCGGGAAGTATTTCTCCGGATTCAGGGATAATCTGATGACAAACGCCGCAACCAATATCGTAAAGCAAAGCTTTATAATCCCGGGAGCATTGACGCATTCTTTTATGGATCCGCGATACGCCTTCACTCGGGGAAGGGGCATTATGATCAATCACCATACAAAATTTTGTTTTTAGCGAACTCACTTCTAATTCTTTTAATCTATCGATGATGATAGAAGAGGTTCCGTCCTGGCCAAAGGCAAAATCGACTTTACAAACCGCAAAATCTCCGGCATTCAGGTCTTTGCGCGCGTGATTACTCAATATTTTTTCCGCGATAGTCTTGCCTGTCTTATTCATAAGATATTAAATTTTTAAAAGCCACTCCCCGATTCTATCCATGCCAATGTCGATTTGCTCAATGCCGGTGGCAAAGCTGATGCGCACGTAATCATCCTTGCCGAAACCCGCGCCCGGAATAACCGCGACAGATGCCTCCTCAAGCAACCGATTGGCAAAAGTAAGAGAATCTAGCCCCGTCTCCGAAATATCACAGAAGATATAAAATGCGCCTTGAGGAATAACAATCTTTAGCCTTTCAATCTTCTTTAACCTCTCTAAACAATAATCCCTTCTTTTCTGGAATTCCTGGCACATATTTTTAGAAAAATCATCGGGCGCGTTTAAAGCGGCAACGGAAGCCTTCTGCGCTATCGAATTAGGATTTGAGGTAGAATGATCCTGTATTTTAGATATCGCCTCAACGATATCCGGGGCAGCGCCTAAATATCCGATCCGCCAACCAGTCATCGAAAAACTTTTAGATAGTCCGTTGACGGTAATGGTGAGATCATAGATATCCTTCCCTAAGCTGGCAATCGATGAGTGCTTAAGGTTATCAAAAATAATTTTCTCATAAATTTCATCCGAGACGACGAATATTTTTTTGGCCACACAGACCTTAGCAATTTCTTTTAATTCAGCCAGGCTATAGACACACCCTGTGGGGTTAGACGGGCTGTTTAAAATGAATAGTTTTGTCTTAGGGGTTATATTTTTTTCTAATTCTTTGGCGGTGATTTTGAAATTGTTTTCCGGTAGAGCCTGAATAAATCGCGGCGTACCTTCGCAGAGGTAAACCATTTCCGGATAACTTACCCAGTAAGGCGAAGGTATTAATACTTCATCCCCTTTAGAAACTAAGGCTACGAGGATATTGTATATGCAGTGTTTTGCTCCGCAAGAGACAACTATCTGTTCGGGGGTAAAACTTAGAGCGTTGTCTTTTTTGAATTTCGCGACGATTGCTTTTTTTAAATCCGGGATACCGGTGGTAGGGGTGTATTTAGTGAATCCGGCCTTTATTGCCTCTATAGCCGCGTTTTTGATGAAATCCGGGGTATCGAAATCAGGCTCGCCAGCAGCAAAGCTTAAAATATCCCGGCCTTCGGATTTTAAAATTTTGGCTTTTGCAGTTATGGCGAGAGTCGAGGAAGGGCTTACTTTTTTTATACGTTCGCTCAAGCGAGCGTCTATTCTCATTTAAGTAAATTTATTGAGAATCTCTTCTTTCTCTCTTGAATATCTTTCTTAATCCGCCTAAAAACTTCTTTGAAGGTTTTTGGGTAATCGGCGGCCTCTCTTTTTCTTTTACTTCAACCGCAGTTACGACCTTGGGTTTCTTCTCTTCAACCGGCTTCTCCTTAACTACCGCTGGTATATCCTCTGTTGGCTCAAGTTTAGCCTCTTTTCCCTTCTTTGGCCGCTTCTTCTCTTTCTTAATCACCTGGGTTAACTCAAAGATCACCATTGATGCATTATCTCCCCTTCTGTTGCCCAGATTGATAATTCTGGTATAGCCGCCTTTACTGCTAAAGCGCGGGGCAATATCTTTAAAAAGTAAACTTACCAGCCGATGATCCCCTAATACTTTATAAACCTGCCTTTTTGCGGCAAGCGTATTTGATTTAGCCAAAGTTATGAGTTTCTCTACTAACGGCTTCACTGCCTTGGCCTTGGCCTTGGTGGTCCTAATACTTTGATGAAGAAATAAGCTCATCGCCAGGCTTTTGAGGGTGGCCTTATGCCAACTGGTAAAACGACTTAATTGCAGCCTTGCATGCTTATGTCTCATTTAAATTTCCTCGCATCCACTTGCATACCTAAAGATAACCCCATCACGGCAAGCAGTTCTTTTATCTCAGTTAGAGATTTTTTTCCAAAATTCTTTAACCCTAGCATCTCCTCTTCGTTCTGCTTTACCAATTCAACAATGGTCTTAATATTAGCTTCTCTTAAGCAATTGGAACTTCTTACCGATAGTTCA
>Ga0209777_10008354_pt1 | contig 11339 bp, 7 predicted proteins | sample FrelakmetHBP12HB_FD_187147 | JGI IMG/M metagenome (GOLD analysis project Ga0209777, IMG submission 187147) | Freshwater lake sediment microbial communities from the University of Notre Dame, USA, for methane emissions studies -HBP12 HB (SPAdes)... | ecosystem: Environmental > Aquatic >...
CAAACAAGCTGACCGCCGCAATCACTGCGGACGCGATGGCAACGCCCTTGGTGATGGCCTTGGTCGTGTTTCCTACAGCATCCAAGTCCGCCATGATCTGGCGAGCCGTCTTAGTCTCTTCGTCCTCCATACCATGCCAAGCCATCTCGCCGATGCCATTGGCATTATCTGAGATAGGACCATAAGAGTCCATGGCCACGTTATTGCCGGTATGACTCAACATGCCGATACCGATCATGGCAACCGCGTACAGCACATACCTCGCGCCGTCACCATTGTAGAGCAACAGACCTATGATGAAGCTTATCGCAATTACAACCACCGCCCATACACTTGATTCCATCCCAACCGACAGGCCAGACAGAATGGTAGTCGCAGCACCTGTGTCGGTAGACTTTACAATCTCTTTGACAGGCGCCCTCTTCGTGGATGTGAAATATGAAGTCAGGGGATTGAATGCAACAGCTAAACCAACTCCGACGGCGGTTAAAGCGGCCAGGCGCAAATCATGAGCATAGAAGTGCGCCAAAAAGATGGAGAGGGTAACGGTAAAAACACTGGATACCTCGTATGAGCGGAACATAGACTCTTCCGCGTCGTGTGCACGCAGGAACCTGAGCGGGAATTTCTCCCAAATGGGTACCGTGAATGTACCCAGCATTGAACTAATTACACCTATGGCTCGAATGATCAACGGGTAGACAATCCACTTCAAATCGCCTGTGAGGGCTACCAATGCCAGGCCAAGAATCAGGCCAGAGACGATCGTGGTCTCGTATGATTCGAAAATATCAGCTGCCATACCAGCGCAGTCGCCCACGTTATCGCCAACTAGGTCTGCAATCACGGCGGCATTGCGCGGGTCATCTTCGGGTATGTCTTTCTCAACCTTGCCAACCAGATCAGCGCCCACATCCGCGGCTTTCGTAAAAATACCACCACCCACGCGCATGAACAATGCTAATAGCGTTCCCCCAAAGCCAAAACCCAACAAGGCGTCTGGCGCTGCCTTGCCAAAGACAATGAAAATCAGGGTGCCGCCGAGCAGGCCAAGGCCATCCGTAAGCATACCGGTAATCGTACCGGCGTAATATGCAATCGAGAGAGCTTCATTAAAACCCCGGCGTGAGGCTGACGCAACGCGGATATTGGCCTGCACGGCCATCCGCATCCCCAACTGACCGACCATCAATGAGAAGGACGCACCCATGATAAAGGCAATTGTACGACCAACGGCAATGATCAGTTTAATACCCTGGTCACCAAAGGCCTTGAATTCTTCCCTAGCCTCCAGACTGGGCGGGACGACATATACACTAAAGAACATGACCAACGTAAGAATGCCAATAAGAGGCAGGATGGTACGCAGTTGGCGGCCCAGATACGAATTAGCGCCGATACGAATCGCGTTCCACACTTCCTGCATCTTGGCCGTCCCCTTATCCTTCTTGAGCACGATACCACGTAACCACCAAGCATAAGCCAGACTAATAAACGCGGCCAAAAGAACAAAAACAATGGCAACCTGCTCAAAATTATTAAGTCCATGACGGCTACCAAGCCAAAGAATATTCATCTATCTTCTCCAATTCAAATTAGAATCGACGAGATAATAAATTTCCTGTCTCTGTGTCGCCCTATTCTATCTAATATGATTTATTTAGTCAATTCACCCAGCATTTCTAATTGTTGCCCTTCACCACGACGTTTCCCATGGAACCGGGTAATCAACATGAACTATATTACAGATTAGGGTTTGATTAGAATAATTAAAACCGCTTGACTTTGTCTCGTCTTTAGTTGTATAGTACTAAACGGTTGATGTGATGCCACTCCCGGCACCGCTGCCAAATGGCTGCTGTGCCGTTTATTTCGCCAGCTATCAAACTCATTTCTTTCAAGGAGAAACTATGATCCGCGCTACTGGTCTCACTAAGGATTTCGGCTCACGAAGGGCAATTGAAAACTTGACCTTCGAGGCCAAACAGGGTGAGGTTGTCGGTTTTCTCGGTCCAAATGGTGCCGGGAAAACTACAACGATGCGCATCCTGACCGGGTATATGCCCCCGACCTACGGGACAGCTCAAGTGGCTGGTTTTGACGTGATCAGCGAGTCGCTCGAAGTACGGCGTCGCGTCGGTTACCTGCCCGAAACAGTTCCGCTTTACCCCGATATGACCGTTTATGAATATCTGAAATTCATGGCTGATTTACGCCACCTGCCAAACAGCGATGATATGGTAGATGCTGCTCTGGATTTGGTCCAGATGGGGAAGCGTGCCGACGGATACATTTCGAATCTATCGAAGGGTATGCGCCAACGGGTAGGTCTGGCTCAGGCCCTGTTGCACAGGCCCGAGGTCCTGATCCTGGACGAACCGACCATAGGTCTCGATCCGGCACAGGTAGTGGAATTCCGCAATACTGTCCGCGAAGTCGGCAAAGAGCGCACTGTCCTTCTCTCGACCCATATTCTTTCAGAGGCCCAGCAGCTTTGTGACCGCGTCTTGATCATCAACAAAGGTCGAATTGTTGCTGAAGATTCACCCGAGAACCTGCAATCCCGCCTGGTTGGTGCAGAGCATGTAGTTCTGCGGGTCAAGGGGGAGGCTGATGACCTGCTCCCCATCATTGCCAAGATTGATGGTGTACAAAACGCCAAGCTTCAGCCGGATGGAACGCTGGAATTCCAATTCACCCCGGCTGCAGATGTTCGCCCAGCAGTAGCCCGGGCAACCATTGAGGCTGGTTACGATTTGCTCGAGTTCCATCCAGTTGGGCTAAGCCTAGAAGAAATATTCCTGCAACTTACGCAGGATAACGCCAGGAAAGAGAGCTAAGCCATGCGAAATATCTGGACGATCGCCCGCCGTGAGTATAAGCTTTATTTCACCACTCCGATTGCTTATATCGCAGCACTTTTAACACTATTGACGGTTGGTATATACTTCGTCGTAATCATCTATTACACGACGAATCAGGCGTACTACAGCAACACAGCACCAGGTATCGATATTGTCATTGGCCCAATGGCAACCGTGTTTTTGTTTGCAGTTCCGGCTTTGACCATGCGTCTGCTTGCTGACGAACAACGCATGGGAACTCTCGAACTTCTTCTAACCACACCCGTCAGGGATGGGGAATTGGTGGTCGGAAAATGGCTTGGCGCTTTTCTGTTCATGCTAACCATTATTGCAATAACGCTGGTCTATCCGATTGTGCTCAACAAACTGACCAACCCGGGTATTGACCAGGGTGTCATGTTGTCAGGGTACATAGCCATCATTCTATTGACCGCGGTTTTCCTGGCGATCGGAACGGCTATGTCATCGTTTTTCAATAACCAGTTTGCAGCGTTCTTTGCAACACTTGCAGTGCTTATCGTTTTCTGGTGGCTCATCCGCCTGCCAACCTATGTCATCCAGAATGATTCCATCAACAATATCCTCAATTATCTTGATTTAAACGGCCGCTTCAATTCCATGCTCGCCGGTACAATGTCACTCTCTGACATTATCTATCCGATCAGCCTGACCGCTCTGGGTTTATTCTTGAGTGCAGCCGCTGTTGAAATAAGAAGGTGGAGATAATGGCTAAGACAAAGAATTCCCAAAAGAAAAACAGCCCGAAAAAGTTCGCAGTCATCGGGCTGTGGGTATCTGGTATTGCATTATTGGCAACGATCCTCTTGTTGGTCGTTAAGCTTCTGGCGGTTGCCAAGATTTATACACTTCCCAAAGTCCAGGTGTTCAATTGGGCACTGGGCATTTCTGCAGCTCTGATTGTTCTGGGTCTGGCTTTCTTTGCCCTGCTCGATCCTCAACGTGTGCGCGAACTTCTTACCGGAAGACAGGCACGCTATGGAAGCAATGCCTTAATTATGCTACTGGCTTTTGTCGGTATCCTCTTGGTGATTAACATCCTGGTCCTCCAAAACCCTGGAAAGCCGATGGACTTTACCGAAGACAAACAGAATAGTTTGGCTACTGAAACCCTTGATACCCTGAAGGCGTTGCCAGCTGCAGTCCAGGCTACGGGTTTCTATACTTCCCAGACGCCCAGCGATACAGCGCGGAAGTTGCTCGAGAATTACAAGAACCATTCGAACGGTAAGTTTGACTACACGTTTATAGATCCGGACCAGAATCCTCTCGCAGCCCAACAAGCTGGCATTACTGGCGATGGTAAGATTTATTTGCAGATGGGAGACCAGCATGAAATTGTAGCCTCGGCTACAGAGCAGGAACTCACCTCGGCCCTGGTCCGTCTGATGAACCCCGGGCAACAAACCATTTACTTTCTGACTGGCGAAGGCGAAAGGGATATCGCGAACGCTGGTAATACTGCCTATACTACCGCCAAATCTGCACTTGAAGCCAAGAACTACACCGTCCAGTCGTTGAACTTGATTGCCCAGAATAAAATTCCGGACAACGCCACTGTCATCGTGATAGCCGGCCCCACTCAACCGATATCCGCCACTGAACAGACTTTACTGCAAGATTATGTTTCAAAGGGGGGTGCTCTGGTCGTCATGGAAGAGCCTGCCCCATTGACTCAATTCGGTAACTCTCCCGATCCCTTGGCAGCCTATCTTGCCACGACATGGGGTATCACTTTTGATAACGATATCGTCATAGATACAAATACAAGTCAACCGCTCTATGCTGTAGCTGCAACGTACGGTAATCACTCCATCACCGAAAAACTACAAGGGCTGGTTTCGTTCTATCCTACAGCCCGCAGTCTCACCATTGCATCCAATATGACCAACCAGCCCACGGCTTTGGTTTCCACAAACAGCTCCGCGTGGGGCGAGACTGACTTTGCATCCATGCAAACGAATGGAAATGTTGCCTTCGACGCGGCTAAAGATTATCCCGGTCCGCTCACGCTGGCTGTGGCGGTCGAAGACACTACTGCAGGCAGCCATGTGGTAGTGTTCGGAGATGCTGACTTCGCCTCGGACGTCTTCTTCAGCCAGTACGCGAACGGAGATATGTTCCTTAATTCGATTGACTGGGCCGCTGGACAAGCAAAATTGATTAACCTGTCTACGCCTGCGGCCATTAGCCGCACGCTGACGCTCCCAAGCAGTTTCTGGCTGTTGATCATGGCAATATCATTCCTATGCATCCTCCCTGGTCTGGTAATCGCAGGCGGAGTCATTTCCTGGCTGATCCGACGCTCCAGAGGCTAATCTTATGATTAAACGTCCTACATGGATTCTGCTGGTCATCCTAGCACTGGTAATCGGTGCATATTTTGTGATCAAAAACCGTCCCTCAGCAACATCAACAGAAGCAACGCCGACAGCGCTTGGTAACAATTTCCTCGTGACCCAGACAGATGGCACGCTGCAAATTCTTCGCATCTCTGACACTAAAAACCACGTTGTTCAGATGCAGCGCGATACCAGCGGGACATGGATTGTCACGCTGCCAACGCCCGGAGCCGCCGACCAATCGCTGGCAGGGGCTGCCGAGACCCAGGTTGGTGCGCTGCGCATCGTGACGACTCTGGAAAATTCTCTAAACCTGGCAGACGCAGGATTGGATTCTCCGGCTTACACCATCGAGCTTACTTTTGCCAGCGGTATACAGCATGTTATCCAGGTAGGGACGCTGACGCCGACAAACAGCGGATACTACGTCCGCTTTGATGCAGGGAACCTTTATGTTGTCAGCCAGTCAGGGATTGAAGCATTGCTGAATCTTCTGACTACTCCGCCCTACCCCGCCACGGAGACGCCCGTCTCGACCACCGAAGAGACGGCTACATCCACCCCTCAGACGGCAACATCAACCCTTGAGGCGGCAACATCTACACCAACACCCTGACCAAGATCAGAGTGCGTCGCATCCTACCCCACAGTGTTTAAAGTGCACCAGGGATGCGACGCACTCGCCGCCCCAACACATTGGTAAGGGGACTTGTATTTCGGTCAAAAAAAGAGTATTCTGTTTCAAGAATAGTTTGGTAAGGAAGTGTAATGGAGAACCCTTTATTACTTGAAGAAGATGAAGAATATTCTGCCATTGCCCGACTGATTGAACTGGGTCGGCAGAAATCTTATGTCACTATTGACGACATTCTGCATTTTTTCCCGGAAGCCGAACAGGATGTTGAACAATTAGAAGAAGCCTTTGCGGCTCTTTTGAGCGCGGGGGTTGCCTTCGTGGAAGACACACCTACAGGCGAACCTCCAGAGGATGAACTGATTGCGGCGGAGAAACCTGAGGCTGAGGCTGAACCGGAATTATCCCTAGACGATTACCTAGCCAACATTGACACTGACGATACCATTGGGCTGTACCTTAAAGAAGTCAGCCGCGTCCCGCTGCTTACCGCCACTGAAGAAGTCGATCTCGCACAACGTATCGAGCGCGGACGAATGGCTCGTGAAGAACTGGCACGCGGCAATGTCAGCACGCGCCGCCGGATCGAACTTCGCAAACTCATTGAGGACGGCTGGGCTGCCCGCGAACATTTAATCACTGCTAACTCGCGTCTCGTTATCAGCGTTGCAAAGAAATATATGGGGCGCGGCGTACCTTTCCTTGATTTAATTCAAGAAGGAAACATAGGTTTAATCCGAGCCACCAAAAAATTTGATTACCGCCGTGGTCACAAGTTCAGCACTTATGCTACCTGGTGGATCCGCCAGGCCGTCACGCGCGCCATCGCCGACCAGGGGCGCACCATTCGCGTCCCCGTCCACATGGGTGACCAGATCAATAAACTGCTGAGAGTTCAGCACCAATTGACCCAGCGTTTGGGTCGTGAACCGTCGGTGGAAGAACTGGCAACCGCCCTAGAAGTACCACCCAAGAAGGTCGAGAACATGATCCAGGTGGCGCGGCGCCCGCTTTCGCTGGAGACGCCAACCGACGATGAAGAGGACTCTGTCCTTGGAGATTTTATCGAAGACGATGAAGCCGCTCCACCTGATGACACAGCTACCTACAATCTGCTTCGTGAACACCTGACCGAGGTGCTGAACGGGCTCCCGCCGCGTGAGGTACGTATCCTGCAATTGCGTTACGGCCTCCTGGATGGACAGGCCTACACACTCGAAGAAGTCGGGCGCAAGATGGGGGTCACGCGCGAGCGTGTACGCCAGATTGAGGCCCAGGCTTTGAGTCGCTTACGACATCCGTCCATCCGTCGTAAGTTGCGCGACTACCTCGGCGAATAAATTCTACTAAGCTTCCCAACAGGGGTAGATAATCATCTGCCCCTGTTTGCGTTAATGAGCACTTTATAAAAATATGAACAAATTTTCATGAAAGGCGAGCAATCCAATAATGCGCACTCTCAGTTTTATGAAAGAAGCAGTAAAATGATAACCATGCGCCTGACGATTCGCCAAGTGTTCTTCATCCTCCTGTTCCTTGGTTTGTTCCTGATGACCCTGCGTCCGATTACCGACCCGGATTTCTGGTGGCATCTGCGGACCGGCCAACTCATCGTCCAGACCCATGCCATCCCCCACATCGATCCTTTTTCTTTCACAAATAATGGCAAACCGTGGGTTGCTCACGAATGGCTATCCGAGCTATTTATGTACGGTTCATACCGACTCGGCAGTTACGGTCTGCTTATCTTCGTCTTCTCTCTGATTATCACCGGGGCATTCTTGCTCACCTACATGCGAAGCCCCCAGGAGTCGAGGCCGTACGCAGCAGGGTTCACACTTCTTCTGGGAGCCATCGCGACTGCACCTACTTGGGGGGTACGCCCGCAAATGATTTCCCTTTTCATCACCAGCCTGTTCTTATATCTACTCGACCGTCACCGAACAGAGCGTAAACTCATATTTATTGTCCCATTGCCGCTGATTACTCTGGTATGGGTCAATCTGCACGCCGGATATTTTCTGGGTCTTGCCATCGTGGCTATATATATTGCCGGTGATCTGATTGACCTGCTCAAGGCCGAATTCCAGAAAACCACTCCCCCTGACGTGCCGACTCTTAAGTTCATTTTAATCCTTTGCGCTGTTCTTGGATGCAGTATTCTGGCAACACTTGCCAACCCGAATGGCCTCCACATTCTACTTTATCCATTCCAAACGTTGACAAGCCAGGCAATGCAGCAATTCATCCAAGAATGGTTCTCGCCAGACTTTCATCAATTGGAATGGCAACCGTTGGCGTGGTTCATACTGGCATTTATCGGGGCGGGAATGCTTGGAAAGAAGTCAATCTCACCAACAAAAATCCTGCTGACGCTGTTCTTCGGATATGCCGCCTTGCGTTCAATGCGATTCGTTCCACTCTTCGCGATCGCGGCCATTCCAATACTAGCCGAACAGATCGGCTCGTTTGTGAGAATCCGGTCCGAGGTCAAGACCCAGGGCCGGCTGCTGAAGTGGATAGTTCCCATCCTGCTAGCCTCTATTGTGTTGGTTGCCGGCCTACGCTTCGTACAAGTTGTCCAGGGACAGTCAAAATCGGAAGCTGAGACATTCCCCAAAGCCGCCGTGGACTGGATTGAAGAGAATCAACCCGAAGGAAATCTTTTCAATTCGTATGGCTGGGGCGGTTACATCATCTGGCGGCTATATCCGCAATATCTGGTGTATATTGACGGGCGCGCAGATGTTTATGGGGACAAGTTCATTTATGCTTATACGGATGTTTACCGCGCTCAACCTGGTTGGGAACAGGCACTTGACAAACAAGCTGTACGTCTGGTGCTGGTGGAACCGGAATCAGGGCTGGCAAGCGCGCTAAGACAGTCGTCCAATTGGGAAATAGCTTACGAAGACCAGATAAGCGTAGTCTTTGAAAGAAAGTAAGTTGATCCTGTATATTAAATCAAACGGGCGGCATCTTAAATTACCGCCCAATTTTCTATTCGATTTGTATTCTTACCTAGAGCGATTTAATCGCAGCCAGAACCTCTGCGCTGTGTTCTGCAGGTTTGACATTTTCAAACACTTTGGCAATTCTACCGTTGGCATCAACCAGGAAGGTTGTACGTAGAACGCCCTCATACTCACGCCCCATGAATTTCTTCGGTCCCCATACGCCATACTGATTGCAGACTTGATGCTTATCGTCAGCCAGTAAAGGGAACTGGAGAGTGAATTTCTCCTTGAATTTGGCATGTGATGTCGAGCTGTCCGGGCTAATGCCCAGAATGACCACATCCGCATTTACGTAGGCGCTGTAGTTGTCACGGAAGCTACAAGCCTCTGTCGTGCAGCCGGGTGTATCATCTTTCGGATAAAAATACAGCACCACCGGTCTACCCCGAAAATCAGACAGTCGACGGGTGGTATTGTTTTCATCTGGCAAAGCAAAATCCGGTGCTTGAATACCTGAAGCGATAGGCATAGCAATCTCCTGAATTATTTGGATACTATTTATCCTATTATAAAGAATAATGCAGCGGTTGACCAGTATACCGCCGCATTTATAACAGAACTCTAATACCAGGCCAGTTAGATTATTCCTGCTTTCTACAGGATCTTTTCCAGAATCGCCAGCGTGAAAGACATCTTACACCTCCACCATCAGCTTGCCCATCTGGCTTACATCATAGCCCGGCAGGTTTACGACCGCTTGTTGAAATACGCCATCATCCAAAACCTCGAATAAGGGGGCAAGCAAATCACTTTCCGCAAATATCCTCGGGATGATCAGCTGATAAATCTCCTGGAAGAGTGGGATAAAGTCCAGGTTCAGGGATTGCGCCGCTGCCGGAATACCGAGGCCGCAATCGGCGCGCCCTGAAGCGACTGCGGCTGCCACGCCCAGATGGGTGTATTCTTCTTGATTGTAGCCTTGAATTGTATCAATGAGTATTCCTAATTTGGACAAATGGTAATCCAATAGCACACGCGTCCCTGCGCCTCGTTGGCGGTTCATAAATCGGACCTCGGGCCTGTCGAGGTCTTCCAAGCCGTGGACTCCCTTCGGGTTACCTAGTCTTACCATCAGCCCCTGTTCGCGGCCTACAAACCCGAAAACTTTCACGGGGACACCGTTCAGATATTGATGGATGTAAGAGAGATTGTACTCGCCGGTTTCCGGGTCCAGCAGGTGCGACCCAGCCAGGTGCGCCTCGCCGCGTTTCAGTGCAATGAGTCCCCCCTGCGAGCCGACGTTGGCCGAGACCAACCGCCGGTCACGCTCAGATAGGAACTGCGCAAGCAGGTCGAGGGTCATATCATGGGAGCCGATGCAGAAAATCGTCCGGTCGAGTTCAGCGCGCGAGCGATAGAGATGTACATCCACCACATCCCCGGCCTCTGCTCCCTGTATACCGCGCGGCAGGATCACCATCCCATCCGCACGCACCAGGGACGAGATGATACCTGCCCCGCGTGCCAACGGTGTAGCTAGCAACTTGTCGCCCACTTTTCCGACCGCCACCCGCACGTAATCGTCGTCACCTGCGGGGGAGGTGATCTTGCGGGTCAGGTGCGCCTGCTCGACCGGTAACTTCTGTGGGTGACGGCCTGTCCATTGGGCGATCAACGGCTCGACAAAGATCTCTCCCGTCAGCGCAGCCGAGACTGGGTAGCCAGGGATTCCGATGATGGGCACCGTGTGATTGTGTGCATCCGAAGGAAGCGAGGCAATCCCTTCGTCAAGTGGAGATTGCTTCGTCGCCGCGCTCCTCGCAATGACACCAAGTATCACTGGGTGCCCCGGCCTCACTGCCACGCCATGCACCAACAAGGTGCCGAGTTTTTCCACCACCTGTGCCGAAAAATCCTCCGCCCCGGCCGAGGAACCAGCATTGAGCAGGATCAGGTCATACGCGCGTGCAGCTTCTTCCACACGGGTACAAATGGCTTCGAAGTTATCCGGGGTAATCGAGAAACGCGTCGGATCGCCGCCCCAGGCTTTGACCTGCGCCGCCAGGACCAGCGAGTTGTATTCGAGGATATCGCCCGCTTTCAAATCGGAGCCAAGTGGGACTAGTTCCGTGCCGGTCGGCAGGATGGCAACGTGCGGTTTTTGCGAGACTTTCACAGACTGATGCCCGGAAGCGGCGATTGCTCCCAAGTCTACGGGGCGCAAAACCTGACCGGCAGGCAGCACCAACTGCGTCTGCACGATATCCTCCCCCAGCGGGCGGACTTGGCTCCAGGGAGTCACTGCGGCCCGGATGCGGATGGATACCGGACGACGGATTGCCTGGGTGATTTCACCGCGCTCGTCGAGGGATTCAACATTTTCGATGGGAATGACCGCGTCAAAGCTTTCGGGTAGTGCATCACCGGTGTCAAGGTAGATGGATTGAGATCCGATCCGGAGCGTTACGGGATTGGACGGCTGCGCCCTCACCGTGTCCGCCGCACGTACGGCGAACCCGTCCAT